>Ga0160475_100125_pt1 | contig 73045 bp, 83 predicted proteins | sample HID1975M_E11MG_FD_108254 | JGI IMG/M metagenome (GOLD analysis project Ga0160475, IMG submission 108254) | Enriched soil microbial communities from UW Madison campus, WI, USA - HID1975M_E11 MG | ecosystem: Environmental > Terrestrial > Soil > Unclassified | place: USA: Madison, Wisconsin... | reverse complement strand
GCCGATGTGGTGGGCGGCATTCCCTACAACGACGTGTCGCCGCTGGAGCACATTGATTTCGTCTTTGACTTGGCCAAGCGCTACGGCAAAGACATCGACTTGCACCAGGACTTCGCCGATGACGCCGAGCACATGACCATCGAGTACGTGGCACGTCGAACCATTGCCGAAGGCTACCAAGGACGGGTCTGCGTTGGGCATCTGACCAGCCTGGCCGCTGCCTCGCCAGCGCGACAGGCACAAGTGATTGCGTTGCTACGTGAGGCCGACATCAGCGTGATGTGCCTGCCCGCCACCGACCTGCACCTGGGGGCTCGGGGTGACAGTCACAATGTAAGACGCACCCTGACACCGGTGCGTGCACTGCGCGACGGCGGTGTCACGGTTTGCCTGGCCACCAACAACATCCGCAACGCATTCACACCGTATGGCACTGGCGACCTGCTGCACATTGCGCAACTGGCCATTCCCGCGTGCCACTTGGGCGGCGCGGATGATCAGGCCACCGTGTTGTCGATGCTCACGACCAACCCTGCCAAAGCCTTGGGCTTGAAACGCCACGGTTTGGCGGTGGGCAATGATGCCGACCTGGTGATGGTGGATTGCCGGGCCGTGGCCGATGTCATTCTCGACCTGCCGACACGGCTGATGGTACTCAAGCGCGGCAGGGTGGTGGCAACCGCTGAGCACCGCAGGTCAGTCGCATTCTGAGGTCATCGGGGAGTGTTCCAGGGCATGCTCACCCTGCGTCTCCCAACCCATTATGCGAAGCCTTTTCGATCCATCTCCGATACTGGCGAGTACGAACGGCCATGGAGAGCTGTTGCAAGATCAGCGCGCGTACTGGTGAAACACTCGGGTCGGGCTTTTTAGCTCGGCTGAGTTTGCGCAACTGGTACTTCACTACTGCCATGTTCGCCAAGGCTGCCAGGGCTTTGTTTTTCCAGGTGATCGGCGGCAATTGCGGGGCATTTTCCTTGCCTTGCAGCCAGTCACGAGGCAAATGCGGATCGATGGCCAACGCGGTTCCGATGCCCACCATGTCCACACCACGCTGCACGACGCTTTCGGCCACCGGGCGGCGACGTATACCGCCGGTGACCATCACCGGCATCCTGGCGACGGTCTGGATCTCACGGGCGAACTCGACGAAATATGCTTCGCGAGCCAGGGTACGGCCATCGCGCGCTTCACCTTGCATGGCCGGTACTTCGTAGCTGCCTCCCGACAACTCCACCATATCCACGCCCAGGTCGTTGAGCCACCCAACTACCCTTTTCGCGTCATCGGCGCTGAAGCCTCCGCGCTGGAAGTCAGCCGAATTGAGCTTGACCGCCACTGCAAAATCCGCGGAAACCACAGCCCTGACCGCCTTGACGATTTCGAGCAACAGGCGTGCCCTGTTTTCCAGAGCCCCGCCCCACTCGTCCGTCCTCTGGTTGGTCAACGGCGACAGGAACTGGCTCAGTAAATAGCCATGGGCAGCGTGGATTTCCACGCCAGTGAACCCTGCGCGCTCGCCGAGGCGTGCGGTATTCGCAAAGCGCTGGATAACCTCTTCGATCACGCCAGGGGTCATTGCATACGGCGTGACAAAATGCTTGGACATCTTGCCAAGCTCCAGCGGCACGGCTGAAGGTGCCCAGGTTTTTTGCCCAAGGTTGGCCTGCATCTGCCGGCCTGGGTGATTGATCTGCAACCAGAACTGCGCGCCGCCGGATCGCCCCACACGCGCCCAGCGCTTGAATTTGTGCAGTTGCTGGTCGTCCTGCAACACCACGCCACCCGGCCCGGTCATCGCGTGGCCGTCGACCATCACGTTGCCGGTGATGATCAGGCCGGCACCACCGTCAGCCCATGCTTGATAGAGACGCATCAGTGCTTCGGAAGGCGCCTGATCGGCGTCCGCCATGTTCTCTTCCATGGCGGCTTTGGCGATTCGGTTCTTGATGGTCGAACCGTTGGGAAGCATCAGGGTGTCGAATACGTTCATGGGCAGTCCTCAACTGAAGATGAGGCCACCTTAAGATTAAAGTAAACTTCAAGGTCAACAGCTTTTTCAGGTTCATCGCACCAGCCCCTGGCAAGCTCGCTACCTGATCGACATGTATACCCTGATCCTGGCCGACAGCTGTCTTGCCAGCCCTGTCACGGCGCCCGCCGGGACGCGGATTTCACTGCACGCTTGCCTGAGGCTTGGCCAACCCCTTCTTCACGCAAACGATTGATCAGCATTTGCGCATTTTCCGCACACTCCATACCTTCGGGCTTACCCTCGATGCCTTGGATGACGAGAAGAAGCTGCGCTTTGTTCTGCGCTAGCCGGCGCTGCAGAACACCAATTTCCTCAACCTTTTGCTTGAGTCCACTGAGCAACTGGTCGTGCTGCCAGCCGCTGGCATTCGTCGGCATCAGCTGCCGTATTTCTTCCAATGAAAACCCCGCCGCCTGCGCTCCGGTGATGATCTCCAGCACCCATTGGGTCTCAGGCGCGTAGTCCCTGTAGCCATTCGCTTTGCGCTCGACAGATCTGATCAAGCCGCTTGCCTCGTAGAACCGGATGCGTGACGGTGCCAACCCGCTGATTTTCGCCAGTTCGCCAATTCTCATAACCCACCCTGAAAATGCTATCGACCCCGAGTTGACTTTAAAGCTGGAGTCATCGGTCAGCCAAGCGAATCAGTATTGCCTGGGGCCCGCCTACGTCATATTACTTTCACTGCGCGGCCGATGAACTTGACCGGGCCTGTTGGAGCACCAGTAGGAGAGCCCCCCGCTTTCTCAAGGGTCAGCTCGAACAACTGGTTCGGCTCAAGCGCAGGCAAGCGCCTCAGCGGCACGCGGTACTGTTCGCCCGGTTTGACCAACCCCAGCGAAACAGGTGCGCGCCACTGCTCGCCCTTGGTCCAGAACTGCAAGGTCATGCCTTCGGGCACATCGTCCACGCCAAGGGGGATCAGTTCGATCATGCTGGCATCGTTGGCTTGCACTACCCAACCCGGGGCCTGGCCCGACGGCGCCACGAGCACCACCATGTAGGTGGTCACAGGCGGCGCCTTGGTCAACAGCGCCAAGGCCAGAAGCAAGCTCGCTGCAAGCCCCGCAGCGCTCAAGCCCTGCCAGAGTCCAAGCCGCTGCCACCAGCCAGCGCGTGGATGCACTGGCGGGTAAGCCTCTTCAAGGCTGCGCTCGATCCGGCCCCACAAGCGGTGGCTTGGCGTGATGGGTTCAACTTGCGTGGTCAGTTCGAGCAGGCGGGCCTCCCAGGCATCAACTGCGGCTTTTACGGCCGGCTCCGTTTTCAACCGGTCCTGCATGGCAGCACGCTGCTCGCCACTCAAGGTACCCAGCACATACTCGGCTGCCAGGTCGTCCAGGTCCTCGGCGCTCTCATCACCCGGGGTACGCTTCATGTCATGCACTCCCGCAGGGCCTTCAGGCTTCGCTTGATCCATGCCTTCACGGTGCCCAACGGCGCACCCAGCAGGGTTGCGATTTCGGCATTGCTGCAACCGTCCACATACGCATGCAGGATGCAACGCTGGGGAGCGGGTTGCAGTTGCTCAAGGCAGCGATAGATTTTCGCCGAGCCTGACCAAAGTTGCAGGTCGTCCAGCTCCGGGGCCAGGGTTACAGCCGCGATCATGCCAGGCTCGCCCAGGTCGGTTTCCCAGCGGCCGTCACGCACGAAGTTCAGCGCCAGGTGACGGATGATGCTGTACACCCAGCCCCGGGCTGAACCGCGCGATGGGTCATAGCTGGCAGCACGTGTCCAGATACGCACAAAGGCATCGTGAACGATGTCCTCCGCGCTCGCCTGATCGCGCACGATGCGCCGTGCGACGCCCAGCAAACGTGCCCCCTCATGCTGATAGAGCGCCTGCAAGGCGTGGCGGTCTCCTTGGGCACAAGCGGCAAGACAGCCCTCGAAATCAAATGGAACAACGGGCGAATTCAAAATGGGGCGTTCCTTCATCATGAAACCTGGACGGTGCCCTGGCTTAGCGGCCTGGGGCACGTCCAGCAGCGTAGATGATCAATCGCTGGCGTGCCGCTCAAGCCCTCGTCACTTGGCGGACCAGAACACGTAGTCCGCCTGGTACTTGACCCTCTGCTGCGCGCCTTTGCTCTGCGCCGTACAGTCCACAGAAGGCGCTACGCCACCGCGAGTCGCCAGGCGCTGGATGTAGCTGACCCCTTGCATCGCGCCCTTGCCCTCGGCAGGGTTGGCCCTGACCAGTTGATACGGGATATCGCCTTTGGCCGCCGGGGCGACGGCAAGCTGGGTGCCGGTGACTTTCGAACCGTCCTTGGCCTGCCAGGTGGCCGGAGGACCAAAATAGTCACCTACAAGTTTGCCGCTGCGATCATTGAGTACCGCCTTGGGGCCGACGAAGGTCCACTCCGTCTGGCCTGGCGCATTGGCCTTGTCGCGGCATTCGTAGGTGATCTCACCGACACCGACGGTTTCCAGCATGATGGAGTGGCCATCGGGAACCTTGACCGCCTCCGGGACGCCCGACTGGGCATGGGCGGGGGCAGATGCCAGTACAAGGCAGGCGGCGAGCAGGGAGAAAGCGGGCTTGATGATCATGGGGCGAACTCCGTGGGGGTCATGGGTCAGGCAATCACCGACTGCCTGATAAGAACTACCCATCGGGTGCCGTTCTGGATGCACCGGCTCAACAATAATTTTGCATGCGCGTTATCGATACCGTGCTGACAGCGAAGCAGGCGTGCCACGGTCGACTGATCACGCCGGGGCGGTTACGCTGGCGTTTTCCACCTGCACGGAAGCGCCAGTGAAAGAGTCATACCAAGGAAGCTGCTTGTGCGCAGCGGTCAGTTACCTGCTGCTTACCACGCCAAAAGCTGTGAGCCACTGCCATTGCAGCCAGTGCCGCAAAGGGCACGGGGCAGCATTCGCTTCATACGGCAGCGTTCCGCGTAGCATGCTGCGCATCCTTCGTGGCGCCACCAGTATCAAGACCTATGCGTCTTCGCCGACGGTGGTGCGGGAATTTTGCGTAGAGTGCGGCTCGACCTTGTTCTGGTCACGCTCCGAAGGTGAGTTTGCCGACTGGGTTTCGATAGCACTTGGCACGCTTGATACACCGTTCCTGCCCAAGAAGCAGAAACATCTGCACGTCGACTCTGCTGCCCCTTGGTGCTTTCCGTTCATCCCGTCTGATTGCAAGAGCAGATCAGTTGACCGCTGAGTTCGATGCAACGGCGCTGCCATCCACGGTGGCGTCAGGATAATCCGCAACAGAGCAATCACGGCTAGGCACCTCGATGCCTGAACAACGGATGCTAGCGCTCACCGCACCCTCCGGAGACTTCGCTCGTTGACTGACTCACAGCACAGCCCTGCCTATGCAAAACGGTTCGAAGCCGTGCTTGCCTACATCGACAGCCACCTCGAAGGTGACCTGTCGGTGAATGCCTTGAGCCGCATCGCCAACTTTTCGGCGTTTCACTTTCACCGGCAGTTCACGGCATACATGGGCGTTCCGGTTTCACGGTATGTGCAACTGATGAGGCTTCGACGTGCGGCGCACCAACTGGTCCCCTTGCCCGCAACACCCGTTCTGGACGCCGCATTCGGCGCCGGCTTCGAAAGCCCCGAAGCCTTTTCCAGGGCGTTCAAGCGTGCGTTCGGCATGGCGCCGAGCGTGTTCGCCAAGGCGCCGAACTGGCAGGCCTGGAGTGCGGTATTCGTTGTTCCACGCCTTTGCAGGAGTATCACCATGCAGATCCGTATAGTGGAGTTCGCCGAAACCCGCGTGGCCGCGCTCGAACACCGAGGGCCGCCCAGCCTGGTCGGTGAAAGCGTTGCGCGTTTTCGCCAATGGCGCATAAACAGCGGCCAGTCGCCGGTGGCCAGCAGCCGCACCTTCGGCATCCCCTACGACAACCCCGATACCACCCCGCCCCACGCCTTTCGCTTCGCCGTTTGTGGGGAGATGAACGAGGCCGTGCAGCCCAATGAGTTCGGTGTGCATGAACGGGTTATACCGGCGGGCCGTTGTGCCGTGATTCGGCATAGCGGCTCGCCTGACTACATTGGCGAAACCATCTACCCGCTGTACCGGGACTGGTTGCCGTCGAGCAATGAAGAACTGCGCGACCATCCGTTGTTCTTCCAATACCTGAGCGTGTATCCGGAAACGCCACTGGAGCAGTGGGAAACGGATATCTATGTGCCGCTGAAGTAGGCCGGGCCAAGGGTGGCAGCAGCAGCCAGCCACTCAAACAACTGCCGAGCAGCCGCGCCCAAAGGCCGGTCGTTACTATGGACCAGGTAATAGTTTTTCCCAGTCAGCAGGACATGGGGGAACAGCTGTACCAAACTGCCCTGCGCCACGTCGTCCTCCACCAACCAAGGGCTGGTCAGCACAATGCCCTGGCTGCGCCGTGCAGCATCGATGGCCATTTCCGACTGATCGAAACGCAAGTCGCTCTTCAACCTGTCGAAGGACATTCCGACTTGCCCTAACCATCGCGACCAATTGGCGTGAGAGGTGGTATAGAGCACCGTCGCGCGTACCATGTCCTCGATGACGGACAGTTGCAGACGCTCGCGGTATTCAGGGCTGCAATAGACGCGAGCTTCATCACGCAGCAGCAACTTCACCTGGAGGTCGAGGGCTTCGCCGTCGAAATGGCGTACGGCCAGATCATAAGTGCCCGACTGAAAGTCGACAGGCGCCACGGATGCGCTCACGTGAAGCTTCAACTCTGGATACGAACGGGTCAGGTCAGGCATCCGGCGGGCAAACCAAGTGTTCGCGAACGCGGGTGGCAGGCTCAGATGCACGTCGAATTCGCCGCTGCGCTGCAGCGCAAGATTGGCGTGTTCAAGCTGCTGAAGCGCTGGCTTGACTTGCGCCCAATAGCGCAGTGCTTGTTCGGTCGGCTGTAGCCTGCGCACGCTGCGCACGAACAGAGAGGTACCCAGCCAGTCTTCCAGCTTGCGAATCTGTTGTCCCACCGCCCCAGGCGTGACGAACAGTTGCTGAGCTGCCAGTACCGCACTGCCCGTGCGCATGACAGCGTCGAAACAGACAATGGCCTTCATCGGGGTATCGGCTCGCATAGCGTAGTTTTTCTCTTTCATACCGTCACGAGAGATGATTTGTACCGGGTTGGCCATCTCACCACAATCACCTCAGCAATCTTGCCGGCCCGAGGGGTACAACACGTGAACGTTCTGATTATCCATGCCCATCCCGAACCTTGCTCCTTCAATGGCGCCATGACCCGGACTGCGGTGCGTACGCTTACCCGGCTAAACCATGAAGTGCGGGTAAGTGACCTTTATGCCATGGGCTGGAACGCCGTACTGCAGGCAGAGGATTTCTCCGAGCGGGTCGATGGGTACTTTTTTGACCCCGCCACGGAGCAGGCGCACGCTCAGGTTACTGCGACGGTATGTAGCGAGGTTAAGGCCGAGCAGGACAAGGTCGCATGGGCCGAGCTGGTGATTTTCCAGTTTCCGATGTGGTGGTTTTCCATGCCAGCCATGCTCAAGGGCTGGGTTGATCGTGTCTTGAGCCGCGGTTTCGCCTATTCCACCGGACGCAAGTACGATACCGGACACCTCAAGGGCAAATGCGCAATGCTCAGCCTCACCACAGGTACCGCAAGCACCCTGTACGCACCCAACGGCATTGACGGTGATCTCCACCACATTCTCTGGCCCATTCACAACGGCATACTGGCGTACACCGGTTTTACAGTGCTCCCCCCGTTTGCCGCGTGGATGCCCGCCCAGGTCAGCCAACAGCAACGGGAGGATTATCTGCTGCAGTATGCCGAGCGGCTGTCACGGCTGGGCGATATGCAACCGCTGTTCTTTCATCCACGGCAGGATTACGACGAGCATCAACAGCTCAAGCCAGGCATACCTGCCCGTTCGGGCGTCCAGTGGAATCCCCGCGCTTGCCAGACCTTCGAGGCGTCTGCGAGCAAGAATTTTGATAGCGCTGCAAATGGAGAATCATCGTGAAGGGCTATTGGATCATTTTCGGTGCCGAGGTAAACGACGCCGATGCACAGCAGGAATATGGCCGACTGTGGGCACCCATCAGTGAGAAGTACAATGCCAAGGTCAAGGTTCTGAAGCCTGGGACATTGGTCGAGGCCCAATCCAGCCAGCGCGTGCTGGTGGTCGAGTTCCCTAGCTACGCGCAAGCCAAGAACTGTTATAGCGATCCTGATTACACCGCCGCAAAACAGTTCGCGCTTCGCGCCTACTGCCGCGAACTGATCATCATTGAAGGCGATCTCGCCTAGCCTCATCGGTACGGGAAACTATCGGCATCAGGGCCCAGAGCTTTCCGGGATACTGAAGGCGAGCGACCTCATTGCTGTAGTGCCGCGTCGCTTAGCGGCGGATGTCGATAGTCTCGTCATGCTTTAGCCAGTTTGTGGCCAGCCCCCTCCGGCCCTTCTCGTCGTTTTGTTCAAACCTGAGCTAGCTGCTCCCGGGCGAACGTCTGGGCTTCTTGGTAGACTACTACACCTTTTTCTTGAGGCAGATCTGGACGGTATAGCTCACCGTCCCAGCAGCCTTTTTCCTTGCTCTGATAGTTGCCATGGTTTTCGGTGGTACAAGCGTGATTGGCATTGGTACATCGTACCAGTGCGCAACCAAAAAGCGCCCAAAACCCCGAAAAATGGTACCAAAATGCGTAGACCAGAATGCCCCTAGAATCAGCCCCAAAGCCAGAAACCACGCGCCCTGAGCCGTCACGCCGCTTCAGCGTTGCACCCATGATGGATTGGGGTGACTCTACTCCGAACTACCGATTTACGGGGGCTACACTCTAATTCGAGACCTCGCGTACCAACTTCGTACCAATCGGTCTGGCATCCCAGCCCTACTGGATCAAAGCTGGAGCGCAAAATCGCCCCTTCAGCGAGCCCCTCCAATAGAGCGACCTGGACTTTTTGTCCGTAGCGGAACTTCCAAGCGGCCACTAGGGTGCACCAAAATCTAAGCGATACTTGCCTATCCGGACAGAATCGGTTATACGCTCATCTAGCGCCATTCAAACGCCATCATCTTCTAAAAGGAATTGCAGTGAATATCAAAATTTTTGGCCAACCTATCAAAGATGACGTGTTAAATGCTTATTATTTTGTAGGCTTTACAAATTATAAATACGCTATCACTAAACTATTTCCTCTTGTCCAAAGATTGAGCATCCAGCGCGGGGTTCAAACCCCTTCCTTTTACTCCAGACTTCGTGACGACCTCAAGATCGGTTGCGTATTACCTCCACTTACTCTCGCATTCATTCTGGACACGGACAAAACCACTCCAGACGAGAAATATATAAATAAGGAAATCGAAAACGGTTTCGTACTCGACGGCATCCAGCGACTGAATGCGTTAAATAGAGCATATTCAGAGCTAGATGAAAGTGAAAGAAAATCTTTCGAAGAGCGCGTCCTCCATCTCAATATAATCATTGCACCATCGATGGATCGACTTCTTTATCGGATGATCACTCTCAACAATGGTCAAAAGCCGATGTCTCCACGGCATCAAATTGATATTCTTTCGGAGACAATTTTTGACTTCGACAATCTGAGCCTACGAAATCAATCGCACAAAACAAAGCAAGTTAACACTGATCGCTTAGCGGCTCATCGCTCCGACATCGTTAAAGGATACATAGCCTTCCTAGCTAACACTCATGCAATTGATAACAAATTAGTTATCGAGGAAAAAATGGATGAGTTGATTGCAGAAAAAATCATATCAAGCGAAATTAGCGACGACAAATTCGAATTTATAGAAGTTCTCAAATGGGCGGCCGACAAATCCAACAACGCCAGCATCAACAAATGGCTGACTGTAGGTAATAATTTCATAGGACTCTGTGCGGCAGCGAGAAAAAATTTCGACTTCATTCGCACCAAGGACACAGAAGAATTCCTCGAAGCCATTGAAAAATTCGAGGACACATTCATGAGCTTTGACAAAAAGAAAATTAAAGTCGGCGAATATCGTAGAAAATTAGTATCGGAGTATTTTTCCAACCTTCAGAAATTCGAAAACCTGGACAAAAGCGATGTGATCATTGAGTTGAGCCAGTAACATGACTAATTTTAGCTTCTGCGCCCCAGAAACTTTTAAGCAGTCAATCTACTACGGCAACAAACCGGCGGAAAATTTTCGCCTCAAAACGATTCTACTTTTCGCCGGTGTAGGGCGCATTACCCAAACACTAAACACTAAAGGAACTCGCATCCCTTATGACCACCTGACAATTCCATATCAGCCCTCTAATGCGAATACGATCAAGCACATCACTAGTAAATTTCCAGATTACAGTCGCAAAGAGCTTGATCGTTTTTTTGATCAGTCCACGACTAAAAACTATTCACTACATCGCAATATTTTCCACGAGACGACTAATGCTTATGGACATCACATCAACGACAATCAAATTTCATGCTTCGTTCACATTTATAGAACCATTGAGCAAGTGGCGCTCTGCCTGCCGATCATATCCATAATAAACAAGTCTGGAATCCAGAATACATTTACTGAGTTCAGAAAGTTAGTCGACATCAAGGCTAAATCAGACCTATCTGTACTAAAAAAGTATACGCGGGAGTATTTAGATAGAACTGTGGCCGACCAAACAGTAATATTCGATTTCACCCACACCTCTCAACCACGACAAAATGTAGAGGTACTGAAGAGATTTGCGGAGGAAATCGTCAACTCAACAAACTTTAGCGTTGAGGTAAAATACAAATACCTAGATTCAATCATCGTTGGTTTCAGAAACCAATTTTTTCATTACCTACCGTTCGAAAAGAACTTATCCATCATAGACATCCCAAGCCCTGATGAATTTCTAAAAGTCTGCAATCCAATATTCATGAACTTTCTGGGCTATCTGTACTATGAGTTTCTTCTGTCTGAAATGACTATGTGGTGCTGACTATTTGCCCATCTCACCTTCTCAAACATCAACTATCACCACAACATACAAACGCTACTTCACTGTGTGCGACCTCAGCAACTGAGGTCCACACCCATTTCAAGATACCGATGCCAAGCAACAGAAACCTTACAGGACACCTTAGTGCGGGAGACTAGGAGAACAAGTATATTTCATCTTAAGCAGCATCATATTAAGTTCCCTAGGAGACTCCAAGCCAAGGTACTTAGGATCCGAGAGCAGCGCCATAATCACCGATCGAGAGTAACTTATTAACCTATTCAAATCGATCAAGCTTGCACTAATGCTTCCGCTATGAACAATTTTGGATCTAATCCCATACAGTTCCCGAATTTCTTTTGATATCTTCAAGCACTCTTCAACCGAAGTCCCTAGAACCTGCGCGCACCCCTCCGCCAACTGGGCAACCAGAGATGGGGTGAAAGGGGATTTTTCGTCCGTTTTGAATAAAGCCTCTAGGGCAATAGCTGCCTTAACGAATGCGCTGGCGGTACTTGGCTCCCTTAAAGATTGAGCAACCCACTCCACGCTTCTCATTAGCTTTCTTTCGAGCGAATTAGCATTTTCCTCAGTCAATTGCATAAGACGACAGAAAGGAGCACATGGATTGACAAACAACTCATTTGTCAAAGGCACATCGTTAACTTTCCCATTATACTCCACAGAAACACCAAAAGAATCTCCACTCACCGTATAGATTAAAGATTGCCTAGCAGCGGGAATATTAACAATCCCGAACTCATAATCACGATTTCCTATCATGAAAGCCAATATCGATTCCAGCCACTGAAATTCAAGAGCGGCTAGCTCTTTTATCTTACGTGGCTCAGCTGCAGCAACGGTACACTCGGCCAGAACCTTATGCATACTCTCACCAGCGAAAGTTTCATTCAAATCGTAATTGCGATCTCCGATTATTAACTCCGAGTGCTGCGACTTATCATACAATGTGAAACGCCCGAGCTTGATCGGCTGAGATTCTCCAGAAAAAATAGCACCTGACACCCCCCGAATCACCCTGACCTGGGTTACCGGCATGCCTGCAATCTCCCGCTCCAACAAATCTACATCTTCGCGTGCAAAGCGCCCCCCCGTAGAATGCTTCTCCCCGCAGAGGTTAATTATTCTGCGACTGAGCCACTTCATCGAGACTGTTCGCCCTAGCCCCCCACTGTAAATCGACTCAATATTTTCATTCATTATCGAGACAGATTTTTTACTTTCGAAAATCAGGTACCCATAGTCACAAGACACCATCTTCACGAAGCGCTGCTGAAAGCTTTCCGTCAATCGGCTATTCGCTAGGATTTCATTCAATCTACTTAGATAGCTCACAACCCAGCCTCCTTACTATTAATAGCTACATGCCACCAAATTTAGCTTCATCATTATGCATCATCTACAACACCTAGCTAAATACCATAGCATGAGACATACCTAAATCAACGCCTTCGCCCATTCTGAGTCTTGGGCAGATCTCTTTCACTTCAGCAATGCGTAGGACCCAACCATGCCTGAATGGATGGCAGATATCGGTAATCCCCACCGGCTTGATCCTTCAGCCGCTTAGCGGTGTGATTAACCAGCTTAGGGAGTGTCTTGGTAGAGCAGCACCCGGCCCAGGGAACCCGAACCACCCGTCCTCCCGAAACGAAAACAGAAAGGGCCCTATCATATCACCAGAGTCAACGAGGATAAGCAACATGCGAAATTATCAACGTGACGCTTTGGCTACAACAATCTTCAAATAAAGAATTCAACAAATCTACAAATGTAGATTTCTACATAACAGCCAACACTGATAGGGATAAACCGTTTTTACGTTAAACCGTAAACGCACCAACGTGGGCACCCTTGTCTTTTGTACCTTTGTACATTCCATTGACATTTACTCAACGACTCATATTAAATTCGCCACCGACACAACAAGATCAACCCAAAAGCTCAGCGAGCATAAAGCCTTTCCAGGAGGAAATATGTCCACCGTGAATTTACTCATCATTCTATGCATTGAAGTTGTGCGGTGGCTTTACACATTGCAGTTAGAAAAGCTGCTCCAGCTCTGAGGGGCGCCAATTCATGATAACCAGCTCAGCGGTCAATTCAGCTTTCCCATGGCGCTGGTTGGTTGTGCTGTACCTGATATCGATACGCTCGAAATAAAAGCCATGGAAGGCTCGCCGGAGGACAGGGTGGTCATTGATGCTGACCATCACCCTGCCCTTACAGCGACGCATAAAGTCAGCCATGCGCTCGTATTCCTCAAACGGGAAGTCCACGCCGTAGCCGGCTGTCTGCCAGTAGGGCGGGTCCATGTAGAAGAACGTATGAGCCCGATCGTAGCGCTCAGCACAGTCGAGCCAAGACAAATTCTCGACGTAGGTGCCGGCGAGGCGCTGCCACGCAGCGGATAGGTTCTCTTCGATCCGCAGCAGGTTGATGGCCGGCCCGGTGGTGGCGGTACCGAACGTCTGCCCGGTGACCTTGCCACCGAAGGCATGCTGCTGCAGGTAGAAGAACCGCGCGGCTCGCTGGATATCGGTCAGGGTTTCAGGGCGTGTCATCTTCTGCCATTCAAAGATCTGGCGGGAGCTGAGTGCCCACTTGAACTGGCGCACGAACTCCTCCAAGTGGTTCTGCACAACGCGATAAAGGGTGACCAGGTCACCGTTGAGATCGTTCAGCACCTCCACCGGGGCGGGCTGGGGGCGCATGAAGAACAACGCGGCACCGCCGGCGAAGACTTCGACGTAGCATTCATGAGGGGGAAAGAGAGGGATCAAGCGGTCGGCCAGGCGGCGTTTGCCACCCATCCAGGGAATGATTGGAGAGGTCATAGGTATGCAAGTCTTTACTGTATGGATAAACAGGTGATAGGCTCGCCGCGCTTTGTGCACAAGGCAGAGGCCACGGCTGGACTTGCAGGAAGGGTCTGCGGGTTCGGCGGGCCGGGCTGGATGTTGACGCATCCTCCTGGCTCGCCTCTTTTTACTTGGTGACTTCGCGCACGTAGGCCTGGCAAGCCTGCAGTGCTATCAGCCCCCGGTCGCCGTCGTCGGTGATGGCGACAATTCGTTGAGCATGCGCTCGGTCAAGTTGGGCGCGTACGGCGCCATGTACCAGGCTTCCGGTGCCGGCGGTTTCTCGCACCCCACCGTCACAACCCGGGGCGGCAAAGGCTCCGGCGTCGACAAGGACTGACAACCGCAGATTAGCGGTAGCAAGCCTGTCACGCAGGCGAGCTTGAGTTGTTTGTGCATTGTTCATCTCCTGCCAATGGGTTTTGCCCTGCTCCTGCAGGCGATCTTCCAAGGCTTGCCGCTGAGCCTTCTGCTTCGCCAACCGATCCAGGGCTGCAGCTGCAGCCTCTTCACGCTCGCGACCATAGGCTCGATCCTTGTCGGCCAGTTGCCCAATGTAATCAGCTGACTGATCCGCGAGCTGCCGACCGTACTCGTTGGCCTGCCACGTCCAGGCGCCACGGCCGCCGATATAGACCCCGAGCGCAACGGCCAACAAGGCAATACGCCAACTCAGCGACATTACTGCAGCACCTCAAGCGCCCGCTTGTAGAGCGCTTGGCGATCTTTCAAGCCATTGAGGCCACCATTGATGCGACGGGTGATCGACTCGAAAACCGAGTCATCGGCCTGTGCCACCTTGTCAGCAAGGCTATTGAGGCCCGCACGCTGCCAAAACCACCCGGCTGACAGCGACGCGTAGACCGGCTGCTCGAGCAGGTCGGGGGTATTGAGCAAGCGACTGTCACCGAACAGCGCCTCACTGCAGGCTTCGTAGTTGTCGCGCCCGGTGATCTGAATAAGCCCACGGCCACGGTACCGCTGGCCATCACCATCCGCCTGTGGGGTGTTGCCAAGGCGCTGCGCCAGGCGGCCGGTGTCGTACTTGGCCAGGTAGGCATCGTTACCGAGCTCACGCACATACAGCAGCTGGCCAGACTCATGGCCTACCTGGGCAAGGAATGCCGCCATACGCTTGGCCGTGATGATCGAGTACTTGCCCATTGTCGCGTTGAGCCCAGGAACAAAAACGCCGGCTTTGCGGCCGGCGTTGGGGAGGATCTGTTGCAGCTGTTGAACTGAGATAGCCATTGATTTCTCCAGTGATGGCCGAAAGCGGCCGAGGGGTTCAGAGCTGCTCAACCTTGAGCGGCTTTTCAACTTTCTTTTTCTTGCCCGAGGCCTTGGCCTTACCCTTCTTGCCGCCGTTGCATTCCACGGTCGTGGTCCACCCGCTGGCGGTGAACACCTGCTCAACGCTTTCCACCAGGTACTCGCCATCGAGACCGACCTTGAAGCCGTGGGCGTTAATCGTGCACTCGGCAAACAGGTCATGCCGGCCGGCCATTTCCAGACGCACGCCCGCCGTGCTGCGGTTGAACGCGGCCAGCCGCGCCTTGGCGGCCTGCTTGGCAGCAGTCTCGTTGGGGTAGATGTGGCGGTCGGTGTGAACCGGGGGCAGACCGTCTGGCGACTCGTCGTTGTCCAGCTGGACGACTTTTAAGGCGCCGGTCTTCGGGTCCTGATGCTGTGTTTTCACTGCCTTCTGCGTGCTGCGGTCCGATAACCGGAATTGGTACCGCGAGACGTCCGTCTTGTTGACCGTGATGACCTGCAGCGACTTGCCTGATGTGCTCTTGCCGCCCTGCCGGGGCATAACCAGCAGCTTGCCCTCGGCAACCTTAGCTGTGCTGTCATACTGCCGGGCCAAGCGCGTGACAAAGTTGAAGTCCGACTCGTTGCGCTGATCGATGCGCTCGACCTTCGTCGTGACCGGGCAGACCACCTCCCAGCCGTTACGCTTGGCGATTTCAGTGACGATCTCCGACAGCGGCACATTCTCCCAGCTGCCGCTGCGGATGGTCTTGCCGCTTCCACGCATGTCGCTGGCCTTGCCGCGAATGATCAGTTCATCGGGCGGGCCGGATAACTGCACCTCGTCGACGGTGTAGGCGCCCATGCGCTTAAGGGGCTGGCCCTCGTAACCCAGCAAGACCTCCACCACCCCTCCCCGCGCTGGCAGCGCCACTGCCTGGTCGCGGTCGTCAATGCGTAGCTCAAACTCGTCCGACTCCATGCCGGGCTTGTCCGAGATGCGCAGAAGCAACAGGCGGTCATTGATCAGCGCGGTAATGTCCTTGCGGTCGGCAATGACTCGATACGTTGGTTTCATGCGTGCTCCAGATACAAGAAACCCCGCGCGGGGCGGGGTTCGTTACGCGTGACTTAAGGGGGTCAGTCGAACAGCTGCAGCAGCTCGACCGCCGGCGCCGACAAGTCGGGCAACTGGATCAGCAGGCCGGCACGATACGGCTGCGCCTCCCTGGCCAGATCCGGGTTAGCCTCCAGCACCGCCTCGACGGTACCGTTGAGGTGCCCGTAGTAGTGCTGGCAGATCACGTCCAGCAGATCCCCGTCAGACGTTCTGCAGGTCGTTGCCATAGCTCACAAACTCCAGGTTAAAGCCCTGTTTACGGGGGATGCCGCCTGCCAGCAGGTGGTTTTGTTCCTCTTCCACACTCACCAGGCACCAGTCGCCCAGCACCTCGCCATAGCCCGTGACCAGCTTCAACGCCTGCAGGTTGCGGCCAATGCTACGCAGCACCTTCAGTTGATTAATGCCGCCCTTGTGGTGCGGGAAGATCGCGCCCTTGAGCGTGATCTTTTCTTCACCCAGGCCGACCGCCTGCTGCGCCACACTTCGGCGCAGGCGCTCTTGCCCAGCCCAGCGATACGACGCCTGTCGGCGCAGTTCGTCGAAGGGTGCAGTGCCCAGGTTGAAGTAATACGGCTGCAGCTTGGGGTCATGTGGCTGGATGATCAGCAGGTGCGGGAACGGAGCAACCGCCTCGGGAAGCGGTGTAGCCGAGCCCATCAAGCCGCCCGTGGGCAGGATGTTGGCCAGTGACGGGCTGACCAGCCCCGCCACCCGCCCCGCCTCGGCCGTGACCTTGCCCGCCATCGTCTTGAACGTGCCCAGGCGTTCCTGCACCTGGGCGGCGCCGGTGACGGCTCGGCTATACATCGACGCAACCTGCCCCACCTGGGACTGCGCGACATTGATACTTCGCACGATCCGGCCAAGCTTTGCACCAGCCTCAGCTCCCACGAACGGTATGTTTTCCAGCTCCGACGCAGCACCTGTGATGCTCCCGACCGCACTGTTGAGCGGGGACAGCATGCCGTCCACACCTTTGCGCCCAGCTTCCCCAGCTGAAACCAGCCCGGAAAGGGACGACTCCAGCTGCGCCATGTAGGCCATAGGCCCTCCTTACACATGCGGTTGATCGAACAATTGGGTCGAGGCCGTGCGCGCAGACAGCTCACGCTGCCAGCCATCGAACAGCCGCCTCACGCCTGATTCCAACTCGCGCAGCAGCTCCGCCGGGTCCTTCACATCGCCGGTGACGTTGATCGGGATACTCGGCGCGAAGGTAAACGACTGATCAACCTTCGGAGCCGGGGCCGGCGCAGCGACCTTGGCTGGCTGAACCAAGTCGGGCATCCGGGGCGCGGCAGGCGCCGATTTGGCCACCATGTCGCGTACCAGCTCACCCAACCCCGCTGGCACGGTTTCCGGCCGGGGGATGACTTGAGGTGACACTCCATCGGCCGCAGGCTTGCGCTGGCGGTTGTCGATGATTATTGGGGCGGGCGTCGACTTGACTGGGGCCTCACGCAACGTCTCACCCAATTTCGTCGGAGGTGTTTCCGACGCCGGCTGTGGCTGCGCTGGCGGTGGCACCAGCCCTGCACCTGGGAAGCGCACCTTGTTTGCCGTCAGGGCCGGCAACAGATACGGGTCCTTGGCCCCCGGCGCAAGCGGGTCATATGACACTGCCGGGGCGGCCGGCGTTGGAGCGGCCACGGCTTTCACCGTGTCACCCAGCTTCGGCGGTTCCTGCAGTGTCGGCGCTGGCTCAGCCTCAATCACCGGCTCAGGCTGGACCGGCGGCCGCAACAGGGGCACACCCGGGAAACGTACCTTGTTGGCCGTCAATGCCGGCAACAGATATGGGTCCTTGGCCTCGGGATTGACCGGGTCATACGAAACAGCCGGCTCGACCGGTTGCGGGGCGGCCAACGCTCGCACTGTGTCGCCCAGCTTCGTCGGTTCCTGCAGCAGGGGCACGGGCTCAGGCAACGACTCAGGTTGAACCGGCGGACGCACCAGAGGCGCACCCGGGAAACGGACTTTGTTGGCCGTCAGGGCCGGCAACAGGAATGGATCCTTGGCCTTGGGGTCGAGCAGGTCATACGACACTGCAGGCGCTGGCTCAGGTTCAGGTTCAGGTTGAACCGACGGTCGCACCAGAGGTGCACCGGGGAAGCGTACCTTGTTCACCGTCAGGGCCGGCAACAGATACGGGTCCTTGGCCCCCGGATCGAGCGGGTCATATGACACTGCCGGGGCGGCCGGTGCCGGAGCGGCCACGGCTCTCACCGTGTCACCCAGCTTCGGCGGTTCGTGCAGCAAAGTTGCTGGCTCAGGCTCGGGCACCGGTTCAGGCTGAATCGGCGGCCGCACCAGGGGCGCCCCCGGGAAACGTACCTTGTTGTCTGTCAACGCGGGCAACAGGTACGGGTCATTTGCTTCAGAGCCGAGCGCGTCAGACACAATAGGCGCGACGGGCGCTGAGGCCGGTACGTTGCGCACGGTCTCACCCAAGGCCGGGACCGGCGCTGCAGGCAATGGTGCCCCCTGCTGTACCTTGCCTTCCGGTTTGTCTTCCTGCGCAGGGAGCACCGTGGCCCGTAAAGCCTGCCCCGGCATCTGCGGACTTTCCGGCTTTGGTTCATCCTCCGCATCAGGCTGTTCATTACCAAACCAGCGCTTACCCAACCAGCTGCCCAGCGATTCGCCACCCATACCGCCAAGCACGGCGCCGACAGCACCACCCACTGCTGTACCAATAACAGGCACCACCGAACCGATGGCCGCCCCTGCTGCAGCGCCCGCGAGAGCCCCCGTGAGACTGCCTGCAGCCCCCCCATACCCTTCAGCTTTCTCTTCCTGAGAGTTGGCGTTGATCGCCACATCAATCGCGGCAGCGCCGGCATCAACCACATTCCCGCCAGGCAATCGCTTGGCAAGACGGGTAACGCCGCGTACTGAGCGAGCGACCCTGCCCAATTCTTCAATGCCGGTCACCGCTTTTGGTATAGCCGTAGGAACAACTGCAGCTACAGCGGGCTTTACCGATGGCAACTTTGTCGGCCCCACCGCTTGCTTCGGCCGGGCTGAGGCGCCTTGCCTGTTTTCGCGTCGACGCGCACGACGGCGGCTTCTGCGACTACCCTTGGCAGGCGCTGCTGGGGCGCTATTCGCAACGCTACTGCCAATCCCACCCATGGCGTCGGCATTGACCACAAACACCCGCTGCGGGTCGTTTCCATCCGTTACAGGGTCATTGGCCGGATCAGAACCGGGCGAGCGCGCCCCAAGCACCTTGCCCAGCACGCCTAACCCGGTGTCGACCACCTTGTTACCGGTCTTGGGCAGTTCGATGGGTGCACGCTCGCCACGATTAGCTCGACCAGCGAAAGACTCCAGGCCACGGCCGCGCGCGATGTTGACCACGCCTCGCCCGATCTTGAGCGCACTGGACGCGGTCCTGAATGCCAGGATGGCCCCTACGGTGGCGGCAATGCCCGCCACGACCATCGGAAACTTGTCCGACAGCTCGGTGACGCCACGGGCAACCGCCGTCAGTCCTTTAGCCGCCATGTCGGTGGCCGGGCGGATGGCGTCACCAATGCTGCGCATCGAGTCGTTGACAGCCTGCCCCAGCTCGGCCCAATGCTGCGCAGAGGTCTCTCGGCGCTCAGCAAGGTTCTTATCGAGGATGCCCGAGGCTTTCTGCGAATCGGCTTTGAGCTCCTCATACAAGCCCCGGTTTTGCCCGTAGGCTGTGAGCGCGGCCTTGACCTGCATGTCGGCGAAGATATCGCCGGTGCGCAACGTTTTCTCCAGCGCCTCAAGCGCGGCCTTGGCTTTCTCCGGGTCAACTTCCTTGTCGATGTTGGCCTTGGCTGCCTCGATCTTTTTGGCCTTGGCCGGATCAGTCGCCTCGACGTACTTCATGGCCAGGGCCATGGACGCCTCAATGACGTTCATGCCCTTCTGCAGGCCAGTGTTCAGCGAGGACTGATAGTCAATGCCAGCATCCTTGTAGGCTTTGACCACATCACCAGCGCCGATCTTCTCCATCCAGTTCTTGAAGTTGTTAGCCGCTTCGTCCGAACTGCCGGCGGTCTTCATCTGGACCTGCAGCATCGAGCCCAGCGAGGTCACCGCATCCAGCCCGGTGATGCCGTTCTTCTCCATGCCGGCCAGCAGTTGCGGGAACCACTTGGCCATGTCGCTGGCCTCGAAGCTACCCGCCTGACCTTGGTAGGCGATAGCCTCCAGGGCCTGCTGCATGACCTTCGGATCGCTGATCTTGGCGTTTTGCTGCAGCACCTGGATCATCGACGCCGTATCGACGCCCGAGGATCCTTGGCCGATAGCGAACTTGGCAGCCACTGGCGCATACGACAGCGCCTTGTCGAGGTCCATGCCGGCGCCGACCAGCTGGTTGACCAGGTCGGCCACGTCATTGCGCGACATGCCAGTATCTTTGGCCGTATCGATTACCGTCCGGGTGAGCTGCCGCTCTTCCGGCTTGTTGACGATATCGGCCTTGATCGCAATGTCCCGGATGATCGCTTGATAGTTCGCACTGATCATCGTCGGCACAGCGGCCGCGCCCGTGGCGACCACCGCCTTGCCGATGTTCGACTTGAGCGATTCCTTGCCCGCCTGCAGCTGCTGGTGACCCTTCAGCTGCATATCGGCGGCTCTCGCCTCGCGCCCCAGCCGCTGATACTCGCGACTGAGGCGCCCAACCTCAATGCCTTGCTTGCGCAAAGCATCAAGGTTGCTGTCCAGCTTGCGCAGCAGTTTGTCGGCGCCGGCAGCGCCACTATCATGCGCACGCTTCCACTCTTCGCGCAGCTTGACGGTTTCGCCAATGGTGCTTTTCAGCACCTTGGCCCTGTTGCCTTTGGCTTCCAGCTTCTGGATGCCGCTCTCGACCGTCTTGAATGCAGCGCCTACCGACGAGGCGACAGCACCCCCGATCACCAGCGATAACGCTAGTTTGCCTGCCATCGGTGCCCCCTATGCAAGCTCAATCCGTCAGCCACCACACCATGTCCGCATAGGACATGGTCTGGATCTCTGCGGCTGAAAAATTCAGCTCAGCCGCAAGTCGCTTGGCAGCTTGCTTCTGCGTGGCCGGATTAAAGCTCGTCGTCTCGCACCAGAAAGTTGTACCCGGTCGCAAGGCGGTTGTAGTCCTTGTAGGTAAGCCCCTCCAGGTCTTTGACATGCACCTCAGCCAGGGAGGCGAACAGGTTCAACTCGCGCTGCTCGTCGTCACCGTCCGAGGTTTTGGTGGAGTTGCGGATATCGCGCACAGTCGGCGCGCGCAAGGTGATGTGGTCCTGCTGGACGCCGTTGAGTTCGGCCGGGCTGGTCAGCGTCACAGTGACGCGGTCAGCTTCCAGCATGATGAATTTTGGCAGTGGCTTGGTCATCGAGTGGTTACCTTGAAAGGGGATGAGAAAGGCCTGAAGGGATTACAGGCCGAGGTCGCGGCGCTGGCTGGCCAACTGGTCGACGCCGTTGATGACGCGCTTCATGCCGGCCGGATCGATCTCGTAAATGGTCTCGCCGCCGACCTCCAGCTTGTAGTAGGTCACGGCAATGGAATGCTTGAGCTCAGCCTTGTCGCCGGGCTTCCAGTCGCCCATATCGATCTCTTTCAAGGTCCCCCGCTGGGTGACGATTACCGCTTTGGTTTCACCTTTCTGGCCCTTGAACGAACCCCGGAAAGTGCCGTTGAAGGCATTGCCGTCCGCGAGGCCGTAGAACTTCAGCGATTCCTTGCGCACGCCGGTGGTGGTGAAGTTGGACTCCATCTTCTCCATGCCCACGTCCATCTCAATCGGCATGTCGTAACCGCCGGGCCGGTGCTCCTCGGTCTTGAGCGTAAGCTTGGGGAGGGTCAGGCTGGGCACATCGCCCTGGAAGCTGACGCCATCCACAAACAGGTTCAGGTTGGCCAGAATTTCGGGAATCATTGCCATGGATTGCGCTCCTTATGCGACTTGGTCGAGGACTTCGGTCAGCCACTGGTTGGTGACTTCGATACGGAAATTCGGGTTCTCAGCCGGCGGAACGTCGGTGAAGCGAATGTTCCAATACACCTTGCCCTGCTCCAGCTGGCTGGCCGTGTTGAGCACCGGGTCGGCGTAGACTTCGAAGTTGATGATTGCGCCCTGGGCTTTCAGGTCGCGCATGAAGGCCTGCAGGCCTTCGGTCACGTCGCGGATATAGGTCGAGGTAATGCCCCGGTCTACCGCCCACTTGTGGCCGTACAGGATCGCGTCCATGACCATGTCCATGGTCCGCACACGGGTGACGAACGCCCATTTCGCATCGCTCGACAGCGTGCGGTTGCCCCACAGGCGGAACCCGTCGTCGCGGATGATGGTCGCGATATTGGCGTTGTTCAGCAGGTTGGCACGGCACGTCTCGTCACCGTCCAGGTACTCGATGGCACGGGTGGTGCCGGTGATGCCGACGAACTCCTTGTTCGATGGCGAGGACCAGAAACCATATTCGCTGTCGGTGTAGGCAAACATACCTGCAGCCCAGGCCGAGGCCGGCGCATCTACAGTCGCGCTGGTGGTGGTGTCCCACATCTGTACACCGGGGTCGACCATGTACAGTCGCTTGGAACCGAACAGCTTGGCGTAGGTGGTGGCCGCCTCGTCGGTGGTGTTGGGGCCGTCGATGATCGCCACGGCCCGCAGCTTGGCCGCAATCGAATCCATGGCGGTGGCCACTGCCTGGGTGGCGCTGTGCTTGGGCGCAATGATCAGCCGCGGCTGGGCGTTGAAACGGCTCTTGCCGTCCAGCAGCGCCTGCAGGCCGGTACGCTTACCGTTGGCCTGCACGCCGCCAATGATCGCGGAAGTTTGTGCAGCCACATCGGCGCCCTTAGCCACGCCCGTGGCGACGATCACTGCCTTGGAACGGGCGTAGATCGCCTGGCAGGCCTTGGTAATCGCAGCGCCGGCGCCAAACGCAGCGATGGCCTCACGCTCGTTGGTGATCAGCACAACGTCGCCGGCCTTGGCCGACACATTCGCGCCTTCGGTAAAGGTGTCGACCAGGCCAATGATCGAGGAAGACGGCAGCGAAACAGGACGCGCGCCAGTGTCGACGTTCGTTACGGTAACGCCGTGGAAGAAGCTTGCAGCCATTGGGATTGCTCCAAAAGAATGGGCCGCACGCGGCGGCCCTGCAGAAACAGAAACGCCCCGAAATCGGGGCGCTCAAGGGAATGCGGGGAGAGGGTCAGACGATGCCGGATACACTCGCGCGGATGGCGTTGATTGCCGTATCGGCATAGGCCTCAGCCTGCGCATGGGTGGTTGCCTTGAGCACCTCGACCTTGCCCTTGAGGCGAGCCGCGCGGATCGAGCACACCGCCGCATGCCAGGCCTGCGCCTCCTGCAGGATCGCCTCGGCCGCTTCCATGGGCTCGACGCCCTGGGCATCGACCAGCGCCTGTACGGTCAACGGCACTTCGCCGGCGTAACCCGCCTGCTTGAAGGCCTTCGCTTCGTCTTCGGCCAGCTGGTTCTCGATGGCACGCAGCGGGTCACCGAGTACCGCCGAGCGCGCCTGGTCGGCGGCTTGCTCGATTTGCTGCTGCGCCACCAGCAACGCGGCGCCAATGGGCAGCGCGTCGAAGTCAAAGCCGTTGTAGGTGTTGTCGCCATAGACGACGTTCAGAAAGGTTTTTTGCATGGTCGCCTCACAGGCTCGACAGGTTGGTGACGACGTGGCCGACGTCTTTGGAAAGGGTGCCAGCAGAAACGCCAGGAATCAGCGAGCCATTGAGCGCCGAAGGCACAGCGGTGCCGATCATCGACAGCGCGAACAGTACCGATCCAGGGCCAAACAACTTGCCCCGGAAGGTGCCGCGCAGCTCGAACGCGCAGTTGTACATGCGCAGCTGCAGCATGATCGGCGCCGACGAACCGCTGGCAAAAACGAGCCCGTAATACGCGCTCAGGTCACCGGCGCTCGAAGCCGGAAGACTCACCGTCACGTTCACCAGCTGGACGGTGGAATCGTTCGAAGCCCAGAAAGAACCCATGCGCAGCAGGGTGTCACCTTCTGGCATGAATTCGTTGATGGTCAGGCGACGACCCGAACCCGCCACGCCGGCAACGATCAATCGCCGGCCGGTCAGGTTGATGTGCTTGTCCATCACATAGTCCTTGGACAGCCAGGCCTGCACCCGGCCACCGTCCGGGGTAGCGTTGATAGCCTGCTGCAGGGTCTTGAACGGACTCGCCTCGGTGCCGAGGCCGTTGGCGTCGTCCCCAAGCTGCTGGTCAACCCAGTAGACACGGACCATGGACGGCGCTGCAGCGATGGCGGCCGACACGGCGGCGTCAATCGCGGTCTTTTTGCCGTTGAAATAGTCAATCAGCTTGTTGTTGGCCGCGACCAGCGCGGCGATTTCAGTTTCAAGGCTCATGGTTAGGATCCGTGAATGTGTTGGAGAACGGTGTGTTGAAGGGCCATCAGGCCGGTGGCATTGGCAACCGTCACGCTTAGCAGTACGTCGCGCGTTTCGGAGGCGGATTTCTCGGCGGTACTCATGCGCTCCAGCAGGCCGCTGATTTGCTCCCCTGCAATGCGCTGCAGTCGTTCCTGGCTAACCAGGCGGTCTTGCTGCTGCAGAGTGCGCAGTTGCTCGGCAATGAGCGCCGTGGCTTGCGCGGCCAAGGACTCAGCCAACGTCAAGTTGAGGCCGGCGGCCGTGCTGGTGATGGTCACGCTGTCTGCCGGCAGCGCCGACAGTGACAGGTCGTAGGCCAGCAGCAGGTCGATGTTGGGGGCCTTGTAGGCCAGCGCCTCGGTCAAGTGCGACCAAACCGCCAACAAGGTGCCGTCCTTGAGGAAAATGCCAATCTCACGCACCCAGTAGCCGGTCGTGCCATCCGCGACAGCGGTTAGATGCAACAGGGTGCTGCTCAGCTTCTCGCCGCTGGAAATCGGGAACCGCGCCACCTCGTTGCGCAGGGTCTTTTGATCGGCGCCTGGGGTGTAGGCCACGCTGCCCAGGGCGATATGGCTAATTTCGGCCGAAAGTCCGGTTTTCGTTGCCGTCAGGATCGCCGCCAGGCCGGCCTTGGTGATGACAGGTTGCAAGCCTGTACTCATAGAACAGCCTCCATGTAGCCCCGCACGACCGTGCGCACATGCGCCGCGTTGGCCACCAGCGGGGCGCCTTCTGCTTGAATGGGAACGCCCTGCGCCTCGGCAAATCGCCGGGACACGCTGGACGCGTTGAGCGCATTGGCAAACAGCACCGTCTGCGCCATGGGGTCGACGGGCACCGCCTGAGCATCCATGGACCGGTGCTGCACCGCGCGCGCCTGGAAGGCGTTGCCCAGCACCAGGCCGCCGTCGAAGCGCGCGCCCAGCCGAAACTCGTAGTGGCTGCGCTCGTTCTTCGCCGCGTCGACCAGGGCGCGCAATCGCATACCCAGCTCGGGCGAGATGATTGAGCCCTCCCCCGGCCGGTTATCGTTGGCCCACGCCGTGATCTGGAACGTGTACGGCGCAGCGTTCGGGATCTGGTGCCATTCCTTGAACTCCGCGTTGACGCGAATCGCCTTGAGCACCCGCCGGATCGCGCCGACAGTGCCCTTGGTCTTGTGCACCGGGATCGCCTCGTGGATCAGCTCGCGGCGCTGGGTGTCGATGTAAGCCGCCTCCCAGCCTTCGACCTTGAGCGCCCAGCCCAGCCAGGGCAGGAAGTTGGGCGGGCAGCGCGCGGAATCGGCCACGCCCCGGATGATTTCCGGGTCTACACCCAGCTCGCCAGCACGCTCAAGCGCCCGTTCCAGCAGCGTGGCGTTATGCGGCAGCAGGCTCATGTGACCACCTTGGTGGTCAGGGCAATGGACGTGGCGCGCGGGTAATGCCGCTTGTCACACACCACCCCTTCCACCGGTTTGGCCAAGTCAACACGGCTGATACCCGTTACATGTAACGCCGCATAGATACCCGAAACGGGTAATTGCCCTTCCAGCCGGCGAGCGTCTGCAATAGCGGCATCCAGGCTTGTTTGAGCCCTCGCAAGGACAACCTCAGGGTCTGGACCGTCTTCCACCCACAGCACCGCTTCGACCTTGAAGTCAGTCGGGATTCCGCCCTGTACGCGCGGCCGATCAGTCACCGGCCGCACCGCCTCGGCCGACAGCGCCTTGAGGACGGTAGCCACCAGCTGCTGCTCGGGCACCGTGCTGCCCGAGCCAGCCAGCACAGCCAGCGATACGTCACCTGGCAGCGGGTTGACCAAGCCGGCGTCGTAGTCACAGACCACTACGATTGCCCCGGCCGGCAACTGCGACCTCACTGCGGCTGGCACCGCCATTCCGGAAAACCGGGGCGAATCGACCGAAACGTGCACCAGCTCAGCCGACGAACTCAGCGCGTGATACTCATATGCCCCGCTACTGCCAGCGACCGACAGCGCTTCAAGCGACAGCCGCGTGCGGTAGCGCAACGCTTCATCGCCTTCCATCACCGCCGCTACCGGCGGTACCGCGTCAGGGTCCGCCGCACGGATAGTCAGGCGCTGTACGCCGTAGTCAGCCGCGCGGTTGTCCAGATCAGCGCCCTTTGCATAGGCCAACAGGCTGGCCTTGGCCGCCGCATTGACCCGGGCACGCATGACCAGTTCGCGGTACGCCATGACCTCCATCAGCTTGACCACCGGATCGGACTCCAACAGCGCGGTCCACTGGTCGCCCATATGGGCGCGGAAGATGCCTAACACCTCCTGATACAGCGCCTCAAAGTCCAGACTTTCCACCACGTCGGGCGGGGGCAGCAAAGACAGGTCAATCATGCGCTCACCTCCACGACGGCCGAGTTGCCCAGGTACTGGCCCGTCAGCAACAGGCCAATCTGGCCGTCGAGCACCGAAACGACCTTGACGCGCTCCAGCTGCAGGCGCGGCTCCCAGCGACCCAGAGCGCGGGCAACCTCGGCCTGTACGGCGCTTTTCCAGCCTTCGTTAACCGGCAGGTCGACAAAGCGGCGCAGGTTACTGCCGTACTCCGGCTTCATGCGCCGGCTTTTCAAGGGGGTGGTCAGGATGTCCTCAATCGACTGTTTCAGGTGATCAAGGCCCGTAGATTGCTGGCCGGTCCTGCGGTCCACGCCGATCACGCTTAGCCGTCCAGCCGCTGCAGGTCGGTGTGCTTGCGCAGGAACGCCACCGCCTCGGTGTCGTCGGCCTGAACGGTCACGCGACCAGCCTGCACCCTGAACTCGCGCAGGTCTTTACCGGCCTGCAGGAACAGCGAGCGTGAGGTGTAGGCGTTGTCGGCAAAGGTCACACCGACCGGCTCAGCGACCACCACTGTGGCGCCAGCACCATCGGCAACAGGTATAACTGCGGAGGCGTCCGAACTCGCCGCCGCGTCGGTCTCGTCAATTTTCTTGACTGCCATAAGTCATGCTCCAGAAAAGACAAAGCCCGCGAGAGCGGGCTGTCAGTGTTTGTGGTTCGCCGTGTTGCCGGCGGTGTCGATGATCTTTCCAAGACCGAGAATGTCGCCCGTTACGCGTAACGGCCCGACTATCTCCACGCTGCCCTGCAGGGTGATGGTGGGCGCCTTGGCTGTGATGGCGGCCGACTCGGCATTGATCGCGGCGTCGGTGATCACCGCCTTGCTGCTGCCCACCTCGATGTTGACCGTGCCGCTGGGCAGCTGGATGGTGTAGCTATTGGCCGCCCAGTCGTAGACCAGGGACCCGCCATCGTCGAAACGCCATACCTCGACATGGTCGCGATTGTCCGGCTGGGGACCGGCATTGCCATACAGGCCTGGCACAAACGTGCCTTGGGCTGGGTCCCCGCTCGGACTGATCAATGCGCCCTGCTCGCCCAAACTTGGCGACCGCCAATGGCGAGCCTTGCCGGCGGCGAGGGAATGCCACTTCACCCACGCACTGACCCAGTCGCTACCGTCCGACATGCGCAGCTTGCCGGCCACCAGGTCCACGGCCACTACGTAACCCTTGATCACCTGGTCGGACAGCATCCGGTCATGCTGAGCGCTCGCGTAGCTCATTCCATGGCCTCCGGATGCTGGTAGTGCTGTTCCTTCCCCTCCCCGCTGTCCGGGTCGAAGGCGAACAGCACTGGGCCGGGCTCTCGGGGCCACGGCCACTCTTCCTCACCGAGGTAAATCACCTGGGTCCACTCAACCACCCAGACCGCGTAGCTATCTAACTCCGGACGGCTCCAGTCCCGCTCTGCCCGGACGAACTGAGCAAACTCAACTGCCAAGCCCCAGGACTGCATGCGTAACAGCACCGCCAGCTGAGCCGCCACGAAGGCCACCACATGTAAGCAATTCGGCTCTTCCGCTCCAACGATCACACGCGCCTCGAAACGAGCATCTACGGCGGTTTCACCTGTACCAGGGTCCTTGTCCGCACTCTCAAGGCTTGCCAGCTCCAGCACTACCGCCGGCACCGGCACAACCTCGATCCCGTCCGGCATCGTGCCGACATACGCGAGGCCAGGAATGGCATCGCTGATGTGTTGCTCGATTGCGTAATAGATCTGAGCCAGGGGTATTGGGTCATCAACCATTGCCTGTTCTCCGCAAATACTTATGCAGCTCAAAGTTCAGCTCTTGTTCAAGGACCACCTCCAACCGTTCGTGAGCCCGGTTAGTCCAGGCTTCGAAATGCGGTCGAACGTCATCCAGCGAGATCTTCGCCTTGGCCAGGGGAAAGCGGCTGTCGTTCTCTGAAACCCAGCCAGAGCGACGACCACCCACGCCCGATACTTCGCTATCCGGGTAGTCGGCGGCATCGAAGTGCTTGCTGGCAGTGCGAATCCAGATATCAGGTTTGCCCCCGTACACCTGTCGGTAGAACGCCCCTTGATAACGACGCCCCGCCACCGACACACCCGCCCGGGTTTGCCGGGGACGGCCGGCGCGACCGGCTTCAATGGGACGAATACCGAACCACAACTTGCCTTGCCCATTGCTCCCCATCGGGAACGCCTTGAGCCGCTGCCTCACAGCAGCGATGGCGATTCGCTCTTGCCGCCCGACCTCTCGCGCAATCTGCCCGCGAAGCCAGCGCAGTGTCTTGTTGATAGCTCTCCGCTGAGCCGCTGCCATGGCCTTGGGCACAAGCTTGGCAAAGTCCTCGAAGCCTTTGACGTCTTGCGGACTCATCTGCAGGGTCAACAAGCCTGCGCTGGCTGACACTTTGTGATAGCTGCCGACACTCATGGCGATTTCCTCAGAACGAGCGTCACCAGGCCGTCGCCCCCTGGCTCTATGCGGGCGATGATGTAGTTGCCACCACCGTCCTCGGTCGGCAGATCGATCATGACACTCTGCCGCGCCTCAACGCCCGCGTTATCGCCAACGCGGATGACCAGGTGCGGCTCACGCAGGCCGGTATTGATCTGACCGATCTTCGGTTGGAGCCAGGGCGCCGAGAACATCCCGAGAACATCACGGCCATCGATTTGCGCTGGATCGCCCAGGACGTCGAACACCACCTCATCCACATCACTGATCAGGTCCCGAAAGCCCATGATCAGATCGTCAGACGGATAACAGCGCGGGGACGGGTGCAGATATGCAACGGGTTGGACTGCGCCTCGCCGTCGACACCTTTGCCGAATGGCATCTCCTCGATCTTGCTGTAGTACGGCAGGCCTTCGGTATTAACGGTCTCGATGTAGTCCGCCGGGGCGTAGATCGACAGGAACAGATCCGAGACGCCCTCAGGCACCAGGCGGGCCTCGTCGTCGGCAACATACGCGTTGCCACCGACCTTGCCGCGGTAACGCTCCCAGCTGATACCGCCAAAGTCGAACGACTCACGGCCATCGCCGCGCAGGGATGCGGCCTGCTGGCTGCCCTTGTAAGTGTCGACCACTGACTTGTGGGCGATCAGCTTCTTCCAGAACGTCTTGCCGCAGAAGGCACGCGCTCCGGTAGTGGTGACGTTGCCGAGGGCATCTTCCTGCATGTCCAGTGCGTCCACGCACAGCCCCTGAACATTCGACTCCTGATCGTTGAGGCCCATCGCCAGCTTCTGCTGCGACACGCCAAATACCTTGTAGATGTCCAGCAGCACCGTAGCGCCGTCAGCATCGAGCACCTTGCCGTTGAGCGCGCCCATTCGATGGTATTCGTGGGTAGCATCCAGCTGACTCCGCGCCTTACTCAGGCGTTTGTTCACTACAGCCTGGACAGCCTGCAACTCTGTCAGGGCGCCGAACGCGCGAATGCCCTGGATTTCGTCGGCCTTGATAGCGAAGCGCTGCGGCAAGTGGATGGTGTTGAACGGAATCAGCTGACGCTTGCTGCCGCCAACCACCAGCCCAGAGGTGCCACGCTCACCTGCAGGCACCAGAGCCAGCGTATCACCGTCCTTTTCGAGCTGGACGGTCAGGGTTGGGACGCCCTCTTCGCGGAACAGACCGAGGTCTGCCAAGCGGCCCGGCACATACTCCTGCTCGTTGATGGCCGCAGTCAGGGCCGCAACGCTGAAAGCATCGTCTTGGAAAATGGCAATCTCAGCCATGGGGTACTCCAGAAAGTAAGAACCCCGCTCAAGGCGGGGTTGGGAAGAAGAGTTAGTCAGGTCAGCGCAAGATGATGAAATGTGACGCCAGCGCTTTTTCGGCATCAACATCAACGCCCGTCAGCAGCGCTTCGGTGACCTCGGCCAGCCGCACCACCGCGCGCCCACGGCGCGAGACATCCGACTCGCCGAGCGGGGCAAAGAGGATGCAGACGGCGTTTTCGGTACCATCTTCAGCCGCAGGATCGTATGGCGCGAACTCGCCGGATGCCGTGACCAGACCCAGCAGCTGGCCAGCAACCAGGGCCGGACCAGCGGCGATGTTGATGGCTTCGCGGGAGATCTTGCCCGCCCCCTCGGAAAGCAGGAACTCACCGGCATGGACCGGTTCCTGTTGGATGTTGCTCATGGTCTTGCTCCTTTGTTGGCGGCCTGCCGGCGGGCAGCCCAGACACTGGATGGGTTGGGGAGTTGCGCCTTGACCTTCTCTTGGTCATCGTCGGCCGGCGGCAAGGCGTTGTTGATCTCGAAGCCCTTACCGGAGCTGACAATCTTCTCGAACAGCCGCGCCCGCACCGCGTCAGCGTCCAGACCGGCGGCGACGTATTCCTTCGTCAACTCGGGCAACCGCGCCGCGACACAGAGATCGTGTACACCCTTGGCCTGCTTCAGCGCAGCCTGCACCGTGGCCGTGTCAGTCAGCTTGGTCGAAGCGATCAGCGTTTCAGCCAGGTTGCCGATACCGGCCTTGGCGCAGTCCTGGGTGATCATGAGCGCCAGCGCCGTGGAGTCGGCGACTTCAGACTTGGTCGACGCAGGCGGCTTAGCCGGATCATCTGCTGGCGGCTTGCTGGACAACTGGTCGAGCAACGCCTGCGGGGTTTTCTGATAGCGGGCCATGGCCGCGCCATTGCCCAAACAGGCCCGCACCTGCACGCCGCTGCCGATCTCATCGACGAGCCCGAGCGCGAGTGCCTCCTCGGCGGTGAGCCAGCTTTCAGCGTTGACCAAGCGACGCAGCTCGACTTCGTCGATGTCAGGCGATTTAGCCTTGTAAGCCGCGATGATCACCTCGAAGGCCTGGTCGAGCACGTCGGCCACCCGCCGCAGCTCTTCGGCGTCGCCTTCGAGCCAGGTGTAGGGGTTGTGAATCATTAGGATCGCGTTGGACGCCATCACCACCCGGTGGGCGCCGCATACCGCTACGCTACCTGCGCTGGCAGCCAGCGCATCGATACGGGCAGTGCAGCGTTCGCCCAGCCGGTGCAGCGCGTTGTGGATAGCCACGCCCTCGAACAGGTCGCCACCGTTGGTGTTGAAGGCCACGTGCACCGGCGATACACCGTCATCGATCGCCTTCAGGTCGCGGAGGAACTGGTTGGCGGTGATGCCCCAGCCACCGATCTCGCCATAGATGTAGATCTCGATCGGGTTTGGCTCAGCGTCAGCAACGCCCTCGGCCTTGGTGGCGGCGCTGATGCGGTACCAGTGCTGTTCGTTTTCGGGCTGCTGCGTGGGGGCTTTGTTGAGGATGCGGAGGGGTTTCAAGGATTTCATGCTTTCTCCTTCTCGTCGGGATCGTCATCGACCGCCGACAAAGTGCTGTACTTGATACCCAGGCCCTGCGCCCGGGCGAGATCGGCGGCGTTCTCTTCGTCCACCACCTCGGCATCGGTACCATTGCGCAAGCAAGTCTCGCTGCGCGTGGTGAAACCGGCAGCGATTTCCATCTGCCGGGACTGGACGTCTTGAACGGGGTGGATGTAGGCCCAGCCTTGCGGTACCCAGCGGGTTCGCCGGTATTCGCGGCGCCGCTGCGAGTAGTCCGGCAGGTCGAGCGCCCCGGCCAGGACAGCCATGTCCAACCAGGCTTGCCGCACAGGACGGCACAACTGGTGGACGTAGACCTGGAACTGGAGCTGCTCCAGCCGGCGCCGGAACTCGTTCAGAACCACGCGTATCGCCCGGTCGTTCACGCCTTGCATGTCGCCGGTCATCAGCTCGTAAGGCAAGCCGGTACCGGCAGCGGCAGCCATCAGTTGCTGCCGCATGAAGTCGCGGTAGTTGTTGCCTGCGTCCGGCGGGTCGGAGAATTCGATCTCCTCGCCTGCCCCCAGCTCCTGCACCGTGCCGGGCTCCAGCCCAACCATTGGGGTGAACCCGTCCCGGTCGAGGTCGACGGGCGCCCCGGTGAGAGGATCAAGCTGTGGCCGACCGTCCGGCGTTGGCTTGCGCACGAAGCCTGCGAACAGGTTGGCCACTTCCTGCCGGAACAACACCGCATCGTCGAAGTTGTCCAGGCTGCGTAAGCGCTTCAGGACGGGCGCCAGGCGCGGCACACCGCGCAGTTGCCCCGGTTCCAGTGGCTCGAAGATGTGCAGCATCTGCTCGGCAGGGACACGCACCAGCTGGTTGTAGCCGACATTCAGCGAGGACTTGTCGCTGGGGTGGACGCGATAGCACCAGTACGCCACCCGTCGCCCCATGCCGTTGAACTCGATCCCTGCGCGGATGACATTGCCGAAGCGGGTCACCTCGAACTTGTCATGCGGGACGAACTCCGGTGCCAAGCACTGCAGCTGCAGCGGTACGGCGTAGCCATCCTCCAGCCGGCGCGGACGCAAGCGGACGAAGCATTCGCCCGACTGCTCCACCGTTCGGGCCACCAAAGCCTGCAGGCCATAGAAGTCGGTGAGCTGATCGGCATCAGCCTCATCCACCCAGTCCTCCCACAGGACCTGCATCGCCTTGCGTACTTCTTTGTCGACGAGCTGCGGATGCGGCGTAATGCCGGTGCCGATCAGGTTGCTGACACGCTTGTCGATGACGTTGGCGGCGTATGGGTCATTGCGCACCGCACTGCGCGAGCGGGAGCGCAGGTTGCGCAATGCAGGCATGATCAGGCTGTTCACACCGGTATCCGGCGCATCCCACCCTGACGAGCGTCGCCCCTCGGCGGCACCTTCGTAGCTGGCCTTGATCCGCTCGGGCACCAAGATGCCCGAGCGGCCGATGGACATGTAACGCCCGCTCATAGTCCCTTACCCCCGTGGTACAGCCGCGTAACGCGCGAGCGCGGCCCCGCGACCTTGACCAGTTCGGACTGGATCAGATCGCGGGCCTTGATCAACTCGTCGACCGTTCGATACTCGACGGTGCGGTCCGAGTAGCGAACGATCTTTTCACCACGCGCGATCGCACGCTCAACGGTGGCGAGGTCTGCTTTCGTGTATGCCATGTCAGCGTCTCTTCAGGTAACCGCTGCTGGAGCTGCGGCGTTGCATGGGTTGGAGCGCGGCAGGCGGGGCCGGCTTTGGTGGTGGCGGATCGTTGCGCCTCGCCGGCGCTGGTGCAGGGGGTGGCGACGGATCGTCTTCTTCCTGTTCATCAGGCGCCGGCTCACTGGCCTGGGGCCGGGCTGGCTGTTGCTCGCCCTGGTCGAACAGGCTGGCCTGCGCCAGCGCCTGCCGCAGCTTGTCCCAGTCGTTTTCGACGTACCGGTGCAGGCCGAGGAAGTTGGCCATGGCCAGGTTGTACACCATGAGGTCCAGCGCCTCGTTGCGCTCGGCCTTGCTCTTGACCCACTCGATCCGCTTGTAGCCCTTCACGTAGCGCGCGATCTTGCGTTCGGCAACACACTGCTGGAAGAACTCGTCCGGCAGGTCTTTGGCGAAGTGCAGCGCACCAGGGCCCTTCTCGAAGCTGTAGCGGTTATAGATCCAGTCCTTGGCCGTATCGGTACCGACGATCCACAACTCAGCGCCGTTTCGCTCGGTCTGGCCTTTCCAGGTGACGTCCACCTGCGACGGGCGCTGGGCGATGACAGGCCGGCCCGGCTTACTAGCCCCCTTAAGCGCAAACACGTTGCGCCAACGGCGTACGCGGGTGAACTGGTAGACCTCGTGGGTGTGGTGGCCGCCGGAGTCGATGCCAGTGGCCAAGATCGCCAGGCTTACCCCGCAAGGGTGGCGGTAGCGAATCTTGAGACGGTCATCGAGCAGCGCCCAAGTGCGCTCGTCGGCCGGGTCACCGGGGATCACCTGGTGATCGACCACCCAGCGTTCCATCCCGGCACCCCAAGCCATCGTCATCAGCTCCAGGCGGTTGGCCTGGACGTCGACAGAGGCCGTCAAGGCAAGCGCCCCGACGGGCAATGTGCCGAGCACATAGTCTTCTTGCAGCGCGCGGGCCTGCAGCACTTCGGCCTTGGTCTGCTCGATCGCACTGTCCCAGACCTCAGCCAGGCGGGTGTTGTAGAACACCTGCATGGGCTCCAGGTCGCCGCGGTCTTGGGCGCGCTTGGCTTCCTCGAACTCGCGGGCCAACATCGTCCACGAGTGCCAGCCGAGCGGGGCATACAGTGCGTTGAGTTGGAAGCTCACCGTCTCGCCGTCACCTTTCGCGTGCGCGCGCCATTCGCCCTTAGCCAGCATCTCGCTCTTGTGGTGCTCCTCGATCAGCACATCACAATCCGGACCAGCGCACTGGTAGTGCACGGTGCTGAAGTCAGGCGAGTACAGCAGGCGGTCCCAGCTGAGCACCTGCATGTGCCCACAGGTCGGGCACGGCACGTAGAAGTGGCGCTGGTCGCCCATCATGAAGAGGTCGTCGATCCGCGACGCCCCTTTGATGAGCGGTGAGCTGGAGAAATAGAACTTGGCATTGCGGCCGAAGGTACTGCCCCTGGCTTCGGCCAGCTTGATGGGGTCGCCCTCTTGGTCGACGTCGACGTCCCAACGATCAACCTCATCGCCGTAGATATACCGCGCCGACAGCTCGGACAAGTTGGCAGCCGAGCCGGCCGTGGTGGCGAACAACGTGCCACCCTCGAACTCCTTGGTGTCCATGGTGTTGCGGGCATCCCTGGAGCGGTTAGCCGCCACACGCGCCTTGAGTTCGGGCGTTGCATCGATCGTCTTACCGATCCGCGAGGAAACCCGTTTGGCAAGCCCCAGGCTGGGCAGTAGCGTCAAGATGTTTGACGGTGCCATGTGGATCAGCGCCCCGATCCAGTTGAGGGCAATCTGCGTTTTCATCAGCTGCGATGCGACCTTGGTCACTACCCGCTTGCACGGGTGGGCTGGAGACAGGCAGCGCATGGGTTCGCGGGCGTACGGGGTACGCGCGGTGCGGTACTTGCCAGGCTCTGCGGCGCCGGTATCACGCGGGATCCGCATGTACTCGTCCGACCACTCGTCGACCCACAGATCGGGGTCAGGCTTCAGCCCTCTGCAATACGCTTCGCGGTACACCTTGGCACCGTCTGTGTATCCGGTGGGCATAGGCTCAGCTCTGTGTAATGGCTTGCGAAAGGTCGGCGGTGTTCATCTTGCCGACTTCGGTGAAGACGCGGCGGAAGGCGTCAACGAGGTGTTTCTCGATGTCCCACGGGTCACTCATCGCGACCAGCTCTGCGGCCAGCTGTGGCGCAAGGCCCAGAAACTGATCGCGAAGCATACGACCCGCAGAGTACGCGGCATCTTCTACAGCCTGCCGCTCGACCAGATTGCCCTGGACCTTGTTGAACTCTGCCTCAGCCAGTTGGGCGAGGTAGTACTCGCGGTGCGCCTTCGCCTTTTGGAAGTTGTGAGCGCCGGCGGATGCCGAATCTGGCTGCAGCGTTGCAGCAGGGCCGGGGCCGGGCTGGAGCTGGCTTCGAACATCCCGCTCGACGCGGTGCTCCTCGTGCCGAGCGGCGACAGCCGCCTTGCTCGGATCGGCAGATTCGGCCAGCAACACTTCTGTAGCTTCTACATCGACCTTGCCGTCGGCGCTCAGCACCAGGCGATCCTGCTTGGCCAGTTTTGAAACGTAGGATTTCGACCATCCGTGCCGGGCGGCGAACCCCGATTTCGTCAGGTGCGTCATGTCGAAACGTCCAGTTCACCCAATGAATTCGGGGGGTTAACCAGTTCACCGCAGTTCACTAAGCTGGTGAACCTTCCGCTAACAAAGAACCGCGGGTTTCCTGCCCCGTACCCCGGCCAAGTTGCCAGGGTCCCCACCCCTATCCCAAGCCAGCTGGGCCTACTGGGGACGCAAAGTGTCAGCAACACCGGCAACACCGCCCGCGCGGCTTCTCTTGGTAACGGCCAGAGGCCAACGCAATGCTCAATGCTTCCACAAGCACTTCTTTAGGGGTTTCTTCCAAGGTCTTCGCCCAGTAATGTCGCGCACGCGTAAGGTCGCAATCTCTCCGCACCTGCATGTCGATGTAACGCAAAACTTGTTCCCAGCTTTGTGGGCTTTTGTTCTCTTCTTCAGGAGTCAAGGACATGACCATCTCCAACATCCAACAGTTTGATGAGATCACCGGGCAAGTACTCGGCGCGCTGTACGAAAACTTCCCTGTTCCACGCCCTTTGTTGATCAAGCAGTTCATTGAAGGTGGGTACACCTTTAATGAACAAATGGCCGGGGACATCGCTAACGAGCGAGGCGAGTTCTTCATAGCCTGTATCGAATGGTTATCCGAAGCCGGGTACCTTTCTTACAAAGATCAGTCGCACGGTAACGGAGTGCTGAACGCAGTGTTGACCGCCAAGGGCTTGGAGGCCTTAAAGGCGTTCCCTGCTAGCCTCACCGCAGGCCCATCCTTAGGCGACCAACTTGTTGACGCCACCAAAAGCGGAACCAAGAGCATTCTTGGCAGCTTGGCGGGCGAGGTACTTTCGGTGGGCTCCCGCCTCGTCACTGCCCACTTTGGGGTGCCGGGATAAATCAATGCCACGCTTGCGGTCGGGTCACTGCCCCGGCTCGCCGGCCTGGGGCGGCGCCTGCTCCAGCCCCAGGCGCTTGGCAGCCCAGCGCATGTAGAGATTGATCGCAACATCGGCACCGGCCATTGCAGCCAAGCAACCAACCGCTGCCGCCGCCCATACCGAAACGCCGAGGGCGTAAAGCAGCATATTGGTCGAAAGCCCGCAGGTCACACAGGCACCAGAGCGCAACGCCAGCCGGCGGATCAACCCCCAGCCGCGAGCACCCGCCATGTCCGCCCGCCACATCTCTCCCGAAACACCGCCGACCAGGGACAGCACGATCACCATCCAGATCGGCAGCTCGGCTAACGTTTGTTGCTCGCTATTCATGTAAGCCTCATTGGCAAAGCACAGCGCCGGAAATAGAAAACCCCGCCGGGTGGCAGGGTTCTCGATGCTCCGACAGGCCGGGGCGGGTTGCACAGCACAGTGCTTGTGGGGGAAGCGCATAAGCGCACTTTTGATATCGTGACGCCTTTGTACATGCCTCCGGAAAAACCGAAAAGGGCCTATTTACGGTTCGCCGCTTCGGCGCTACTTCGACGCAACTTCGGCGCACGCTCGGCGCATAGTGACCCGACGAACGGTCTGTTGCCTGACTCGGCCAGCGCGGGCAGCCAGGATGGCAAACACTTGCAAGTGCAGGGCCTTGACCCAGTTCCGGTAGGTGCGGTCAGCATCCTCAGCCAGCCCAACTTCTCGCATCTGTGTCCGCACCGTTGTACCGAAGAGGTATCGATGGTGAGCCAGCTTGGCCAATGTTGCCCCCCTCTCGTCGCGCCGCTCCAGCTGGGCTACTGCAGCATCGACCTCAGCCGCTGCATGGTCGAGGCCTGCACCTGAGACCAGAATCCGCGAACCGGAAGTGCCACCGCGTGGCGCCGAGCCCTTCCATTCCATGATGGTGCCCATCTGGCTACCCAAGCTGGCCTCCAAACCAAGCCGAGACCGCTGTTCGCCCCAGTGCTTCATCAGCTCGCCGACCAGGCGCAGGCGTTCGGCTTGGTCGATGAGCGCCGCCATATCAATGCGGTGCAGTGCAAGATCCACCTGCTGCTGTAGGCGCAAACCTTGGTCATTCGTCATCACCAACCTCCCGATCACTACCCAACACGCATTTGGGCAAACCCAACACAAACCCAACACACTCAAAACCCAATAAATTCAATGGATTGGGAGGATCTGTGTTAAGTGTGTTGGGTGTGTTGGGTTTTTCAGGGTTCGCATAAAGATTTATTTCCCCATCATTTTCAGCGATTAAAAAAAATCCCGCGCGCGCGCGTGCGCACAAACCCAACACACCCAACACACATGCCCGCAAGGTCACGAATTTCGTGCTTTCAATGTGTGTTGGCTTTCCAAAACCAACCCAACACATACCCAACACACCCAACACACTTTCCGGCGAAGTCATGCTGCAAGCCTCTTGATATGGTCCCAACCGTCCACGCTCCACCCTGCCAGCTTGGCTCGGGCACGCCACTCGACAACCGTTTTGCCTAGCTCGGCCGACTTCATGGATGGGGGCAGGGAAGGATCACCCTCACTGGGCACAAAGAACGCCGCAAATCTTCGAGAACTGCCGTCTGTCCAAGGGATGGGCCGCGTCTTCTCAACCTTCGCGCTGAACATCAGCGAAAATTTTGTATGGCTCATGGAGTTTTCTTTGTTGTGGGAACACCACTCAAGAAACATGGCGTAGACGTCCGAAGTCAGGCAGCAACCCCATAGGCCGTGCCCCAGTTCGCCGTTTCGCCAGAGGTAGAAAAAGGTCTGCCAGGCGGTGCGACTCAGCTCGACAAGCCGCTGGCGAGCCTCGGTTTTCGGCGGGCGCGTGCGCTGGTTGAAATCCTCAAGGTCGATATCTAATAGCCAGCCGTATAAAGCGGCCACGCCACCATTGGCTAACTCTCGGGCGATAGCTTTCTGCCTTTCCGCTGGCAGGGTCTCCATTGGCCACATCACCAGCATTCGACGGTCGTCTTCACTGATCGGCCACGGCATGATCTCGTTGCTCAGGAACGCCGAGTTCATGTGGTTGGCTTCTTCCCAGCCGTTGATGAACTTCGATTCCATCCGCACCGTTTTGCCGGTAATCATGTGTTTGATCTTGCCAACCTGGTTGTAGCGCTGGTCACGGCTTACAACCTCTTCAAACACGGCCCACAGCTTTCCGCTCTGCCAAGCGTTGAAGTTGCCTTCCAGTTGCGTTTGTCCAACCGTGGCGCTGTACCGACCGTATAGCTCGCCCATAATGTCGGCGAACAGCAGGCTCTTACCCGAGCCCTCCATGGTCGAGTGAAACAAGATGGCGGTGTCCATCTTCGCACCCATATGCTGTAGCGGGTAAGCCAGCCACTTGACCAGCCAATCCCGCGCTTCAGCGTCATTGTTGCAAAGGAATGAGATCAGCCACCGCAGGTTCTCGCACGCAGCATCATCACGGACCGGCGCAAGCGGCAAGCCCTCGAACGTGTTGATATAGATTGCCGGGTCCTTGGTCATCGTCGGGTCAAACACGATGTGGTCGACGTCCACTACCCGCCGCTCAGGGCTGTTCAGCCAGAGTTGATAAGCATCACCCAGGGCCATCTTGACGCTACCCTCGGGCAGGCGCCGTTTCTTCTCGCGATCCCAAGCCTCTTTCGTACCGTCGATATAGATGTACCGGTCGAGCGGTTCAAGCTTCAGCGCTCCGCCCTTCTTGCTCGACATCTTTCGGGCCTGCTCAAGCTCTGCCACCTGCTCGGAGGCTATGAGCTTCTTGTCAGTCCGCTCCATCCACGCCTTCGCGAGCGGCTTTCCAATCAGGGCCTCAAAGCCTGTCCGCTTCATCGACCGCCTTTTATCGAAGTCCCACACGTTCGTGGAGCCTTCGACCAAAGCGAATCGACGCATCGCGCCATCAATGTCCAAGGCATCGCCCCCCGCCCCCCCGGTGGCCGAGGAGCCGGCCGGGCTGGTCTCCTCTCCGCCCGATGGTGTGCGGGGAAGATACTCGACGTTGCCGGCATCAGCCGGCCGCTGTTCGGCCTGCTCAACCACTGATGGGGCATGGGGAAGTTCGCCCAATGGCGGCGGAGCCGGCGGGCGTGACTGGGCGTCAATGCCAAGGATCTGCGCAGCAGCTCGGGTGGCTGCCCGCTGGTCACCGTTGTGCATCAAGATGCGGAACACATCGAACGCATCGTTCTTGTGTCCGTTCGCCAGCGGGTCAGAGGTGTGGTGCGAGTACAGTTTTTTGTCGTCAGTAATCGTCACGCCTGGAAGGCCGGAACTGCTTTGCGGGCACAACCACTTGCCGCCCACCCGCTTGTAGCCATGCGCCTCGATCATCATGGCGATGTCGTGGATGCGGTTGAACTCAGGAATGACCTCGGGCAGCGGCTCTCCGGAACGGGCAGCTGCGGGGCGGAGAGCGACTGCAGGTCTACTCACTGGAACAGCAGGCTGAGGCCTCCAAGGGCACAACGCCTCGCCATTCGGTTTGAACTCTTCCCAACCCTGCCAGATTGCCAGCAACTCCCCAGGCAGATCAGGCAAACCGTTTGCGTCCGGCGCCTTACGCCAAGTGTACGGCTTGCCAGTACCCGGATGGATCGACGGAGGCAATACGTCCTGCACTAGACCAGCGCGAAGCTCGAACACGGTGAGCTTTTTGAATGGCTCAGCGGCCATGCGGAGTGCCGCCTCCCTGGCTTCATCTTTTGCATCGACTGCAGCCCTTACCTGAGCCATCAGCCCCTTGTGAATAATGCCCTCGGGGTCATTCTTGTTCGGCCATACAAGCGCATGCTTCTTCAGCTCTACGCCATCAGGAACGCGGAACATGATGCGGAATCGTGCGGGATTGCCCACAGAGGTAGGGTATGACTCCGCGAGCGCATCAACGTCGATGCCATGGGTCTGCTGAAGCACCAATCGAGTGAATTCAACGTCGTCAACATCAAGGGAGCAGACACGGCTCGGGCCGAGTACAACGCCCAGGTTGTGACTCGGATTTGCGACCCAAAACTGCTCGGCGCTTGCGACATCAGTAAAATAGCCACCGGGTTTATTCCAGCCTTCTTGCGTCGGCCCCTTCGTGCCTGGCTCCATAGGAACCAGGGCGAGATTGAAGGTTTGAATGTAACGCCGCGCCCAATCAGCTGTGGTAGGAATTGGGCGCTCTTTCATCTGCGCCGCTCCCGTAGCTCCTGACAACTGGTGCAGGTTTCGCAACCCGCCACCAGTTGCTGCCGCTTCATCGGAATTGGCTCGCCGCAGTCATCGCAGAACTCCGAACTGGGCTTTGTCACGGGACGAGGGCGACGCTGAAGGGCCACTTGCAGGTGGTAATCGGCTTGATAATTGGCTACATCGACCACATCAACCATGGGTGCTTTCCTCCATGGCCTGGCGAGCGCCCGCCATGATAGCCAGCACCTGGCGGATAACATCCATGCCACGTTGCTCCAGGTCGACAACCTCTACCGGGGTCCAGACGTTGTCTGCGGCCCCATCATGAAGGCTCCCGACAAACTCGCTGGACTCCTCAAGGAGCTTGGCAACCGCCTGCAGTGCCTCGTTGGTCGCTGGCACTGGTTCAGGGCGGTACCAAACTGCACCGGCTGGACGTACCAGGGCATCCAGCAGACGCGGACTTGCAGTCAACTGAACGATCTCTTCCAGCTCGTCGGGAGTGGGCCAGCGGCGCTCTTCGTTATGGTTGAGCTTCTTTTGAAGCGTGTCCACATCCAGCCCCATGTCGAAGGCCAGCCTGGTCATTCCGCCGTGATAGTCACGACCTGCGCGATAGAGCGCCTGCCGCAAGGTGAGCACCGGGCCTGCACCCGGCAATAGATCAATGCGACTCATAACCGTAAATCCTCGGTTTACGGTGTAGTCACAGGGCTTTCAACGTCCTATCCTGTGAATACGACCGGTGTGTTGTGCTTTGCGTGCTGTGCGGGCATTTCACGCGGTTCTAGTCATCCGTCGGATCTTGTGGTGAGAGGCGACCGGATGGCGGGGTACATCGGCGCTATGCGCCGTTCTCGCTGAGCTAGGGGATTCTTGTGGTGAGAGGCCCTAGCTCAGTGTTCCTTCTTGCACTTGCTTCCTACTACCTGCTCCTCGTAAAAAGCCTCGATAGCTTTGCCTACCTCGTAGCGAACCGCCGCCCCCTTGGTGGCGCGATAGATGGTGGGCTGAGTAACGCCAACCCGCTCTGCAATCGCGCGTTGCGAGAAGCCCCTCTCGATTAGCGCTCCAAGCATCTCTTGTATGGACATGATGCAACCTATTCGTTAGCGAATAACCAGATGTTACCCAAACGAATAGATCAGAGCAATACACTTGTGATACGCAAACTAATCAGAGCAATCCGCAGTGATAGGGAATCGCGTAGCAAAACGCATGCATGAACTCGGGCTGTCAGGCGGTGAGCTCGCCCGACGTTCGGGAGTACCACAGCCAACCATCCATAGGATTCTGTCGGGCACATCCGCTAGCCCCCGGCATGAGAATGTCGAGCGGATCGCAAAAGCCCTCGGTGTGACTACTGATTGGCTATGGAAGGGAGAAGGTGGCAGTCAGCCGCCACTCGGGCCAACGGCCAATGTGGAGCCAGGACCGAACGTTCGTGGCTTCGTACCTCTGATTTCTTGGGTACAGGCCGGAGCCTGGTGCGAGATGCAAGAACCGTTTGAACTTGAGGCTGCAGAAGCTTGGTTACCCTGCGCCGTCTCACACAGCAGTGCGACTTTTGCCCTGCGGGTTCGCGGTCTTTCCATGTTTAACCCGCATGAGCGTCGTTCCTTCAGAGAGGGAGATATCATCTTTGTCGACCCGGCTAGGGACTATGAAAATGGCTCCCTGGTCATCGTCAAGCTGGCAAACAGCAAAGAGGCAACCTTCAAGCAGCTGGTGGTAGAGGGTGAGCGGCACTTTTTGAAGCCTCTGAACCCATCTTGGCCGGACCCAATCATCGAACTGCCGAGTGACGCAACCATTTGTGGCGTGGTCGTATCGAAGGTTGAAATCTTTTAACCCCTAAACGAATCGCAACCGTCTCGTTTAGGTATTGACCGGAAAAATTCGTTTGAGTATTGTCTGGACCGCAACCCTCTCACCACTGAGGTCCAGAAATGCCAATTGCACAGCTCCGAAATGGGTGCAAGGTTTACTTGCACCCCACCACCTGCACCCGCCCAGCCACGATTGAGGCGTTTCAACGCTTCACCGGCCTGCAACTGATCGTCACTCCATCCGGGCACGTTCGCGCCGTACCTAACGGGGGTGCGGTATGAGTGATTTCACAATCAAGCTGCGCCGCGTGATGCTGCTGGAGCGCACGCTGGAGAATGGCGGCAACACCACCTGCCCCTTGAACCGCCCTGAAACCTCTCTCGACGCCCACATCCTGGTTGAGAACGACGACCGCGACCACCACCTGCAGGTGCGCTTTGGCCCCTACACGGGCTCGATCACCCTGCGGCGCGGCGACTCGACCAAGTACATGGCCCTTCGCAACTTCCTGCAGGACGTGGCCAATGGCCGAACTGAGTCGGGCCAACAGACCCAGCGCGCCATCGCCTTGATGGAAGCGCTCGACTGCGTGAGCGATGTGTTACCTGAAGGCCTGCGCGCTTACATCACTCCCACCACGGACGAAAACCAGCCCTTCGGCATCGTTGTAACTAATGAGCAGGGCGATATCTGCACGACTGCATACGGCAGTTGCAAGCTCACGCTTGCGAATGCAGTACGAACCAGGCTCGGCCAACCCCATGTAGGGTACGGGGACCGCCAATGACGGGCACGTTTGGGCAACTGTTCAAACAATGGGGCACTCCCTGCCCGACCTTGACTGCCGTGCGAGAACACTACTTTCCACATATCAAAACAGACCGCCGATTCAGGGAACTGATCAACGCCGGAAAGATTGGGTTGAACCCTAAAAAGCTACACCACTCGGTCCGAGCGCAGTATGTGATTTACCTGCACGACCTTGCCGACTACCTCGACACCCAAGCGCAGAAGACGAGCTAACAGAGGCAGCCCCGGCCATCAGGGGCAACGCATCCAGCACCAGGCCACCACCACACTTCCGGCCGGTGCTGGGCACTTTGGAGCACAGCATATGCAACCGCATCAACTAGTTCTTGCCATCGGTATTCTCTGGCTGACCACCCTGACCATCCTGCCCTTCCTCTTTGCGAAAGCGCGACATCGCGCATTCAACAGAGGCTTGGACGCGGGCAAGCAGAGCCTAAAGGCTGATCTGAAACTTCGGATAAAAGGCCTGCAAAACGACCTGGACGAAGCCAAAGTTCAAGCCGAAGCAGATCAGCGTAAGCACCACACGGCTATCGCACACCTCAAAGGCAGCATCCGCGAGCTGGAAGCTCGGATCATGTCCTACACCGGATTAGCGGTGACCAGGGCGGATTACGAGCTGCTCATCAGCGCCATGGAAACCCTGAGCCTGACCGGACGGACGCTAATCGCAATGAAGGCAACTCCGCAGGCATCACGCGCGAGCTTGCAAGCCACCCAACTGGGAGGCCTGGCTAAACGGATGCACACCCAATTGCGCGAAACCCCTGCCGGTGCCACAAGCGCGGAGGAGGCAGCATGAGCCAGCACGACCATCCCGCACCGACCGCGCCCCCCAACGCAGCCGCTTGGCTCGGCCAGGCCGGGCTGTATCGAACTCGGTTTGAGGCCGTGCGCAACTTCGAGCAGTCCATAGCGCCAGTTAGCACCGACGAGTTGTTTAACCTTGCCAGCAAGCAGGTGCTAACCCAGCTCAGTGAGGGTAGGCAATCCGCTCGGCCCAGCAACGCAGAGACGAATTCGCTGGAACAGGAGGGCCATGCGTGAACACGGCCTTTGTTTTGATGGCGCAGTACAACGGCACGGCGATAATCTCGCTCGAACAGGTATGCGCTGACTACTTCACGCACCTAACGCCGCTTGTATTCCAACGCAAGGTGCTGGCCGGAGAGATCAAGCTGCCGATCACCCGGCTTGAACCGAGCCAGAAGAGCGCCCGAGGCATACACATTGCTGATCTGGCTCTCTACCTGGACCAGCAGCGGGATGCTGCGCGAAAAGAGTGTGCGCAATTGAATAAGAGGTGACGGGCAAGCTGATACGGAGATTTCACGCCACTTGATCAGTGTCAACCGGCCGCACGGAACATCTGGCTGCATCCGATTCTTCACCCAGTCGAATACGGCTTAGCTACCTTGCGTCGATGGCCGCCTGCGATGGCGGCTATCGACCCGCCCCCTAAATCGGCTGGATCAGAACGGCTGAAAATGCCCAAATCCATTATGTGGTAGTGACCGCTTTCGACCCAAAGCTGCCGGTCAGCACCGGCAGAAGAGGCCAAATGCAGTCATGGGATGAACTAGAATATCCGCGTGCTTTACGGCGGCCATACTAATTACCAGAATGAGATGACAATGAAAATCAACTACCGCGATGTGCGTGAACCGCACTGGTCCAGCAGCGAATGCTCCTCTATCAATTGCCAGGTCTTCTTTGAGCACCTCGGGCAAGAAGTGCCTTTTACGGCCTCCCCGTTAGACTCAGAACCCCACGGGAGAGAAATATTCGAGCGATGCGTATCCGGTGAATTCGGCAATGTAGCTCCGGCGAAACTCGACGCACCGTCACTAGTACATGAAGAATTACATCCGCCAGCCTTACCTGTCGGGTGGCACGATATCCATGAGTTTCTCGAAGAGGCCAATCGCGAGAACGCCAGCGGTACTGAGAGAGGGCTTGTTCTCGTCTGGGCGTCAATGGTGGATGAAATGCTATGTCGGCTACTAGAGCAGTTTCTCGTTGAAAGCACCATTACGAAGGACATGCTTCGTAGAGGCAGCGGTCCGCTCTCCGCCTTTTCAGCTCGAACGAAGGCAGCTTTCTCACTCGGTCTTATTTCGAAAGATGAACTACAAGCAATTGAGGTAGTGCGAGCAGTTCGGAACAGCTTTGCACACAAGCTAGGAATTTCACTCGCAGACACTTCCTTGCACGACAAATGCAAAGACCTTTACCGAAAGACCTTTAACGACAATTACACCTTTGATGCGAAACACTATTACTCGCAAGCTTGCACCAGGCTGCTAATTATACTCAGTGGCAGGATTGCATCTATTGCACAGAACCGCCGTCTAGAGCATACAGATCCTAGGCCAATTTATGAGCGTTAACTTGACCTCGCTTGCCAACAAGATGACTTTTCGCTGATTTGGTAGATGCCACGATTAGTCGGCTTTGGCCGTTCTTTGCTCGCCGCCACCGGCCGCTTTGGGGCGATTGCGGCCGCTCGCGACCGTCCGCTTTCGACCCATAGCCGCCGTTGGTAGGGTGTGGCAAATGGCCAGTTTCAGCCCCCCCGGGTTGAATTAAGTTTTCCGCGATCTCCAGCTAGGAACACAGACAGCCACAAAAGCAGGAGTCGACTTCTGTACAAAAACCGCTGATAACTTAACGCCTGTAGCAAGATTTGTCACAAACAATCTAATTTGCCCCCCCTTTCTCGGAGGTCTTTTCCTGTTTCAATAGCTCATCAAAGTCTATGCCGAATCGTGACTCTAACTTTTCAAGAGCGTGTTTGATTCCTCGCATAATGTAAAGCTCATTCGCCCCAAAAGCATAGTGAGCAGAACTAAAACGACTTTCGCCGAGAATGCAGTATGCTACTTCCCCGCTAGAGCTCTTCGTAAACGGGAACTTTCCTCTGTATTTCTCGCGCTCGCCTTCAGCATTGGTGAAACGAACTGGGTAGCGAAAATCTCTACCATCCCCCTCCCAAGACCCACCAGGACCGAAGTTCTGAATATTGCCATTGTAGCATTCGCTTCCTATCTCAAACTCGATCTCGTGCAACAGCCTGTAAAAGTCAAAAGTCCTTTTTTTCATGAGTTTTTCTCTAACATCAATTTTTGATTAGGCTAGTGGCCTGCCAAAGACGCAGACTGAGATAGTAGGCCATTGCAGACTCCATAGTCCAGGAAACTATGTTGGTGCTGAATGAGTCCCTTGCCGACGTCCGTGACCGGCCGATAGGGGATGGTCGCGACTTACAAGGGTGAGCGGATGGCGCACTCGGGCAGCGTTACCCGATTTCAATTGATGTGGTCTGGCGTGCAATCACGGAATTTCGCGGAGCCGCCCCATCCGGGTATCAGTGGGTCGCGGATGTCTATTGAAATAGAGATGACGAAGCAAGGGTGATTGAAGTGCACCTGTCTGGGCAGCCCCCTGAAGAGTTCAATAGGCATCAGCGCATGTATATCGAGTCAGGCGTTAAATCGCTATGGTTGGCGTCTAGACTCACTCGAAGCAGGCTCGAACCTTCTTTTATTCTTCCAGCCTTCGAGCTTTAAATGATCAGCGATATATCTATATCAATGATTAAGAGATTGAGGTGCCGCTACCGAAGTTTGTGAGTTTCGTGCTATCTGGGCGACCAAGATGGAAAAGAGCAATTTACCTTGCTATGCGCGGAAGATGAGTGTTGGAGTTGCAATGTGGCGATACGCAAGGTTCGTGGCTTGAGACGGTCCGGCGCGGAGGAAACCGCTGATAAACTTCTCCTTGATGCGAAAATGCTATCGGATATCCGGGAGGTCGTTGGTAACGATGCGCTAAGGGACTTAGGTTTGTGTGTTATTAAATTTTCCGAAAGTGAATCAGAGGATCTTGCCCTGCCATTGAATTGCAATACATGCCGCACACTGCGGGGTTCTCCAGAACAATTGGGCGCGCATGGTAAGGAAAGGTGAAAATTCAAAACTTGGTAAAGTTATTCGTACAGCCCCAAGAAAGAGCAGTGGCCATTGGAGAATTCTACCAAATTCAATTTAGGGATTCGCTACCGGCTTGAAGTCTCTGACAGGCGCTGCCTGGCTTAAACGTTAGTGAGTGACGGCTTTCAACCCAGAGCTGCCTGTCGTTTCGATCAGGCAGCGATCAACGCAGGCGTTTAAGGTGCCATAGGTTCGGTGCAAGAGATTGTCCCTCAACAGTTTTCATCAGGGGAAGTCGCACCTTGGCTCGTCCGCCAATGCGGAATCCCCCCAAGTAGGGGGATACAGCCCCACCTGACGATGAACGAAGTATCGGCTGCTTCGGTCTGAGTCATTATCAGGAGGTCGACTGGCCATTCGGCCAAAAGTTCACGACACATTTGATAAATCAAAATGCCGTCCTCCTGTGTCTCGCACACGACTAACAGATCGACATCGCTGAAGTGTTTTGTGCTCAAAAAAAATGACCCGAAGCCGAACCATCTTGCATTAGAGACGGATGATTCGGTCAGATCTATAACCTTCGTGAGGCATTGCAGCAACTGTGCAACACTCATGGAGTGTGTAGCCTGCGGTAGAAATCATTCCTCTGATCGTACAACTCAATGCCCATGGATTTTGCGGCGTCGTACGCTTCGGGTGTAGGCCCGCCATTGGGGTTGGTCGCAAAAATTATCGAGACTTGACCGTGCTGAGCAACTGCCGCTCGAATCATGACACCTGTCAGTTCATAATCATTCAAACCGGCAATCAGAAGGGGCTCGCCGTTTTTGCGGTGGAATTCATAAATCAAGTCAGTAATACGCACCAATTTATGCAAATTTTTGTGCTGGGACAATATCGTCTTGAAATATTTAGTTTCTGCGTGCTCATAATCATTGAGAGGCTCCTCATCTCGTCGGCCACTGATGGCGCCCATCAAGTGTTTCACAGGGCCAAAAGCAACTCCCTTTTCTTGCAGAAGGTGGATTGCTGAGCCTTGCCATACTCCGACCTTCGGAATATTCGCTATGAACTCGACTCTTGGATCTGCATCGAGCAATCTTTGGATATCTGATGCTTCAACCTTGTTTATCGAGAGTACACCTACCCGCACAGGGGGAAATTTTTCCGTGTGCACTAGGAACGAATACGGAGTAACGGTCTCCACTCGTTGTACAACTTCAGTCATTCTGGCAATCATGCTGCTGGCAAAATTTGTGTTGTCCTGAGGGCTCCGTGCCATCGTCTTATCTCATCATCTCGTTCATTTTGATCGGAAACCGACTCTGGGCTCCGGCAGGGATTTTGGCAATATGTCGAGCTTCAAGGTCATAAACATGCTGCCTGAACAACTCCAGTGTAACTTCCTCTTCCTCAGTCATAAGTCGGGTATTCGCATCGAGGATGCTAAGGACGCGACGAGAATTAGGTATGATCTGCTCGACCATTTTTAGCTTCCATTGGGACGCCTCTTCCGCCTCAGGATTGTAGCGATACTCCAACTCAGGATTCAGTTGCTGATGGATCATCCGATTTTGAAGCATCAGTGGCCTGATTGCCAAAAAGGTTTCCTCTCGTGTCGAAAACTTTTGGGCTCCAAAAAGCTGAGCGAGCTTTCGTTCGTGCTGCTGCTTCCACCCAATGACCGTGCCATCTGGGAAATCTTGCGGTGCTTTGTCGATCATCGTATGACATGTAGGGCACAGCAGAATTAGATTTTCAAAGGCTCCGCGCTCTTCTGCTGACATAGCAGGGTTTGCACGCGGCCCATCGTTATTGGCCGCAAAAATGTGGGCCATTTCAGCGAGGTGGATTACCTTGGTTCCGGTATCTCGAAACAAGGGGGTGGTGCACCCTGGCCGCTGGCAGTAGCCAGCAGACGAAGCAAAGAGCCTTTTTTCGGTCAGCTTATCCGGTGCTGCTTTGCCGCGAGAACACGCCACGATGCCATCCTTTAGATTTGATGCCGGTCTAAATAGCCAGTGGATCCGCGGCGCGCGAGTGGTTCCGAAAATCACACAGGCGAACAAATATAAGCGATCAGTAATACAAACACTACTGAGGCCGCAGGCCCCCTCTGCGAAGGGGCTCGCGTCGACAGAGGACTGCGATGAGCATTTCCGTCGCATTGTCGATGGGATGATATTGTGCCCGGAACAAGGAAACTCTACGGAGCATTGGTAATACCGCTTTTGGACGATTACTGCCCTTTGCAAGAGTCCGCTATGGGTCGAAAGCGGCCACTCCTGCCAGCTGGATCGACTCAAAGCGCTGCTACGCGCAGGGCTAATCACCGCCGTTCCGTGTACCCCAACAAACTACTCAACCCGGGCGCCTAGGGCGACTGGGGCCTGGATAATCCGCTCTAACCAACTCCACTCCATGTATCGATCACCACGCCCCCTCAGATGGGTGTAACGCCGCAGCGAGTTCCAGTCACGATGACCGGAAACACTCGACACCCTCGGGATATCCCAATCCATTTCGAACAACCGGCTCACACCTTCATGGCGCAGATCGTGAAAATGCAGATCCTCCACGCCAACCATCTTGCACGCTCTGGACCAGGCCGTGCCGATTGAGTCGGTGTTGTAAGGGAAGATCTCAGCGCACTGACGCGGCATGCTTTGCACAATCGCCCACGCCTCATCCGGCAGATGGCACCACACATCGTTACCGATCTTCTGCCCGGGGTTCTTCATGTCCCGCACTTTCACCGCCTGGCGGTGCTCATCCAGATCCTCCCACATGATGCGAGCGATCTCGTCCATACGGCGCGTGGAAAAGATGGCAAACGCAACCACCTTCGGCATGTGAATGACTGTCGGACGCCGTGCAAGCATCTCGAAGAAATGCTCAAGCACCTTGTCGAGTTCTTCAAGCGTTGGCCGGCGATCCCGCTCCCGGCTCTTCATGTTGTAGCCGAGGCGTTTCAGGACAAGGCGTGCGTCGGGCATAGCTTGGGGGTTGATCTCGTACTCCCACGCCGCCCTGGCAAGCGACAACACTGAACCCAGGTGAGCCAGATCATTGCCTGCTGTCTGCGGTTTGATGCCACCGCCTGCGGGGCTCATACGCCATAGGGAATAGTCCACCAGCACCTGCTGGCTGATGTCGGAGTCGACCATCTCACCCAGGTAGCTGTTCTTGATGGCGTTTAAAGTGCGTCGCTTGGTCTCGCCCAGAGGCCGAGCTTTCTCTGCCTCTACCAGGTACCGGTCGATCATCTGTTTGACCGTGTGCCCTACCCGGTTGGCGCGCTCGATAGCACCAGGCTCAGACAACTCGGTTTCCCGTCGCTTCGCCCAGGCCACTGCAGCCTGTTTGCGGGCGAACGTTTGGCTCTCTTGGTAGACTGTCACCTTGTCGCGATTAATGCGGATCTGGACGAGGTAGCTAGTGCTGCCATCGGCCTTTTTACGCGTTCTGATCGTTGCCATCTGAGATTGGTACACGTCGTCTGTCGATTGGTACATTGTACCAAGCGGTTGGTAAAAACGCCCCAAAACCCCGAAAATTGGTACAAAACACGTTGAACGAAATGACCGCAAAATCAGGCTACAACCCAGAAACCACGCGCCCTGAGCCGTCACGCCGCTTCAGCGTTGCACCCATGATGGACTGGACAGACCGCCACTGCCGCTTCTTCCTGCGCCTGCTGTCCAAGCAAACCCTGCTCTACACCGAAATGGTCACCACCGGTGCCCTGCTGCACAACGACGCCCACCGTTTCCTGCGCCACGATGCCTCCGAGCATCCGCTGGCCCTGCAACTGGGCGGTAGCGTACCCGCTGACCTGGCAGCCTGCGCACGCCTGGCCGAGGACGCGGGCTATGACGAGGTCAACCTCAACGTCGGCTGCCCGAGCGACCGGGTGCAGAACAACATGATCGGCGCTTGCCTGATGGCTCACCCGGCGCTGGTGGCCGATTGCGTGAAGGCCATGCGGGATGCGGTGTCGACACCGGTGACGGTCAAGCACCGTATCGGCATCAATGGCCGCGACAGCTACGCCGAACTGTGCGATTTCGTCGGACAGGTACGTGAGGCTGGGTGCCGGAGTTTTACCGTGCATGCGCGTATCGCGATTCTGGAGGGGCTGTCGCCGAAGGAAAACCGCGAGGTTCCGCCCCTGCGCTATGACGTAGCGGCGCAGCTGAAGGCGGACTTCCCGGACTTGGAAATCGTGCTCAATGGCGGGATCAAGACCCTGGCAGAATGCCAGGCCCATCTTGAAACCTTCGATGGTGTGATGCTGGGGCGTGAGGCGTATCACAACCCTTACCTGCTGGCCGAGGTGGACCAGCAGCTGTTTGGCAGCGATGCGCCAGTGGTCAGCCGTAGCGAGGCGTTGGCGCAGTTGCGGCCATATATCGTGGCGCATATGGAAAGCGGTGGCGCGATGCACCACGTTACCCGGCATATTCTGGGGCTGGCCCAAGGGTTCAAAGGGGCGCGGCGCTTCCGTCAGTTGCTGTCGGCAGACATTCACAAGGCGGCGCAGCCGCTGGCAGTGTTTGACCAGGCGGTGGAATTGCTGCAAGGCCGGTGATACTACCCGTGCACGCAACCCGGCGGCCCCTACAGACGATCGTGCGAGCTTGAGAATTGCAGTATGTGGAACCTCAAGGCAGCCGGGCACTCGAATCTTCACCTTACGTACGGCCCTTCGTGGGCAAGCCCGTTTCTACAGGCCCTTGAGCGGCTGTCGGGGCTCGGGTAATGTCGAGTAAATGCACAGGACAGAGCACGCCCATGACTTCCAAGCTGGAACAACTGAAGCAGTTCACCACCGTGGTCGCCGACACCGGGGACCTGGACGCCATCACCCGGCTGAAGCCGGTCGATGCCACCACCAACCCGTCCCTGCTGCTAAAGGCCGCCGCCATCCCGGGCTACGCCGACCTGCTCAAGCAGGTGAAGGCCGATGCCAAGGGCGATGTCGACCTGGCCTGCGACAAGTTCGCGGTTGCCGTGGGTTCAGGCATTCTCAAGGTCATTCCGGGGCGTATCTCCACCGAGGTGGATGCTCGCCTGTCGTTCGATGAACCGGCGCTGCTGAACAAGGCCCGACAGCTGATCGGGCTGTATGACGCGGCCGGGGTCTCCAAAGACCGCGTGCTGATCAAGCTGGCCTCCACCTGGGAAGGCATCCGTGCTGCCGAGCAGCTGGAGAAGGAAGGCATCCAGACCAACCTCACCCTGCTGTTCTCCTTCGCCCAGGCCCAGGCCTGTGCCGATGCCGGGGTGTTCCTGATTTCGCCATTTGTGGGCCGTATCTACGACTGGTACAAGAAGAGCACCGGCACGGATTATGTGGGCGCCGATGACCCAGGCGTGCAGTCGGTGACGCGCATCTATGACTACTACAAGGCCAATGGCTACAACACGGTGGTCATGGGCGCCAGCTTCCGCAATATCGGCCAGATCGAACAACTGGCGGGCTGCGACCGCCTGACCATCAGCCCTGAACTGTTGCAGCAGTTGAGCGATGACCAGGGTGAACTGCCGCGCGTGCTCAAGCCAGGCAATGCCGGCGAGGCCAAGCAGCAGCTGAATGAAAGCCAGTTCCGCTGGGCAATGAACGAAGATGCCATGGGCACCGAGAAGCTGGCCGAGGGTATTCGCCAGTTTGCGCGGGACCAGGAAAAACTGGAGAAGTTGATGGCTGAAAAAGCCTGACACATATCGAATTTGCCTGACGGGCGGGAAGTGTTCAGCATTTTCCGCCCGTTTTTGTTTGCTATCGTTTCCGCGCCAGGCTTTAGCATTTTCTTGAATCCAAGGGCCCTTTCGCGGGCAAGCCCGCTCCCACAGGTAAAGTGCAGCCCTTGAGTGCAGTGCCGTACCAGTGGGAGCGGGCTTGCCCGCGAAGGGGTCGACTAGCCTTCAGAGCTGTTGATGACCCCATCCTTGCCCCTTGTACTCACCGGCCCGGTACTGCGCCGCCTGGAATCCCAGCGCCTGGCCATCTGGCTGGTCGCTACCCAACCGCTGCAACCCGAATTCATCTTCCCGGCAAGCGAGGCCAAGGTGGCTTGCCAGGTCGTCCCGATCGGCCAGCACGCTTTCATTCACCTGCTGGAAATACACTTCGCCAACCCCCTGCCCTGCAACCAGCAGCTCGACTACGACCTGCTCATCAACGGCCAGGGCATCACGGGCTGGGCGCCGCACCTGCTCTACCCCGGCACCCAGCGCCCGAGCCTGGTGCTGCGCGACCGTCTCGACCACTTGCTGCACGGCTCTTGCCGCAAGCCGCACCACCCCGCTGCCGATGGCTTGCTGTGCGCTGACCGCCTGCTGCAGGCCTGCGAGCAGCCTGAAGATCGCCCGGCCGTGCTGCTGATGACCGGCGACCAGGTGTACGCCGACGATGTCGCCGGCCCGATGCTGCGTGCTATCCATAGCCTGATTGAGCGCCTGGGCCTGTTCGACGAGCAGCTGGATGGCGCCGTGGTCGCCGACAGCCAGGCGCTGTACCAGCACCCGGCCAGCTACTACCACCGCGCCGACCTGCTGCCGGCGCAGGAAACCAACGACACCTTGCGCGAGCGGTTTTTTGGCGGCAAGCGCAAGCCGATTTTTTCGTCCAGCAACGCCGACAACCACCTGGTGACCCTCGCCGAGGTCATGGCCATGTACCTGCTGGTGTGGTCACCCGTGCCTTGGCAGCTGGTGGACATGGCGATGCCCAGCGGGCTGACCGACCAGCGCCAGGCACGTTATCGACAGGAGCTGCCGCTTATCCAGGGGTTTGCCGGGAACCTTGGCCAGGTGGCGCGGGTGATGGCCCACCTGCCCTGCCTGATGATCTTCGACGACCACGACATCACCGACGACTGGAACCTCTCGGCACAGTGGGAAGAAACCGCCTACGGCCACCCCTTCTCGCGGCGGATCATTGGCAACGCACTGCTTGGCTACCTGCTGTGTCAGGCCTGGGGCAACGATCCGGATAGCTGCAAGCCCCTGGTCAGGCAATGCCAGGCCTTGTGCAGCCAGGCCCGCGATGAACTGATCGGCGAACTGCTGCGCTTTCAGGGCTGGCAATTCAGCTTGCCGACAAACCCTCCCTTGCTGGTACTGGACACCCGTACCCGCCGCTGGCGCAGCGAAAGCAACCTGGCCAAGCCGTCCGGCCTGCTTGACTGGGAAGCGCTGAGCGAGTTGCAGCAGGCCCTGCTCGACCACCCGTCAGCGGTGATTGTCTCGCCTGCGCCAATTTTTGGCGTGAAGCTGATCGAGACTGTGCAGAAGGTGTTCAGCTGGCTGGGCTACCCGCTTTTGGTGGATGCGGAAAACTGGATGGCCCACCGAGGTGCGGCGCAGGTCATCCTCAACATCTTCCGCCACTCGCGCACGCCGGGGCACTACGTGGTGTTGTCCGGGGATGTGCACTATTCGTTCGTCTATGAAGTGCTGATCCGCCACCGCCAGCGCAGCCCGCATTTGTGGCAGGTGACCAGCAGCGGGATCAAGAACGAGTTCCCCCGGCGCCTGCTGGATGTACTCGACCGGCTCAACCGCTGGCTGTATGCACCGCGCTCGCCGCTGAACTGGTTTACCAAGCGCCGGGAGATGGAAGTGGTGCCGCGTACGCCCAGCCACAGCAAGGCCGGGGAGCGTTTGTGGAACGGTGCGGGGCTGGGGCAGGTGTTCTTTGATGAGCAGGGGCGGCCGATGCGGGTGTATCAGCTCGATGCGGGTGGGGGTGAGGCTACCGAGTTTACTGGCTGAGTCTGGTCTTCAGTCTGTGCTGGCCTCTTCGCGGGTAAACCCGCTCCCACAGGAATCGTGGGCCTGTCAGACCTGTGCAGATCCCTGTGGGAGCGGGTTTACCCGCGAAAGGGCCGGCACAGGTTAACGATCAGGTCCGCTCCAGCGCATTGACCAGGTCATGGAAGGCTTCGCGGTTGGAGTCGTTCAGGCCCATGAGGATCTTGTGCGCCTCCAGCACCTTGGAGCGCACCACTTCTTCGTTCTGGTCCTGCGACGGCAGGTCGGTCAGGCACTCGGGGCACGGAATCGGGCGATCGACGATGTTGAACACCTGATCGAAACCCATCGACTGCAACAGCCGGGAAATGTCCGGGTTGGTGGTGACCACGGTCGGCAACAGGCCTACCTTCTGCCGCGACAGGATCGACAGCTTGGCCAGCAGGCCCAAGGTGGTGCTGTCGATACTCTCGGTTTCGGTCAGGTCGATGACAATCGCCGAGAAGTTCAACGCCGTGAATATCTTCTCGATCGTCGCATCCAGCGCCGAACACAGGGTCAGGCGCACTTCACCGACGAACTTCAATACGAAGGTACCACTCTGCTCGGCGAACTGGATTCTACCGGTACTCATTGAAGGTTCCTGCTCAACACCAATAGGGCGATATCATCCGGCATATCCCCAAGCGTAGCTAATCCGAATCGTTGACGCAGCCCATCCAGGCTGCCACCTGCTGCCTTGACGATCTCCGGCAAGGCAGCCTCTTTATCTTTGAGCGTGTCACCCGGCAAAAGGTCCAGAATGCCATCGGACATCAGGCTGAGGCTGAACTGAGGTGGCAGCTCCACCACCAAGTCCTGGTAGGTAGCCTCGTCGAACAGCCCCACCGGCAGGCCACGGCCTTCCAGGTAACGGGTATGCCCGGGGGTATGCAGCACGGGCAGCGGCAAGTGGCCACCCACGGCGTAGGTCAACAGACCAGCCTCTTCGTCGATCACCCCGCCAACCATGGTCACGTGCTTGCCCAGCTTGCTATTGATCAGGCCGCGGTTGATGTGGCTGAGCACTTCGGACGGTTTGAACTCGCGCATCCTGCTGCGCTTTAGCTCAAACATGAGCCGCGTGGTCATGAATTTCAACAGCACGGTGACAAAGGCCGACGACGCGCCATGCCCGGATACATCGGCGAGGTAGAAGGCAATGCGCCGCTCGTCGACGCGGAAGTAATCGACAAAATCACCCGACAGGTACAACGACGGGATGATCTGGTGCTCGAAGGCGAACTCGCCAGCTACCCAGGGGCTTTCCGGCAGCATGTTCATCTGCACCTGGCGACCGGCGGTCTGGTCCTCCTGCAGCAGGTGCAGGCTGGCTTCCAGTTCGCGGTTGGCCGTTTCGAGCTTGTCGCGGTAGCGTTGGTTTTCCAGCACCAGGCGCGAGCGGTCGAGGGCGCGGCGCACCGAATGCTCAAGCACGGCCAGATCTTCCAGCGGCTTGATCAGGTAGTCGGCGGCGCCCAGGCGCAAAGCTTCCACCGCATCGCTCATGACACCGGCACCAGACACCACGATCACCGGCAACTGCGGCGCACGCTCGCTGACCTGACGGATCAGTTCGAGGCCGCCCATCTGCGGCATGCGCAGATCGCAGATCACGAGGTCGGGCTGGTGTTCTTCGAAGACCTGAAGCCCCTGCTGGCCATTACCGGCCTGGAGGACGCTGAAGCCACTGTCTTCAAGATAGGCGGCGAGGCTCGCACGGACCACGTCGTCGTCATCGATAATCAGCAGCGTTGCACTGGTTTTCTGCATGTGGGCGAACGGCGCCGATTTGGGTGGGTGCAGCGGTGTCGGCAAAGCAGACGGCCAGCTACGGGAATTCTCTGTGGTCACACTCTACTTGAGTTGTAGGACAAGAACACCTGCCCGGCAACTGTTCAGAGGTACCTTGTAAGGCGCAGACGGTACTCCCATCCGGCAGGCGTTTCAAGCATGCGAGGGTCGACCTCGCCGCTCTTTACAGGGCAAATCACTGGGAGTTATAAGAAAGTCGACCAGCGTACCCCGATGGGAAGGATGCAGCATGCCGTACACACCCTCCAGCCACAGCGAAAAACGCGATTTCATCCGCATGCGCATCGATACCGCGGTCAGCCTGCTGCATGAGGGCCAGGTGATCGCAGCCGTGTGCCTGGACCTGTCCAGCAGCGGCATGCAAGTGCAGGCGCCGCAACGCTTCCAGGTGGGGGATCATATCGAGGTGCGGATCGAGTCCGACCACCCGGCGCTGAAAGGGCTGCATGCCAGCACCGAAGTGGTATGGATTGCCGACCAGCCGGGCGGGCAGCAGAAGTTCGGGCTGCGCGTGCTGGCCATGCATTGAAAAGGGGCCTGAAGCGGCCCCTGTTCACAGATCAGAAGTCGTCTTCGACTTCGCCATCCTTGACCTTGAACTCGCGGTTCTGCAGGTAGGCGTTACGAATGAAGATGTACTTGTCACCCTGTATCAGCTTCTCGGCAGAGAGCAGGTCGGCACGCGTGTCGATCACGTCCAGGGCAAAGATCGAATTGCGCGTCGGCACATGGTCGATGTAGCGGTAAGGCTTGGTGTAGCTGTCCGGGTACTTGGCAACGCCGTCACGCACCGTGCTTGGCCCCAACAGCGGGATGACCACGTACGGGCCGCTCGGCACACCCCAGTAGCCCAAGGTCTGGCCGAAGTCTTCGTCATTGCGCTGCAGGCCCATCTTGGTGCCCACGTCGAAGAAACCGCCCAGGCCGAAGGTGGTGTTGACGATCAGCCGCGCCGTATCCACGCCCGCAGCATGAGGCTTGAGCTGCAACACGTCGTTGGCCAGGTTGGTCACATCACCCAGGTTGCGGAAGATGTTGTGGATGCCATCTTCAAGGAACTGCGGAGTGACCGCCTGGTAGCCCTTGGCCAATGGCTTGAGGGCATAGGTGTCGAGGGTATCGTTGAAGCGGAAGATCGGCCGGTTGACCGCTTCCCAGGGATCCTCCTCGGTGGCTGCCTGGGTGGCTGCCACGGGCGCCAGCAGCATGCTGGCGCAGACACAGGCCTGGGTGACTCGTTCGATCACACTGGCACCGATCCTACGCATAGATGTCTCTCCATCGAATTTCTCGGCCGCAAACGCAACGGGTCGCGCTGCTGGTAAGGCGGCAGTATAGAGGCTTGCGGCCTGATAAACAGCTTTACACATGTTTGCTCAATATTTTGTGAACAACTGTTGCAAGGGCGCCGATGTCACAGGGCGGTAACAATCACCGAATAGCCTGCGGACTATTTGGGGGAAGTTGCCATGGACGCTGCACCCGCCTTCACTGCTGTGCTGTTCGGCTTGCGCGGCTGCCTGGTGCAGGCCGCCAATGGTAGCGCCCCCTCGCCCGCACCCGGCGCCCTGGCTACCCTCGCCAGCCTGCGCCAGCACCAGGTGCCATGCATCTGGCTGGATGACCTCAGCGCCACCCAAAGCAAGCGCCTGGCACACGTACTGCCCGACTGGCTGCCGGGGCATTCGGTAAACGGCGTACGCTGGCCGGCGCCCAACGCCTGTTGGCAGGCACTGATGACCCTGGACAGCGAACGCCTGGATGGCTGCGTGCTGGTCAGCGGCGACCCGCGCCTGCTGCAGTCCGGGCTTAACGCAGGCTTGTGGACGGTGGGCCTGGCCGCCTGCAGCCCGTTCTGCGACCGCAGCTCGCGGCAATGGCAAGCCATGACCTCGCAGCAACAGGACGTGGCCCGTGGCAAGGCAACGCTGGAACTGTTCGGCCTGGGCGTGCACTCGGTAATCGACCACCTGGAGGCGCTGGACACCTGCCTGCAGGACATCGCCCAGCGCCGGCGCAAAGGTGAAAAACCCTGATACAGCACCTTTGACGCGGATCATGCAAAGCGGCGGCAGGTGGATTACGCTGAAGACAGGCCAGAACCTTTGCCGCTTCGCTGAGGTCCATGGTTTGCCAAGCCCTTGATGGAGAACTACCAATGCCTGCCCGCGAATTGCAAGAGCGCCTGAACAGCTTGCGCGAGCAACTGGACCGCAACGTACCGCTTACAGAAGAAGAGCTGACCACGTTGCACGAAGAGGCGCGTCAGATCGAGGCGCAACTGAAACTGGAGGAAGCCACGCCAGACAACAACCTGGTAGACAGCGTGCATCTGGCAATCGAACGCTTCGAGGCCGATCACCCGGACGCCACGGCAACTCTGCGCAGCATTGTCAACTCGCTGCACAGCATGGGGATCTGAAACAGCTGGGGCTGCTCGGCAGCCCATTCGCAGCACAAGGCTGCTCCCACAGGTTCAGCGCAAAACCCTGATCATGCGCTGAAACTGTGGGAGCGGCCTTGTGTCGCGAAAGGGGCGCAGAGCGCCCCCAACGTACTTGAGCCTTACTGCCGAACCAGCCGCTTGTTATCCGGGCTGATCGCCCCGGTGCTACGGTACGGGTTGATATCCAGCCCACCCCGGCGCACATACCGCGCATACACCGTCAGATGCTCCGGCTGCAGCAGGTTCTTCAAATCCAGGTAAATGCGCTCGACGCATTGCTCATGGAAGTCGGCGTGCTGTCGGAAGCTGATCAGGTAAGTCAGCAGGCTGCCGTGATCCAGCGCCCTGCCCTTGTACTCGACCACCACGCTGCCCCAGTCCGGCTGGCCGGTTACCGGGCAGTTGGACTTCAGCAGGTGGCTGTGCAAGGTTTCTTCCACCACGTGCTCCGGGTTGCAGCGCAGCAGCTCTGGCTGCGGCTGCTCGTAGTTGCTGATGGCAAGGTCCAGCGCATCGATGCACAGCCCCGGCAAGGCTTCCACGCCTTGGGCCTCGACTTCAGCCAAGGTACGAACCTTCACCCCCACCGGCTTGCCAGCCGCGGCAGACAGGTCTTTCTCCAGGCAGGCCTGCAATTCGCCCAGGGAGGCAAACACCGTCTGGTTCAGCGAGTTGAGGTACAGCTTGAACGACTTGGACTCGATGATGTTCGGCGAGTCGGCCGGGATGGCGAACTCGCCGATCGCCACCACCGGTTTGCCCGACGGCAGCAGCCAGCTCAGTTCGAAGCAGTTCCAGTAATCCACGCCATGCCAGGGCAATGTCTGCGCGGTGACGCCCAGCTCGGCCCACTTGGCAGTACGCGGGATCGGGAACAGCTGCTCCGGGGAGTAGGTGGCGATGTATTCGCTGGACTTGCCCAGCGGCGAGTGTTCGGCAGCAGGATGCATGGAAACTGACCTAGAGGTTCGAAATTGCCCCTAGTCTACCGGTTTTGCACCCTGCCTTGGAGCGCAAGTCACTCGATGGTCAACGCCCCGACCATGCCAGCCTGGTAATGCCCCGGCACGTTGCAGGCAAACTCGATGGGCGCCGACTTGCGGAAGGCCCAGGTCAGCTCGGCGCGCTGGCCTGGCATGACCAGCACCGTGTTGCCACCACCGTGGCCATGGCCGCCGCCGTGATCCATCATCTGCCCGTGGTCCATGCCTTCGTGGTTCATGGCCTCGGTGAACATCTTGCCTTGCATGGCGACCATTTCCTTCTGGTGCTCGGCATGCATGGCCTTGTCACCCAGGTTGAATTCATGCGGCAGCTTACCCTCGTTGACCAGTACGAAGCGCACCGTCTCGCCGGCTTTTACCTGCAGGTTTTTGGGCTCGAAGGCGATGTCCTTGAGCACCACGTTGACCGTGCGGGTGGCTTTGTTCGCCGGGGCCGGCTCGCCAAAGGCGAAAGTTTGCGCCTCGCCGGCAAAGGTCGGCAGGCTGGCCAGGGCAAGGGCGGCGGCGATGAACAGGCGTTTCATGATGACTCCGGAAATGTACAACAGGATGAGGCCACCTTAGTCACGGGCGACTGGCAGCTACCTGACAGGGAGATTACAACTTTGTCAGCTTGGGCGTGCCTGCGCTTCGTCACGTATCATTTCAGCACTACACCGCCTGCCTCCACAGGGCAGGTACAAACTTTCAGATTATGGACAGTGCATGAAACTGCTGATCGTCGAAGACCAGGCCCGCACCGGCCAGTACCTGAGCCAGGGCTTGAGCGAGGCCGGCTTCGCCACCGAGCTGGCCACCGATGGCGAAACCGGCCAGTTCCTGGCCCTGACCGGCGACCACGACCTGCTGATCCTCGACGTAATGTTGCCTGGCCGTGACGGCTGGCAGATCCTCCAGGCCGTGCGCCAGGCCGGCCTGGATACGCCAGTGCTGTTCCTCACCGCCCGCGATGCCGTCGAGGACCGCGTGCATGGCCTGGAGCTGGGCGCCGACGACTATCTGGTCAAACCGTTCGCCTTTTCCGAACTGCTGGCCCGGGTGCGCAGCCTGCTGCGCCGTGGCACCAGCCCCAGCCAGGACACCACCCTGAACCTGGCCGACCTGCGGCTGGACCTGATCCGCCGCCGCGCCGAGCGCGCCGGCCAGCGCATCGACCTGACCGCCAAGGAGTTCGCCCTGCTCGAACTGCTGCTGCGCCGCCAGGGCGAGGTATTGCCAAAATCGCTGATCGCATCGCAGGTGTGGGACATGAATTTCGACAGCGACACCAACGTGATCGAAGTGGCGATCCGCCGCCTGCGCCTGAAAATCGACGACCCGCACCCGAACAAGCTGATCCACACCGTACGTGGCATGGGCTATGTGCTCGAAGAGCGCACGGAATGATGCGCAGGGTTTCCCTCGGCAGCCGTCTGGCCCTGTTGTTCGCCGCCTGCACCGCCGCCGTTTCGCTGGGCGCCGGCGTGTTGTTCAACCGGGCCAGCGAGCAGCACTTCGTCGAACTCGACCAGCAACTGCTGGACTCGCGCCTGTCACTGTTCCGTACGCAACTGGCTGGCATCACCACCCCAACCGAGCTGCAGGCACGGCTGCCCGCCCTGCGCGATGAGCTGAGCCACCAGGCCGACCTGGCGCTGCGCATCAGCGGCAGCGACGGCACCACCTGGTTCGAAAGCCGCACCGGGCTACCGAAGGCACCGCTGCCCGTCGGGCTGGCCACCCTGCATGCACAAGGCACCGACTACCGCAGCCTGGCTGTGCACCTGGCGCAGGGCGCCGTGCAGTCGCCACAACTGGCGCTTTACCTCGACATCACCCACCACCAGCATTTCCTGCAGGGCATGCAACGCCTGATCTGGCTGACAGTCGGCCTTTCAGCGCTGGCCACCGCGCTGCTCGGCGCCTGGGCGGTACGCAGCGGCCTGCGTCCGTTACGGCAGATGGGCCAGGTGGCCGCCAGCGTGTCGGCACGCTCGCTCACCACACGCCTGCCGGTGGCGCAAATGCCCGAAGAGCTGGCCGAACTGGCCACCAGCATGAACGCCATGCTGCAGCGCCTGGACGATGCCTTCCAGCGCCTGTCGGCATTTTCTGCCGACATTGCTCATGAGCTGCGCACGCCGCTGTCCAATCTGCTAACTCATACCCAGGTTACCCTCACCCGCCCGCGCAGCCTTGAGGAGTACCGCGAAGCGCTGCATGGCAACCTGGAAGAACTGCAGTGGATGGCGCAGATGATCAACGACATGTTGTTCCTGGCCAAAGCCGACCACGGCCTGCTGGTGCCAGGGCAAGCGCCTTTGGCGTTGCATGACGAGGTGGATGCGCTGCTGGAGTACTACGCGCCGCTGGCCGAAGACAACAATGTGCAGATGCTGCGCGAGGGGGAGGCTGTGCTGCACGGTGACCGGCATATGCTGCGCCGGGCGCTGTCCAACCTGCTGGATAACGCCATGCGCTTTACCCCGGCGGGTGGGCAGATAAGGGTAACGCTGGCGCCTGGGCCGAGAATCAGCGTGGCCAATACCGGGCCGGCCATCGAGCCAGCTGCTTTGCCGCGGTTGTTCGACCGCTTTTACCGTGTGGACCCGGCACGGCGCGAAGGCAGTAGCGAGCATGCTGGGTTGGGCTTGGCGATTACCCGGTCAATCGTGCAGGCCCATGGCGGGGGCATTCGGGCGGAATGTGAAAATGGGTGGACACGGTTCGTCATCGAGTTCAGCCAGGATCGGTGAAATCGGGGCTGCTTCGCAGCCCATCGCCGGCAAGCCAGCTCCCACAGGACTGCATCAAGCCCGAGAGCCTGCGCGGTACCTGTGGGAGCTGGGGCTGCTGTGCTGCCCATTGCCTGCAAGCCGCCCCCCACAGGTACGCATCAAGCCGAGAGCCTGCCCGGTACCTGTGGGAGCTGGCTTGCCGGCGATGAGGCCCTCGAACCTACCTCAAACCGCCAGGCCAATCGCCGGCTGCACTTGCGACGCCCGATAAGCCGGGTAAATGGTCGCCAGGAAGCTCATCACCAACCCGGCCGTGCAGATCATCACCACATCGCCCCACTGCAATTGCGACGGCAAGCTGCTGACGAAGTACACGTCCGACGTAAAGATGTGCTGCCCGCTCACCCGCTCCAGCCAACCCACGATCTGGCTGACATTGAACGCCGCAATCACGCCCAGCACGCCGCCGATCAACGTCCCGACCACACCAATCAGGCTGCCCTGGACCATGAACGTGCCCATGATCTGCGCGGGTGTGGCACCCAAGGTACGCAGAATGGCAATGTCCGGCCCCTTGTCGTTCACCACCATCACCAAGGTGGCAATGATATTGAAGGCCGCCACGGCGATGATCATCATCAGCAGCAGCCCGATCATGGTCTTTTCCATCTTCATGGCGCTGAACAGGCTGCCCTGGGTGTGCGACCAGTCATCGGCGCGGTAGGCATCACCCAGCCCGGCTGCAATCGCCCTGGACACCTGCGGGGCCGCATACAGGTCATGCAGCTTCAGGCGCACGCCCTGCACCTGGCCCGGTGCCCAGCGTTGCATCTCGCCGGCATCAGCCACGTGGATATAGGCCTGCGAACCATCCAGCTCGGCGCCGACCTTGAAGATACCAACCACCGTCAGGCGCTGCATGCGCGGGGTGATACCACCCGGTTCCTTGCTGATTTCCGGCACGATCAGGGTCAGTTTGTCGCCGGTGTTAAGGCGGAAGCGCCGCGCGGTCAATTCACCGATTACCACACCGAACTCACCCGGCTGCAGGTCCTGCAGGCGGCCCTGGACAATGTGCTGGCCAACGATCGAGACCTTGCCCTCTTCGGCCGGGTCGATACCGCCCACCTGGATCGGCTGCATCGCACCCTTGTACGACAGCATGCCCTCCATTTCGGTAATCGGCGCAGCCGCCACCACCGCCGGGTTCTGCAGGGCTGCGTCGGCCACCTTGTGCCAGTCGTCCATCGGCTGCACGCCGAGGATGGCGGCATGCGGTACCAGGCCGAGAATGCGCGAGCTCATTTCGCGCTGGAAGCCGTTCATCACCGACAGCACCACGATCATCGCCAGCACGCCCAGCGACAGGCCGATCATCGAGGTCATCGAGATGAACGAGATGAAGTGGTTGCGGCGCTTGGCTCGGGTGTAGCGCGCGCCGATGAAGATGGGCAAGGGTCTGAACATGTACGAAATCACCCAATGAAAACAGGAAAACGGGGCGGCACCTGCCACCCCGAGCAGTCGATCAGATCGCCACCAGATGGCCGTCGTCGAGCTTCAATACACGGTCCATCTGACGCGCCAGGTTGAGGTCGTGGGTCACCACCAGGAACGCCGTGCGCGACGAACTGGACAGCTCTTGCATCAGCTCCTGGATACCTTGGGCGGTATGGTGGTCGAGGTTGCCGGTAGGCTCATCGAGCATCACCAGGCCGGGGCGGTTGACCAGTGCCCGGGCAATCGCCACACGCTGGCGCTCACCGCCGGACAGCTCGGCCGGCTTGTGGGTCAGGCGGTGGCCCAGGCCCACGCGATTGAGCAGCGCTTCGGCACGCTCCCGGGCCTCCGGGATGGGCGTGCGGCCGATCAGCAGCGGCATGCACACGTTCTCGATGGCGGTGAATTCCGGCAACAGGTGGTGAAACTGATAGACAAAGCCCAGCTCACGGTTGCGCAGCAGGCCACGGGCACGTTCACCCAGCGCCGACAGCTCTTCGCCAGCCAGCCAGACACTGCCCTGGGTCGGCCGATCAAGGCCGCCCAGCAGGTTGAGCAAGGTACTCTTGCCCGAGCCGGAGCTACCGACAATGGCCACCCGCTCACCGGCATGCAGCTCAAGGTTGAGCCCGGACAGCACCTTCACCGATTCCGGGCCTTCGTCGTAAGACTTGCCCAGGTTGCGGCAACTCAGAACGGCTTTATCACTCATGCGCGACTCACTCATAACGTAGCGCCTCTGCAGGCTGGGTGCGGGCCGCACGCCAGGCCGGGTACAGGGTGGCGAAGAAACTCAGGACCAGCGCCGCACCGCAGACCATGTACACGTCCTGGGACTGGATCTGCGACGGCAGGTAATCGATGAAGTACACGTCGGCGTTCAGGAACTTGTGCCCGATCAGCTTCTCGATGCCGGCGATCGCCGCACTCACGTTCAGCGCGGCAACGATCCCGACCACGGCGCCGATCAGGGTACCGATCACCCCGATCACCGTGCCCTGGACCATGAAGATGAGCATGATCTGCCCGGGGGTGGCGCCCAGCGTGCGCAAGATGGCAATGTCGCCGCGCTTGTCATTGACCACCATCACCAGGGTGGAAATGATGTTGAACGCCGCCACCGCCACGATCAGCAGCAACAGCAGGCCGATCATGGCCTTTTCCATGCGGATGGCCTGGTACAGGTTGCCGTGGGTGCGGGTCCAGTCACGGCTGTAGAACTCCTGGTCGCCCAGCTGCTGTGCGATGCTCCAGGCCACGCGCGGCGCCTGGAACAGGTCGTCGAACTTCAGGCGCAGGCCCTGCACCTGGTCGGGCTTCCAGCGGTGCAGGCGGGAAAGGTCGCTGATGTTGGTCAACCCCAGGTAACCGTCGATCTCGCCCGCGCCCACGTGGAAAGTGCCAACCACGGTGAAGCGCTTCATGCGCGGGAACATGCCCGCCGGCGTCACGCTGACCTCGGGGGCGACGAAGGTGAGTTTGTCGCCGATGGCCACACCCAGCTTGGCCGCAGCCTTGTCGCCGATCATGATGCCCCACTCACCCGGCGCCAGCTGGTCGAGGCGGCCTTGCAGGACGAAGTTGTCGATGATCGACACCTCACGCTCGCGGGCCGGGTCGATGCCGTTGAGCAGCACCTTCTGCACCTTGCCATCATGGGTCAGCAGGCCCTGCATCTGGGTGAACGGCGCAACCGCCACCACCTGCGGATTCTGCTTTACTTGTTGGGCAAGGGCAGGCCAGTCAGCAATGGGCTGGCCGCTCTCCAGCGTGGCATGGGGGATCATGCCCAGCACGCGGGTGCGCATTTCGTGGTCGAAACCGTTCATCACCGACAGCACCACGATCATCACCACCACGCCCAGGGCGAGGCCGATCATCGAGGTCAGGGAAATGAACGAGACGAAGTGATTACGGCGTTTGGCACGGGTATAACGCGTGCCTATGAATGCGAAAAGAGGTCTGAACATGTCGGGGCTTGTTCGGATGAAAGGGAACGTCCTTGTGGCGAGGCGCCTACGGCGGCTTTACACTCGGACCACCGCCGCTACCTTGGGTTCGCCATGACGACATTAGACGAAGAAGATCGCCGCGAATACTACCGCATCGAAGATCGGATCGCACTTCAAATCAGCCCCCTCAGCGCGGCCGAAGCCCTTGAGCCAGATGTATTGCAAGATGATTCCCCGCTGTTCAACCTGCTCAGCGAGCTGCACCTGTCCGACTTCGAGTCGCAGCACCTGCTGCGTCAGCTAAGCGACAAGGACCGCACCCTCGCGGCCTTCCTGCGGGCGCAGAACAAACGCCTCGACCTGCTCAGCGCAGTCGTTGCCCAGACCCTGCTCGGCGAAGTAGGCCAGCCTCTGCCGGTGGTCCTCTCCGAAGGCGGTATCGAATTCGCGCAGGCGACGCACATTGCCCCGGGCACCCGGGTAAAAGTGAAGATGGTGCTGATGCCGCGCGCCCACGGCTTGCTGCTACGCGGCAAGGTCACCCATTGCGACCCCTGCCCCGAGGGCGGCTTCGAGGTCGGCACCGAATTCATCGACATGACCGACGCCCAGCGCCAACTGCTGGCTCGCTACATCCTGCAGCGCCAGCAACAACAACGGCGCCAGCAGCTGGAACAGAACGATCCCGCCTCATGACCCTGTTTTTCTCTGATTTGAAGGAACGAACGTGACCCTGATCTACGGCCATCGCGGCGCCAAGGGCGAAGCGCCCGAGAACACCCTGCACAGCTTCCGCCAGTGCCTGTCCCACGGCGTCACGCGCTGCGAACTGGACCTGCACCTGTCGGCCGACAACGAGCTGATGGTGATCCACGACCCAACCCTCAAGCGCACCACCGGCCGACGCGGCAAGGTGGTCGATCACCCAGCCGCCGACCTGGTGAAGATCGATGCGCGCAACGGCGGCCCGGGCCACGTGCAGCCCTGCCCTATCCCGAAACTGGAAGAGCTGTTCGAGAAATGCCCGTTCGAGCACTGGCAGCTGGAAGTGAAAAGCGCTTCGCGCACCCGCGCCGCCACTACCGTGCTGGCGATTCGCGAACTGGCCCAGCAATACGGCCTGCTGGACAAGGTCACCATCACCTCCAGCTCACGCGAAGTGCTGGGCGCGGCCGTGGAGCTGGTGCCGGACGTGAAACGCGGGCTGGTCGCCGAGTACGCCTGGCTCGACCCGCTGAAGGTGGCACAGAACTACGGTTGCGAGCTGCTGGCATTGAACTGGACACTGTGCACCCCCGAGCGCCTGCTGAAAGCACAGGGCCAGGGTTTGCACGTGTCGGTGTGGACGGTCAACGAACCGGCGCTTATGCGCCGGCTCGCTGACTTTGGCGTGGACAGCCTGATTACAGACTTTCCCGGTTTGGCCAAGACCACCCTCGGGTAGGGTTGAAATCGGTCTCTCCGACCGGCTCAGGCCACCGGTCGGAGCCGCTCAAAAAAGCCGGTTCAGGCCGTCGTAGGCAGCTACCCGGTAGGCTTCGGCCATGGTCGGGTAGTTGAACGTGGTGTTGACGAAGTACTTCAGGTTGTTCAGCTCACCCGGCTGATTCATGATCGCCTGGCCAATGTGGACGATTTCCGAAGCTTGGTAGCCGAAGCAGTGTACGCCGAGGATTTCCAGGGTTTCACGGTGGAACAGGATCTTCAGCATGCCCTGCGGCTCGCCGGCGATCTGCGCACGCGCCATGCCCTTGAAGAAGGCCTTGCCCACTTCGTACGGCACCTTGGCCTGGGTCAGTTCCTGCTCGTTCTTGCCGATCGAGCTGATTTCCGGAATGGTGTAGATGCCGGTCGGTACGTCGTTGACGAAGCGCCAGCTGCCGTTGTCGACGATGCTGCCAGCCGCAGAGCGACCCTGGTCATGGGCGGCACTGGCCAGGCTCGGCCAGCCGATCACGTCACCGGCGCCGTAGATGTTCGGCACGGTGGTGCGGTAAGCCTGGTCAACCTCGATCTGGCCACGACTGTTGACCTTGATGCCGATGTTTTCCAGGCCCAGCTTGTCGGTGTTGCCGGTACGGCCGTTGCACCACAGCAAGGCGTCGGCCTTGATCTTCTTGCCCGATTTCAGGTGCAGGATCACCCCGTTGTCCAGGCCTTCGACGCGCTCATACTCTTCGTTGTGGCGCACGGTGATGTTGTTGTTGCTGAAGTGGTAGCTCAGTGCCTGGGAAATTTCCGAATCCAGGAAGCTCAACAACTGGCCACGGTTGTCCACCAGCTCTACCAGCACGCCCAGGCCGCTGAAGATCGACGCATATTCGCAACCGATCACGCCAGCGCCGTACACGATCAGCTTGCGCGGGGTGTGGCTGAGGCTGAGGATGGTGTCGCTGTCGTAGACGCGCGGGTGGTGGAAGTCGATATCGGCCGGGCGGTACGGGCGCGAGCCGGTGGCAATGATGATGTGCTTGGCGTTGAGCTTTTCCACCACACCGTTCGGACACACCACTTCAACAGTTTGCTCGTCGGCGAAGCTGCCGGTGCCGAAGAACACATCGACACGGTTGCGGGCGTAGTAGCCGGTGCGCGATGCCACTTGCTTGGAAATCACCTTCTCGGCGCTTTTCAGCACGTCCGGGAACGAGAACCAGCGCGGCTCACCGATGGCCCGGAACATCGGGTTGGTGTTGAACTGCATGATCTGCCGCACCGAGTGACGCAGTGCCTTGGACGGGATGGTACCCAGGTGCGTGCAGTTGCCACCGACTTGGCGACGGTCATCGACCATCGCTACCTTGCGCCCTGCTTTGGCGGCGTTCATTGCCGCGCCTTCACCGGCCGGGCCAGAACCCAGCACCACTACGTCGTAGTTGTAGACAGCCATGCGTACTCCTTCAGAACTGCCCGCAAGCCACGGTCGCTCGCGGGGCGCGATCATGCCGCCGGGGCGTCATGAGAAAATTCGGGTGCAGTCTAATCAAGCGTGAACGCCGCGCACATTAACCCTTGGTCGCGTCGTAGGCCAATTTTGCCCGCACTACATATGGTTCACCCATTCCCTGGCGGCAATCATCCCTGCCTGCGCTTTCAATCGCCTTTCACTGCCCGTTCGAATGCGGGCGTAGCTCGAGAGACGAAGCCACCCTCGGCCCGAGTCACCAATACCGCGGCCAGGCCATGCGCCACGGCATAATCCCAGCCACGCTCAGGGCCAAGGATCAGCAGCAGTGTCGAGTAGCCGTCGGCCTGCAACGCCGAGACATCCAGCACGGTGGCTGCGGCCAGGTCGTGCTGCACAGGGCGCCCGAGACGGGCATCGAAGGTGTGCGAATAGCGCCGGCCATTCTCCTCGAAATAGTGCCGATAGTCACCCGAGGTTGAGACCGAAAGGCCATTGACCGCAATGATCTGCCGGGCGATCTGACGGTCTTCGCGGGGCAATTCCAGGGCGATCCGCCAGGGGCTGCCGTCGGGTTTGCGGCCAACCGCCTTGAGCTCGCCAGTGGCCTCGGCGACAAAACTGGCTACACCCATGGCAAGCAGGCGCGCAGCGATCAAGTCCACGGCATGGCCGGCGGCGATGCTATTGAAGTCGAGCTGCACCGGGGCGTCCTTGCACAGGGCCTGGCCTTCGATATGCAAGTGCCGATGACCCACACGCTGACGAACCTGGGCCAGTGCTTGCGGGTCGGGCACCTGCTCGTGGCGGGCCTGGGGGCCGAAGCCCCAGAGGTCGAGCAAGGGCTCGACGGTGAGGTCAAAGGCGCCATCACTTTGCTCGGCCAGGTGCTGGCCGAGGGCAACCAGCTCGAGCATGTCGGGCGGCAGGGCCAGGCACTGGTTGGCGGGCAGCTGGTTGAAACGGCTGACGGTTGAGTCGCTGCGGTAGGTGGAATAGTGCCGGTCGATGTCGCCAAGGATGGTTTCGACCGCCGCCTGTACCTGGGCCGGCGCCGGGCCGCCGGGCTCGCGGACGTATTGGATGCTGTAGCTGCTACCCATGGTCGGGCCACCCAGGCGCTCCAGGGTGGAGCCCTGGTCGCAGGCGGTAAGCAGCAGGAGGATGAACAGTAAGGCTATGCGCAAGGTTCGGGCTCTCGGTTGCCTGCACTGGCCTCATCGCCGGCAAGCCAGCTCCCACAAGTACTGAGCCGAGTCTGACGACTGTGCAGTACCTGTGGGAGCTGGCTTGCCGGCGGTGAGGCCAGTACAGACACAGTAGATGCCCGATCAATTCATCAGGCAAAAAAACGGGAACCCGAAGGTTCCCGTTTTTTCATTGCCTTACAAGCGAATCAGCGTGGAAACGCTGGCGGGTTCACACCGGCCATGTCTTCCATCACGCGAACCACCTGGCAGCTGTAACCGAATTCGTTGTCGTACCAGACGTACAGGACAACGCGGTTGTCGTTGGCGATGGTGGCTTCAGCATCAACCACACCGGCGTGGCGCGAGCCAACGAAGTCGGTCGAAACCACTTCCTGCGAGCTGACGTAGTCGATCTGCTTGTGCAGCTCCGAGTGCATGGCCGTCTGGCGCAGGTACTCGTTGATCTCGTCGCGGTTGGTGGCCTTTTCCAGGTTCAGGTTCAGGATGGCCATCGAAACGTTTGGCGTCGGCACACGAATGGCGTTGCCGGTCAGCTTGCCCTTCAGCACTGGCAGCGCCTTGGCAGCAGCAGTGGCAGCGCCGGTTTCGGTGATGACCATGTTCAGCGGCGCGGCACGACCACGGCGGCTGCCCTTGTGGAAGTTGTCGATCAGGTTCTGGTCGTTGGTGAACGAGTGAACGGTTTCGACGTGGCCGTTGATGATGCCGTACTTGTCGTTGACCGCCTTCAGCACCGGCACGATGGCGTTGGTGGTGCAGGAGGCCGCCGAGATGATCTTGTCATCAGCAGTGATGTCACCGTGGTTGATGCCGTGCACGATGTTCTTCAGCGCGCCCTTGCCAGGTGCGGTGAGGATCACGCGGGCAGCGCCCGGGCAGGCCAGGTGCTGGCCCAGGCCGTCGGCATCACGCCATACGCCGGTGTTGTCGACGATCAGCGCGTTGTCGATGCCGTACTGGGTGTAGTCGACTTCGCTCGGGCTCTTGGCGTAGATAACCTGGATCAGGTTGCCGTTGGCGGTGATGGTGTTGTTGGCTTCGTCGATGGTGATGGTGCCATCGAACGGGCCGTGCACCGAGTCACGACGCAGCAGGCTGGCACGCTTGACCAGGTCGTTCTCGGCGCCTTTGCGCACGACGATGGCACGCAGGCGCAGGCCGTCGCCGCCACCGGTCTTCTCGATCAGGATGCGCGCCAGCAGGCGGCCGATGCGGCCGAAGCCGTACAGGACAACGTCGGTGCCTTTGCGCGCCGAAGCGTTCTGCTGGCCAACCACGTCGGCCAGCTCTTCACGGACGAACTGCTCGGCAGTGCGGCCATTGCCTTCCTGCTTGAACTTGTTGGCCAGCTTGCCCAGGTCGACCGAAGCGGCGCCCAGTTTCAGCTCGCTCATGGCCTTGAGCAGGGGGAATGTCTCGTGGACGGACAGTTCGGTTTCGTCGGTTTGACGATGACGCGCAAAGCGG
>Ga0160475_100121_pt1 | contig 75990 bp, 70 predicted proteins | sample HID1975M_E11MG_FD_108254 | JGI IMG/M metagenome (GOLD analysis project Ga0160475, IMG submission 108254) | Enriched soil microbial communities from UW Madison campus, WI, USA - HID1975M_E11 MG | ecosystem: Environmental > Terrestrial > Soil > Unclassified | place: USA: Madison, Wisconsin... | reverse complement strand
GTCATCGGCGAAGTCCTGGTGCAAGTCGATGTCTTTGCCGTAGCGCTTGGCCAAGTCAAAGACGAAATCAATGTGCTCCAGCGGCGACACGTCGTTGTAGGGAATGCCGCCCACCACATCGGCGCCCATCTCCATTGCCTGGGCCATCATGGCCTGCATGCCAGGCAGCTTCAGAATGCCTTCTTGCGGAAATGCCACGACCTGGATGTCGATCACCTCTCGGAACTCCTCGCGCAACTCCAGCACCACTTCGAGCCCGGTGAAGCCTTGGGCGGGGTCGAACTCGGCATGGGCACGTACATACGTGGTACCGGCCTGAACCAGTGCGCGCAGCACCTGGATCGAACGTTCGCGGATATCCTCGCGGGTCAGTGTGGGCTTCAGTTCGGCGGTGACGGCGATCGCTTCCTTCAAGGTGCCGGAACGGTTGGCCTTGCGGTGCATCACGTTGGCTTTTTCCAGGTGCAGGTGGCCTTCGACAAACCCGGCAACAAGCACTTTGCCGTCGCCTTGGATTTCGTGCGCTGCGGTGGTGGCGATGTGCTGCGCGATGTCGGCGATTTTGCCTGCTTGCACGGCCACATCTACCAGTGGCTGGGCGTCGTCAATGCGTACATTGCGAAAGATAAGGTCCATCAACTTCAGTCCTCATATAGAGTGCTGCCGCGCTGCGAAGGCCGGGCTCAGTTATTCGAGCAACCATTGCCCATCACGCGGTACTCAAGCACATGCTCATTGCCTTGGGAGTCTTCGTACGTCATGCGAGCGGGTACCACCTCGCAGACATCAGGTACCTGGCTCATGGAAATGACGCGAGCGATATCGAGGTGCCGGGAGTAGCTGTATTGTTCAACGGGTGCCTGCTCGACCTGATGCTCGACGTCGGTCGCCATCGCCACGTTGCACAGCCCGCCTAGTATCAATGCGAACAACGCTTTCAATTTTGATCACCTTCAGGTTGTGGCTCGGCCGCAACATTGCGGCCGAGCCCATGTGTTGCAGCCAGATCAGAACGGTTTGGTGGGCAGGTATTTGCCATCCAGGGTGATCACCGCGCGCGAGCCACCCTCGGGGTCTTCGACTTTCTGGATGTCCAGCTTGAAATTGATGGCACTGATGATGCCGTCGCCGAACTTTTCATGAACCAGCGCCTTCAAGGTGGTGCCGTACACCTGCAACATCTCGTAAAAGCGGTAGATGGTCGGGTCGGTCGGGACGCCATTTTGAATGCTGCCGCGCAGTGGCACGGTCTGCAGCAGTGCGATGCCGTCCGCGTCGAGGCCGAGCTTGTCACCCACCACTTGGGCGGCGGTCGCCGGCAACGGGTGCTGGCCCAGCAGTGCTGCGGTGACGAACGCTTCGGACAAGCCGGTGCCTTCGGTGATCTGGGAGAACGACAGGTCTTTGCGGGCTTTGGCCAGAAGGATGACTTCGCTCAGGGCAAGGCGGGCGTTCTGGCTGATTTGCGATTGGATCATGGTGTTTCTCCTTGGTTGAAAAATACTTAGGCAACACGCTTGGGTTGATGGGAAACGGCGTGTACTTCGGGGTTGTGGGCGAGGGATACGAACGTGCCGGTACTGCCATCGAAGGCCTCGATCAGCCCGCTTTCGATGTCGTAGATCCAGCCATGCAATGTCACGCGGCCTTCTTCCAGGGCCAGGCGCACCGAGGGGTGGGTCTGGATGTTGGCAAGCTGGGCGATCACGTTTTCGCGCACCATGGCCTCGACCTTGGCCTGCGGGCCGAAATGGTTGCGGGCTTCGTTTACCACTCGTGCGGAATCGGCGTAGCGCAGCCAGCCGGCCACTGCGGGCATGTGGTCCAGGCATTTGCAGGTGGCGATGGCCGTCATGGCACCGCAATCGGAGTGGCCGCAGATGACGATGTCGGAAACCTGCAGGGCCGCCACGGCGTATTCCACCGAGGCCGATACGCCTCCAGGCTCGGGGCCGTAGGACGGCACGATGTTGCCTGCATTGCGGATGACGAACAGGTCTCCGGGTTCACGCTGGGTGACCAGCTCCGGCACCAGGCGGCTGTCGGAGCATGAGATGAACAGGGCACGTGGGCTCTGCTGGCTGGCCAGGTCCTTGAACAGTTTGACGCGCTCGGGGTAGGCCTCTTTCTGGAACTTCAGAAAACCGTCGATGATGTCTTTCATGGTTGACTCCTTGAATGACGCGATGTGTTGAAGCAAAGGTTACGCAGCCATTTAAATAAGGTAAAAGTCTGATTTATGATCTGGTAGATCAGTTAATCTTATAGGTGCGTCCATGCTTGCCCGACACATCCAGTACTTCATCGCAGTGGCAAACCATCTCAGTTTCACCCGCGCCGCTGCGGCGCTGCATGTGTCTCAACCGGCCTTGTCGCAGCAGGTCCGGCAGCTGGAAGAGAGCCTCGGCACAACGTTGTTCGATCGCTCCGGCCGCACCACGCGGCTGACAGATGCCGGCGAGGTGTATCTGCGCTATGCCAAGCGGGCCGCGCAAGAACTGCAGGAGGCAAAACGAGCCATTGATGACCTCGGCGATCTGAGCCGCGGGTCACTTAGGGTGGGGGTAACGCCGACATTTACCAGCTATCTCGTTGGCCCGCTGGTTGAAGCGTTCCATGGCCGCTACCCGAACATCACGCTGGTGGTGCGAGAGATCGCCCAAGAGGCGATGGAAGAATTGTTGTTGGCCGACGAGGTTGATGTGGGCATAGCGTTCGACAACGGCCACCATCTGGACCTGGAGGCCCAAGCGCTCCTGGTCGAAACCCTCGCGCTGGTGGTAGGCAAGCGGCATCCCCTCGCCACGACGGCCAGTATTGGCCTGGAGGCGTTGAACTCAGAATCGCTGATACTCTTGAGCGCCGAATTTGCCACGCGTGAGCAGATCGACAGCTATTGCCGCCAGCACAACATTCGGCCTCACGTACAAGTGGAAGCCAATACCATCAGTGCGCTTATCGAAGTGGTCAGCAGGACCAAGCTTTCGACCTTGTTGCCGGCCACCATCGCCCAGGCTCACGAGCAGTTGGTCGCCATCGAGCTTGACCAGCAGCGCTTGCAGCGCACTGCTGTTCTGATGCAACGAAAAGGGGTTTATCAAACGGCTGCAGCGAGAGCCTTTGTCGAACTGGCGATGAAAGTGGCCAAGCAACTTGGGGCGCCCGGCTGCTCCGCCCGGTTGATGTAGAAGGGCGCGATTGGCTGTAATCGGCCCAAAGCTGCCCTCGTGGTAAACGAATTCCACTGCCAGCCCCTTACGGTAGCCCCAGGAGATATAAACACCATGGACTTTGTAGCAATCGTGCTTCTTGGCATGTGGCTTTACGCCATCGGGTCACTTATCACATTGCCGTGCAAGATCTTCGGCATGAAGAAGCACTCCCAGGACGTTTGGGCCTTTCTGACGCGGGGGCAACTACTCCAGTAATAGGCTACGCATCGCTCCAAGGCTTTCTAATCCTCTCTCAGCAGGTAGTAAATTGCGCGGATCGTGCGCTAGCGTCCCCCAATTCCTAGGAAGGGCTATCCCAACACAGGTCAGGTCAGCCTGTGCTGACTTGATCGGAAAACCCATAACGTGCCCAGAAACTTTTTTTGATATAAGTGTCATACTCTTCCTTCGAGAATCATTCCAACCATTACCAAGGAGCGGTAAATATGGCTTTCGATGTCTTGCACCAGCCACGAAGCTTTCCTCATGGCCAAGGCTGCTCAGGTGCACGCTGGCTTGCTTACAAGTGGGGTGGACGCGGATGATTTTTTCCTGGAGCACTTCGACTTGCTGCAAAGCGTTCTTGCCAACGCTTCAATGGGAGTTGGTGCAGTCGGTGAAGGCTGGAGCAGGCATCTGCAAAATATCAAGGACACACTTGAGGAGATCGAGAAATTACATCGCGATTACCTCGGCTCTGGCACCTTGAGTGCCCGCGACGCGTTTTATGCCAAGCGCACCGCTTTGTTCATGAAGCTCGAAAAGCAGTTGGGAAACTTCGCCGCGTACGGTTCAGGGTTACGTAACCAAGGAAAGGTCAAGCAGGCATTGGGCATCTCGACCCGCAGCTACCTCCACTCAGGCGAGATCGCCGGTTATGCCGACAAGGTATCTGGTGTTGCCAAAGCGTCGAATTTGGTCAAGAAAGGCACGTATATCGGTACTGCGCTGGATGTGGCTGCCACAGGCTTGTCGATTCATAAAGCCTGCACAATGGGCCGGGAGGACCAGTGCCGCCGCGCCAAATATGTTGAAAGCTCGGCGTTGATAGGTGGCCTGGGAGGTGGCAGCCTCGGTGGGTATGCGGGAGGTATGGCAGGAGCTGGTGCTTGTGTAGTCGTTCTGGGGGTTACTACAGGCGGCCCTGGAGCGCTGGTTTGTGCTGTGGTAGGCGGTGCAGTTGGCGGTAAAATCTTCGGAGACATCGGGAGCTGGGGAGGTGAGATGGTGGGTGATTTTTTATATCGTGAGGTATCGGAGTGAATGCAGTTGAACCTGGATTGATTGCGCTGTTGATCCTTGCGCCCATAGTTCTGTCTATGATCGTGCTGTGTTACATCGCACATAAATACACTGAGCACTTTGAGTCGTTACTCCCGAACTGTACGTACGTGGCCGGCAATAAAAAAATATTCCAGCATGCAGGCTTACTGGGCAAAGTCATGCGCACGGGGTCGATCTCTTTGGTGCTGGCGATACCGTCAATCTTTTTGCGCAGAGGCTTGATTGACTTAAATGAAGTTAAACGTTTTCCGCCCAACATGAGACGATTATTGGTGAGCATGTTAGCCATCCAAATGGTACTGCTCATTGCTCTAACCATTTTCCATTATGTATATCGTTGAAGCTTAGGGATTCTCCAATCAAGTCAGCACAGGCCGTCTGACCTGTGCTGAAATAGCCCTCCGTCCACTGCCCTCTACAAGCCCTCCGTCTCATGAGTCAGATGAGCTATTCCGATTTCGAGTAACGCCGGTAAGCGCAAGCAAACCCGTCGCGAGCGTTTCATGGCCGAGATGGAGCAGATGCTGCCGTGGAGCTGTTTGGTGACATTGATTGAGGCGCACTACCCAAAGGCCGGCGGTGGTCGCAAACCATTTCAACTGGTTGCGCCATCCGGCGTCGGTAAATCCATGCGGCCAGGTGGTAGCGGCTACCTCCCAACGCGAATACGCAAGCGAACAGACCGGCCAGCAGGCTCGCGCCCCACAGCGCGCCTCGGTCATCGATGAGTGCGGTCGTAGCGGGCGCTTCAGGGCGGTACAACACGTTAACCCGGTCGCCTATGGCGTAGCCGGACATCAACCCAGTTTCGGGTGAGCTGATCACTCTGCCAGTGGCGTCCCTAAAGTCGATTTGTGGATGACTGCCGCCCGCGTTCACAGCGCTGACATTGCCTCGGGCGCGTTGGGCGTGAACTACAAAGCCCAAGCGGTCCAAGCGGTCTTCAACTAACCAAAATGTAAGGCAGACCAGAAACAAGCCCACCGGAATGAAAACCGAGGCACGGAGGATGTCCCCCGGGAACAGGATGGCGTCTTGCCTATGGCTGGTTCCTTGGTTCGTCCCCTAAACGCATTTCATTGCAGTGAATTTGAAGAGTGCTGTCAAGCCAGAGCCAGCAGTAATGGCGATCGGAGGCCTCGGTTTGCAGTACTCCTTTCCGTGAGTGTCCGCAATGGGTCGATAGCAGCCCCGACCGCTAACGCCCCATAGCGCAAATCCGGTGACGTTCCATGACCTGAATGCCCTGTTCTGTCAGCGTTTGGCGCACACCCACCTGGTAGCTTTCTATCGCGCCACGCAGCCAGATTTCAAACTTTTGGCTCGCGGGGGAACTTGGCCTTTTGGGTTTGAAGAGGGTGTAGTTCTGCGCGCTAACCAGGCCGAGTGGGTAGGGCACGATCAGCTCACCTGCGCGAATGGCAGGCATGGCCAGGAAGCTGTCGCCGATGGTCAGGCCACCCCCAGATGCCGCGACGGACAGGCACAGGGTGGTTTCGTTGAACATCGTCTGCTGGCGTCGTGCGCCGCCGGGGTCGAGCCGGGTCAGGGCGCACCATTCATCCCAGATGTCGTAGTTGGCATCGATCAGGTACGGCGCATCGCAAGGCTTGCGGCCTTCGCCTAGGTAGGTCTGGGCGAAGTCGCGGGTGCAGACCAGCAGATCGATCCAGCGGCACAGCTCGGACGCTTCCAGCCCGCCACCGACCTTGGCGCCATGCATGCCATAGAAAATACGGAAGTCGAAATCTTCGTCGAGGCGGAAGGTCGCGTTTTTCTCTGCGGTGATCTCCACGGAAATTCCAGGGTTGGCGACCAGGAATTTTCCGACCTGGCCGGCCAGCCAGCTCGAGGCGAAGTCACGGCATACCAGCACCCTCAGCTGTTCGCCCTGGCGTGCCCGGCGACTGATGGTATCGGTGGTCAGCTGGATCAGCTCGAAGGCTTGTTGCAGGGCCACGAACAGCTCGCGACCGGCCGGTGTCAGGCGGATCACATTGCCGGTACGCAGCAGCAGGGGGCAGCCCATGTCGCTCTCCAGTTGCGCAACCTGCTTGGACACTGCGGGGCGTGTGACATGCAGTTCTTGTGCGGCGCACGAAATGCTGTTGAGCCGGGCAACGGCCTCGAAGGCTCGTAGCGCGGTCAGGGACTGGTGCTTTCTCAAGGAGGTGGCTCCGTAACCTGAGGTGACGCAGGCAGAAATCTTGTCACTTGTCTGCATGGAAGCCCGACCCTAGCCTGACTGTCAATCTCAACACGCAAATCCGAGGCTCCATCATGCTCCTTCCGATCCGTTTTTCTTCCACTGGTCCCGCAGGCTGGCAACAATTGCCGAACCAAGCCCTTGAGCATGCCGAGCTCATCGAAGGCCGGCCGATGGGCCTTGACCATGCCTACTTCAGCCGTGGCGAACCGCCGGTGAAATCGGGTATCTGGCGCTGCGAGCCGTATACCGAGCGCTACGAAAGCTACCCGGCCGACGAGTTCATGGTGGTGCTGGAGGGCGAGGTCACGCTGGAGGCGGAAGGCTTCTGCGAAACCTATACCCAAGGTGACTCCTTCCTGGTGCCCAAGGGCTTTCGTGGCACCTGGCGCCAACCAGTGCCGATGCTCAAGTTCTACGTGATCGTCGGCTAGCCAGCCCAGGCCACGCCGCCACGCCTTCAACCCAACCCAGACCCCGAGCCTTGGGCCGGCATTGCCGCGCGAGGTGGGCGGGTCTGTCTCCAGCTATACGACGGTGGGGATCAGTACCATGTCGAATCCTGAGCAAACAGCGTTTTCCAGCCCGCACGACGAAGGGCGCTATGACTACATCATCGTGGGCGCCGGCGCCGCCGGCTGCGTGTTGGCCAATCGCCTTGGCGAAGACCCTGGTGTGCAGATACTGGTGATCGAAGCCGGTGGCAGTGACAACTCGGTCATCGTGTCGATGCCCGCCGCGCTATCGATCCCAATGAACACCAAGCGCTTCAACTGGGGCATGAAGACCGAGCCGGAGCCTGGCCTGGATGGCCGACAGGTGAACCTGCCCCGTGGCAAGGGGCTTGGCGGCTCCTCGTCGATCAACGGGATGTGCTGGGTGCGCGGCAACCCGATGGATTACGAACTGTGGGAAGCGCTGGGGGCCGAGGGCTGGCGCTGGTCGAACGTGCTTCCTTACTTCCAGCGGCTGGAAAACGTCGAGGGCGGTGGGCTGCTACGCGGGACCCAGGGGCCGATGCGCATCAGCCGGGGGCTTCAGACCAACCCGCTCTACCAGGCCTTCGTCGAAGCCGGCAACGAGGCGGGGTACGCCGTCAGCGACAACATGAACAGTCGCCAGCACGAGGGCTTCGGCCCGATGGAGATGAACGTCGGCGACGGACGTCGCATGAGCGCTGCGCGTGCCTATCTGCGGCCAGCCATCGCCCGCGGCAATGTGCGTGTGATCAAGGGCGGCCTGGTCGACCGGGTGATGTTCGTAGGCCAGCGCGCCAGTGGCGTGGTGTTCTCGGTGGCCGGCAAGCCCGCCAGGGCCATGGCCACGCGGGAGGTGATTCTGTCGGCGGGCGCCATCATGTCCCCGGTGATTCTCAAGCGGTCAGGCATCGGCCCGGCGCAAGAGCTGGCGCAGCATGGCATCGCGGTGATCCACGACGCGCCTGAAGTGGGTGAGAACCTGATGGACCACATGGAACTCTACCTGCAAATGGAGTGCACCCAACCGGTCAGCTTGTTCCCTACCCAGAGCCTGCTGGGCAAGGCCAGGATCGGGATCGAGTGGCTCGCCACCCGGCGCGGGCTCGGGGCGACCAACCACTTCGAGAGCGGCGGACATATTCGTAGCCGGGCGGGTATCGTTTATCCGGACATCCAGTTTCACTTCCTTCCGTTGGCCATCTCCTATGATGGGCAGACGCTTGCCAAAGGGCATGGTTTCCAGGTGCATGTGGGCACCAAGCGCTCCAAGAGCCGGGGTTGGGTCAGGCTGCGTGACGCCCTCCCGCAGAGCATGCCGCGGGTACGCTTCAATTACATGACCCATGCCGATGATTGGGCGGAGTTCAGGGCGTGCGTGCGCCTGACACGGGAGATCTTCGCCCAGCCGGCCTTCGCGCCCTATCGGGGCCGGGAACTGGCGCCAGGCGCGGCGGTGCAGGACGATGCCGCCATCGATGCGTTTCTCAAGCAGAAGCTCGAAAGCGCCTACCACCCTTGCGGTACCTGCCGCATGGGCAGCGACGCCGCCGCGGTGACCTTCCCGGATGGCCGGGTACGCGGGGTCGACGGGCTGCGTGTGGTGGACGCCTCGCTGATGCCGGCAGCCACCGCTGGCGACTTGCAGGCACCCACCCTGGTGCTGGCCGAGCGATTGTCCGACCTGATCCGAGGTCGTCACCTGCCGGAGGCGCAAGGGGCCGCGTTGTTGGCCGATCCGCAATGGGCCACCCGGCAGCGCGGGCCTGATATCTCCCGCGACTATGCCCGTGAACGCGACCGGTTGGCCGCCGCGCTGCTGGCCAATGCCAAGGGGCAACCGCTGCCGATGGGCGCCGGTTGACTCAAGGCACCTGGCCCATTACCGCCATCGACCTGTAAGGGAGACCAACGAGCGCTCGATAAATGCAGCATCAATGATGCACCCCTGATCAATCTCACCCAGGAAAACAAGAAAATGAGAATGACATCCAATGGGCAAAGTGCCTCGGTGAAACCCGCGATCGCGCGGGGCCGGTCCGACGGTGCGGAACGGCGCTCCGTAGATTTCGTGCCGGTGTCTGAGCGTCACGGCAGCGTGCGACATCTCGGTGCGGTGTGGATCGTTGCCAACATCAACCTGACCGCAATGGCGACCGGCGTCACGACACTGGCGCTGGGTGGGCCACTGTTCTGGACGTTGGTCGCGACCGTGTGCGGCTCGCTGTTCGGCACGCTTTTCATGGCGCTGCATTCCTCGCAGGGGCCGCACTTGGGCCTTCCGCAGCTGGTTCAGTCCCGAGCGCAGTTCGGCTTCTTCGGCGCCGCGATCACGGTATGGGTCTTCGCCCTCGTCAACTACTTCAACTACAACGTCGCCGACGCGATCCTGGCGGGGTCAAGCCTGCATTTTCTTCTGGGGATTCCAACCGCCTGGGGGTTCCCGATCGCAGTACTGTTTGCCGGCACACTGGCGTTGTATGGCTACCGCTGGATCCACCGGGTCAACCGTTTCCTGGTCGTTCCGCTGGGTCTGACGATCGTGGTGCTGACCTTCGCCGCGGTGGCACGCAGCACGATTCCTGCGGGTGTGTTCGAGCCTGGCCCTGTCGAATGGCATGCCTTCGCCACCACCTTCGTCATCGTGGCGGGCTTCCAGCTTGGCTGGGCGCCCTACGTGTCCGACTACTCCCGCTACCTGGCCCCCAGCGTTTCCACGCGCTCGTCGTTCCTGTGGACCTACCTGCCGTCGGCGATATCGGCGCTCTGGGTGATCGGCCTGGGCTCCTTGCTCGCGGCGGCCACGCCCGGCGCCACAGTCATCATGGCGATCGCGCACGGTGGCGATAGCCTGTTCCCAGGGGGCGGGCACCTTGCGGTCGCGCTGCTGTTCCTCGGCCTGCTGGTGGTGATGGCGCTCAATGCCTATGGCGGCAGCCTGACCCTGATCTCGATCGTCGACTGCTTCCGCCGGGTGCGGCCGTCGCTGGCCATGCGAGCCGTCACGATCGTTGCGATGACGCTGTCGGTCTGGGTTGTCGCGGCAATGGTCGGAGAGGACCGGTTCAACGTGTTCTATGGAAACGTCCTGGTATTCCTTGCCTACCTGTTCACACCCTGGACGGCCATCAACCTGGTGGACTTCTACCTCGTGCGCAAGGGGTGCTACTCGATCCGCGAACTGTTCAACCCCGCGGGGATTTATGGGCGATGGGGATGGCAAGGCAATGTCGCCTACCTCGGCGCGCTGGTGGTGATGGTCCCGTTCTTCGTCACGGCGCCCTATACCGGATGGATCGCACGGCAAATGGGGGATATCGACCTCTCGATGTTTATAGGTCTGGTGGCTGCCAGCGCATTTTATCTTCTTACTTCTCGAACCCTTGATCTGGGCAACGAACGTCGCCTGGTGGAAAAGGAACAACAGGTCAGCGAGCGATGAACATGAAAACAACCGGCTGGATTTGGGACGAACGCTTTACCACTCACGATACCCGGGCCTGGAGCCTGCCTTGGCAGGAGCCGATCGACCATCCCGAGAAGGGCGATACCAAGCGCCGCTTCGCAAGTCTGGTCACGCGCAGCGGCCTTGAGCAGCAGCTTGTTTCGCTGCCCTTCAGCCCGGCGTCGCAGGCCGACCTGCTGCGGGTGCACACGCCGGCGTATGTCGATCGGATCCTCAATCCGACCGGCCCGGCCTGGAGCGATGCGGGCGATGGTGAGACGCCTGTGGGGCCTGGTTCGGCGGACGTCGCCAGGCTCGCGGCAGGTGCTGTGATCGCGGCGTGCGAAGCGGTCGTGACGGGTACCGTGAGCAATGCCTACGCACTCATTCGCCCGCCAGGGCACCATGCGGTTGCCGACCAGGGTATGGGTTATTGCATCTTCCACAACACCGCGGTCGGCATCCGCCATCTCCAGCACACTGGCGCGGTGGCACGTGTCGCGATCATCGATTGGGATGTTCATCATGGCAACGGGACCGAGACCCTCTTCTACGACGACCCGTCGGTGTTGACGATCTCCCTTCACCAGGACGGTCTCTACCCCATCGGGCGGGGGAAGGTTGACGACATCGGCGCAGGCGCAGGCATCGGCGCCAACCTCAACATCCCGCTTCCGGCAGGATCCGGGCGAGGTGCATACGTGGGTGCGTTCGAGCGTGTGGTCATCCCTGCGATCCGCCGCTTCCGGCCGGACCTCATCGTGATCGCGAGCGGCTTCGACTCGGCGGCAATGGACCCCTTCGGGCGCCAGCTGCTGCACTCTGAGGCCTATCGTGAGCTGACGACACTGGTGATGCGCCTGGCCGATGAGGTGTGCAAATCGCGGGTTGTGGCCGTGCACGAGGGCGGCTACGACCCGCTCATGGGGCCGTTCTGCGGGCTCGCCGTGGTCGAGACTCTTGCCGGGCGACGCACGGCCGTCGAGGACCCTTGGCTCGGCACGGTCGTGAACCTGCCGGAGCAAGCCTTGTTGCCCCACCATGACGCGGCAATACGCGCGTGCGAGCCACTTCTGGCGGGAGTTCCGGCTGGTTGCGAACCTGCCCGATGAGACTGAGCGCAGGTGCCTGAAGTAGGACCAACGGATGGGTCATCACCCCTGCATGAGATCATGCAGGGGTGTTGTTCCATGGCGAGGTTCACGGTCCTGCGGCAGCCCGTCGAACCAGGCAGCACCCCACGCTTTCTGTGATCAAAAATCAGTGATGTGCGTACCCACGATGCTCTCGGCAAATCCACTCCCGAAGACTTGAGCGGGTGTAGCAAAACCTGCTTGGCGATCACCGTTCAGTACCCGTCCCGCAGCTTCTACTGCGGACAAGGGCGTGTACGTGTAACCATTGACAGTGTCGATCACAGAACGAGCAGTTGCCCCATCTTTTCCCACCACCTCTACTACTCCACGCGCTCGATGGGCGTCTCGCTCTTCGGCGCTGGGCCCATCAGGCAGCCGAGACAGGTCGCCTTCGGGAAATGCATCGCCTGATACATGAACGAACATCGCGATGTTCGCGATACCAGTCGAATGCCAGCCGGTTACCAGGTCTCCAAATGACAGAGGTGCGCAGAGCACCGGCCCCTCCCCAAAATCAAAATGACGCGGCGTGGCATCAGGCGTTGCAACGAGTTCGCCATCGACCCTGGCGAGCACGCCTGCGCCGATGATTTCGCTGACGCTCATGGCCGACCCTCGGGACATCGAGCCTGGCACTTGAAGCGCGATGCTCAGTGCGAACGGATCCTTGATACGCTTGGCGACTTGCACCGCGAGGGAGTCGGTGGGCACGACGTCCCATCCGACACCAGGCATCAGCATGACAGAATGGGAGGCCGCCTCAGCGCCAAGCCTCTCGGCCAATCGGTAGACGTTGATCTCTGCGGTGATGTCCAGGTAGTCCACGCCTGCTTCAATGCAAGCACGCATCAAGGCTTCAGCCGTATGCGCGAACGGCCCCGCGAAGTTGAGCAATACCGAAATGCCCAATAAGGACGTCTCGGCGTGGGCGTCGGCCTCGAACACTCGAAAAGGTAAGCCCAGCTGACTAGCGAGTGACGTCAGGCGCGAACGGTCGCGCCCGGCAATTTCAACATTCAGCCCGAGCGCTTTTGCCCGCTCTGCCGCCATGCGGCCGGTGTAACCTGTGGCTCCGTAGATCAGAAGCTTCTTCATTGTGCGTGCTGCCATTTCTTGTAAACGAATTCGAGACTGTACCCGTCCGGATCCAGCACATTGGCAGCGTAGTAATCAGGGTCGTAGTGCAAGCGGGCACCCGGTGCGCCGTTGTCCATGGCGCCATGGCGCATGGCCGCAGCATAGGCCGCGTCCACTTCAGCCTTGTTGCGGGCGACGAAGCCGACATGCACGGCGCCGCCCTCGACAATGCCTTCACGCAGCCAGAAAAACATCCGACCGTTGGCACCAAAGCCCTTGAGATCGGGATGCCCAGGTGGCCCGTCCTTGCCGTCATAATCCAGCCGCGCCGTTATGCCAAGTGGCGTCAGGGCTGCGTCATAGAAGCGGATGGAACGTTCGATATCGCTTACTGAAAGGAAAATGTGGTCAAGCATTGGAAACGCTCCTGTGCTCAGATGTTGTAACCGCCGGCGACTTCAATGTTCTGGGCGTTGATCCAGACGCCCTCGGCGGACAGCAGCGTACCGATGACGCGCGCCACATCCTCGGGTTCGCCCACCCGACCCAACGCCGTCTGGGACGCTAGCAAAGCCTCGAACTCATCGTTCAAACCACCGCCCAGCTCAGTGCGTATGGCACCCGGCGAAACCGAGTTGGCGCGAATACGGCGCTCACCGAACTCTTTGGCCATGTAACGGGTGAGCACTTCAAGCCCCCCTTTGAAGGATGCGTAGGGCGCAACACCCGCCGTTGCCACGCGCGTGGTGGCACTGGTGAGGTTGACGATGCAAGCGTTCGCTTCCAGCAACGGCAACAAGGTTTGGGTGAGAAAGAACGGGCCTTTCAAGTGCACGCCGAGCAACGCGTCAAACTGGTTCTCACTGACCGATTCCAGCGGTTTGAAAAGGCCGTGCCCCGCATTGTTCACAAGCCCGGCAAGCCCGCATATGCCCCAGTTTTCTTGCAACGCCTCGATGACGGCCTCGCGAAAGCTGACAAAGCTACCGACATCCGCGACATCCAATTCCAGTGCAACTGCTTTGCCACCAACGTGTTCAATGTCAGCGACTACCTGCCGTGCGGCATCCGAGCTGCGCTTGTAGGTAAGGATGACACCCATGCCGCGCCGGGCCAGATGTTGTGCGGTACTGGCGCCGATGCCCCGGCTGCCTCCCGTTATGACGATAACGCCCATGTGCTACTCCGCTGACGATCAACTGAGGCCCCACAGTAATCACATCCCAGATTGCCGACGCTCCCATTGCTGCTTAGATCCTGCCTGTTTCTGCTTTTTGCTTGCACGGCGTCGCCTGCTGCCGTCAGCATGCCAGCCATGACCACTCCAATTGATGAACTCCGCACCCTGGCCGCCAGAGCTGAAAACCGCCGCACCGAGACGGGCATCCCGCGTGTAGCCATGGTTCAGGGAAAAATCCCGGAGCACATGCTGGCTGCTGTCTACGACCCCATGATCAACCTGATCCTGCAAGGGAGTAAGTCGATGACCGTGGGTGATCGCACCCTGCGCTACGACCCGGCGACTTACTTTGTCATGTCCGTCGACCTGCCCGCAGTGGGCACGGTGAACGCCGCTGAGTCAGGCGCCCCATACCTGGCTGTGAGCTTGACGCTCGACCCAGTGGTATTGACGACGTTGCTCGCCGACCTGCCAGAGCCAACCGTGCAGTATGAACACCACCTAGGGTTTTCGGTGGCAGCCGTCACGCCAGAGCTGATGGACGCCTGGGTACGTATGCTGCGCCTGATGGACAAGCCTGAAGAGATAGCGGCCCTTGCCCGCGTCTATGAGCGCGAGATTCTGTACCGCGTGTTGCAAGGCCCGCATGGCTGGATGCTGCGGGAGATAGCCGCGCCGGATACAGCCCTGGCGAGGGTAAGCCAGGCTATTCAGTTCATACGCCGTGACTTCGCGCAGGCGATCAGAGTTGAAGAGCTTGCGCAGCGGGCGGCCATGAGTGTTTCGGCGTTCCACCGGCACTTCAAAGCTGTCACCAACCTGAGCCCGTTGCAGTACCAAAAGCGCGTGCGCTTGCTTCAGGCCCGCACCCTCATGGTGGCCAATGCCAAAAGTGTGATGGCGGCGGCGTTCGAGGTTGGGTATGAGAGCCCCACGCAATTCAGCCGGGACTACGTGCGCCTGTTCGGCTTACCTCCGGCCAAGGACGCGGCACGCATCATGGAAGTGAGCAGGTCTCCAGGTCATTGACCAGTGGTGGATCAGGTGGATCCCGACGCAGCTCTCACAAAAAGTGCGCTGTGACTGTCTGCTTTGGTCGAAAGCAGCCACACGTGGCTGCTTCCAATCCCGGTCAGTGCTGCGCGCTATCTACCGCAATGCTTTCGCCGGACACTTCCTGGTACCTGGCGCTGCGATTGGCAATGGCGTAATGAATCAACCCGCCCAAACCAGCCCCGAAGAACCAGGAGAACTGCGACAGCGTCTCGAACGCCGGCACCAGCGCCAGCACGATGGCGATCAGCGCAGCGGGGATAAACGCCGCGACGGCGCGCAGGTTGACCCCGCCGCTATAGTGGTAGGCGGCCTCCGGGCTTTCGCTATACAGCTGCGGCAGGTTCACCCGGCTGCGCCGTACCAGGTAGTAGTCGGTGACGATGATGCCGTACAGAGGGCCGAGCAGGGCGCCCAGGCCGCCGAGGAAATACACGATCACGGACGGGCTGTTGTACAAGTGCCAGGGCAGGATAACCACCGCGATCGCGGCGCTTAGCAAGCCTGCGCGGCGGAAGTTCAGCAGGTTCGGCGCCAGGTTGGCGAGCACGTAGGCCGGGGCGACGAAGTTGGCCATGATGTTCACTGCCACGGTGACGATCAGGAAGGCCAGGCAGGCCAGTACCAGGCCGGCGGTGTTGGGGATGGCGGCGACGATTTCGGTCGGGCCCTGCACCAGCTTGCCGTCGATGCTGAACTGCGCACCGGCGAGCACCACGGCGATCAGCGCGAAGCCGAGCATGTTCACCGGCAGGCCCCAGAAGTTGCCCACGCTGATGGTGCGCCGGTCCGGGCAGTTACGGGTAAAGTCGCAGAAATTGAGAATCATGGTGCCGTACAGCGAGACCCATAACGCGGCGGCGCCGAGCACCTTCAGCCACAGTGTGGAGCCGGTTGGCGCGTTGCCGCTCGACCAGGCAATCGACAGGCCGCTGCGCCAGTACATCCAGCCCGCCAGGCAGGCGAAAGCCACCAGGATGATCGGCCCGGTGATGGACTCGAAGCGGCGCACCATCTCCATGCCGTAGGCGAAGATCGCCACCTGCACGCACCAGATGCCGAGGAAGGTGAGCCAGCCCAGGGTCGACAGGCCGAGGATCGAGTTCTGGTCATAGGCCTTGAGGTCTGGAGCGATGGCGGTCAGCAGCACGCGCAGGACAACCGAGGCGAGGTAGGTCTGGATGCCGAACCAGGCGATGGCGATCACCGCGCGGATCAGTGCCGGGATCTGCGCCCCATGAATACCGAAGCTGATCCGGCACAGGACGGGGTAGGGCAGGCCGGTCTTCTGGCCCATGTAACCGGACAGGTTCATCAGGCCGTAGATCACCAGTGCGCCGAGCGCGAAGGCGCATAGGATCTGCGCGCCGCTCATGCCCAGGGCGAAGAGGCCGATGGCGAATGAATAGTTGGCGATGTTATGCACATCGTTGGTCCACAGCGCAAACAGGCTGTAGCGCCCCCAGGTGCGATTTGCCGCGCGGGTCGGTGCAAGGTCGGCACTATACAGGCGCGGGCTCAACGCCAGCGGGCCGGGCCCAGCCGCATCGGCGGGGAGAGCATCGAGCTGGTCAACATCGGAACGTGAAATCGACGCCATCGGGACTCCGTGATGGTTGTGTACTTTTATTTTTGGATTTGTATACAAACAAGAATCATACCAACCCATGCGTATGGCCAGATCTAGGGTTTCAGCGCCTTCATCTGGCAAGTTCCATGGCGTGACCTCCGCTTTTAAGTGGGAATTTTGTGCACATCTACTGTGCACAGTTGTTACCACCAGCGCCCGGTCTGATCGCGTGGTATTCCGACAGCCTGGGCCGGTGCGTTCAACGTGTGGCTTTGCGGGTCAAGTTCCGACTAAGCTGGCAGCAGGGTTCTTTGGGGGGCAATAGGATGTTGCATGTAACGCTCGGATTCGGTCTGTTACTCAGCGCTGCCTTGGTCGAAGCGGCTCCACTGCAGGTGCCCACCCCGGCAGCACTCAGGAGCCAGCTTGAAAGCCTCAAGCCTGGCCAGTTTCTCTGGTACCCGCAGGTCTCGCCCGTGGGGCCGGTGACCGTAGTGGTCAGCCTTACCGAGCAACGTGCCTACGTTTATCGCAATGGCATTGCCATTGGTGTCAGCACCGTGAGCAGCGGCAAGGCAGGGCGGGAAACCCCCACCGGGGTATTCAGCATTCTGCAGAAGAAGGTCGAGCATAAGTCCAGCCTCTACAACAGCGCACCGATGCCCTACATGGAGCGCCTGACGTGGGACGGCATTGCCCTGCACGCAGGCCATCTACCGGGGTACCCCGCCTCGCATGGTTGCGTGCGCCTGCCGATGGACTTTGCCAAGAAGCTGTACGAAGTCACCGGTTTCAGTTCGACCACCGTTATCGTGTCCGATACCAGCAGTGCCCCGGTGGAGGTCTACCACCCCGGCGTGCTGGCGCCCACGGTCAGTGATGGCAAGGCCCAAGGCCCGCTGATGCTGAGCAACCAGCAATTCTGGAACGACCCAGACCCCACGGCAGGGCCCCTGTCTATCCTGATCAGCCGCGCCGACTTGCGTGCCTACGTGTATCGCGGTGGCCAGTTGGTCGGCTCGGCGCCAGCACTTTCGCCTGAAGGCAGCCAGCATCGCAGTGGCATGGCCGTGTATTCCCTGCTGCAAAAACCATCCGCCCTGGCACTCGATGGCGCGCTACCCTTACGGTGGTCGGTGGTGGGCCTGAGCAACCCGGAGTACGGAAATACCCCCTATGAACAACTGGGGCAACTGAACATCAACCCGGAGTTTCGCCGTCATTTACGCACGGCGATGGACGTCGGCACGATGCTGGTGATCACCGACTGGGCGTCGACCCGGGAAACCCGTACCGAAGGAAAATTCACGGTGATCAGCACCGAAGGCAGTGAAGAATCCAAACCATTGGTCAAGAAGTGATCGGCTTTCCTGAGGTAATCAAGCAAAGTAGCCGCTTTTGGCTGCAAACAAGGCAAGAAAAGACAGGTTTTCAACAGGGTATTCCATGTCGATGTTCGAACCATTGCGGGGAGCCTTTCGGCTCTCAGCGGCCAGTATTGGCCTGTTTTTCCTCAGCGCCTGGCATGCTGCCCACGCGCAACCCCTGCCTAGCGCTGCCGAGCTGCAGCAGTTGGCGCCTAACGCCAGCCTTTCGACCCTGGCCCTTGCACTCACCGCCTACGCGTGCGCCAGTCACAGCGACGCGGACAAGTTGCTGACGGTGATCGATTACTCCAAGGCTTCGCGTGACAAACGCCTGTGGGTGTTCGACCTGCGCGCCCGGAAGCTGTTGTTCGAGGAGTGGGTCGCCCATGGCAAGAACAGCGGCGCTGATGTGCCGACCACGTTCTCCAACGCGCCGAACAGCTACCAGTCCTCCATCGGCCTGTATGAAACCGGTCAGACCTACAGCGGCAAGCACGGCCGCTCGCTGCGCCTGCAGGGGCTTGAGCCGGGGTTTAACGACAACAGCATGTCGCGGGCGATCGTGATGCATGCCGCTGCGTATGCCGACCCCAAGGTGGTGCCCGGCCTCGGTCGCCTGGGGCGCAGCCAGGGCTGCCCAGCCGTGCGACCAGCAATTGCCGGCAAGTTGATCGAAACGCTGCAACGCGGCAGCTACGTGTTTGCCTATTACCCGCAGCAAAACTGGCTGAAAACATCGCGTTTTCTTAACGCCCAGAGCTGCCCGCTGGCCAATCAGTCGGTCGCCAGTAAATAGGGCCTTTGCTGCGTGCCTCGGGTCAGGTCAGGTCGCGCTTTTGACCTGCTGGCCATCAAGCCGTCGCTAGCCATATTGGCTGGTTGTGAAGTCAGTGATGATATTATGCGTCGCGCAGCGGGACAGTGGCGGCTGGCTAGCCGGAAGGTTGTCATTGTGCTGGCGCAAGTCATTGGCCGTGGAGGGTATTGATGGAGGTCTGTTACGACGCGGAACGGATGACGCTGAGTTGTGCTCAGTTATCAACAACTTTAGGCAGTAACGAAAGCGATATGTTGCTTGCCCTGATAGCAGGCATTACTGATAAAGAGGCGATAATTTCCCAGGTATGGGGTGGCCGGGGCTTGGTTGTCTCTGACAGCAGTTATTACAAGACAGTGCATGCGCTTCGTTCGAAGCTTGTTGATGTTGGTGTGCCTCGAGACAGTTTGAAAACATTGCCTAAGCGCGGTTTGATACTTCTGTGTGAAATCACCATGGTTTCCGCGGGCGCTGCAGTTGAACGGGACATGCCATTGCACCTCGAGCAAGTCAGGCCTCCAGCATCAACAGGCGCCAGTGAGCAACCCTTTGGCAATGACAGCAAGCAAACCGGCTCAAGTGAGGCTGCATCTGGCAAGGCGGAGCTCGCTGAAGAAAGGCAGACCTCTGTTATTGCCCCCCTTCCCTTGCGTGACGGATGGACAAGAAGAAATAGCCACTTGTTTTTGCCGGCTCTCGCCTTTCTAGGTGCGTTGCTCCCTGTTATCTATGCTTACCTCATGTTTCACAAGCCGCCGGACCTGGAGGCCTGGAAGCGTGTATGGGAAGGGCAAGGTGCAGCGCTGTACGTCGAGCAGAGTGAAAGTATGTCCAAGGATGATGTATTAACAGCGATGGCCGGGTTCGAGCCGGCGTTGGTATTGAAAGACAGCAATTATTATGTCCGCAAGCCCCTCAGTCAATTACTCATAAGCTGTGTAAAGCCTGAAAGCCACGGGGAGGCGTTGTGCGTAAATTATCTGCGCGTTGGAAAAAAGTGATTGGCCTTACGTCACTTCTCTCGGTATTGATCTTTGCAGGGTTGATAAGCAGGTATGTGGTATCGGTATACAGAGATATTCCTCGGGCCCCGTGCAGTGCCTCCATTGACTTTGTCCACGTGGAAGAGGGGGAGGGGCTTTGGCGTGGCGTTGGAGATATGACGATCGACCCCAATGAAGGTGCGATCTATGTCTATTACCATGTGATAACCCCGCACGGTGTGAAATATTTGTACGACAGACGCTTCGAGTTGTCGATGACGCACCTGGATACCTCGCGGTATCTCTTCAAGACACGTTCTGTTTCAACATTCGATGGCGATACGGCGGGAAGTAATATTCCATTCATGGCCCGTGGTTTTCAAGGGGGCATCATGACCTTCAATGCGTTCTCGGATTTTGACTACTACTTTAATGTGAATAACCTGGTGGTGGGGGTGTGCCACGTGCCGCGGTAGTGAATGTCGCGCTGCTCGGGCAGGTCTCGGCCGATGCCCGAGGGCTACGGTTATCAGGGCAGGGTAGTCGGTGTACAGGCGTTTGGTAAGAAAAAGTAAGGGCCAGGCGCCTGTTGAGATGGATAAGTAAGGCCAAGTAAGGTTGAAGTAAAGCCGGTCGCGTCATCGCGAGGTACTGTGCTGTTCAGGTTGAGCATGATGCTCGACGGTCTGTACGTTCAAGTACTCATGGCAGCGCAGGTCTTGTTGGCGTTGCTGTGCGATGTGGCAAATTTCAGGTTTACAAGGCTTTCAGGTATGCATGGGCGAAGTGTTGTTGGCAAGCATTTAGAAGGGTATCCGTACAGGAAACACGCGCTGGGTATTCGTAGCGTGGGGGTAGCGCCTTTTTTATTGGGTGTATTCGCTGTGTTTGCAGTGTGTGACCTGTCTTTGGCCGAAGATAGAAAGAGCTGTGAACAGCGCAGGGACGAGATTGCTCACGAAAGGGAACAGGCAATACGGTATGGGAATATATACCAGCAGAGAGGGTTGGAAGCTGCGTTGTCCCGGGTTCAGCGTTACTGCCGTGATGATGAGCCGAGCCCAAAAGAAGAACAATTGTCTCGTGCACTGAAAGATGTTCACCGCAGGGAGGACCAGTTGGAAGCTGCGATAGAGTCCGGGTCTGCCAGAATGATTGAAAGATACAAAAGAAAACTGGAGCAAGCGCAGGAGCGACTGCGTAGCGTTTCAGGGGAAGAAAAGTAGTTGCATTTTTTAGTGAGCGATGATCACTGGGGCGTTTGATGAAGTCATTGATGAGTATGTGCCCGCTTTTATTTTGCTTTCTTGTTTCCGGTTGTACCGCGAGTGATTGGATTGAGGTGGCGGGCGGTGTCATGCAAGGGCGTGACGATTACAGTAAATCCCAGCGTGCTGAGCGCTTGAAGCGTGCTAATAATGCTGCGATGCGTATGAAGGGGAGAAACGTTGTTGAGTAATGCAATTAAATGGCTCGCGGGTGAGTGTAGTGAAGCGAAGGGTTGACGACGCTAACACTACTTCGGGTATTTTCCATTCAGGTTTAGTAATGCGCTATATATTTTCCTTGTCCATCTGTTGTTCTTTGGTTTTTTCCAGTCCTGCGATGGCGATGAATGATTTTTGGGCCGAAACCCTCATCTCCAGCACGAGCACTGCAACCACCTACTTGACCTCGCGAGATAAAAAGCTGATAGCAGCAACTCGAGATGATGCCAGCAGCTTTGTTGCGAGCGATGGCAATATCAAGGGGGTTTACCTTGAAGCTGCGATGGATAAATTTCGACAATCCCATCCGGACATAGCTGTCAGTGACATGGCCTTGGCTCAATTCATACTGGCCTACGAGCAGGATTACCCTTGAAGAACACCCATGTTGCATGAACCGAAGGCCGCAGCAGCGCACACTGCGGCCACAGGCAATTACACGCTGCGCGTCAGGCCGCCGTCTACCTTGATGTTCTGCCCGGTGATGTAGGCAGCGCCTTCGCTGGCCAGAAACGCGATGGTGGCGGCGATTTCCTCGCTGGTGCCATAGCGTTTGAGCGGCACGCTGTCGCGGCGTTGTTCGGTGGCCGGCAGGCTGTCGATCCAGCCGGGGAGCACGTTATTGATGCGCACGTTATCCCCGGCAAAAGTGTCGGCGAAGATCTTGGTGAATGCGGCCAGGCCCGAGCGGAATACAGCGGATGTCGGGAATAGCTCATTCGGCTCGAATGCCCAGGCGGTGGAAATGTTGATGATCACGCCACCCTTCTGGCGTTGCATGTAAGGCGTTACCAGGCGAGTAGGGCGAATGACATTCAACAGGTAGGTGTCCATGCCCTTGTGCCAGTCCTCGTCGCTGATCTCCAGGATCGGTGCGCGCGGACCATGGCCGGCGCTGTTGACCAGCACGTCGACGCGGCCCCACTTTTCCACCACGGCGTCGACCAGGCGTTTCAGGTCATCAACTGACTGGTTGCTGCCGGTTACGCCAATGCCGCCAAGCTCGGCAGCCAGTGCTTCGCCCTTGCCCGAAGAGGAAAGGATGCCAACCTTGAAGCCGTCAGCGGCCAGGCGCCGTGCTGCTGCCGCGCCCATACCACTACCACCGGCCGTGATAATCGCTACTTTTTCTACTGACATGCTGCCTCCAACGTGAACGGCTGATTGCTTAGGTGCAACCACCTTAGCAGCAGCTCCAGCGGTGAGGGAGGCAGCCAAACTTTACCGTGGCAGTAGATTAACTATTGTCAGCCTGTTGCTTGAGCCAGCGCTGCACAACGCCTAGCGACTCAGGCTGCTGCAGCTTGCGTGGCCACACCAGATAGAACGACTTATCGAGCCTCAGCTGCTGACCGAAGACCTGCACCAGCCTGCCCGCAACGATTTCATCGCTGACGAACGCCAGGCTGGCCAAAGCAATGCCTTGACCACTGATGGCCGCGTCGATGGCCAATGAAGTCTGATTGAACCGCAGGTTTTTCGCAGTCGGTTGGGTGTGTTGCGGGAACACTGCCGCAAGGTACTGAGGCCAGAAATTATGGGCATCGTGCAGCATGATGAATTCTTGAAGCTGCGCAAAGCTGGCGGGTGCATGAGTGCCTTCAAACAGCTTTGGGCTGGCCACGGCAACGATGCGCTGCTCCATCAGCAGTTCGCTGTTCAAACCCGCGCCGATTTCAGGCTTGCCATAGCGCACTGCGATATCCACGCCATCGGTGCTGAAGTGCGACAGCCGATCTGTGGCCAGCACACGCAGATCGATGTCTGGGTAGCTTTGCGCAAAGCTGCCCAGCCTCGGAATAAGCCATTTAGAGGCAAAGGTAGGGGTAACGCTGACCGTCAGGTGCGACGTCTGCGGTCGTAGCAGGCGGGTTGCCTCATCGATCATCGACAAGGCGCTGCGAATGCTGGTGCTGTAACCCAGGCCCGCATCGGTCAGCGCCAGGCCCCGGGGCAGGCGCTCGAACAGGCGAAGGTTCAGGTTCGCCTCCAGCCCGCGTATCTGTTGCGCGACTGCCGCCTGGGTCACACCCAGTTCCTCGGCAGCCAGGCGAAAGTTCAGGTGGCGGGCAACCACTTCAAACACGCGTAACGCGTTAAGCGGGGGCAATTCTGGGAAACCGTTTGGCATGACGAGGGCAATGGCCGGGCTAGGAAGATTCACCGCCGAGGCTACTCCCTGAGCACCTTTAAAGAAACCCACGGCACCGTTGCCAATCCGGGTCCTTGCACCCCAAACCCTCTGTTCGCTGCTGCACAAATTCAGGGTCCGGCTTGACTCGTGAAAATTTTCATGTAATTTTTCATGAAAAATAACTCTAAAAATTTCACGGCAGCCCACTCGATGAAGATGCACGAAGAGGTTGAAGCCCTCGCGATCCTTATTCACGACCTGCGCAAATTCAAGAACCTGACCCTGGGCGAGCTGGCCGAGCGCATCAACCGCTCGGTCGGCTTCCTTTCTCAGGTCGAACGCGGTGTTTCGCGCCCTACCGTGGCGGACCTCACCGCCATCAGCGAAGCGCTCGGCGTATCCACCGCGTACTTCTACAACCTGAGCAAGCCCCGCAGCATTGGTTGGGTCACGCGCCCCCACGAGCGGCGCACGCTGTACCTGGAGTCGGGCATTACCGATGTGCTGGCTTCGCCCACCATCGCCGGTGCCTTCGCCATGCTCGACAGCCATCTGGAGCCAGGCGCCACCAGTGGCGAGGCGTACCTGAGTGACCGTTCCGAGCAGGGTTGTTTCGTGCTTGAGGGCGAACTCACGGTATGGCTGGACGACGGCGAGGCCGTGACCCTGCAGGCCAACGACTGCTTCCAGGTGCAACCCCACGCGCAGTTCCGTTACGCCAACCTGACGGCAAAACCCACCCGCGTGCTCTGGGTCTTCAATTGAATTCGTTCACCTCACAAGGATAAGAAGATGAGTGTCATCTTTGCGGATCTGCTGGCTGAAGTGCGCTCGTTCCGAGCGGAGCACCCAGAAATTCGTTATGTCGACCTGATTGCGCTGGATATCCCCGGGCACTTCTACGGCAAGCGCTACCCCATGGACATGCTGGAGAAAGTCGCAGCCGGCGCGCCGCTGAAGCTGCCGCAGAACTGCGTGTTGTTGGGTACCCAGGGTGGCCTTTACCCGATTGGCGATTACTGCTTTGCCGACGGCGATCCGGATGCTGCCCGCCGCCTGGTGCCGGGTACCCTGAAGCCGGTGCGCTGGGAAAAGGAAGTGATTGCCCAGATGCTCATCACCTCCGACGGCACTGCCAAGCCTATCGAGTTCGAGCCCCGTGAAGTGTTGGCCCGCGTGATTCAGCGCCTGGCCAAACGCGGCATACGCCCGGTGGTGGCTTTCGAGCTGGAGTTCTACCTGTTCGACCGCAAGCTCGACAACGGCCTGCCACAGTACCCGCGGGACACGGCGACCGGGGACGAGGACGACCAGCCGAACATGCACATCGAGCGGCTTTCACGCTTCTCGTCGGTGCTGCACGAGATGGTCGATGGCGCCAACGAGCAGGGCGTGCCGGCAAACGTCATCACCGCAGAACTGGGCCCTGGCCAGTTCGAGATCAACTTCTCCCACAGCGACGATGCCCTGAGCGCGGCGGATTGGTCGGCGCTGTTCTGCCGCAGTACCCGCGGTATCGCCATGAAGCACGGCTACCGTGCCAGCTTCATGAGCAAGCCGTACCTGGACGCGCCGGGCAGCGGCATGCATGTGCACGTCAGCCTGTATGACGCTGCCGGCAACAACATCCTGGCCGGCGCTGAACAGCGCAAGCTGCGCCATGCGGTGGCGGGGTGCCTGGAGCTGCTGCCGCACTGCATGCCGATCTTCGCTCCCAACCACAATGCTTACCGCCGCTACGGCGCCATGGTGAACGCGGCGAGCAAGGCCAGTTGGGGCTTCGAAGACCGTGATGCGTGCATTCGCATCCCCGAGTCCGACCCGCGCAACCTGCGCATCGAACACCGCATCGCCGGTGCCGATGCCAACCCTTACCTGGTGTTGGCGGCCATCCTGACCGGCATGGAGCATGGCCTGGACCGCGGCGTCGAGCCCATCGCCCCGCTGAACGAAAACCGTCAGAGCGGCATCGATTTCCCCAAGGATGCCCTCAGCGCCCTGGCCGCCATGCGTCACCACCCGGTGGTCAACGAAGGCCTGGGCAGTGAGTTCGTGATGGTCTATTGCGAAAACAAATACCAGGAGCAACTGGACTTCATGCGCCATATCGATGCCCGCGAATACCGCTGGTTCCTGTAGGTGCCGAAGGTCGAACAGCGACGCTGCACCCTCCCTTTCAACACAACGCGCAATATGGATTTGCCGGAGGAAGATATGCCACGTGTGCCCGTTATCGGCATTACCGCATGCACCAGCATGATCGAGCTGCATGCAACCCAGACCATCAGCGAGAAGTACGCACGCGCGGCAGCCAAGGCAGCGTGTGGGCTGCCCATCGTGATTCCCAGCCTCGGTGAACTGATGGACAGCGCCGATATTCTCGACGTGGTGGATGGGCTGATCTTCACAGGTTCGCCGTCCAACATCGAGCCGTTCCATTACAACGGCGCGGCCAGTGCAGCGGGCACTCATCACGACCCGCTGCGTGATGCCACCACGTTGCCGCTGATGCGTGCGGCCATCGCCGCCGGCGTGCCGGTGCTCGGCATTTGCCGTGGCTTCCAGGAAATGAACGTGGCACTTGGCGGCACCCTGCACCAGAAGGTCCACGAGACCGGTGTGTTCATGGACCACCGCGAAGGCAAGGGTGAGCCCATCGACAAGCAGTATGGGCCGCGCCACACCATGCATGTAGAGCCCGGCGGCCTGCTCGACCGCATGGGCTTGCCGGCGGTCTTCGACGTCAACTCCATCCATGGCCAGGGCATAGATGTACTGGCACCGGGGCTACGGGTGGAAGCGCTGGCACCCGATGGCCTGGTGGAAGCGATTTCGGTCGAGAACGGCAAGGGGTTTGCCCTGGCCGTGCAATGGCACCCCGAGTTCCAGGTCATGGACAACCCGCATTACCTGACCATCTTCCAGTCGTTTGGCAAGGCCTGCCGGCATCGCTCGGTATTGCGCCAGAGGCTGTTGCTGTCGGCCTGAACACCCACCGTTCCCAATTATCAAAGTACCCGCGCAGCCTGGCTGCGCAACTTGATGGAGTAGAAGTCAATGAGTGAAAAGAATTCGCAGACCCTTGCCTGGCAATCGATGAGCCGCGACCACCACCTGGCCCCGTTCAGCGATGTCAAACAACTGGCCGAGAAAGGCCCGCGCATCATCACCTCGGCCAAGGGCGTGTACCTGTGGGACAGCGAGGGCAACAAGATTCTTGATGGCATGGCGGGCCTGTGGTGCGTGGCGGTGGGCTACGGTCGCGATGAGCTGGCCGAGGTTGCCAGCCAGCAGATGAAGCAGCTGCCTTACTACAACCTGTTCTTCCAGACCGCGCACCCGCCTGCGCTGGAGCTGGCCAAGGCAATCGCCGATGTGGCGCCGCAAGGCATGAACCATGTGTTCTTCACCGGCTCCGGTTCCGAAGGCAACGACACCGTGCTGCGCATGGTGCGCCATTACTGGGCGCTGAAGGGCAAGAAGAACAAGAACGTCATCATTGGCCGCATCAACGGCTACCACGGCTCGACTGTGGCGGGGGCAGCATTGGGTGGCATGAGCGGCATGCACCAGCAGGGCGGGGTGATTCCGGATATCGTGCACATCCCGCAGCCATATTGGTTCGGCGAAGGCGGCGACATGACCGAGGCCGACTTCGGCGTGTGGGCGGCCGAGCAGTTGGAGAAGAAAATCCTCGAAGTTGGCGTGGACAACGTTGCCGCCTTCATCGCCGAGCCGATCCAGGGCGCCGGTGGTGTGATCATTCCACCGCAAACCTACTGGCCGAAGGTGAAGGAAATCCTGGCCAGGTACGACATCCTGTTCGTTGCCGACGAAGTGATTTGCGGTTTTGGCCGCACCGGTGAGTGGTTCGGTACCGACTACTACGACCTCAAGCCCGACCTGATGACCATTGCCAAGGGCCTGACCTCTGGTTACATCCCCATGGGCGGGGTGATCGTGCGTGACGAAGTGGCCAAGGTCATCAGCGAAGGCGGCGACTTCAACCACGGCTTCACCTATTCTGGCCACCCGGTGGCGGCTGCGGTGGGCCTGGAGAACCTGCGCATCCTGCGTGATGAGCAGATCATCCAGCAGGTGCACGATAAAACCGCGCCTTATCTGCAACAACGCCTGCGCGAACTGGCTGACCACCCGCTGGTAGGCGAAGTGCGCGGCCTGGGCATGCTCGGCGCAATCGAGCTGGTGAAAGACAAGGCCACCCGCGCCCGGTACGAAGGCAAAGGTGTCGGCATGATCTGCCGCCAGCACTGCTTCGACAACGGCCTGATCATGCGCGCCGTGGGCGACACCATGATCATCGCGCCGCCGCTGGTGATCAGTATCGATGAGATCGACGAACTGGTTGAAAAAGCCCGCAAGTGCCTGGACCTGACCTACGAGGCTGTCCGCTGAAGACACCGGGGCTGCTGCGCAGCCCATCGCCGGCAAGCCAGCTCCCACAGGGGCCGCGCTGTTCTTGAGACATGCGCTGTACCTGTGTGGGCTTTAGCCGTGAACACCGGGTTGGATTCTTCGCGGGTGAACCCGCTCCCACAGGGCCAGCGCAATGCTTGAGGTTGGCACCGTACTTGTGGGAGCCCGGCTTGCCGGCGATGGGCCGCAAGGCGGCCCCGGATTGCTTGCCTCACAGGCACAATTTGCTTTGTGAGATGAATCCTGTACTTTTCAAGGCATTATTTTCCCGTCTGAAAGTCGCGATTCAACTATGAAAGTGCACGAAGAAATCGAAGGCCTGGCAGTACTGATTCGCGACCTGCGCAAGTTCAAAGGCCTGACGCTGGGCGAGCTGGCTCAGCGTATTGGCCGTTCGGTGGGCTTTCTGTCCCAGGTCGAACGGGGCGTGTCGCGCCCGACCGTGGCCGACCTCACAGCCATCAGCGAAGAGCTCGGCGTCTCGACCGCCTACTTTTACAAACTGGACAAGCCCCGCGAGCTCGACTGGGTCACCCGCCCTCACGAGCGGCGCACGCTTCACCTGGCCGGTGGCATCACCGATGTGCTGGCATCCCCTACGATAACGGGCGCGTTCTCCATGCTCGATAGCCACCTGGAGCCAGGGGCGAGCAGTGGCGAGGAGTACCTGGACGACAGCTCGGAGCAGGGCTGCTTCGTGCTCGAAGGGGAGCTGACTGTGTGGCTGGGTGGCGGTGAGCCGGTCACGCTGAGGGCCAGTGACAGTTTTCAGCTGCAACCCCACGCCAGTTTTCGCTACGCCAACCTCACCGACAAGCCCACCCGCGTGCTCTGGGTGTTCAGCTGAGAGGCGTTTGGATGCAGTTCACATAAGGTAAGCTGTTGGCCCGCTCGACAAGAAACGACCCATCGCAGACTATCAGACGCTTCCACAAGGATGCCCAGGAACGAATGCCATGGATTGCCTGCCGACGCTGTATACCGATCGCCTTGTACTCACGCCCCTGCGGCTGGAGGATGCACCTGTAATCCAGAAATTGTTCCCGCAATGGGAAGTTGTCCGCTACCTCGATCGCCGCGTCCCATGGCCATATCCGGAAGACGGTGCGCTGGTCTATGTGCGGGATATCGCCCTGCCTGCCATGGCTGCGGGCCGTGAATGGCACTGGATGATCCGCCTGCGCAACGAGGCTGACTGCACCATTGGCAGCATCAGTTTGCATGAGCAGCCTGGAAACAACAGAGGCTTCTGGCTTGCGCCGCAGTGGTGGGGCATGGGCTACATGCGCGAAGCCTGCAGGGTCATCAACGCCTATTGGTTCGAGGCGTTGTCACGCCCGCTCATGCAGGTTCCCAAAGCCGTTGCCAACCATGCCTCGCGCAAGGTTTCAGAGCATGAAGGCATGCGTAGGGTGAGTACCGGTGATGGATATTTTGTTTCTGGGCCAATGCAGGTCGAGGTATGGGAGATGACACGCAGTGACTGGTTCGGCGGGTCGAAAACCGGGCACTAGCATGAGCATCCTGGTCACTCGACCAAGACAAGCCATGGCCAACGCTCCCGGTAGCTGGCGGCTTTCTCCCTGAACAAGCCTGGCCGTGGGTTCAGCTCGTTCATGTTCAGCAGATCGTGCTGCAGGTCATCCAGGCCATGGGTGCTGTACAACGTGCCCGTGCACACATCAACCCCAAGGCAGGTCGAGCGGATCAGGTAGCGGTCGATGCCATCCGTGACCTTGAGCAATGGCGAGTAAGCACCGCCGAATTTCCCCTGGTACCACAGGTGGACGCGGGCCTGGTTGCGCACTTCCACGTTGACGCCCAAGTGCGCGCAGGCCTGCTGCACCCTGGTGATAACCCGGTCCTCTGCCTCCCAGGACACGTCGGCGTCGAAATAGGCGATGTCATAGTCCTTGATACCCCAGCCGGCAGGCAGCCCTGCGCGGTGGTTCCAGAAGGTCTGGAACAGGGCGCCTGCCACCAGCATGCAGTGGGGGATCTCCAGCGTTGCCAGCAGCGCCAGAAGTGCCCGGTTTACCGGGTTCTCGCGGATGATCGCCAGTACCTGCTCGTCAGTCAGTGAATGCATGGGCACCGTCCTTGAGGGTTGCATTGCAGGGGCTGAGCTTACCTGAATGGCGCCAGGGCCATCACTGGATGCCGTACAGTGCGCCGCTACACAGGACGGGCGGGGTCAGTACTTCCAGGTCACCGAAGCCGTCAGGTTGCGCGGTGCACCGTAGCTGGCGGTTGTCGCGTTGTTGTACAGCGACAGCAGGTATTTGCGGTCGGTGACATTGTTCAGGTTCAGCGACGTGCTCCAGTTGCTGTCAATGTCGTAGCTGGTCATCAGGTCAACCAGGCCGTAGGCGTTCTGGTGGATGGCGCTGTTGGTGTCGTTCTCGACGCCGGTCTGCCAGCTGACACGGGCGCCAACCTTCATCTGTGGCAGGGTCGGCAAGCGGTAAGTGACCATGCCGCGCAAGCTGTGGGCCGGCACATATTTGCGCGCACGCTCGCCATTGTCATCGTCAATACGTACATAGGTGTAGCCGGCGAGCAGGTCGAGCCCTGGCGCCACTTCGCCGGACGCCTGCAGCTCTACGCCGTGGCTCTTGAAGTCGCCCGGAGTGTAAACCTCCTGAACCCCGTCGAATCCCGCATCCACGGCCACGTTGCGCTGCTCGGTCTTGAACAGCGCAGCGGTCAGGTGCAGCCGCTGGTCCATCACGCTGCCTTTTACGCCCACTTCCATGCTCTTGCCTTCCAGTGGGTCGAGCAGCTTGCCGTCGGTACCGACCACGTTGTATTGCGGGTTGTAGATCTTGGTCCAGCTGCCGTAGATGCTCCATGCCTCGTTCAGGTCGTAGACCAAGCCGGTGTAGGGCGTGACTTTGCCGTGGGCGCGCGTGGAGTGTTCTGAACCGTAGCTCTCGCCCTTGCCGTCGGCGCTGAGCATGCGTGCACCGGCTATCCAGTGCAGGTTATCGGCCAGGCTGAAGCGCGCACCGGCGAATACGCTTTTTTGCGTGTCCTGGAAGTTCTGCGCCAGGTCGTCACTGGTGACGCCAAACGAGGGCATCGGCGTATTGCCCGCCAGGATGCCCGAGAACGACGTGTTGAAGAAACTGCCATGCTCCAGGTCTTCGTCATACTCCTGGCCTTTTTGATGCGTGCGCCCGTACGCGGCACCGAAGGTCAGCTGGTGCTCGCGACCGAACAGGCTGAACGGGCCTTGCACCCTGGCCTCGCCCAGCAACTGGTGGGCCTCGCTGCGGGTGTGGTTGGCATACGCGTCGGCAACATCACCGGAGACGCCACCGACATAGAGCATGTTGGTGTTCTGCTTTTCCTGCTGGCCGGTGGCCGTGAGCGTGGCGTTCCAGTCATTGCCGAAATCATGCTTAAGCTCGACGAAGGCCCGCTGGGTGTGCAGGTTCCAGTAGGTCCACGGCTGGCCGATGCTGTTGCTGCGCCCGCTGTAGTGGATGGCATTGCCGTCGTTGTCCACCAGTGGCAGGTTGCCCCAGGTGCTGCCGTTGGAATCACTGTTGTGCTGGGAGAAGCCCACAGTCACGGTGTCGGCGTCGGACACATCGAACGCCAGCAGGCCGGCAGCAACGTTGCGCTCGTGGCTGTAGCGGTCCATCCATGAGTTGCCCTTGTCGTGGGAGTAGATGAACCGGCCGCGCACATTGCCGCTGTCGGTCAGCGGGCCTGCAACATCGACGTCGATACGGCGGCTGTCCCACGAGCCGACGCTGGTGTCGACCTGCGCCTGGAAGGTATCTGTCGGGCGTTTACGCACGAAGTTGACCGTGGCCGACGGGTTGCCGGCACCACTCATCAAGCCATTGGCGCCGTGCAACACGTCGATCTGCTCGTACTCGGCCAGGTCCTGATCACCTACCAGCGTGCTGCTTACGAAGGGCATGCCCGTACCATCGTATTCGAAGGTATTGATGTCGAAACCGCGCGAAGTGAATTCGGTACGGTCGGTTTCGGTTTGCTCGACGGTTACCGACGGTGCTGCGCGCAGTGCGTCCTTGATACCGGTGATCTTGAAATCGTCCAGCGCCTGGCGGGTGATGGTTGTCACGCCCTGCGGGGTCTGTTTGTCGGTCAGGCCCAGTTTGGTGGTGCTGGATGAAGCCCTGCCTTCGTAGCCCTGGCTCACGCCATCCACCACTTCGCTCGTGCTGTCGATCTGGGTCGCGGGCAGGGTGAGGTTGTCGGCGGCATGAACGACAGGCATGGCGCTGCATGCGCCGACCAGCAAGAAGCGGGCAGGGAGATGACGTTTCACGGGGAGTTCCTGAGGCGGGGAGACTGGTAAAAGGGTTACAGACTTCGTGCGAATGAGAAGCTACATCAAATGTGAATTTATATTGATAAATAATGTTTCATGCTTCTTCACATCTCGCGAAACAAGGCCTGGGTGGATGGCAGCAGCGAGCCGGTGCTCACGGAGGTTCCAAGCGGCTGCCGCGAGCAGCCTTGAAAGCGTTGGTTACATTGCCCTGCGCCGTCTTGCGGCTGGCAGGGCCATAGTTCATGCGTGTTCCGGGTCAACGCTCGAATCGGGTGGGAACCGCTGGTCGCTTTGGCTTCGCAAGCGCTAGATTTGATCCGGATTTTGTACGATGATTTTCGTAATTGCAGGGATGAGCTATGAAAACCGGTTTCAGGGAGGCCCAGCGCGCAGTGATAGCGGCGCTCGAATCAGGGGAGTACCAACACGTTTCGCGCGGGGATATCGATATAAAGAACCTCTTGGCTACAGGGGAGGTGTCAGCCCGAGAGGTTGTCGAAGTCGTGCGCTCATGCCGGGGCATTCACCACGCAAGCAGCCCTCACCACGCTGTCGCTGCCGTAGAGGTGCATGTGCTCAAACGGGATGGCTGGTACATCAAGTTCTTTTTTATCGAACCAGACACCTGGTTCATAAGCGTTCACCAGTGAGTACCCAGATCATGAAGATTCTGTTCGAAGGGGATAGCGGAAAAGCACTGTGCGAGCACTGCCAGGCAGTGGTGACCACTCGCTATGCCCGCCGGGATGTACCGTTCAGCGATGGCAAGGGTGTGGCCAGGGACATATTGGTGGGCGTGTGTACCCGTTGCGATGGCGTGGTCGCGCTTCCACCGCAATCCACACCAGCCATTCACGAGGCGCGCAACCAGCAGCTCAAGTCTATCGAGGCACGTTTACCAGCGGTCTACCTGGATGTGCTGGATGCGGCTATGCATGCGGTCAGTCGCGAGGCGGGCGCCAATCTGCGCAAGTTGTTTCTTGCGTACTATTTTCAGCAACTGGCGCAGGTGCAGCAGGGTGGGCAATTGCAGGCTGCGCATCAAACATTCGTCCAGGCCCTGGATGAACAGCGAGAGCGGCGTGGGCTCGCGCGTTCCAGTGCTACTCGACGGTTGTCGATGAAGGTCAACCCGCACATGGCGCAGGACATGCTTGCGCTGCAACAACGAACAGGTGTGAACCAGACCGAGTTGTTGAAGGCTGTAATCGCTCTTATCCAGGCGGATGTACTGGAAGAGCGGGACGAGGAAGTGATTCTGGCCCTGCAGGGGCTGGCGCGGTTGGCTTTGTAGTCAGGGTTTGAGTGCGATCAAGGCCCTGATGGATGACGCTCACATCGGCATGCGCAAAAAACCGCTGAGCTAGTCGCAAGCGGCGATGTTGCGCAGGCAACAGTGATCCGACAGCGTGTTTGATCACATGCAGTCAACATCGCCGACTAATTCCATTAACCCGTTGAAAGTAAAGCAATCCAGCCGTTGGCACGCTTGCTGCTCATGCCTCCTTGAACCCCAAGGATTCTCAAGGAGCTTCCCCATGAGCCACGTCCCACTCAAGTTCGCCTACTGGGTCCCCAACGTCAGCGGTGGCCTGGTGGTCAGCACCATCGAGCAGCGCACCAGCTGGGACATCGACTACAACCGCAAGCTTGCGCAAATCGCTGAAAAAGCCGGCTTCGACTACGCCCTGTCGCAAATCCGCTTCACCGCCGGCTATGGTGCCGACAACCAGCATGAGTCGGTCACCATCAGCCACGCGCTGCTGGCTGCCACGGAAAAGCTCAAGGTCATCGCCGCCATCCTGCCAGGGCCGTGGAACCCGGCGCTGGCGGCCAAGCAGTTGGCCAGCATCGACCAGTTCACCAATGGCCGCATCGCCATCAACGTGGTGTCGGGCTGGTTCAAGGGCGAGTTCCACGCCATTGGTGAGCCGTGGCTGGACCACGACGAACGCTATCGCCGTTCCGAGGAGTTCATCCGCGCGCTCAAGGGCATCTGGACGCAAGACAACTTCACCTTCAACGGCGACTTCTATCGCTTCCGTAACTACAACCTCAAACCCAAGCCGCTGCAGCAACCGCACCCCGAGATCTTCCAGGGCGGCAGTTCGCGTGCGGCGCGGGACATGGCCGCGCGGGTGTCGGACTGGTACTTCACCAACGGCAACAGCGTGGAAGGGATCAAGGCCCAGGTCGATGACATCCGCGCCAAGGCCGCAGCCAACGGCCACTCGGTCAAGGTTGGGGTAAACGCCTTCATCATTGCCCGCGACACAGAGGAAGAGGCGCGGGCGGTGTTGCAGGAAATCATCGACAAGGCCAACCCCGAGGCGGTGCGGGCGTTCGGCCACGAGGTAAAGCATGCCGGGGCAGCCAGCCCGGAGGGCGAGGGCAACTGGGCCAAATCCAGCTTCGAGGACCTGGTGCAGTATAACGATGGCTTCAAGACCAACCTGATCGGCACGCCTGAGCAAATTGCCGAGCGCATCGTTGCGCTGAAGGCAGTCGGGGTGGACCTGATTCTGTCCGGTTTCCTCCATTTCCAGGAGGAAGTGGCGTACTTCGGCGAGCACGTATTACCGCTGGTCCGTGAGCTAGAAGCTGGGCGCAGCGTAAACAAGGCAGTGGCCTGAGGCCTGGAGGCAGGGTGGCTTGGCACCCTGCCAGTATTGTCGGATTGTCGTGCAGGGGTTAGGTTGCCGGGCTTACTTCAAGGAAGATACCCCTATGAAACGGACTTTACCGCTCCTGTTCGCCTGCGCGATGTTCCCCCTGCAAGCCTGGTCAGCACTTGAAATCGGCCAGTTCACCCTCGGCATGCCCAAGCCCCAGGTGCTGGCCATTCTGCAGCAGCAGTTTGGCGAGGTTGAGCATTTCACGGGCTATCACTATCAGGTACCGACCGAGTTCTACAAGGGCGCCGGCCCGAAGGGGGACCTCAACCTGGGCGGTATTCCCATCTCGCAGGTCCAGGCGGCGTTCAACGAGGCAGACCAGCTGCGCCAGGTTCAGGTGCGTTTGGACACCACCGATGAAGCGCGGGTGCAGCAACTGCTGCCAATGACCAGGGATGCGAAGCCTGTACCGGATACCGGTGGCCGGCTGGAAGCGTTTTCCGCAGATGGCGAACTGGTTTACTGGGTGTCCAGGAACTGGGACAGGACGGTGGTGACCATTGCCGACAAGGCCAGTTCGGAAGACAACATCAAGGCGCGGGCCAAAAGCGACGAGAAGTTTGCCCAGTTGAACCGCAAGTTCGACAAGTTGATCGAGACGGCCAAGGCGGTGGAGGGCAAGGGCGCGCCTTGATCGATGGCGAGGATCGGGTGGTCTGTGAAGGTGAGTTGCGTTTGCTGGGTGCCGATGGCTGCGACCTGTGCCACTGTTACCAGGATGGCGGGCTGGCCACTGCCCTGAAACCTCGCCTACCGTGCAGGGGGCGTGCACTTGGCGTCGGTTTCAGGATGCGCCTGGTCGTTCGCACGCAACCCCCTGGCGCCACAAGTGCCATGCTTGCAGGATGCCTTCGGACCAGCGTGCGCAGATGCGCGGCCGTGGGCAAGGAGGCCGTCAGCGCCGCGCACCGTGACGTGGCCGACGCGCCGCAGCAGAACACGCCGGATACCTGCCCCCACAACAATTCAGGCGGGGTCCGTGATGCCGAGGTCCGCTGTATGCCTGATGAATTGCTCCACCTGCCCGTGATCCAGCGCATTCTGGCTCGCGACAAGGACGCCCCTGGTGCCTTGTTGCCTATCCTGCATGCCATCCAGCACGACATCGGTTTCATCCCCGATGCTGCTGTACCCGAAATTGCCCATGCCCTGAACCTCAGCCTGGCTGAAGTGCGCGGGGTGATCAGCTTCTACCACGACTTTCGTACATCGCCACCGGCGCGCCACACCTTGCGCCTGTGCCGCGCCGAGTCGTGCCAGAGCCGTGGCGCCGAGGCCCTGGCCGCGCAACTGCGCGATCAGCTGGCGCTGGACGACCATGGCACCAGCGCCGACGGTGCCATCAGCCTGCGCCCGGTGTACTGCCTGGGGGCCTGCGCCTGCTCGCCGGCCCTGGAACTGGACGGCCAGGTGCATGCGCGGCTTACCCCTGAGCGCCTGCGTGCATTGGTAAACGCTTGCCGGGAGGACGCCGCATGCTGAAGCTCTACATCCCGTGCGATTCGGTGACCCGTGCCGTGGGGAGCGACCAGGTTGCCGAGGCCTTGCAGCGCGAGGCCGAGCGCCGCCAGTTGCCGCTGGATATCCAGCGCACCAGCTCTCGCGGGCTGTACTGGCTGGAGCCGCTGATCGAGTGCGACAGTGCGCAAGGGCGCCTGGGCTTCGGCCCGGTTACCCCACAAGACGTGCCGCCATTGCTCGACGCCCTGGCCGGTGAGCCAGGTGGCCACTCGCTGGCGTTGGGGCTGGTCGAAGAAATCCCTTACCTGAAAACCCAGCAGCGGTTGCTCTTCGCCCGCGCCGGCATCTCCCGCCCGTTGTCGCTGGACGACTATCGCGCCCATGGTGGCTTCGCCGGCCTTGAAGCGGCCGTGGCCCTGAACGGTGCCGAAGTGGTCGCGGCCGTGCTCGACTCCGGCCTGCGTGGCCGTGGCGGTGCGGCGTTCCCGGCCGGCATCAAGTGGCGCACCGTGCGCGACGCCGGGGGTGGGCAGAAGTACGTGGTATGCAACGCCGACGAGGGCGACTCCGGCACCTTCGCCGACCGTATGCTGATGGAAGGCGACCCCTTCCTGCTGATCGAGGGCATGATCATTGCCGGCCTCGCCGTGGGGGCCGACAAGGGCTACATCTATGTGCGCTCGGAATACCCGGATGCCATTCGCGTGCTGGACCAGGCCTTCGCCATCGCCCGTGATGCCGGCTACCTCGGCACTGACGTAGCCGGCAGCGGCCAGGCGTTCGACCTGGAAGTACGGGTGGGTGCCGGCGCCTACATCTGCGGCGAAGAAACTGCGCTGCTCGAATCCATCGAGGGCAAGCGTGGCATTGTCCGTGCCAAGCCGCCACTGCCCGCGCTGCAAGGCCTGTTCGGCCTGCCCACACTGGTGCACAACGTGCTCACCCTGGCTTCAGTGCCTATCATCCTCGCCAAGGGGGCAGCGTTCTATCGCGATTTCGGCATGGGCCGGTCGCTGGGCACCATGCCTTTCCAGCTGGCCGGCAATATCCGCCAGGGCGGCCTGGTGGAGCGTGCGTTCGGCCTGACCCTGCGCGAGCTGGTGGAGGGCTACGGCGGCGGTACGGCCAGTGGCCGGCCGCTGAAGGCTGCGCAGGTCGGCGGCCCGCTCGGCGCCTGGGTACCCCCCAGCCACTTCGACACCCCGCTGGACTATGAAGCCTTCGCCGCCATGGGCGCGATGCTCGGCCACGGCGGTGTGGTGGTGGCCGACGACACCCTGAACATGGCCAGCATGGCGCGCTTCGCCCTGCAGTTCTGCGCCGAAGAATCCTGCGGCAAGTGCACCCCATGCCGCATCGGCTCCACCCGTGGCATGGAGGTGGTCGACCGGTTGATCGCAACAACTGACTTCACCGAACGCCACGACCAGGCCCTGTTGCTGCGCGACCTCTGCGACACCATGCAGTACGGCTCGCTGTGCGCCATGGGCGGCATGACTGCCTACCCGGTGGCCAGCGCCCTCAAGTACTTCCCCGCCGATTTTGGGCTGACCACCACGGAGGCCGCGCAGTGATCAATTTCTTCGACCCCGCTTCTGATAAAAGTAGCGACTTCGGCACACCGGCCCGTGACAGCGAAGTGCAGGTCAGCCTGAGCATCGATGGCCGCCCGATCAGCGTACCTGCCGGCACCTCGGTAATGCGCGCTGCGGCCATGCTCGGCACCAGCATCCCCAAACTGTGTGCCACCGACAGCCTCGAAGCCTTCGGCTCATGCCGCATGTGCATGGTGGAAATCGACGGCATGCGCGGTTACCCGGCGTCCTGCACCACGCCGGTCAGCGAAGGCATGGTGGTGCGTACCGAAACGCCACGCCTGGCCGGCCTGCGCCGCAACGTGATGGAGTTGTACATTTCTGACCACCCGCTGGACTGCCTGACGTGCTCGGCCAACGGCAACTGCGAGCTGCAGACCGTGGCCGGCCAGGTGGGCCTGCGCGAGGTGCGCTACGGCTACGACGGCGCCAACCACCTGGCCGAGAAAAAGGACGTATCCAACCCGTATTTCGATTACGAGCCCAGCAAGTGCATCGTCTGCAGCCGCTGCGTGCGCGCCTGCGAAGACATCCAGGGCACCTTCGCCCTGACCATCACCGGCCGCGGTTTCGAGTCGCGGGTGGCGGCAGCGGGTGGCGATAACTTCCTCGCCTCCGAATGCGTGTCGTGCGGCGCCTGCGTACAGGCCTGCCCAACCGCGACGCTGACGGAAAAGAGCCTGGTGCAGCTTGGTCAGCCTGAGCGTTCGGTGATCACCACCTGCGCCTACTGCGGCGTCGGTTGTTCGTTCCGCGCCGAAATGAAAGGCGACCAGCTGGTGCGCATGGTCCCGGACAAGAACGGTGGCGCCAACCACGGCCACGCCTGCGTCAAGGGCCGCTTTGCCTGGGGCTATGCCACCCACCCGGATCGCATCACCAAGCCGATGATCCGCAAGCGCCTGGAAGACCCGTGGCAGGAAGTGAGCTGGGACGAAGCGGTAACCTACGCTGCTAGCGAGTTCCGCCGCATCCAGCTCAAGTACGGGCGCGATTCCATCGGTGGCATTACCTCCAGCCGCTGCACCAACGAAGAAGCCTATCTGGTGCAAAAACTGGTGCGTACGGCGTTTGGCAACAACAACGTCGATACCTGCGCGCGGGTGTGCCACTCGCCCACCGGCTATGGCCTCAAGCAGACCCTGGGTGAGTCGGCCGGCACGCAAAGCTTCGATTCGGTGATGCAGGCAGACGTGGTGCTGGTGATTGGCGCCAACCCCACCGACGCTCACCCGGTGTTCGGCTCGCAGCTCAAGCGCCGCCTGCGCCAGGGGGCGCGGCTGATCGTGATCGACCCACGGCGCATCGACCTGGTCGACTCGCCGCACGCCCGCGCCGAGTTGCACCTGCAACTGCGCCCGGGTACCAACGTGGCCATGCTCAATGCCCTGGCCCACGTGATCGTCACCGAGGGCCTGCTGGCCCAGCGTTTCATCGATGCCCGCTGCGAAACCGAAGACTTTGCCCGCTGGCGCGACTTCGTCAGCCAGGCAGACAATGCCCCCGAGGTGCTGGGCCCGGTGTGTGGCGTACCCGCCGAGCAGATCCGCGCCGCGGCGCGCCTGTATGCCACCGGTGGCAACGCGGCCATCTACTACGGCCTGGGCGTGACCGAGCACAGCCAGGGCAGCACTGCGGTGATGGGTATCGCCAACCTGGCCATGGCCACCGGCAATATCGGCCGTGAAGGGGTAGGGGTGAACCCGCTGCGTGGGCAGAACAACGTGCAGGGTTCGTGCGACATGGGCTCGTTCCCCCACGAGCTGCCCGGCTATCGGCATATTTCCAACGAGGGCGTGCGCGCCGAGTTCGAGCGCGCCTGGGGCGTGACCTTGCAGCCCGACCCGGGCCTGCGCATCCCCAACATGTTCGAGGCAGCGCTGGACGGCAGCTTCAAGGCCCTTTACTGCCAGGGCGAGGATATCGCCCAGAGCGACCCCAACACGCAGCACGTCACGGCGGCCTTGCGCGCCATGGAATGTGTGGTGGTGCAGGACATCTTCCTCAACGAAACGGCCAAATTCGCCCATGTGTTCCTGCCGGGCAGCTCGTTCCTGGAAAAGGACGGCACCTTCACCAACGCCGAGCGGCGCATTTCGCGGGTGCGCAAGGTGATGGAGCCGCTGGCCGGCAAGGCTGACTGGGAAGGGACCGTAGCCCTGGCCAACGCCTTGGGCTACCCGATGAACTACCGCCACCCGTCCGAGATCATGGACGAGATTGCCCGCCTGACGCCGACCTTCCGCCGCGTCAGCTACGCCGAAATCGACCGCCATGGCAGCCTGCAGTGGCCGTGCAACGACGCGGCGCCGGATGGCACGCCGACCATGCATATCGACCAGTTCGTGCGTGGCAAGGGCCGCTTCATGCTCACCGGCTATGTGCCCACCGACGAAAAGGTCAACAACCGCTACCCGTTGCTGCTCACCACCGGGCGCATCCTCAGCCAGTACAACGTCGGCGCCCAGACCCGGCGTACCGGCAACGTCGCCTGGCATGACGCCGACCGCCTGGAAATCCACCCGACCGACGCCGAAAGCCGCGGCATCCAGGACGGTGACTGGGTGGGCATCGGCAGCCGCGCGGGGCAGACCGTGCTGCGTGCCAAGGTCAGTGCGCGGGTAGCGCCGGGGGTGGTGTACACCACGTTCCACTTCCCCGAGTCGGGGGCTAACGTGATCACCACGGACAACTCCGACTGGGCCACCAACTGCCCCGAATACAAGGTGACGGCAGTGGAAGTGGTGAAAGTGTTCCAGCCATCGGAGTGGCAAAAGCGCTATCAGGACTTCAGTGACGAACAGCGGCGCTTGCTGAAGGAACGCCGTACAGCGGAGCAAGCCGAGGTGCGCCGATGAGCAGCGACAACCTGGTCAAGATGGCCAACCAGATTGCCCATTACTTCGACAGCGAGCCAAACCGGGCGCTGGCGGTGCAGGGGGTGCGCCAGCATTTGCAAAGCTTCTGGACGCCGGCCATGCGCCGGCAGCTGGCAGAATGGATCGAGGCCAATGCAGGAGAGGGGCTGGACCCGAAGGTGCTGGAGGCTATGCCGTAGCGGATTTGCGCGGTCCTTGTAGGAGCGGCCTTGTGTCGCGAAGGGCCGCGAAGCGGCCCCAGATATGAGCTGTGATGCACAAATTGCTGGGGCCGCTTTGCGGCCCTTTCGCGGCACAAGGCCGCTCCTACAGGGACCGCGCCAATTGTGGAACTTGCGTCAGCCGCGGGCTAGTTCGGCCTGGTGGGCGATGGCTTCTTCGCTCTTGAGCACCAGCACATCCCCCTCAAGCGCATCCAGTACCACCTCCGAAGTATTGCCAATCAACGCCCCGGAAATGCCCGTGCGGCACACCGTCCCAATCACCGTCACCACCGCCTTCAGCAGTTTCTCGGTATGCGGAATCAGCACATCTGCCGGCCCTTCAGCCACATGCAGGCACTCCTCGCTGATGCCGTACTCTGCCTGGAACGCCTTGCACGCATCGCGGTAGCGCTGCTCGATGGTCTCGCTCAACTGGTACGTCGGGTCCGAGGCCGACAGCATTGGCGACGGGTGCGCACTGATGACATGCAGTTCGCCCTTGGCCAGCCCGGCGATGGCGTAGCCATGGTCGATGATGCTCGCATGCAGGCGGCGGTGGTCGTCGTCCTGGTTGCCCACGTCCACCGCAGCCAGAATCTTGCCACCGGTCCACGGCCGTTCGCTCTTGACCATCAGCACGGCACACGGGCATTGACGCAGCAGCTTCCAGTCGCTGGGGGTGAGCAGGGCCTTCTTCAGCGGGTTGTCCGGGCGGTGTTCCTTGATCACCAGCTCGCAGCCCTCGGCCTGCTGTACGTAGATGATGGTGTCGTGCAGGTTGTCGCGCCAGGCCTCCTCGTGGGTGACGTTGTCGTACCCGTCATCGTGCAACTGGCTACTCAGCAGGCTAAGCAGTGCAGTGTGGTCATGCTTTTTGTCGCACATCAGCAGGTGCAGGCGTGCGCCAGTGACGCCGGCAATCAGCTTGGCCCGGGTCAGCGCCCGGCTGTGGGCGTGCTCGGGGTCGAGGACGACAAGGATGCTGCGGACGGCTTGCATGGGTGTTAGCTCCCTTCAAAGGTGGCGACCAATGCCTGACTATAGACGGCGCGTCCCCCGCTGGCGCTTGATGTACATCAACAAGCATAGTCACTGGCGCCGCCCGTCGCCGCCGGTATAATCGGCGGCCCTGCCTGTTCTGTGTGGTTGCACGCTTATGTCCCTGATCCCCGAAATCGATGCCTTTCTTGGCTGCCCGACGCCAGACGCCTGGATCGAAGCGGCGCTCGCCGACCAGGAAACCCTGCTGATCGACCACAAGAACTGCGAATTCAAGGCCGCGAGCACTGCCTTGAGCCTGATGGCCAAGTACAACACCCACCTCGACCTGATCAACATGATGTCGCGCCTTGCCCGCGAGGAGCTGGTGCACCACGAACAGGTGCTGCGCCTGATGAAGCGCCGTGGCGTGCCACTGCGGCCGGTGTCGGCGGGCCGCTATGCCTCGGGGCTGCGCCGCCTGGTGCGCGCCCACGAGCCGGTCAAGCTGGTGGACACGCTGGTGGTCGGGGCGTTCATCGAGGCACGCAGTTGCGAGCGCTTTGCCGCGCTGGTGCCGCACCTGGACGAAGAATTGGGCCGCTTCTATCACGGCCTACTGAAAAGCGAAGCGCGCCATTACCAGGGCTACCTGAAACTGGCGCACAACTACGGTGATGAGGCGGACATCGCCCGCCGGATTGAACTGGTACGCGCTGCAGAAATGGAGCTGATCCAGTCTCCGGACCAGGAACTGCGCTTCCACAGCGGTATCCCGCAAGCGCTGGCCGCCTGATTTGCACCAGGCGGCCCAGGCTTCAGTTGCGCCGCCCCAGCAGCAGGCCAACCACCAGCCCCAGGCCGGCGGAAATGGCGACGGTCTGCCAAGGGTGGCCGCCGATGTAGTCCTGGGTGGCGTCCACCACCGGTTGCGCTTTGTCGCGCATAGTGCCAGCGGCCTGGCGTGCCTGTTTCAGTTTCAGGCTGACCTGCGCTCGCAGGGTTTCTGCTTCTTCGCCGACCAGGGCGGCGCTGTCGTTCAGCAGCTTTTCCGATTCTTCGATCAGCGATTGCAGTTCGCTGAATACCTGGTCCTTGATCTGGTCGCTGTCCGCCAGTGTGGCGTTTTTACGGGCCATGAACTCGTCCTCGTTGATGGGGTGGTGTGAACAATGGATGCCGCTGCGTCGGGAAAGTTGCGGTGGCTTTCCGATGTTGCGTTGCCTGGGTGTAAGATAGCGGCCATTTTCAAACTTGCAGGTACCTTCATGAGTTTCAATCTGGCCAACATGAGCTTCGAGGAACGGGCGCAGATCGAGGCAGAGAAGGCGCGGCTGTTCGAGATGTGGCAGAGCAGCCTGGGCAAGGCCAAGGGCGATGCGGCCCGGCTGATCGCCGAAAAGCCCCGGCGCAAGGGTAAATGGGCCGAGTGGGTGCGCGCCGAACTGGAGAGCATGTCGCCGCCCGAATACGCCAGCATGGTGCGCAGCGAAGTCAACAAGCTGATGGCCGCCGCCAGCGCCAGCCGCTGAATACCCCTGGCGGGTGCTTACCAGGTCGCGCCTTTTGGCAGGTCCAGCTTGCCCTCGTCAGTAAAGCGCACGGTCCCCAGCAATCCGCCCGCCAGCTTGCCGCGCAGCTTGTAGGGCAAACCCTTCAGTGAGTCCACCGTGCCCAGCCCATAGGCCTGGCGCAGGAAGGAAAACGCCGTGATGCTCACCGGCACCACGATCACCGCTTCGTCATAGCGGCCAATGTGCCCCTGCTGGTCGCTGACCCCGGCGGCCAGCGGCTGGCCGTTCACTTCCAGGTTCAGGGCAATGCCGTTGTAGTCGATGGGCGACTCGTTAGGGTTTTGCACGCGCATTTTCACCGCCATGCGCAGTTCCAGTTCTTGGCCGGGCAGCGGCTCGATGCCGATCACGCTGATGTTGACCGGGTCGCGTGGCTGGAACAGTGCGCAGGCACCCAGGCCATACGCCATCAGCAGGACGAGAAACAGGCGGCTACAGCGGTGCAGGCGGGCAGTCATTGCGGGCGACCTTGCCAGAGTGAGCGAACCGTCAGTGTGGCAAATGCGCGTCGGCGTTGAAAGTCTCCTTGCAGATGAAAGATACTGTTTCTCATTAACGCCCGATAACTCATCCTGCTGGCAGTGCCCAAACCCATGCTGACGTCACCCGTGTCGGGCCTGCTGGCGACTTTCCAGGAGCACTACGACGACCTGTTGCAGTTCCTGACTCGGCGCATGAGCGACCACCAGCGCGCAGCCGACGTGGCGCAGGAAACCTACCTGAAGCTGGTGAAAGTCGATGAACAGGCGGTGCCGGTGCTGCACGCCCGCAGCTTCATCTTCCGCGTGGCCGGTAACCTGGCAATTGATGCCTTGCGCCGTGAGCAGCGCCTGGCCGCCAGCCATGACGACTGTGACGGGACCGGTGAACTGACCTGCCCGGCGCCAGCGCCCGAGGCGACGTTGCTGGCCCGTGAGCGCCTGCAAATCCTTGACGATGCGCTGCTGAAACTGCCCGACAATGCCCGCCAGGCGTTGTTGCTGAACCGCGTCGAAGGCCTGACCCAGGCGCAGATTGCACAGCGGCTGGGGGTTTCCGAGAGCATGGTGGCCAAATATATCGGCCAGGCCCTGCGTCATTGTCGCGACTGGCTCAAGCAGGCCGGTGTGGCGGCCTCCGTGGTGTTGCTGGTTGCCGCTGTGGCGGGTTGGCAGCAGGCACCGGTGTTGTTGGCGGACTACCACACCGCTGTGGGTGAACGGCAGGTGATTACCCTGGCGGACGGCACGCGGGTGACGCTGAACAGCGCCAGTGCGCTGAGTGTGATGTTCAGTGAGCACGAACGCCGTGTGGTGCTGGCTGCCGGTGAGGCCTTGTTCGAGGCCACGGATGATCCGCGGCCGTTTGTGGTCGATACGGCAGGCGAGCGGGTGCAGGGTGGTGCCGCCACCTTCAGCGTGCGTCGCGATGGCCGCGTGGTGTTGGCACGCGGTGAAGCCAAGGTCGGCGAACATGAACTGGCGGTGGCGGCCGATGCCGGTGCGCAGATGGCCTGGCAGCGCGGCAAGCTGATCTTCAACGGCAAGCCGCTGGGCCAGGTGCTGATGGAGCTTGAGCGTTACCGGCATGGGCGCATCGTGCTGTCCGACAGCAAGCTGGCGGCGATGGAGGTGAGCGGGGTGTTTGACCTGGACGAGCCTGAAGCACTGCTGCGCACGCTTGAGCAGCGGTATGGGCTGAAGGTTACCTACCTGCCGTGGTTGGCTGTGGTTCATTGATCAGCAGGCATGTGCGATTCCTGTAGGAGCAGCCTTGTGCTGCGAAGAGGCCGGCACAGAAATAGAAATATTTTCCATTTGGCACTGCAAGTTCCTGCAAGCCAGATCGTCGTAGTGGGACTGATCAGCAACCCATTCTCATTTACGACTTGTCAGGAAGCTCATTCGTGCCTCTGATGCTCAAGCCCTTTCACCGCAGTCGCGGTCCTCTTCACCATGCCCTGATGTCTTGTGGCGCCCTGGCCATACTGGTCGGCCCGTTGCATGCGTCGGCCGCGACCACTGCGAAACAAACCCAGATGCAGGCTCGCCAGGTTCAGCTCGACCTGCCAGCGCAGCCGCTGGACCAGGCCCTGACCACCTTTGCCGACCAGGCCGGCCTGCACTTGCTGTACACCACAGGGGATGCAGCAGGCTTTGCCAGCCCGGCCATGCACGGCAGCTACAGCGTCGAGCAGGCCCTGCAGCAGTTGCTGGCCGGCAGCGGCATGAGCTGGCACTTCAGTGACGCGCGCACCGTGACCCTGCGCAAGGCCCAGGCAGCGCCACAGGCGGTCAACCTCAAGCCGATCGAAGTCAGCGTGGCCTCGCGTACCAGCACCGCAATCAGCGAAATCCCCGGCACTGTGTGGGTAGTTGACCAGCAGCAGCTGCGCGAGCAGATCGACAGCGGCGTCAGCCTGAAAGAAGCCATCGGCAAGCTGGTACCCGGCCTCGACCTGGCGCCGGAAGGGCGTACCAACTATGGCCAGAACATGCGCGGGCGCAACGTGCTGGTGATGATCGACGGGGTCAGCCAGAACAGCTCGCGCGGCCTGTCGCGCCAGTTCGACAGCATTTCACCGTTCAACGTCGAGCGTGTCGAAGTGCTGTCTGGCGCCAGCGCCATCTACGGCGGTGGTGCTACTGGCGGCATCATCAACATCGTCACCAAGAAGGGCGAACCCGGCCCGGCGCGCTTCGAGACCCAGCTTGGCGCCAGCAGCGGGTTCAACAACAGCGATGACCTGGCCACCCGCTTCGCCCAGTCGATCAGCGGCGGCAACGAGCGGGTCAATGCCCGGCTGGGTATTTCCGGCGAGCAGAACGAAGCCTTCTACGACGGTGCTGGTGACCAGATCTTCATCGACAACACCCAGACCGACCTGCAATACAACCGCACAATCGACGTGCTCGGCACCCTGGGCTTGCAGTTGAACGACCAGCAGAGCCTCGACCTGCTGGCCCAGTACTACGATTCGGGCAACCACGGCGGCACGGGGATCTACTTTCCCAACCTCAACTACAATGCGCCATCCGACCTGGAAGACGCTGAGCTGCGCAGCGGCTATTCGTCCGACCTGGAGCCGCGTACCCGGCGCTTGTTGCTGAACGCCAATTACCACCACAGCGATGTGCTGGGCCAGGATTTCTACCTGCAGGCCTCGTACCGCAAGGAAGACGACAACTTCTACCCGTTCCCGTACTACAACCGCGCCACGCCCACCGGCTCGCGCGGGGTGTACTTTGCTGCCTCGCAGCAGAACTTCGAGGTCACCAGCCTCAAGGGCCTGTTCGCCAAACAGTGGGACACGTTGAAGCTGACCTATGGCCTCGACCTGGATCGCGAGCGCTTCAATGCCGAGCAGACCACCTTCAACGCCCTTACCTCGTCCGAGTCGGGCGGCCTGGAGATGGAAAAGGACAGCAAGGCCGCGCGCTACCCCAGCTACCGGGTCGATGGTGTGTCGGTGTACGCCCAGCTGGACTGGCATGCCACCGACAACCTGACGTTCTCCGGCGGTGCCCGTCGCCAGCAGATGGACGTCGACGTCAGCGACTTCAAGGGCGTGCCGGGTGGCAGCAACGATTACCAGGTCAACCTGTTCAACGTAGGCGCCATCTACGACTTCAAGAACGGCCACCAGGTATGGAGCAACTATGGCGAAGGTTTCGACCTGCCAGACCCTGCCAAGTATTACGGCAAGCCGGGCCTGAGCGTGGCCGACAACCCGCTGGCCGGCATCAAGAGCCGCCAGGTGGAACTGGGCTGGCGCTATGCCGACCTGGACTGGGATGCCCAGGCGGCGCTGTACTACATCTGGTCGGACAAGATCATCAACGTCGATTCGCAAACGCTGACGATCAACGTGGATGAGCAGAAGAGCCGCGACTTCGGCTTTGAAGGTGCGCTGACCCGGCACTTCCAGACGGGTTGGGAAGCGGGCGGTACCCTGCACCTGACCCGCTCCGAGGAAGAGGCTGCCGACGGCGGCTGGAACAAGCGTGATGCCCGCTATGCATCCTTGTCCAAGGCCACGGCATTTGTTGGCTGGAAGGGCGATGGCCGCAGTGCGCGGCTGCAAGCCAACCATGCGTTCAGCCTGAAGGACGATGCCGACCACGAGATCGACGGTTACACCACCTTCGACCTGCTGGGTAGCCAGGACACCGGCTTCGGCACCTTCAGTGCCGGCATCCAGAACCTGCTGGACAAGCAGTACAGCACGGTCTGGGGCCAACGCGCGACGCTGTTCTATTCGCCGACCTACGGCCCGGCGTACCTGTATGACTACCAAGGGCGCGGGCGTACCTACACCCTGACCTGGAGCATGGCTTACTAACCCTTCTCCAAGGCGTGCCCGGCCCTTGTAGGAGCGCATCAGGCGAACGCTGCGAGCAAATCCTCGGCAAACGCCTGTTGCGCTTCACCCGTCACTTGCGCCCGATGCCTGGCCAGGGTAAACGGCACCACAAAATCCAGCCCAGGGTTCAGCGCCCACAACAACCCCTCCGCCTCCCAGGCGTGGGCGCAATGGCAGGGCAGGTAGCCAATATGCCGCCCTGACAGAATGAACGTCAGCACGCTCTCGATCTGCTCCGCCACAGCCATGCTGTGCCGGCTCTGGAACGGCTCACCGCCTTTGAGAAACCGGTATGGATGGCGCACCTGGTCCATCTCCAGCAACCGCTCAAGCTCAACACCCGATTTGCCGAACAGCACATGCCCCTTGCCGCAATACAGCCGTTGCGGTTCCTCGAACAATGGCTGGTAATCAAAGGCCGCCTGGTTGCCGGAGAAGTAGCTGATGGCGTAATCCAGCCGCTGCTCCAGCAACAACCGCTCCAGCTCCGCCGGCGGTGCACTGATCAGCTCCAGCTGCACTGATTCCTCTCGTGTGCGGAATGCGGCAATGGCCGCCGCCAGTTTCAGGCTCACGGTTTTGTCCTGGTTTTCTGCCATGCCGATGCGCACGGTCCCCAGCAACCGCCCGGCAACGCCGGTGGCCTGCTGGCGAAACTGTTCGATGTTCAGCAGCAGCCCGCGCGCTGCATCCAACAGCAACGCGCCTTTCTCCGTCAGGTGAAAGCCACCCTTGCCTCGACTGCACAGGCGGTAGCCAAGGCGTGTTTCCAGCTGCGCCATGCGCTGGCTGATGGTGGGCTGGCTCAGGCCCAGCACGCCTTGCGCGGCGCTGAAGCCCCCGGCCTCGACTACAGTGACGAACAGCCGCAGCAGGTGCAGGTCGGGATCGTGCACTTGTCCGAGCATTACATTGCTCCTGATGAATGTCAGCTTTGCAAACTTGCCATTCCTGCAATGTAACCCGGCTGGCATGCTCGCGGCATCCACCCATTTGCCGAGGTGTTCGTCATGCGTCGATCGTTGTGCCTGTTGTCCCTGGTTCTGGCCCTGCCGCTGCAGGCCGAAGAAAAGGTCGTCAACCTCTACAGCTGGGCCGACTACGTCGCCCCGCAAACCCTTCAGCGTTTCGAACAGGAAACCGGCTACAAGGTGCGGTATGACACCTTCGACACCACCGAAGTGCTGGAGACCAAGTTACTCACCGGTGGCAGTGGTTACGATGTGGTGGTGCCATCCTCGACCGTGCTGGCCCGGGCGCTGAAGGCCAATGCCCTGCAAGCGCTCGACCCCCAGGCCATGCCCGGCTACAGCAACCTCGACAAGGACCTGCTGGCCAAGCTCGCCGAGGCCGACCCCGGCAACCGCCATGCCGTGCCGTACACCTGGGGTACGCTGGGCCTTGGGGTGAATGTGGAGGCGGTGCGCCAGCGCCTGGGCGACGTGCCGCTGGACAGCCTCGACCTGCTGTTCAAGCCCGAATACGCCAGCCGGTTGAAGGACTGTGGCATCGCCATGCCCGATTCGCCGCAGGAAGTGATTGGCGTGGCCCTGAACTACCTCGGCAAGGACCCTTACAGCCAGGACAAGGATGACCTGGCCGCCGCGCAGCAGCTGCTGAGCCAGCTGCAACCCTCGATCAGCTACGTCGCCAATGGCCGGCAGATCAGCGACCTGGCCAACGGTAGCGTGTGCCTGGCGCTGACCTACAACGGCGATGCCGCGATGGCGGCCGACCAGGCCCGCCGCGCCGGCAAGCCGTTCGAGCTGATCTACCGCATCCCGCGTGAAGGCACGCTGGTGTGGCAGGACAACCTGGTCATCCCCAAGGACGCGCCGCACCCCGAGGCCGCGCGGGCGTTTATCGCATTCATGCTCAAGCCCGAGTCGGTGGCTGCGCTGACCAACACACTGTTCTTTGCCAACGCCAACCAGGCTGCCACGCCGTTGGTGGACGAGGCGGTGCGCAATGACCCGGACATCTACCCGCCTGCCGAGGTGCGCCAGCGCCTGTTCGCCGACCGCAGCATGGCCCTGGCCGATCTGCGTCAGCGCAACCGCCTATGGACGGCCTTCCGCAGCCGCCAGTGACTGATAACAACCAAGGAGCCCGACCGTGGAGCAAGCCGCAAGCAACGACCAGGCGATGACCCGCGACAGCCTGTATGGCACTGCCGCAGAAAGTACCTACGCCGGCATTACCAGTTTCTCCCGCCGACGCTACAGCCGCGATTTGCGTGGTGTGGATGTGGTGGTCAGCGGAGTGCCGTTCGACACTGCCACCAGCAACCGCCCAGGTGCGCGTTTCGGTCCGCGGGCGATCCGCGCCGCCTCGGTGCAGCAGGCCTGGGCCCGGCACTGGCCGTGGGCGTTCGACCCGTTCGACCACCTGGCCGTGATCGACTATGGCGACTGCGCCTTCGACAGTGGCACACCGCAGTCGGTGCCGGACAGCATCGAGGCCCATGCCACCCATATTCTGGAAGCGGGCTGCGCCATGCTTACCCTCGGTGGCGACCACTTCATCAGCTACCCGCTGCTCAAGGCCCACGCCCGCCGCCATGGCCCGCTGGCGCTGATCCACTTCGATGCCCACAGCGACACCTGGCCGGACGAGGAGGGCAAGCGTATCGACCATGGCACCATGTTCTGGCATGCCGCCCGTGAGGGCCTGGTTGACCCTGCCTGTTCGGTGCAGATCGGCCTGCGCACCACCAATGACGACAGCCAGGGCTTTGCCATCCTCGACGCCCGCCAGGTGCACCGTCAGGGCACCGAGGCGGTGATTGCGGCAATTCGCCAGCGTGTGGGTGACCGGCCGGTGTACCTCACCTTCGACATCGACTGCCTCGACCCGGCCTATGCGCCTGGCACCGGTACGCCGGTGTGTGGTGGATTGAGCACGGTGCAGGCGCTGGAGATTCTGGGCGGGCTGCGCGGTATCAACCTGGTGGGCATGGACCTGGTGGAGGTGGCGCCGGCTTATGACCATGCCGATATCACTGCGCTGGCGGGGGCGACTTTGGCGATGGAGATGTTGTGCCTGTATGCGGCGCGGCACAAGGTAGACAAGAGCCAGTGATCCGGGGCCGCTTTGCGGCCCATTCGCAGCACAAGGCTGCTCCTGCACGGCCTTGCGTCGCAATGGACTGCAAAGCAGCCCCACGAGCACATACTGAAACATCAGGAATCATCTCCGCCCAAATTCACACTTTTGTCTCGAACCCCTCGCGCCTTAGGCTATCAAACCCACCAGGCGCGGCATTTTCGTACAGGAGGTGAAGCATGAACCCGACATTGCCCATCCTGGCCCTTGGCCTGGCCTTGTGCCTGCCTGCGCACGCTGCCCCGCAACAGCCTTTGCAGCTTGCCGCTGGCAACAACAACCCCTACAACAGCCCGATCCAGCGCGCCAACCCCAACAGCCGCCAGGGCAGTATGCCGGCCACACCCCCCGTGCGCGGCCCGTCCACCGACCCGTACCAGCGCACGCCCAGCCTGGACAACCGCGGCATTGGCAACGGCGGCAACCTGCGTCGGCAGCAACAAACCCCAAACCTGGAACCGAGCCGGCCGCCCCGCGACAGCACGCGTGCGCCGTGAGCCCATACGGAAGGAATCCTGCATGCCCAGAGCAACCTGGCTAGCTACCCTGACTGCCGCTGCACTCATGCCCCTGCTGGCACAGGCGGCGGCAGAGCAACAGTTTCGCAGCGAAGAAGGCACGTTGACCGTCAGCACCCTGGCCGACGGCCTGCGCAACCCTTGGGCGCTGGCATTTCTGCCGGGCGGCAAGGACATGCTGGTAACCGAGCGCGCTGGCAACCTGCGGGTGGTCAACGCTGAAGGCAAGGTCGGCCCGCCGATCAGCGGCGTGCCCAAGGTGTGGGCCGAGGGCCAGGGCGGCCTGCTGGATGTGGTGCTGTCGCCGGAGTTCGACAAGGACCGTACCGTGTACCTGTCCTACGCCGAGGAGGGCAGTGACGGCAAGGCCGGTACCGCCGTCGGTCGTGGCCAGCTGTCCGAAGACCGCGCGCGGCTGGATAACTTCAGCGTGATCTTCCGCCAGCAGCCCAAGCTGTCGGTGGGCAACCACTTCGGCTCGCGCCTGGTGTTCGACCGCGACGGCTATCTGTTCATCGCGTTGGGCGAGAACAACCAGCGCCCCACCGCCCAGGACCTGGACAAGTTGCAAGGCAAGATCGTGCGCATTTTGCCGGATGGCGAAGTGCCCAAGGACAACCCCTTCGTCGGCAAGGACAACGTGCGGCCGGAGATCTGGTCGTTCGGCCACCGCAACCAACAAGGTGCCGCGCTCAACCCCTGGACCGGCAAGCTGTGGACCCACGAGCACGGCCCGCGCGGTGGCGACGAAATCAACATCCCCGAGCCCGGCAAGAACTATGGCTGGCCGATTGCGACCCATGGCATCAACTACTCGCTGCTGCCGATTCCCGAGGCCAAGGGCAAGCATGTGGACGGCATGGTCGACCCACACCATGTGTGGGAGAAGTCACCGGGTATCAGCGGCATGGCGTTCTACGACAGCTCGACATTCAAGGCCTGGGACCACAACCTGTTCATTGGTGCACTGGCGACACAGGAGCTGATCCGTTTGCAGCTGAAGGGCGACAAGGTGGTGCATGAGGAGCGTTTGCTCGGTGACTTGAAGGCGCGTATCCGCGATGTGCGGGTTGGTCCGGATGGCTACATCTATGTGCTGACCGATGACAAGGACGGCGCATTGCTGAAGGTAGGCCTGGCCGACTGACGCGGTCCCTGTAGGAGCGGCCTTGTGCCGCGATGGGCCGCAGAGCGGCCCCAACAATCTATGCTGCAATGCCGAAGTCCTGGGGCCGCTGCGCGGCCCATCGCGGCACAAGGCCGCTCCTACAGGGACCTGTGTAGAATGCGGCCATGGCCATCACTCCCCAATCCCTTTACCAGCAAGCCCTGAGCACTCAGGGCTACGCTGACGACCCTGCCCAGGCCCGCGCCGTCGAGGCCTTGCAGGCCTGCTTCGTGGCTGTCGAGCAGGGCTGCCCCACCCAGGGTATCTACCTCTGGGGCCCGGTCGGCCGGGGCAAGACTTGGCTAATGGACCAGTTCCACCGCTGCTTGTGCGTATCCAGCCGGCGCCAGCACTTTCATCACTTCATGGCCTGGGTCCACCAGCGCCTGTTCCAGCTCAATGGCACCGCCGACCCGCTGCTGGCGTTGGCCCGGGAGCTGGCCGGGCAGATCCGCGTGTTGTGCTTCGACGAACTGTTCGTCAACGACATTGGCGACGCGATCATCCTCGGCCGCTTGTTCCAGGTACTGTTCGACCAGGGCGTGGTGATCGTCGCCACCTCCAACCAGCCACCCGACCATCTCTACCGCGACGGTTTCAACCGCGAGCGGTTCCTGCCGGCCATCGCCGCCATTGAGCGGCACATGCAGGTACTGCCGGTGGCGGGCGAGCAGGACCACCGCCTGCACCCCGGTGCAGAGCGGCAGCGCTACTGGGTGGCAGCGACAGGGCAGGCCAGCCCGCTGGGCGAGGTGTTCTGCCAGCTCAGCCCGGATCACACGGGTACTGATCAGCCCTTGGTTATCGGCTCCAGGCAGGTGCAGGTCGTGCGGCGCAGCGAGCAGGCTATCTGGTGCCGCTTCACCGACCTGTGCGAACAACCGCTGGCGGCCATGGAATTCATGGCACTTTGCGACCGTTTTCCGGCCATCCTGGTGTCGGGTATTCCGGCGCTGGGCGGTAAGCAGCAGGCCGGTCGCATTGCGCGTGGCACTGAAGATGGTGCGGCGCGGGTGGTGGCAGGCGACCGTGAGCTGCCGGCGCTGTCACCCAAGGACGATGCGGTACGCCGCTTCATCGCCCTGGTCGATGAGTGCTACGACCGCCGTGTGGCACTGTACCTGGAGGCCGAGGTGCCGCTGCAAGAGCTGTATACGCAGGGGTATCTGGCATTCCCGTACCAGCGAACCTTGAGCCGGCTGCGGGAGATGCAACTACAGCGGTTTGGCTGATGAGTGCCGGGGGCCGCAAAGCGGCCCCCGTTTCACTGGGCCAGCCACTCGACCAGGGTACGGTTGAACCGCACGGGTTCTTCGATCTGCGGCGCATGCCCCATGCCTTCGAAAGTGATCAGTTCACCTTTGGGGATCAGCTTGGCCACCTGTGGCCCCAGCACGGCATACTTGCCCAGCTTCGCCTTCACTTCCGGCGGTGCGATATCGCTGCCAATGGCCGTGGTGTCCTTGTCGCCGATCAGCAGCAAGGTCGGCATCTGCAAGTCCTTGAACTCGTGGTACACCGGCTGAGTGAAGATCATGTCGTAGATCAGCGCCGAGTTCCACGCCACCGCTTCATGCCCCGGCCCCTTGTTCAGGCCCGCCAGCATCTGTACCCAGCGCTCGTACTCCGGCTTCCAGCGCCCGGCGTAGTAAGTCTTGCGCTCATACTCGCGCACGCCCTCGGCATCCAGCTTGAGCTCGCGCGCATACCACTGGTCCACCGTACGGTAGGGCACGCCCAGGGCTTTCCAGTCTTCCAGGCCAATCGGGTTGACCATGGCCAGGCGTTCCACCTGCTGCGGGTACATCAGCGCATAGCGGGTGGCGAGCATGCCGCCCGTGGAATGCCCGAGCACGATGGTTTGCCTGATACCCAGCTGTTCGAGCAAGGCATGGGTGTTGTCGGCCAACTGCTGGAAGCTGTACTGGTAATGCGCGGGCTTGCTGGAAGTGCAGAAGCCGACCTGATCGGGGGCGATGACCCGGTAACCGGCCTTGCTCAGCGCGTCGATGGTGGTTTCCCAGGTGGCGGCGCAGAAGTTCTTGCCGTGCATCAGCACCACGCTGTGGCCGTTGGCCTGGCCTTGTGCGGCGACGTCCATGTAGCCCATCTGCAGGGACTGGCCCTGGGACTTGAAGTCAAAGTGCTTGAGCGGGTGGGGGTAGCTGAAGCCCTCGAGCTGGGGGCCGTAGGTAGGCGTTTCGGCGGCGATGGCCGGGCTGCCGACAAGGCAGGCCAGGGCCAGGGCGGTTGCGCGCAGCATGGGGCACTCCGTGTAGGGCCATATAGGAGAGGGCGACTTTAGCAGCCAGGCGCGCGCCGGGAACGTGAAAGGTGTTACCAGGCGTGAAACCAGCCCAGGGTAATCATCGCCAGCACCGCATAACGGCCAGCCTTGGCCAGGGTCACCAGCAGCAGGAAGCGCCAGAAGGGTTCCCGCATGATCCCGGCGATCAACGTCAGCGGGTCGCCGATCACCGGCATCCAGCTGAGCAGCAACGACCACTGCCCCCAGCGCTGGTAACGCCGCTGCGCGCGCTGCAGTTGGGCAGCGCTGAACGGGAACCAGCGTTTGTCGCGCAGGTGCTCGACGGCGCGGCCCAGCAGCCAATTGACGACCGAACCCAGCACATTGCCCAGGGTGGCCACCAGCAGCAGGGTTGCCCAGGCCTCGGGCTGGCGGAGCAACAGGCCGACCAGCACGGCCTCCGATTGCAGCGGCAGCAGGGTGGCGGCGCCGAAGGCGCTGAGAAACAGCGCCCACAAGCTGAGCATCAGTAGTTGGCTACAACGGTGTCCTGGCCATCCTGGGTTACGCCGATGACCTGGTAGGCATCCTTGTGGTCACCCATTTCCATGCCGGGCGAGCCCATGGGCATGCCCGGTACGGCCAGGCCCTTGAGGTCGCTACGCTTTGCCAGCAGGCGCACCTGCTCGGCCGGCACATGGCCTTCGACGAACTTGCCGTCGATCACCCCGGTGTGGCACGACGCCAGGCGCGGCGCCACGCCCAGGCGCTGCTTGACCGCGCTCATGTTCGGCTCGACGTGGTCGTTGACGGTGAAACCATTGTCACGAAGGTGGCTGATCCAGGCCTTGCAGCAGCCGCAGTTGGGGTCGCGGTAGACGTCGATGGTCTCGGCGGCCTGGGCCAGACCGGTGATGGCCAGCAGGCCCAGGGGCAGCAGGTGTTTGCGCAGCATGGTGAGGCACTCCTTTAGAAACGCAGGCGGATACCGGCAACCAGGCGGGTCTGGCCCAGGTCTTCGCCGTCTTCGCGGGCCTGGTCGGCACGCGTGCCGTACAGGCGATTGAAACTGACCCCGATGTAGGGCGCGAAACCGCGCGTGATCTCGTAGCGCAGCCGCAGGCCCACCTCGCTGTCGGCCAGCCCGGCGCCTTGCTCGCGCCTGGCGTCGTTGCGGCCGTAGAGGTTGGCTTCCAGGTTCGGTTCCAGTATCCAGCGGTTGGTCAGCAGCATAGCGTAAGCGGCTTCCAGGCGCAGCGCGGTCTGTTGCCGCTCGCCGGCGTAGGCGGTGGCTTGCAGCTCCAGGCCATACAGCGGCGTGCCTTGAATGCCGAAGCCGGCCCAGGTCTGGCCGCTGGCGGGCTTGAAGTCCTGGCGCACGCCGGCCACCAGCTCCCACCACGGGCTCACGGCATGGCCCCACAGCGCCTGCACTTCGGCCTTGTGTGTCTTGCCTTGCTCGCGTTCGCCTTCCGTGCGCAGCCACAGGCGGTCGATATCGCCGCCGACCCAGGCCGTGGCGTTCCAGTTCAGGGCACTGCTGCTCTCGAAGTTCTGGTATTCGAGCTTTTCGACGATCACCGCCCAGTTCAGCGCCCGGTCGTGTACCTGGTGCCCAGGCAGTGGCGGGAAGGCGGCGCGGCGGTCGGCGTCGGTGATTGCAGGCAGGGGCGTGCGCGGCGGGCTGGGCGTAGCCGGGCCATGGCTCATGCTTTCATGGTTCATCTGGCCATGGTTCATCTGGCCATGGTTCATGTGCGCCATACCAGCGGCCAGCGCACGTTCGCTGGCGAACAGGGTCAGCAGGGCCACGCCGGCCACGACGCTGCGGTTGCGGGTGTCATTCATCGACGCGTACCTCGCGGAACATGCCGGTCTCCATGTGGTAGAGCAGGTGGCAGTGGTAGGCCCAGCGGCCAAGGGCGTCGGCAGTCACCCGATAGGAACGTCGGCTGCCGGGCGGGATGTCGACGGTATGTTTGCGCACCAGAAACTGGCCGTGCTCGTCTTCCAGGTCGCTCCACATGCCGTGCAGGTGGATGGGGTGGGTCATCATGGTGTCGTTGACGAGGGTGATGCGCACCCGCTCGCCGTAGGCCAAACGCAACGGCTCGGCATCGCTGAACTTGACGCCGTCGAACGACCAGGCGAAGCGCTCCATGTGGCCGGTCAGGTGCAGCTCGATGTCGCGCGATGGCGTGCGGCCGTCCGGGTCGGGGTAGGGGCTGCGCAGGTCGGCGTAGGTCAGCACGCGGCGGCCATTGTTGCGCAGGCCTATGCCAGGGTCGGCCAGGTTGGCGCGCGGGGCCATGGTCTGCATGTCCACCAACGGGTTGCCGGTTTCACTGGCCGGGTGTTGTTGCATCGCTGACATGGCCGTGTGGTCCATGCCGGCCATGTTGCTGTGATCCATGCCGGCCATGTTGCTGTGATCCATGCCCGCCATGGTGCCCATGCCGCCGTGGCCCATGTCGTCCATGCTCAGCACCGGGCGCGGGTCGGGGGTAGGCACGGGGGCCTGCAGCCCGGTGGCGCGGGCCAGGGTGCCGCGGGCGAAGCCGGTACGGTCCATGCTCTGGGCGAACAGGGTGTAGGCAGGTTGGTCGCCCACGGTCACCAGCACGTCATAGGTTTCGGCCACGGCAATGCGCAGCTCATCCACGCTCACCGGCTTCACCGGCAAGCCGTCGGCGGCGATCACCGTCAGCTTCAGCCCGGGGATACGGAAATCGAAATAGGTCATGGCCGAGGCGTTTATCAGCCGCAGGCGCACGGTTTCGCCCGGTTGGCACAGGCAAGTAAAGTTGCCGTCCGGCGGCTGGCCGTTGAGCAGGTAGGTGTAGGTGGCGGCGCTGATATCGGCGAGGTCGGTAGGGCTCATGCGCATGCGCGCCCATGCCGTGCGCTCGGTGACGGTGGGGCTCCAGCCGTTGTCGGCCACGTCATCGATGAAATCGCCGACGGTGCGCTTGTGATAGTTGTACGCGTCGGACTGTTTCTTCAGGGTGGCCATCAGCTGTTCTGGCGCCTGGTCCGACCAGTCGCTGAACAGCAGCACGTGGTCGCGCTGGTAGTGGTGCGGTTCGGGCTCGCGCGGCTCGATCACGATGGCCCCGTATACCCCGGCCTGTTCCTGCAGCCCCGAATGGCTGTGGTACCAGTAAGTTCCACTTTGGCGCAAGGTGAACCGGTACAGGTAGTCCCCGCCGGGTTCAATGCCGGCGAAGCTCAGGCCAGGTACGCCGTCCATGTTGGCGGGCAGGATGATGCCGTGCCAGTGGATCGAGGTGTCCTGTGCCAGCCGGTTACGCACGCGCAGGGTCACGGTGTCGCCTTCGCGCCACCGCAGCAGCGGGCCGGGCAGGCTGTTGTTGATGGTCAGTGCGGTGCGCGGGCGGCCGGTGATGTTGACCGGGGTCTGGCCGATGAACAGCTCGAAGTGCTGGCCGGCCAGGTCCTGGCCTTCGGCGGCCTGGGCCAGCGGGCGCCACAGCCCCAGGCCCGCCAGTGTGGTGGCGGCGCCCAGGCCTTTGACGAAGGTGCGGCGGGTGGGGGTGCGCAACATGGCGTGGCCTCATGCGGGGGAGCCACGATGTTCGCTGCAGGTGCCTGTCAGGCAGCTGAGGCGCACATTACAGCATTGTCAGCTTGCCACCTCGTCGGCGCGCAGGTCGCGCATCAGCAGGGCGTAGTCAAGTGCGACCTGCTCCGGAATGGGCAGGTACACCACATGGCCGTCGCCTGGTGCCACGTCGATGGCCTGCTGTTGGCGGTTGCACAGGCGGTGCAGGTCGAAGTGGTAATTGCCACGCGGGGTCATCAGCTCCAGGTGGTCACCTACGGCAAAGCGGTTCTTCACCTTGACCTCGGCCAGGCCTTCGACACGCACGCCGGTCAGTTCACCGACGAACTGCTGGCGCTCCGAGACCGAGTTGCCGCGTTGGTAGTTCTGGTATTCATCGTGCACGTGGCGGCGCAGGAAGCCTTCGGTGTAGCCGCGTTGCGCGAGGGATTCGAGGTTGCCCATCAAGGCGCGGTCAAACGGCCGCCCGGCCACGGCGTCGTCGATCGCCTGGCGGTACGACTGTACGGCACGGGCACAGTAGAAGTGCGACTTGGTGCGGCCTTCGATCTTCAGCGAATGCACGCCCATGCCGGCCAGGCGCTCGACGTGCTGGATGGCGCGCAGGTCCTTGGCGTTCATGATGTAGGTGCCGTGTTCATCTTCGAACGCCGGCATTTCGATGCCGGGGCGGTTGCTTTCCTGCAGCAGGAAAACCTGCTCGGTAGGGGCGCCCAGGCCAAGGGTGGGCTGCACTTCGCGCACGATGTCGCCGGTGGCGTTCTCGGTGGCCGGCGTTGTGTCGTACTTCCAGCGGCAGGCGTTGGTGCAGGTGCCCTGGTTGGCGTCACGCTTGTTGAGGTAGCCCGACAGCAGGCAACGGCCGGAATAGGCCATGCACAGCGCGCCGTGGACGAACACCTCCAGCTCCATGCCCGGCACCTGCTGGCGGATTTCCTCGATCTCTTCCAGGGACAGCTCGCGTGACAGGATCACCCGGCTCAGGCCCATTTGCTGCCAGAACTGCACACTCGCCCAGTTGACGGTGTTGGCCTGCACCGACAAGTGCACCGGCATCTGCGGGAAGTGCTGGCGCACCAGCATGATCAGGCCGGGGTCGGACATGATCAGCGCGTCCGGCGCCATGTCGATGACCGGTGCCAGGTCCTTCAGAAAGGTCTTGAGCTTGGCGTTGTGCGGGGCGATGTTGACCACTACGTAGAAGCGCTTGCCCAGGGCATGCGCCTCCTGGATACCCAGCGCCAGGTTGGCGTGGTCGAATTCGTTGTTGCGCACCCGCAAGCTGTAGCGCGGCTGGCCGGCGTAGACTGCGTCGGCGCCGTAGGCAAAGGCGTAGCGCATGGTCTTGAGGGTGCCGGCGGGGGCCAGCAGTTCGGGCTTGGCGGTAGGGTTCATGTGCGCACCGGGGCAAAAAGGCCGGGATGCTAGGGGCGATGGACAAGGCGCGTATTGATTTGCGTCAAGTGAGCGCGGCACTTTTGCCCGAGTGCCATGCACTAATCTCTCACAAGCCATGAGAGGAACTGCAATGAACGAAACCGCGCTACAGAACAAAGCCCTGGCAGTACTCCTGGCGCTGGTGACCATTGCCTTCTTCTGGATCCTGTTGCCGTACTATGGCGCAATCTTCTGGGCGGTGATCCTCGGCATCCTGTTCGCCCCGCTGCAGCGCCACCTGCTGATCCGTTTCGGGCGGCGACGCAACCTGGCCGCGGCCACGACCACGCTGGTGTGCCTGCTGGTGGCGATCCTGCCGGTGATCATCACCAGCGCGCTGTTGGTCCAGGAGGGCGCCACGCTGTACCAGCGCATCGAAAGCGGGCAACTGGACATCGCCGGTTACGTCGAGCACGGCAAGGACCTGCTCCCGGCATTCGCCCAGCATGGCCTGGACAACATGGGCATGGGCAACCTTGACGGGTTGCGTGACAAGATCACCAAGTGGGCAACCCAAGGTAGCCAGGTATTGGCCAGCCAGGCATTCAGCTTTGGTCAAGGCACGTTCGAGTTCGTGGTCAGCTTTGGCATCATGATGTACCTGCTGTTCTTCTTTTTGCGCGACGGCCCGGAAGTGGCTCGCCGGGTGAGGCAGGCCGTGCCGCTGCCCGAGCACCAGAAACGCCGTTTGCAGCTGAAGTTCAACCGTGTGGTGCGGGCGACGGTGAAAGGCAACGTATTGGTGGCCATTACCCAAGGGGCGCTGGGCGGGTTCATTTTCTGGGTGCTGGATATCCCCAGCGCACTGGTGTGGGCGGTGCTGATGGCGTTCCTGTCGCTGCTGCCGGCGGTGGGTGCGGGGATCGTCTGGGCGCCGGTGGCCGCGTATTTCCTGCTGACCGGGGCAATACTGCCGGGCATTATCCTGACCGCGTTCGGGGTGCTGGTGATTGGCCTGGTGGATAACGTGCTGCGGCCGATTCTGGTGGGCAAGGATACGCGCATGCCGGACTACCTGATTCTGGTGTCGACGCTGGGTGGGCTGGCAGTATTCGGGCTCAACGGCTTCGTGATCGGGCCATTGATCGCGGCGCTGTTCGTGTCCAGCTGGGCGATCTTTGCCGCGACCAAGCCGCAGGTGCAATTGCCACAGTAGCGTTCTTGCATCCGGCTTGTCGGTGTAGGAGCGGGCTTGCCCGCGAACACCGGCAAAGCCGGTGCCAGGCACCATGTGTACCCCATTCGCGGGACAAGCCCGCTCCTGCAGGCCTTGCGCACGGCTTCAGAAGGCTTGTGGCATCTCGCCTTTGGCCAGGCGCCGGTTGATGTCGGCGATCACTTCAGGCAGTTCGTTGATGGTGTCGATCAGGTAGTGCGGACGCGAGCTGGCAAACAGTGCGTGGATGCGCGTGCGCTCGCTTTCCAGCTTCTCGGCGCTCAGCGCCCGGAAGCCTTCCCAGGTCAGCCCCAGCGCGTTGCCCGAGCACACCAGTGCCACGGTCCACATGCCGGCACGGCGGCCTTCGAGAATGCCTGGCACGGTGTCGTCGACCTTCACGCAGGCCGCCACATCGTCAATACCCAGTGCAATCACGTTGGCCAGGGCCTGGGCTGGCCATGGTCGGCCGTTAGGGGTTTCGTCGGTGGCCACCACGTGGTCGGCCACGTAGCCGTTCTGCGCCGCCAGTTCCACCACCTTGTCCATCACTACCTTCGGATAGCCCGAGCACGAGCCGATCTTCAGGCCATCCTGGCGAAGCCCGGTAAGGGTGTCCAGCGCACCGGGGATCAGCGCCGAGTGCACGGCGATCTTCTCTATCTGCAGCGGCATGAAGCGGTTGTAGATGGCGGTGACGTCGTCGTCGGTCGGCGTGCGGCCGAACACCTTGCGGTAGCGTTCGGCAATTTCCGGCACGTTGCACAGGGTGCGGATGTGGTCCCATTTGCCCATGCCCATCGGGCCACGGGCTTCCTCGATGGACACTTGCACGTCGAACTCGGCAAAGGCCTCGACAAAGATCTGGGTGGGGGCGAAAGAGCCGAAGTCGACCACGGTGCCGGCCCAGTCGAGGATGGCGGCTTGCAGCTGGGTGGGGTTGCTGTAGTTCATGTGCGCTAATTCCTGAATTCGGGTGGGCAAAGGGTCAGATGTCCAGCACTTCCATTTCCCGCAGCACTTCGGCCACGGCATTCACGGCGGCCTGCATGCCATCGGCACCGACCACGCCAATGCAGCCGACGCGGAAGGTTTCGACCTGGGTCAGCTTGCCCGGGTAGAGGATGAAGCCCTTGGCCTTGACCCGCTCGTAGAAGTCCTTGAACTGGTAGCGGGGATCGTTTGGTGCGTGGAAGGTGACGATGATCGGCGCCTGGATGTCAGCTGGCAGGAAGCTGCGCAGCCCGATGGCGGCCATGCCGTCGAGCAGGGTCTTGCAGTTGTCGGCATAGCGTTGGTGGCGCGCAGGCAGGCCGCCTTCCTCGTTGTATTGCTGCAGTGCTTCGTGCAGGGCCGCGACCACATGGGTGGGCGGGGTGAAGCGCCACTGGCCGGTCTTGGCCATGTAGGCGTGCTGGTCGTACAGGTCCATGGCCAGCGAGTGGGCATTGCCCTCGGCGGCGGCCAGGGCGGCTTTATCGGCGAAGACGAAGCCCATGCCGGGTACGCCTTCCAGGCACTTGCCGGAGGCGGCGATCAGCGCTTCGAAGGGGATTTCGCGGGCATCTATCGGCAGCGCGCCGAACGAGCTCATGGCATCGATGATCAGGCGCTTGCCGTGGCGTTTGATCACCTGGGCGATTTCGGGCAGCGGGTTGAGGATGCCGGTGCTGGTTTCGCAGTGGATCAGTGCCACGTGGGTCACGGCCGGGTCGGCAGCCAGCAGCCTGTCGACATCAGCGGCAGTGGTGGGCTGGTCTTCGGCGGTTTCGAAGGTGCTGTGGGTGCGGCCCAGCACTTTGCAGATCTTTGCCAGGCGCTGGCCATAAGCGCCATTGATCAGCACCAGGACCTTGCCGTCGCGTGGCACCAGGGTGCCGATGGCGGCTTCCACGGCAAAGGTGCCGCTGCCTTGCAGGGGCACGCAGTGGTGGCTGGCGGTGCCGTCGATGATCGCCAGCAGTTGTTCGCAGACGCTGGCAGTCAGCTGGTTGAAGTCACGGTCCCAGGAGCCCCAGTCCACCAGCATGGCTTGGCGGGTGCGGATTGATGTGGTCAGGGGACCGGGGGTCAGCAAGATAGGGGCGTTGCTCATTCCGTTTTTCCTCACAAGCGGTGGAGTGAAACTACGGGGCCTAGGTTGCAATTCGGGCTGCCATCAATCAAATTGTTTGTTGTTATCCCAGCTATAAGTCAGGCCGATAAATATGAACCTGTTCCAGCTACGTGCCTTCGACGCGGTGGCCCGAGAGGGCAGTTTTACGCGTGCTGCCGAGCGCCTGTTCATCAGCCAGCCGGCGGTGACCGGGCACGTCAAGGCCCTGGAGGAGCACTACCAGATCACCTTGCTGCGGCGCACCGCACGGCGTGTGGAGTTGACTGAAGAAGGCATCCGCCTGGCGGCCATCACCCGCGCCATGTTTGGCCTGGCCGAAGAAGCACAGGCCATGCTCGAAGCCAATCGCCAGTTGCTGACCGGGCGCCTGGAGGTGGCAGCCGATGGCCCGCACCGGGTGATGCCGATGCTGGCGCTGTTGCGCGAGCGCTACCCGGGCATCACCGTCAACCTGCGCCTGGGCAATGCCCAGGAAACCCTGGCTGCGTTGCTCAGCGAGCATGCCGACGTGGCTGTGCTGACCGAGATCGAGCCGCGCAAGGGGCTGCATTTGCAAAGTCTTTGTGAGTCTCGCCTGTGTGCCTTGTTGCCGGCGGGGCATGCCTGGGCGAGCGATGAGGAAGACTTGCCGTTGGCCAAGCTGCACCAGCAGATCATGGTGCTGCGCGAACCCAGCTCCACCACCCGGCGTACCTTCGACAAGGCCTGCACCAAGGCGGGTGTGCAACCGCGTGTATTGCTGGAGCTGGACAGCCGTGAGGCGGTGACCGAGGCGGTGGCCTCGGAGTTGGGTATTGGCGTTGTTTCATCCACTGAAGTCGCCAATGACCCACGGGTGGTCGCACGACCCTTATCTGGCGAGGGCCTGATCAACCAACACTTGATTGGTTGTCTGGAGCGTCGTCGAGAATTGCGCCTTATCCAGGCATTCCTGGGGCTGGCGGCGGGGCTGTGATGGCTGTTTTCAGCGTGGCAGCCTAAGATGGCCGGCAACCAGCCGACAGGACCGTCGATGAGCGACAAAGATACGATTTCGATGCAACTGGTGCGCGAAGCGCTGTTGCAGACCTGCCCCGCCGGTAAGCCTGATAGCGGCTTGCTGGCCCGGGCAGGCATTGCCGTTGAGCAATTGCACCTGCCAGAGGCGCGGGTCAGTGCCGAGTCCTATGCTCGGCTGTGGCGCTTGCTGGCACGGCGCTGCAACGATGAGTTTTTCGCGATGGATCCGCGCGGCCTGCGCAGCGGCAGCCTGGCGTTCATGTGCCGTGCCAGCATGGGTCAGCCGACCTTGGGCGCCGGCCTGGAAACCGCGCTGGCGTTCCTGTCGCTGATGCTCGAAGACATGCAGCCCAGCCTGGTGCGCCAGGAAGGCCTGGCGGAGATCGTCATCAACGAACCGCGTGACGAACCGCGCCGCGCATTCACCTATTTCACGTTCTGGATGATCGTGCATGGGGTGGCCTGCTGGCTGGCCGGGCGGCGCATCCCTATCCTGGCCATTGACCTGCGCTGTGCCGAGCCGCCGTTCTGTGACGACTATCGGGTGATGTTTTCGGAAAACCTCTGCTTTGAGCGCCCGCGTACGCGCATGATCATCGCGTCTGATTGCCTGGAACTGCCGCTAAAGCGCAGCGAAGAGGAGTTGCAGCGGTTTCTCGCCGGTGCGCCGGATAATATCCTGGTGAAATACCGTGACCCCGCCAGCCTGGCGCGGCGCATCCGTGATCAGTTGCGGCGCATGGACCCGGCCGGTTTGCCGGATGCCGAAGCCGTGGCTGGCGGGTTGTGCATCTCTCTTTCAACCTTGCGCCGGCGCCTGGTGGAGGAGGGGCAAACCTACCAAGGGCTCAAGGACAGCGTACGCCGCGAGCAGGCCATTGCCTGGTTGTCCGACCCCGCGGTGGGCCTTGGCGAGATCGCCGAGCGGTTGGGCTTTGCCGACAGCAGTTCGTTCTACAAGGCTTTTCGTAAGTGGTTCGGTTGCAATCCGGGGCATTACCGAAGCCTGGTACTGGGGCGACAAGCGCCCGCACAGGAAAAGCCTTGATACTGGATGAAGCTGAGCTGAAACACGCCTCGCCTGCCCTTCCTCTCGAGGCGTTTCATGCAGACCCTGGGGCCGGTGGCTGAGGTTCCCCCTGATGACGGCGCGTATCAGCTGACAGAGTGGGTGTTCCCCATGTCAACAAAGATCGCCCCCAATCATGGCCAACCCCACCGAAATCCCTACTGCCCAGACCCCAACGCGCGCCAGCGCGACCGATGCCTTCATCGGCACGCTGCTGCCCGAATGGTTACGTGCAGCGACCCCGCAACAAATCAAACGCCTGCGCAACCTGTTCAAGGACCACAAGGCCGGGCAGGACAACGTACGCGCAGCCACTCGGGGGCTTGTCCCGCTGCAAACCTTCGCCCTGGACAAGCTTGGCACGTTGCTCGAAGGCCGGCTCCCCGCGGGCAGCAAACTGAACGAGCTTGAATGGCTTGAACCCGAGGGCGGGGTGGTTAGCGACGGCTTTCTCGGTTTTTCCCTGGGGACTATCGAGGTGCGCCAATCCGCGCTGCTGCGTCTCATGCAGAACTTTCCCAGCGGCGCCACGCCGCTACGCGGTGAGTTTGTCGTCAACGGCGGGCGCAAGGTGCTCTATCGCGCCGACGATGCCTTTGTGAAAGCGTGCAGGGATCTGGACACTGGCAGGTTGTATCAAACCCTGATTGATCAAACCTTCAACGCTCAAACGTGCAAGCTGCTTGTCGCGGAAAAGCGTGCGGGGCTCCGGCTGGCTGCTGAGCTGGCAGTGATCCAGGGTGAACTGAACGAGCAGGTGTGTGAGGCGCTGGCCGAGGTGGCGGATGCCAAGCACAGTGAGGGCCTGCACCTGCAAGGTTACCCAGGGTTGTTGGCCATGCTCGGCAAGCCTGTGGCAGATGCCCTGGTGATCGCGTTGCGTGACGCAGCTGGCGAGGCAAGTGGCTGGGTCCTCTATCTTCCCAGCGACCCGTCGCAGGCCTTGCATCACTTCCTCACGCTGGGGCAGATGCATCAGGCCATGGTCAAGCGGCTGAATGCACCTGAATACCAGAATTACTTTATCCAGTTGATTGCGCTTGAGGACCGTCAGGACTTCGTGCAACTGCTTCAGACGCGTCTCAAAGACCCAGAGCCTGACCTGCAGATGGATGGCACGACTGGCCAGGGGGACGTGTTCGTACGGCTGGTCGAGCAGCAAGTAAAACGGATAAAAAGCGACGCCAGCCTGCTATTGGTGCCGCTGGCACAAGCTGATGCGCGGGCGGCCAAACAGCGCCAGGCAAGCTGGAAGTCGCTGGGCTGGGACGTGGCCAATCTGGCCGGCATGTTTGTCCCTGTGGTGGGTGAGTTGTTGCTGGGGCGAATGCTGGTACAAACCGTTGCCGAGGTCTACGAGGGTGTGACGGACTGGGCGTACGGCCACCAGCATGAAGCGCTGGAGCACCTGCTTGGTGTGGCTGAGACCTTGGCCCAGGTTGCGGTGACGGGTGCGGTGATCGGCGCTACCGGCCACTTCGTGCGCAGCCGCTTTGTCGATGGCCTTGAGCCGGTGAGGCTGGACAATGGCCAGCAAAGGCTATGGTCCAGCGACCTCACGGTCTACGAGTCGACGCCCGATGAGCGCACCCTGGCTGATGATGGCTTGTATGGCAGCGGTACACGCCGCTGGATGCGCAGTGGCGATCGCTACCATGAGGTTCATCGCCCGCAGGCGGAGGGGCCGTGGCGGCTGCGTCATCCACGCGGTGATGAAACCTTTGGGCCGGTCGTGGAGTTCAATGGCGAGCGCAGTTGGCATGTACGGTCGGCGCGCCCGCAGACCTGGGATGACAGCGCCCGCATGCTCGATACGTTGTGGCCGTTCCAGGCACCGCTGAGCACCGACCATGCACAGCAGATCGTACACATGGCGGGCATGAACAAGGACATGCTCCGCGGCCTGATAATTGAGAACCGCCCGTTGCCGGTTACCCTGCGCGAGACTTTGCGGCGTTTTGATGCCAACACCCGTATCGGGGCGTTCTTCACATCGCTTGGCGATGCATCGGTGGTGGGGGGGGATGCCGAGATTCAGGCGTGGTGCCTGGCCCGGGCTGGAATGACGGACTTGGATCCGGCCGCCCTCAAAGCCGCTTTAATGCAGCAGCAGCCCCAGCTGGAGGGGCCTCTGCTGCAGCATCTGACCCGGGTCAGGCTGCCGGATGACCCCGTAGCCAGGTTGGTGAAGCGTGATTTCCCCCACTTGCCTGACGCCTATGTCGCGGAGGTCGTGGCCGAAGCCGATAACGCCCAGGCCAAGCTGTCCAGGCTCGGCAGGCTGTCTGTGAAGATGGCGACCAAGGCGCGCTTCTTGTCGCAGGTGGCGCGGCTGGACCGGGCAGTGCAGGGCGTGTTTCTAAGCAGTGCTTACACAGACGAGGCCGGGGAACTGGTGATCAACCTGCTGTCCAGGCTGCCCAACTGGCCTACGCAGCTCGGGGTGGAGTTACGTGACGGCTCGCCCTACGGTCGTTTGCTGACCCGGTTGTCGGCCATGTCGACCGAGGGTGAAACCGTGTCAATGGTCCATGTCCACGGACGTTTTCGCTTGTTCGATGGGCAGGGCTATGAACATTCCGCGGAAGTCGCCGAACCAGGCACGATCTTTCAGGCCCTTGCCGCTTTGCTGACGCCCGAACAGCTTGGCCGAATGGGGTTGCCCGCTGAGCAGCCTGCCGCGCTATTGCGTGCCAAGCTCCAGGCCTTGGTGCCCGACACGCGCACCGCCCGCCTGCACCTGCTCGGATGGCGTGAGCAAGCCCCGTGGTTCAACCCGGGCCAGCGTTTGACCAATGGCAGGGTCGGCTATCTGCTGAGCGGCCGCGGCGAAGCCGGTACCGGCCTGCAGCAGCTGTTGCGCGCCCGCCTGGGGGTACTGTACCGAGGGCTCGGTGACGTCGAGCTCGAGCAAGAGGCCATACGGCTGCAAAGTTTCGGTGATCAGGCATTCCAGCACCTGCTTGATCTGGAGGATAGCTACAACCGATTGGATCGGGCACTCAACCAATGGTATGGCAGCGAATTGAACGAGGCCCGCCAAACGTGCCGAAAGGTTGTCGCTGACAGCATTCGCAGGGCTTGGCGTTTCCAGGGCGAACAGGTTTACGACAGCGAAGGAAACACCATTGGCCAGCGCCTCAGGCTGGAGGGGCCAAGCATCACGACACTCCCGTCATTGCCGTTGTCGGTGGACTTCCCTCGCCTCGTTTCATTAGTGATCAACGACACCGCGGTCACCGTTGTACCGGTGGACTTCCTCCACGGCCTTACGGCCCTGACCGAGGTGAACCTCGTCGGTAACCAGCTATCTGCAGTACCGATCGGTATCGCCTACCTTATCGAACTGCGCACCTTACGCCTGGCTCGTAACAACATTCACTTGAACATCAGCTCCATCAGCGCAATCAACCGCCTCCCACGACTGGAAGCGGTAGACCTGAGTTACAACCCATTGGGGCAATATCCTGTGCCCTACAACCAGCTGTCTCATTTGCGTGAGCTGGATTTGCAGCATTGCCGGCTGGGCGTCTGGCCGAGTGGCCTCGAACTCTGCAGCTCGCTTGAAAAAGTGAACCTGAGTGGTAATCACCTGAAGGTAATACCGGAAGTTGTCCTGAGGATGCCGCAGTACTTTCGGCACATATTCGTGGTGATGCGCAACCCCCTGAGCACGTATGACGTGCAGCGCCTGTATGCCTTCGATGTCATTCTGGAAGAGGGTGTGATGCCTGCGCCGTCGTTGAAAGGGCTGCAACGGGCACGTTCGCTTTGGGTGGAGGGTAGCGAGGCCAGCACTTTGGAGGCGCGAGGGCGGCAGTGGGATGAATTGGCAGGCATGCCTGACAGCGTCGGTTTGTTTGCGCTGGTTGAGCAGTTGGAACGCACTACCGACTATGTCAACGCCAGCGAGTACCTGCGGGGCAACCTGTGGACGCTGTTGGATGCCTTGTGCAGCAATACGGCTTTGCGTTTGGAAGTGTTCGCCGAGTTGCGCCCCCCGTTCGGCTCGATCAACCGCGTCGTTCGCCGCTTCAGCGATTTGCTAAAGCGGGCAGCGATTGCCCAGGCTGAAAACAACACCTCACCTGATCGCGGTAATCAGTTGCTCAATCTTGGGCGGGGGTTGTTCCGCCTGGAGCAAGTCGAACGACGTGCCACTGCCGAAACAGCCCGACGCGCAGCCCAGGGGCAGTTTGTTGACGACGATACCATCGACACGATCAACCTGTATTTCCGAGTCAAGCTGCACGAGGTACTGCAGTTGCCCTTCCAGCCGCAGACCATGGATGCCAGCGAAACGGCGGGGGTTAGCGATGCAGCGATTGCGCAGGCGTTGCGTCGAGTCAAGGATGCTGAAACATTGCTCAACCTCTCGCGCAGTCTTGCACAGCGCGAGTTCTGGCAGCGTTACCTGCGCGAACGGAGCAGCGAGTACTTCACCAACCTGGAGCGTGTCTATCGGGACCGCGTACAGCTTATAGAGCAGCAACGTGCTGAACTTGCCCCCGCTGAAGTCACCCAGCGCCTTGACGACCTGGTCATCGAACGCGACCAGGACGAGCGAGCCCTGTTGGTGCGCCTGACTCACCAACTGTTATATGGCAAGGAGCGCGGCCAGGCCTGAGGCCGGCAGCGGCCAAACCGGTCATCCAGATTGACAACTTTGGCCATTGCCGCCGCGGTTGAGCGGCGCGAACATCATCGGACTTATGGTTCAACTCCAAAAACAATAAACCAGGAGTCCGACGATGCGTGATTACGCCGAGGCCGCTCGAGCGTTCGACCCTGCCCAGGCCGCTAGCGCGGCGCTGCATGGCCACCTCGAAGCCCTCAATGCCTGTGTCGAATGCTGTGACCGCCATGCCGGTGACGGCAAGCTGGCGCTGATCCACGAAGACCGCGATGGCAACAGCGCACGCTACAGTTTTGATCAGCTCAAGGCACAGGCGGCCCGCTTTGCCAATGTGCTCAAGGCGCAGGGCGTAGGTGCAGGGGACCGGGTGGCGGGCCTGATGCCGCGTACTCCCGAGTTGCTGGTCACCATTCTCGCCACCTGGCGTCTCGGTGCGGTGTACCAGCCGCTGTTCACCGCGTTCGGCCCCAAGGCCATCGAACACCGCCTTGAACAGTCCCGCGCCCGCGTTATCGTCACCGACAGCCACAACCGTGCCAAGCTGGACGAGGTGCAGGCCTGCCCATCGATCATCACGGTCAGGGCCCGCAGTGGCGAGCTGGATTTTCAGCAATGCCTGGATGCTGCCTCGTCGGTATGTGAACCGGTCATGCGCTCGGGCAACGACCCGTTTTTGCTGATGTTCACCTCCGGCACCACCGGCCCGGCGAAACCCCTGGAAGTGCCATTGCGTGCCATTGTCGCGTTTCAGGGTTACATGCGGGATGCCATCGACCTGCGCCCCGAGGACAACTTTTGGAACCTGGCCGACCCGGGCTGGGCCTACGGCCTGTATTACGCCGTCACCGGCCCATTGTCGCTGGGCCATGCCACCACCTTCTACGATGGCCCGTTCAGCGTTGAAAGCTGTGCCCAGGTAATCGACAAGCTGGGTATCACAAACCTGGCTGGCTCGCCCACGGCGTATCGCTTGTTGATTGCCGCGGGCAAGGCATTTTCGGCACCGGTCAAAGGCCGCCTGCGTGTGGTCAGCAGCGCCGGAGAACCCCTCAACCCGGAGGTGATCCGCTGGTTCGCCGAGGAACTGGACGTGACCATTCACGACCACTACGGCCAGACCGAGTTGGGCATGGTGCTGTGCAATCATCATGGCCTGGTGCATCCGGTGCACCTGGGCTCGGCCGGCTTCGCCATCCCCGGCCATCGCATCGTGGTGCTGGATGCCCAAGGTAACGAACTGCCAGCTGGCCAGCCAGGCATTCTCGCGGTTGACCGCGAGCAGTCGCCATTGTGCTGGTTCGCCGGCTACCACGGCCAGGCAACCAAGGCCTTCGTCGGCAAGTACTACCTCAGCGGCGACACGGTGGAGCTGAACCAGGACGGCAGCATCAGTTTCGTTGGCCGCAGCGACGACGTTATCACTACCTCCGGTTACCGAGTCGGCCCGTTCGATGTGGAAAGTGCATTGATCGAGCACCCGGCGGTGATCGAGGCAGCGGTGATTGGCAAGCCGGACCCCGAGCGTACCGAGCTGATCAAGGCCTTCGTGGTTTTGGCCAACGGCCATGTGGGCAGCGTCGAGCTGGAAGAAACCTTGCGCCAGCACGTGCGCCAGCGCCTCTACGCGCATGCCTACCCCAGGGAAATCGAATTCGTCAGCGAGCTGCCCAAGACCCCGAGCGGCAAGCTGCAACGCTTCATCCTGCGCAACCAGGAAGTCGCCAAACAACAAGCGCAACAGGCCACCCCTGCCAGCGTCTGAAAGGAAACCGATCATGCACATAGCCAATAAACACTTCATTGTCAGCGGCGCCGCCTCCGGGTTGGGTGCTGCCACTGCGCAGATGCTGGTCGAGGCCGGCGCCAAGGTCATGCTGGTCGACCTCAATGCCCAGGCCGTCGAGGCCAAGGCCCGTGAGCTGGGTGACAACGCCCGCTTCGCCGTGGCTGACATCAGCGACGAGCAGGCTGCCCAGGTGGCCGTCGATGCAGCCGTCAGCGCCTTTGGCAGCTTGCAAGGGCTGGTCAATTGCGCCGGCATCGTTGGTGCCGAGAAAGTGCTGGGCAAGCAAGGTCCGCATGGCCTGGCCAGCTTCGCCAAGGTTATCAACGTCAACCTGGTCGGCAGCTTCAATTTGCTGCGCCTGGCCGCTGCAGCCATGGCTGAAGGGGCTGCTGATGAGGCCGGCGAGCGTGGCGTGATCATCAACACCGCCTCCATCGCTGCCTATGACGGCCAGATCGGCCAGGCTGCCTATGCTGCCTCCAAGGGCGCGATTGCCAGCCTTACCTTGCCGGCCGCGCGCGAACTGGCACGCTTCGGCATCCGCGTGATGACCATCGCCCCGGGCATCTTCGAAACGCCGATGATGGCTGGCATGACCGAGGAAGTGCGTGCTTCGCTGGCTGCCGGCGTGCCGTTCCCGCCACGTTTGGGCCGCCCGCAGGAATACGCTGCGCTGGCCCGTCACATCATCGAGAACAGCATGCTCAACGGCGAGGTGATCCGCCTCGACGGTGCACTGCGCATGGCTGCCAAGTAAGGAGAGCGAACATGACCCTCGCCAATGATCCGATTGTTATCGTCAGCGCCGTGCGCACGCCCATGGGCGGCCTGCAGGGCGACCTGAAAAGCCTGACCGCGCCGCAACTGGGCAGTGCGGCCATTCGTGGTGCCGTGGAACGTGCCGGCATCGATGCTGCCAGTGTCGAGCAGGTGCTGTTCGGCTGTGTGCTGCCGGCTGGGCTGGGCCAGGCGCCAGCACGCCAGGCCGCACTGGGGGCCGGGCTGGACAAGCACACCACCTGCACCACCCTGAACAAGATGTGCGGCTCGGGCATGCAGGCCGCGATCATGGCCCATGACCTGCTGCTGGCCGGCACCGCAGACGTGGTGGTGGCGGGGGGCATGGAAAGCATGACCAACGCCCCGTACTTGCTGGACAAGGCCCGTGGCGGCTATCGCATGGGCCACGGCAAGATCATCGACCACATGTTCATGGACGGCCTGGAAGACGCCTATGACAAAGGCCGCCTGATGGGCACCTTCGCCGAAGACTGCGCCCAGGCCAATGCGTTTAGTCGCGAAGCCCAGGACCAGTTCGCTATCACCTCGCTTACCCGTGCGCAGGACGCGATCAGCAGCGGCCGTTTTGCCGCCGAGATCGTGCCGGTGGAAGTTACCGAGGGCAAGGAAAAGCGCGTTATCAAAGATGACGAGCAGCCGCCCAAGGCGCGCCTGGACAAGATCCCGCAGCTCAAGCCCGCCTTCCGTGAAGGTGGCACGGTGACCGCAGCCAACTCCAGCTCGATTTCCGACGGCGCTGCGGCGCTGGTAATGATGCGTCGCTCCGAAGCCGACAAGCGCGGCCTTGAAGCACTGGCAGTCATCCATGGCCACGCGGCCTTCGCCGACAGCCCGGCGCTGTTCCCGACCGCGCCGATCGGCGCCATCGACAAGCTGATGAAACGCACCGGCTGGAACCTGGCCGACGTCGACCTGTTCGAGATCAACGAGGCCTTTGCCGTGGTCACCCTGGCGGCCATGAAACACCTCGACCTGCCCCACGACAAGGTCAACATCCACGGCGGCGCCTGCGCCCTTGGCCACCCGATCGGCGCTTCGGGCGCACGCATCCTGGTGACCCTGCTGTCGGCCCTTCGCCAGAACAACCTGCGCCGCGGCGTGGCGGCCATCTGCATTGGCGGCGGCGAGGCCACGGCCATGGCCGTCGAATGCCTGTACTGAGGTGAACCATGCTGGTAACTGACGAGCAACAACAGATCGCCGATGCGGTACGCGCCTTTGCCCAGGAACGCCTGAAACCATTTGCCGAGCAGTGGGACAAGGAACACCGCTTCCCCAAGGAGGCCATCGAGGAGATGGCGGGGCTGGGCCTGTTCGGCATGCTGGTCCCGGAACAGTGGGGCGGCAGCGACACCGGTTACGTGGCTTACGCCATGGCCCTGGAAGAAATCGCCGCTGGCGATGGTGCCTGCTCGACCATCATGAGCGTGCACAACTCGGTAGGCTGTGTACCCATCCTGCGTTTTGGCAGCGAGCAGCAGAAGGCGCAGTTCCTCACCCCCCTGGCAACTGGCGCGATGCTGGGTGCCTTTGCCCTCACCGAACCGCAGGCTGGCTCCGATGCCAGCAGCCTGAAGGCCCGAGCGCGCCTGGACGGTGACCACTATGTGCTCAATGGCAGCAAGCAGTTCATCACCTCCGGGCAGAACGCCGGGGTAGTGATCGTGTTTGCAGTGACCGATCCAGAGGCCGGCAAGCGCGGGATCAGCGCCTTTATCGTGCCCACTGATTCGCCGGGCTACCAGGTAGCGCGGGTGGAGGACAAGCTCGGCCAGCACGCGTCGGACACCTGCCAGATCGTCTTCGACAATGTGCGTGTGCCGGTGGCCAACCGCCTGGGCGCAGAAGGCGAGGGCTACAAGATTGCCCTGGCCAACCTGGAAGGCGGGCGCATCGGTATCGCCTCGCAGGCTGTGGGCATGGCCCGTGCGGCGTTTGAAGTGGCGCGGGACTATGCCAATGAGCGGCAAAGCTTTGGCAAGGCGCTGATCGAACACCAGGCCGTGGCCTTCCGCCTGGCCGACATGGCGACGAAAATTGCCGTGGCCCGGCAGATGGTGCTGCACGCCGCCGCGCTACGTGACGCCGGGCGCCCGGCGCTGGTGGAAGCGTCCATGGCCAAGCTGTTTGCCTCGGAAATGGCCGAAAGGGTCTGTTCGGATGCCTTGCAGACCCTGGGCGGTTATGGCTATCTGAGTGACTTCCCGCTGGAGCGGATCTACCGCGACGTTCGGGTTTGCCAGATCTACGAAGGCACCAGCGACATTCAGCGCATGGTCATTGCGCGCAATCTTTGAAGGAGCAGACTGCATGGCATTCGAAACCATCCTGTTGGACATTCACGGCAAGGTCGGGCTGATTACCCTCAACCGCCCGCAGGCCCTGAATGCGCTGAACGCGCAGATTGTTGGCGAGATCAACCAGGCCCTGGACCAGCTCGAGCGTGATCCGAGCATCGGTTGTGTGGTGCTCACGGGTTCGGCCAAGGCCTTTGCCGCTGGCGCCGACATCAAGGAAATGGCCGACCTGCAATACCCGCAGATCTACGTCGATGACCTGTTCAGCGACGCTGACCGCATTGCCAACCGGCGCAAGCCGATCATTGCTGCGGTATCCGGCTTCGCCTTGGGCGGTGGCTGCGAGCTGGCGATGATGTGTGACTTTATCCTTGCCGCGGACAACGCCAAGTTTGGTCAGCCGGAAATCAACCTTGGCGTGCTGCCGGGCATGGGCGGCACCCAGCGGCTCACCCGTGCGGTGGGCAAGGCCAAGGCCATGGAACTGTGCCTGACCGGTCGCCTGATGGGGGCCGAAGAGGCCGAGCGTGCTGGCCTGGTGGCGCGCATCGTGCCGCAGGCAGAGTTGGTGGAAGAGGCGCTGAAAGTAGCGGCGACCATTGCCAGCAAGTCGATTCCGGTGAGCATGATGGTCAAGGAGAGCGTCAATCGCGCGTTCGAAGTTACCCTTAGCGAGGGCGTGCGCTTTGAGCGTCGGGTGTTCCATGCGGCGTTCTCTACCGAAGACCAGAAAGAAGGCATGGCCGCCTTCATCGCCAAGCGCGAGGCGCAGTTCAAGAATCGCTGATCAGACTCGGTTCGTGCCGTTGCCGTTGCCGTTGCCGTTGCCGTTGCCGTTGTTTTTGCTTTTGCTTTTAAGCGCGCGGTAGTTCAGGCGACGCAAATTGCGACTTCAGGAACCCGGAGCGAGGGGACCTCGGAGCGAAGCGTAGGGGCCGGATGATGAGAGCCAGCGTTTTTTGGTGGACCTGCCCCGTGACAACGGACGCCTTCAAGCGACAGGCGAAAGCGAAACAGTGGTGGTTTTTAGCTCGCGCATAGGCCATTTGCGATGGCGACGCATATTCACCTTTTCGCCCTTACGGCGAGTCACTTTTTGTCAAACGCGACAAAAAGTAACCAAAAAACGCTGCGCTCCGATCATCCGGCCCCTGCGCTGCGCTCCGGGGTTCCCTCACTCCGGCCTCG
>Ga0160475_100120_pt1 | contig 76068 bp, 82 predicted proteins | sample HID1975M_E11MG_FD_108254 | JGI IMG/M metagenome (GOLD analysis project Ga0160475, IMG submission 108254) | Enriched soil microbial communities from UW Madison campus, WI, USA - HID1975M_E11 MG | ecosystem: Environmental > Terrestrial > Soil > Unclassified | place: USA: Madison, Wisconsin... | reverse complement strand
TTTGCGCACCCACTCCAGTTCCTCTTTCATGGCCTTCTCGTGGGCGCTCTGCTGCTTGGATTCCTGCGCCAGACGGTCCGACTTGGCTTCCAGCCAGCCCGAGTAGTTGCCTTCGTACGGGATACCGGCGCCGCGGTCCAGCTCCAGGATCCAGCCAGCGACGTTGTCGAGGAAGTAACGGTCGTGGGTAATGGCTACCACGGTGCCAGGGAAGTCGTGCAGGAAGCGCTCAAGCCACGCCACCGAATCGGCATCCAGGTGGTTGGTCGGTTCGTCGAGCAGCAGCATGTCGGGGGCCGACAGCAGCAGGCGGCACAGGGCCACACGGCGCTTTTCGCCACCGGACAGGTGCTCGATTTTTGCGTCCCAGGCCGGCAGGCGCAGGGCGTCGGCGGCGACGTCCAGCTGACGCTCCAGGTTGTGGCCATCGGCGGCCTGCAGGATGGCTTCCAGCTTGGCCTGCTCGGCGGCCAGCTTGTCGAAGTCGGCATCCGGGTCGGCGTAGGCGGCGTAGACCTCATCCAGGCGTGCCTGGGCGTCCTTGATCACGCTGACCGCTTCCTCGACCACTTCACGCACGGTCTTGGTCGGGTCCAGTTGCGGTTCCTGTGGCAGATAACCCACGTTGATGTCGGGCATCGGACGGGCTTCGCCGTCGAATTCCTTGTCGACGCCCGCCATGATCCGCAGCAGGGTCGATTTACCGGCACCGTTCAGGCCGAGCACGCCAATCTTGGCGCCCGGGAAGAACGACAGGGAAATGTTCTTGAGAATTTCCCGCTTCGGCGGCACGACCTTGCTCAGCCGATGCATGGTGTAGACGTATTGAGCCAAAACCAAGCCCTCTAATTCAGATAGGTAAAGACATCGACGATCGCCCAGGCAGCGTGGCCAGGGGGATGCGTGTTCGGGTGTCATTGGACAAAGACGACCATTCTACGCCAACGCGCGGCGTTGCATAGGAGGGGTCGAGAGTGGGGTGGGATCGGTGTTGTCCCTGGGGGGAATTTGTTGCCTTTGCCGGCCTCTTCGCGGCTAAAGCCGCTCCCACAGGTACTGCATTGCCCTTGAAGGCGGTGATATCCCTGTGGGAGCGGCTTTAGCCGCGAAGAGGCCGGCACAGCAGCCGAGATGGCTCAGACGTGACGCTGTTTGGCCTTGCCCCGCGGCAACCGGCAACGGTCGCCCTGCCCGGCCAGGCGCGCGGCCCAGGCGGACTTCACGCTGAAGCCGCCGCTGCGGGCAGGTTGCTGCTCGGCAACGTTGGCCACATTGGCCGGCTTGGCAGCCGCAGGCGCAGTACTGACCACCTTGGCAGCAGGCTTGACTGCCGCCTCTGCCGGCGTTGGCGCTGCTGCCGCCTTGGCGGTCTTGCGCAGTTCAGCCAGCGAGGGCGCTTTGCTCTTGGCGCTGGCGACAGCGTCAGGTTTGACCAGCGAGCGCTGGCAAGACTTGCAGGATACGTCCTCGGTCACGGCAGTGCTGACAAGGGTCTGACTGCTGCGCCCACAGGCGGAATCGAGGCCATTGGAGGAAAAGTGAGTAACCAAAACCGAACATCTCCGATGCGTTGTCATGTATAGCGGGCGCTATTCTCGCACAGGTTGCAGGGGCTTGCCGAACCACCGGGCCGGCACCATCGGTCAACATGGCTGGCACTTTGCCATAATCCTAGGCATGCTAGCCGGTTTCAGGTGTCCGGCCTTATAGTGCGCCACCGTTGTGCGCCAACCAGACACCGGCACACACCGTGCATGATCCTTCCCTGCCATCGCCAGCCCAATCGCAGGATCAACGCTTGACCAACCTAATTCATCCGTCGACATTGCGTACCGCGCCACAGGCGCCCGCCGCCACCCTGCGCGGGTCGGTCAAGGGTGCGCTGGCGATGCTTGCCTTGATACTGCTGGGCCTGTTGCTGTGGCAGCTTTTCGCCCAGTTCAACCACACCCAGGCCGACCTGCGCAAACAAAGCCTGGACGCCACTGCGGAACTCGCCGACCACCTGGGCCTGAACATGGCGTTCAAGGCGCAGCAGGCGGTAAATGTGGTACAGCCTTACGTCAATGCGCCGACGCCCGCCGCCCTGCCGAGCCTGCTGGATACCTTGCGCGAGCGCCTGCCCGCCTTGCAGAGCGTGGCCTGGCTGGACAGCGCCGGGCAACTGCGCGCCGACAGCCTGGCCGGCAGCCCCGACCGCCAGTTGCTTGACGAGTTGCTGAAGCTGAACCAGGGCCGCCCCTACTTCTTCACCAATTCAGCCGACAACCGCACCCTCTACCTGCTGCTGCGCCAGTCCACCGAACAGGACCGTGGCTACTGGCTGCTGCGCCTGTCGCCGGACTACTACAGCACCCTCACCGTCCACCTCGATGGCGCCGGCCACCCCCTGTGGCTGCTGGAAAACAGCCGCAGCGGCGAGGTACTGCAACGCCACGCGCCGGCCGACACCGGCAGCGAGCCGCTACAGAGCGTAATGCTGGCCTTTATCGACAACAGCACCTGGCAACTGCGCGGCCTGTTCGACGCTCAGCTGACCCAGCAGAAACTGCTGCCTGCACTGATCGGCAAATGCCTGCTGGTGCTGTTCTGCGCCCTGCTGCCAGTGCTGGCCCTGATCAACATGCGCCGCCGCCAGCGCGCGCTGCAGGAAGACCGCCGGCGCTACCAGGAAATTTTCGAAGGCACCGGCGTGGCCTTGTGTGTGCTCGACCTGTCCAGCCTGCCCGGCCAGCTCGACCGTTACCACCTGCGCAACCGCGCTGCGCTCAAACATAGCCTGGCCCTGGACCCGAACCTGCGCCGCTCACTGCTGCTGGAGCTGAAAATCACCGAGGTCAACCAGGTTGCCCGCCAGCTGCTGAACATCAACTGCCACGAAGGTGCCTGGCAGCGGCTGATCGACGGCACGGGTGATGGCCGCGACAGCATCGGCATGCAACTGATCGACGCGCTGATCGAACACCGCCCGCTGCTGGAGCTGGAAGTACGCCTGCCGGCCCCGCTGGGCGGTGAGCTGCACCTGTGGCTGATGGCACGGCTGCCGCAGCAGCGCGGCGACTACCAGGCGGTGATCCTCAGCATCAGCGACATCACCAGCCGCAAGCAGGTGGAGCTGTCGTTGCTGGAGCGCGAAAGCTTCTGGTCGGACGTGGTGCGCACCGTCCCCGACCAGTTGTACGTGCAGGACGTGCTCAGCCAGCGGATGATCTTCAGCAACCGCCACCTTGGCCAGACCCTGGGTTACGACCGCACCGAGCTTGCGCAAATGGGCGACCGCTTCTGGGAGCTGCTGCTGCACCCCGAAGACGCCGCGCACTTCCAGGCCCTGCGCCAGCAACAGCGCGACAACGGCCATGACCAGCCGCTGCACTGCCAGTTGCGCTTCCGCCACCGTGATGGCGGCTGGCGCTGCTATGACATCCGCGAGCAGGTGCTGACCCGTGACGCCGAAGGCCTGGTAACGCGCATCATCGGCGTGGCCAAGGACGTGACGGTGCAGATAGAGGCCAGCCAGTCGCTGCGCGACAGCGAACAGCGCTACCGCATGCTCGCCGAAAGCATCAGCGACGTGATCTTCTCCACCGACAGCCTGCTCAAGCTCAACTATGTCAGCCCTTCGGTGCAGAGCGTGCTGGGCTACCAGGCGGACTGGATCTTCGCCAACGGCTGGCAGTCGATCATCGCCAACCCGGCCCAGCTCACCGGCATCTACAGCCTGATGGAGCGCGTGAGCAAGGCCATGGGCGACCCGGTTCAGTTGGCCCAACTGCGCAGCCAGCTGCCGACCCAGCTGTTCCTGTTCGACTGCCTGCGTGCCGATGGCCGCAAGATCCCGATCGAGCTGCGCCTGGTGCTGGTGTGGGACGATGACCAGCGCTTTGAAGGCGTGCTTGGGGTGGGCCGTGACATCAGCCAGCAACGCCGTGCGGAAAAAGACCTGCGCATGGCCGCGACGGTATTCGAGCATTCCACTTCGGCCATTCTCATCACCGACCCGGCTGGTTATATCGTGCAGGCCAACGAGGCGTTCAGCCGCGTCAGTGGTTATGCCGTGAGTGAAGTGCTCGACCAGTTGCCGGGCATGCTCACCGTCGACGAACAGCAGGAAGGCCACCTGCGCTATGTGGTCAAGCAGTTGCACCAGCGCGGCAGCTGGGAGGGCGAGGTGTGGCTCAAGCGCCGTGACGGCGACCACTACCCGGCCTGGGTCGGCATTACTGCGGTACTGGACGACGAAGGCGACCTGGCCAGTTACGTGTGCTTCTTCACCGACATCAGCGAGCGCAAGGCCAGCGAACAGCGCATCCACCGCCTGGCGTACTACGACGCCCTCACCCACCTGCCCAACCGCACGCTGTTCCAGGACCGCCTGTACAACGCGCTGCAGCAGGCCGAGCGGCAGAAGGGGTGGGTGGTGCTGATGTTCCTCGACCTCGACCGCTTCAAGCCGATCAACGACTCCCTCGGCCATGCCGCTGGCGACCGCATGCTCAAGGATATGGCCCTGCGCCTGCTGGCCTGCGTGGATGATGACGACACCGTGGCACGCATGGGCGGCGACGAGTTCACCCTGTTGCTGCAACCGCGCCCCAGCCGCGAACTGGCGCTGAACCGCGCCATTCACGTGGCCGAGAATATCCTTGGCAGCCTGGTGCGGCCGTTCGTGCTGGAAAACCGCGAATTCTTCGTTACGGCCAGTATCGGCATCGCCCTCAGCCCGCAGGATGGCAGCGAGCTGAGCCAGCTGATGAAAAACGCCGACACCGCCATGTACCACGCCAAGGAACGCGGCAAGAACAACTTCCAGTTCTACCAGGCCGAGATGAACGCCAGCGCCCTGGAGCGCCTGGAGCTGGAAAGCGACCTGCGCCACGCCATGGAGCAGAACGAATTCATCCTCTACTACCAGCCGCAGTTCAGCGGCGACGGCAAGCGCCTGACCGGCGCCGAGGCGCTGCTGCGCTGGCGCCACCCGACCCGTGGCCTGGTGCCGCCGGGCGATTTCATCCCGGTGATCGAGGAGCTGGGCCTGGTGGTGGACGTGGGCGACTGGGTGTTGCGCGAAGCCAGCCGCCAGCTAAAGGCCTGGCACAAGGCCAAGGTGCGGGTGCCGAAGGTGTCGGTGAACATTTCGGCCCGGCAGTTCTCCGACGGCCAGCTGGGCACGCGGATTGCCAACATCCTTGAAGAAAGCGGCCTGCCGCCGGCCTGCCTGGAGCTGGAGCTGACCGAAAGTATCCTGATGCGCGAGGTGAACGAGGCGCTGCAGATTCTGGCCAGCCTGAAAAACCTCGGCCTGAGCATTGCGGTTGATGACTTCGGCACCGGCTACTCATCGCTCAACTACCTCAAGCAGTTCCCCATCGACGTGCTGAAGATCGACCGCACCTTCGTCGATGGCCTGCCCGAAGGCGAGCAGGACGCGCAGATTGCCCGGGCGATCATCGCCATGGCCCACAGCCTCAACCTGGCGGTAATTGCAGAGGGCGTGGAAACCCACGAGCAGCTGGAGTTCCTGCGCGAGCATGGCTGCGACGAGGTGCAGGGCTACCTGTTCGGGCGGCCGATGCCAGCACATCAGTTCGAGGCGCAGTTCGCCAACGAAACCCTGTTCATGTTCCATTGATGCGGTACCTGCACTGGCCTCATCGCCGGCAAGCCAGCTCCCACAAGTGATGCATCAGCCTCAAGGCCAGCGCCAGTCCTGTGGGCGCTGGCTTGCCGGCGATGGGGCCATATGCGCCTCAAAAAATGGACCTTAGAGTCAGCTCCGGGACCCACCCAGCCCAGACACGGCGCGGGATGCAACATGAGCCCCATTGGTCCGCGACTTGATGCCACTTCATATGCCAGCCGCGAATCAATCGGTTAGAATGCCCACCCAAACTACCCCGATCCTTGAGGACCGCCATGTTCAGCCGTGATTTGACCATTGCCAAGTACGACGCCGAGCTCTTCGAAGCCATGCAGCAAGAAGCCCTGCGCCAGGAAGAGCATATCGAGCTGATCGCTTCGGAAAACTACACCAGCCCGGCAGTCATGGAAGCTCAGGGCTCGGTCCTGACCAACAAGTACGCCGAAGGCTACCCAGGCAAGCGTTACTACGGTGGTTGCGAGTACGTCGACATCGTCGAGCAACTGGCCATCGACCGTGCCAAGGAACTGTTCGGCGCCGATTACGCCAACGTCCAGCCGCACGCTGGCTCCCAGGCCAACGCCGCTGTCTACCTGGCCCTGCTGTCGGCCGGTGACACCATCCTGGGCATGAGCCTGGCCCACGGTGGCCACCTGACCCACGGTGCTTCGGTAAGCTCGTCGGGCAAGCTGTACAACGCCATCCAGTACGGCATCGACGGCAACGGCCTGATCGACTACGACGAAGTCGAGCGCCTGGCTGTCGAGCACAAGCCGAAGATGATCGTTGCCGGCTTCTCGGCCTACTCGCAGGTCCTGGACTTCGCCCGCTTCCGCGCCATCGCCGACAAGGTCGGTGCCTACCTGTTCGTCGACATGGCCCACGTTGCCGGCCTGGTTGCCGCTGGCGTGTACCCGAACCCTGTTCCGTTCGCCGACGTGGTCACCACCACCACCCACAAGACCCTGCGCGGTCCACGTGGCGGCCTGATCCTGGCCCGTGCCAACGCCGACATCGAGAAGAAGCTGAACTCCGCTGTCTTCCCAGGCGCCCAAGGCGGCCCGCTGGAGCACGTCATCGCCGCCAAGGCCATCTGCTTCAAGGAAGCCCTGCAGCCTGAGTTCAAGGCTTACCAGCAGCAGGTGGTGAAAAACGCCCAGGCCATGGCCAGCGTATTCATCGAGCGTGGCTTCGACGTGGTGTCCGGTGGCACCCAGAACCACCTGTTCCTGCTGTCGCTGATCAAGCAGGAAATCTCCGGTAAGGACGCTGACGCCGCTTTGGGCAAAGCCTTCATCACCGTCAACAAGAACTCGGTACCGAACGACCCACGTTCGCCGTTCGTCACCTCGGGCCTGCGTTTCGGCACCCCAGCCGTCACCACCCGTGGTTTCAAGGAAGCCGAGTGCAAGGAACTGGCTGGCTGGATCTGCGACATCCTGGCTGACCTGAACAACGAAGCGGTGATCGATGCCGTACGTGAGAAGGTCAAGGCTATCTGCAAGAAGCTGCCGGTTTACGGCAACTGATTGGCGCCAGCCTGAAGTGAAAAAGCCCGGCCCAGTGCCGGGCTTTTTCGTTTTCATGAACCAGGTTCGCTAACCTGTCGCGGTCCCTGTGGGAGCGGGTTTACCCGCGAAGAGGGCAACGAGGTGGATGGCACCGGCTACGCCGGTGTTCGCGGGTGAACCCGCTCCCACAGGTAATATGCTTGCCTTCACTACCTGGGCTCAATTCAAGTTGCTTCCACACCACCAACCACAGGCCACACCTTGACCAGAGAACAACTCGAGACCCACCAGATCCCGATCTACTTCGCTGCCGTGCTCGCAGCCGTTGCCTTCGGCTTGATGGCCAGCGACAGCGCACGCCACCTGGAAGCCCTGGTCACCCCCGCCATTGCCGTGCTGATGTACGCGATGTTTCTGCAAATCCCTTTCCTCGACCTGCGCCAGGGTCTGGGTAATCGCCGTTTCATGGGCGCCCTGCTGCTCGCCAACTTCATTCTTGTGCCGCTGTTGGTCTGGGCGATCACCCGTGGGCTGGTCGAACACCCGGCGATCCTTGTCGGCGCACTGCTGGTACTGCTTACACCCTGCATCGACTACGTGGTGGTGTTCACCCACATCGGCAAAGGCGACTCGCGCCTGACCCTGGCCGCAACACCCGTGCTATTGCTGGTGCAATTGGCACTGCTGCCGGTCTACCTGGCCCTGATGCTGGGAGACAGCAACAACCTGGCCATTTCCATCACGCCGTTCGTGGAAGCCTTCGTGCTGCTGATCGTGCTGCCCATGCTGCTTGCCGTGCTCACCAGCCTCGGTGCCCGCCGCTCGCGCACAGTCGCGGCCTGGAATGACGCCTGGGCGTGGTTGCCCGTGCCGGCGATGGCCTTGGTACTGGTGGTTGTGATCGCTTCGCAGATTGCCGTGGTGCTGCGTGATTTCGACCGCTTGCTGCCGGTGATTCCGGTGTACATCGGCTTCATGCTGCTGGCGCCAGTGCTCGGGTTCATCGCGGCGCGGCTGCTGCGTCTGCCGGCCACCGAAGCGCGTTCGGTGATGTTCAGCGCATCGACCCGCAATTCGCTGGTGGTGCTGCCGCTGGCACTGGCCTTGCCAGAGCATACGCGCACCCTGGCGGCAGCTGCCGTGATCACGCAGACGCTGGTGGAACTGGTGTGCGAGCTGGTGTACGTGCGGGCCATACCTCGCCTGGCCCGCACGTAGGGGCTCAACTGACCACGTGCAGGTAGTGCAGGTGGCGCTCGTACTGGTCCAGGATGTCGCCAATCACATCTTCGCGGCTCCAGCCCATCACGTCGTAGTCCTGCCCGCCCTCACGCAGATACACCTCGGCGCGGAAATACTTGCGTGCATCGTTGTTATCGTCAGATTCGCGAATGACGAAGCTTGGGGTATTGTACGCACGCGGCCGAACTTCATATTTGAAGCGGCCCTCGCCCGCGTGGGAAAGCTCGAGCGTGACCCGGCCATCGTCGCGTTCCTCAACCGTAACCTCGTAACCTTGCTTGCGCAGCTCCTGGGCCACTTCCTCGCAGGCGGGCTTGACCACATCATTGATAAAGCGAGTAACGTGGGCCCTACGCGGCATCATGGCGATGTTGCGCAGGCGCCGTTGCCAGCCACCGTGATTCTGCCGGTGCTGGCGCTGGCCAGGCAGCGATTGGGTGCGCAGGCCGCGACGTGTGGCATCCAGGCCCAGGGCCTTGAACAGGCCCCAGATCGCCACCAGCAGGATTACCGCGAATGGCAAGGCACTGGCGATGGTGGCTGCCTGCAACGCTTTCAGGCCGTTGGCCAACAGCAAGGCAATGGCAACTGCGCCCATGGTCACCGACCAGAACACCCGCTGCCACAGCGGCGAGTGACCTTTGCCCGAGGAGGCAAGCATGTCTACCACCAGTGCCCCGGAGTCGGCGGAGGTGACAAAGAACACCACCACCATCAGCACCGCCACCAACGATACCGTTGTCGACCACGGGAAGTGTTCGAGAAACGCGAATAGCGCAAGCGAACTGTCCTGATCGACCACCGCCGCCAGCTCCCTCACCCCCCCGTGCAGGATCATGTGAATGGCGGTGTCCCCGAACACAGTCATCCACAGCAGGGTAAAACCGGCCGGTACGAACAACACGCCGCAGACGAATTCGCGAATGGTGCGACCACGGGAAATACGCGCGATAAACAGCCCTACGAAAGGCGACCAGGACAGCCACCAGCCCCAGTACAGCAGGGTCCAACCCCCGATCCAGTCGGTGGGTTCGTAGGCGAACAGGTTGAATGTCTTGTTGACGATATCGGACAGGTACGCGCCGGTGTTCTGAACATAGGCCTGCAGCAGGAACACGGTCGGGCCAATCACCAGCACGAACAGCATCAATATCACTGCCAGGCCAAGGTTGAGCTCGGAGAGAATGCGAATGCCTTTATCCAGCCCGCTGGCCACCGACAGCGTGGCAAGGGCACAGGTGGCGGCGATGAGAACGACCTGCACAGTAGTGCTGACTGGCAAACCGAACAGCTGGTGCAGGCCGCTGTTGATCTGCAGCACGCCGTAGCCAAGCGACGTGGCCACGCCAAATACCGTCCCGAGAATGGCAAAGATATCCACAGCATGCCCGATCGGGCCGTAGATGCGCTCGCCGATCAAAGGATACAGAGCCGAACGCAGCGTCAACGGCAGTCCGTTGCGGAAACTGAAGTAAGCCAGAATCAGCGCGACGATGGCGTAGATGGCCCAGGCATGCAGGCCCCAGTGGAAGAACGTGATGTTCATGGCTTCACGGGCTGCTGCGATGGTATTTGGCTCACCGACCGGGGGGTTGATGAAATGCATCACAGGCTCGGCTACACCGAAGAACATCAGGCCGATACCCATGCCTGCCGAGAACAGCATGGCGAACCAGCTCTTGTTGGGGTAGTCCGGTTCGCTGTGGTCCGGTCCCAGCTTGATATCGCCGTAACGGCTGACCGCCAGGAACACCACGCTGATCAGTACCAATGCCACGGTAAGGATGTAGAACCAGCTGGCGTTGGTGATGATCCATTGCTGCACGTGTTCGAACACACGCTGGGCGTGCTCCTGGAAAACAGTGGCGTACAGCACCAACAGCAGCACCAGAATGGCACTGGTAAAGAAAACGGGAGGGTTGATGGTGCTCCTGCGTTTTTGCTCTGCACTCATAGGCAGTATTGCTCCTGGTGTTCAGCGCTGCGCATCGTGAACGAGCGGTCAAGACTCGATCACCCTCGACGCGTGGTGAATGAGAGACGCCCAAACCTTAGCGTCAGTTCAGGCATTTCCCAACAATAACCGCTGCGCTTTCCCGCCAGACCCGCGCTGAAAGTCAGCCCGGGTTACGTTTGAGCTCGGCAATGCGCTCCGGGCCGGTACCACAGCCGACGCGGGCGATGCCGCAGCAACCTTGGGTCGCGAGAGGTCTGCTCGTGCAAAGCTCGAGTCTACCGGTTAGAACAACCCCCTGCGCACGAAGAGGCTCGGTATAGCCAGCACCATGGAGATCAAACCCGTACGCATAACCTTGCCCAGAAGGCCTGCATGTTGAAACGTGATTTAAAGACTCGTAGTACTCAGTGTATTTATGTGCGATGAAACACTGTACGACCATCGCCAGCATCATGGGTGCAAGAATCAGAATCGCAATTAGCCCAGGCTCAACTTCATTCACTCCGATACTTCCTTGAGATGCTGGCCCGAGCAGCTGGCTTCCAGCAGCTTGCAACTCGCGCTGTCGAGAAACTTGGTGAACGTGAAGTTGGTCTAGGTGGTACGTCCCGATGTTGCACCGCCGGACGAGCTTGCGGTAGCCAACGTGCTTTGGTTGACACCGAAGTTGTAGCCGTTGATCTCGATCCAGTTGGTGTACTGCTCATCCAGCGCTTCGCCAGCGATATCGTCGATTTGGATGAAAGCGTCGAAAGCCATGCCTACCTTTCCTTGGTAATGGTGGGTCTGAACCCCAATGAACGGGTGTGACAGGTACGGAGGCAAAGTGTTCCCCCACTGCCCGAGCCGCCACACCCGATGCATGACGCTTCAAGCCCTACAACGCCTTCATCTCGGCAATATCCCGCGCCACCTGGTCTGCAGAGTGGTCGAACATCGCCTGCTCCTGCGCATCCAGCGGCAATTCGATAATCCGCGCAAGCCCCTTCTCTGCCAGTACGCAGGGCACACCCATGGCGATATCCGTTCGCCCATACTCGCCCTCAAGAATCGCCACCGCCGGCAAAATACGGTTCCGCCCATTGGCGATCGCATCGACCATCTGCGCAATGGCCACGCCCGGTGCATCGCAGGCGCTCCCCGTCTTCTTCAACCCCAGAATCTCACCGCCGCCCTTACGGGTGCGCTCGACAATCTGTTCGATCTGCTCGCTGGACAGGAAGTGCGACAGCGGCACCGAGCCGATCTGGCAGTAGCGCATCAGCGGGACCATGCTGTCGCCATGGCCGCCCAGCACCAGCGCGGTGATATCCCGGGCAGAAAACCCGGTTTGTTCGGCGATGAAACACTTCATGCGCGCGGTATCCAGCACCCCCGCCTGCCCGAACACCTTGTCCCGCCCAAGGCCGCTGACGCTCCAGGCGCGGTAGGTGAGCACGTCGACCGGGTTGGACACCACCAGCACCGTGGCTGCCGGCGCATGGTGCCTGATATCGGCCATGATGCTGTCGAGGATTGGCAGGTTGATGCTCAGTACATCCTGGCGCGACTGGCCGGGCTTGCGCGGCACGCCTGCGGTAATTACCACCAGCTCGGAGCCGTCCAGCATGTCGGCTTTGCCCCCGCCGTAAACCCGGGTATCGGAGCCTGATTCCACGGCTGCCTGCCACACGTCCAGCGCCTTGCCCTGCGCCAGCTCACCCTGCACGTCCATCAGCACCAGCTCACGGCACAACTCGTCCCGGGCGATGATCTGCGCCGCTGCCTCGCCGACCAAGCCGGCGCCCACGATTGTTAGCTTGTTCACCTGACACCTCCCAGCGGCGCGCGCCACCAGGAACACGCCTGCATATACAGAGAAGTATTGCCCGCCGAGGCGAAAAGGCCACCCAAAGGCTGATGGCCGGCAGCTGACGGGACACTGGCCTGCCCTGCCCGGGATCAAACGGTGTATTAACCGCGCATCTGCCAGAGGATGAAATCCACTTTCTTCAGGTCGGTCAGCTTGTTGTGCTCTGGGGTCAGTTGGTTGAACTGGTCAATCCAGCTGGCGCCCTGGCTCGATGCGAGGAAGGCCTGGTACCAGTCTTCCATCTTTGCGTAGCAGCCCTTGGCGTCCTCGATTTTTTTGCGCGAATAGTAGGCAGGCGCCTTCTGGTTGATGTTGCGCAGCACATGAATATCCCAGACCGGTTTGCCAGGGTTCAATGTCGCAACCAGCTTGCTGGAGAACGAAGGCTCGTAACGGCCGGTGGCTTCGTACATATGATCGAGCACATCGCCAAACGTAGGCTGCGCGCCCTTCATTTGCTGCATCAACTGGTAGTAGGCGCCATACCAGGAGCGTTCACGCCGCTGCACGCGGTAAAACCCGTTGTACATGCGCTGGAACACTGCGTCGGTCGAGACATCCACCGTTTCCACTTGGTCCATCAGGGCCAGGTATTTCTGGATGCCAGGCTTGGCGTTGATAATGGCAGAGGTCACATCAGTGCTGACCATAGTGTGTACTTCCTTGGTTGGCTGACAGTTGCCCGGTGACAGGCGCTTACTGGGTATCGGTTTGGCCACGTCGCGCTTGAGCGATCATGTCATCAAGTTGTTTGATCAGATCGTCTGCGTCGATCTCTTGAAACGCTCCACAGGACGCAGCCATGATGCGTTCTGCAAACTGAGGGCTGTATTCCGGCGCTGCGCTGGCAGGGTCGTTCTGATCGATGCTGGTGTACCACCATTGGCCTTCTACATCCTGGCCGTAAAGGCGGCCCTCTTCCTGGAGTGCGAACAGGGCCATCTGAATTTCAATTCCCGCCAGATGGGCACCCTGTGGCATTAGCCGCAGGAACAGTTCCGGAGCACTGATGCCGCCGGCCGCGTGTTGAACAATCAGTGCTTTCACCTTATCGATGTCGCTCATCGCGATGCCCTCTTTATCTCTGCTGCATCCTCGACGCAGGACGCGGGAATACCGTGATCAAGGTCGTTGCCTTGCCAACGAAGAACATCTTGAACTCCAATAGGGACACTTCTTGTCCGGATTCAAAAAAAATGATCAATCTTGCCCATCGCCGTGACTATCTGCGGCAAATCCTTCGTGCAGCGGGTAAGCCTCTCTCCACCGCAGACGTGCACGCGAAGCTGGTTGCCTGGGTTGGGCGCCATGGGGATGCTGCTGATGACCAACGTGATAAAACCACCATCAGGGATTTGAAGGCGCTGGAGGAGCTGAACTACGTTCAGTCGCAAACGGACCCAGAAGATAAACGAGGGTTGCTCTGGTCTGCGGTGGGCCGAAGCCACTCGCTGGTGCTCTCACCTTCAGACGCCATGTCACTCTGGGCGGTTTTCCAGCACGCCGAACGGTTCGGCCTGCAATCAGCCACCGATGAGTTGAAGGGCTTGCGCGACTATACGGAACTGGTGATTCAGGACGGCTCGGTACGCAAGCTGAACTTCACCAAGCGTATTACTTCAGGGACGCGGTTTACCCAGCTACAGCCGGGCAAGTACAAAGCCCAACACCTCAAGCAGATACAGATGGCGATCCTCGATAACGAAGCACTTGAAGTCTGGTACCGCCCGCGTAATGCCGACGGGGTCGAGTGTGTCTACCAGCTCAAACCACTGGGCCTGTCCCACCAGGATTCCAATATCTACCTGTCTGCCTATGTCACCGAAGAGCAGTGGCTGGGTAACGCACCCGCGCCCGACGAGCCACGAGGCAAGTACAGCAGCAACGGGCCCAATACACTCTGCGCGCTGATGCTGCACAGGATTACCAAGGTAGAGCCGGGCAAGCGGATTATCGACGACCCGGAGGGTTACGACATTCACGCAGACGAAGCCCAGACAGACCTGGTGACCATCCACTCCCCTGCGCAAAAAACCCGCCTTCGGCTTAGCCAGACCCTGTACAACCGCCTTGCTGAAAACCCGCTGGATAAAAACCAGAAGCTGCTGCCGGACGGCGACAAATGGCTGCTGACCTGCAAGGTTCGCGATACCCAGGGGCTACGGTTGTTCCTGATGGCAAATGCTGCCGACATCGAGGTGCTGGAGCCGCTTGCCTTGCGGGCGCACATTCATGAAATGCTTACCCTCGCCCTGAAGACTTACGAACAGTGAACAACACGGTTCCAAAAGCACCTTCCTCGTGCCGGTAAATCAACGGACCAAGGGACGAACCACAACAAACAGCACTACCAGGCCCACAAGCCCAGAAGCAACCAGCCACCCGGTCGAGGCCATTGCCTGGAAAAACCCCGGGAAGAAAGGAACCCTCCCAAGCTTGACCAGCGCCAGACAAAGCCATGGCATCAGGAGGATGTAAAGCAGCGGGATATAAACGATTGCCTGAAGGACTAGCGTCAACCCGCCGGCCCAGTCATTCCAGTGGTGGTTGGACATGGTGATTTCCTTATCTTGAACGTGACGGGGAATCGTCCGCCTCTTGGTACCCCATACCGCCGTTAGTACACAAGGCATGAGCCCCATTTACCATGCCTGTAAAAATATCCCCAACCCGCCCCAAAGTGGTCATTTCCAGGAGCGGCCTTGTGTCGCGAAAGGGCTGCAAAGCAGCCCAGGTAATCCATACCTCCGCACCAAACACCGGATGTACAACAGCTGCCCTGCTCAACACCTGAAACCTGACACCATCCCTGTGGGAGCGGGCGAGCCCGCGAACACGGGCGCAGCCCGTGCCACCCACCGTGATGCCTGCTAAACGGCTAGCCGGCGGCGCACTGCGCAGGAAGCGCCGCTCAGCAAAGGCCCAGCCTAATCAGCCGGGGCCTGACCACTCTGCTCCATCACCTTCCCACACTGCTCACTGGCCAATCGGCTGATAATCCGGATCGCTTGGTGAATGCCGGCAGTGTTGCGGAAGCTCAGTTGCGGGTTGTGTTCGCACTCCAGCATTTCGTCATGCTGGACCAGGGCCTCGCCTAGTAGTTCGAGGGTCCAGGCGTAGCTTTGGATGGTGGAGAGGCGCTCTTGGTCAGTCATGGCGTACCTCCGATTGGGCGGAGGTGAAGCGGGATTGGCTGACGGCGAAGTAGCTGATGGCCGTCGAAGAACGACGGTGGAGAACGAATGCGAGGATCATGGATGGACTTGCGGTTGACATGCATGCGGTCCTTTTCGATTGAAGCACCACGCTAACCGTCGCCAAACGATTAGGGTGGCAGCTGTACGCAGGTTGGCGAACCGAGGAAAAGGAACTCGGCAGACCCGAAGGTCTCCCACGCACAGCCGCCATTACACGAAACTGCGGACGCAAAAAAAGCGCCTGCAATCGTGGTCGGGGGCGCCGATGCGCCTTTTCGTTCGGGTCGCCAAACCCGGTCGCGGAATTGGCCGCGACTGGAGTACGGTATCGCTACTGGGGTTACAGTTCAAGCTTCGGGGCTATGCGAACGGCCGCTGAGTGTCGTAGGAAAAGTCAGGGAGCATGGCGTCTGATGTCACGCAGCAGAACCAAGTTCAGCAGAGGGAGATCGTGATGAGAAAAAGCTGCATCAAACCTGCTGGACTGGTGCGGAGACAGACAGACGGTATTTCGCCGTGAAGCTTCGGTTCACGAGGGGCTGGAATTTGGTGGATTTTTTGCCGTACCTCATAAGGTGTCTATAAATAGATCAGCTAGTTATGGCTTTCAATGGAATCGAATCTGGAATCTGTCCCTGAAAGCTTGGCTGGTCCTGATGAGCTGGAATTTTGTGAGGGCAGTCTGCACAGTGATTATCCTTTCCCGATTGTCCATTCGAAAAACGGCAGCAACCGCTCCGTAGCTGCCGCTATAAATGGTCGCTTTTAGTTTTTTAGATCGGCGCCTCAGTAGGGAGGTTAGGAAACTTACTCACAAGCTGTATCCCTCTGTTTGTCGAGCACTTCGATCAAGCGCAGGAAACGCTCCAGAAGGTCATCGTAGGTGAGAATCTTGATGTCGGACTTGGCGTTGTGGATCATCAAGGTATCTTTCTGTTCCTGCGTCAGGTCCTTGGACCGCCCGATCACCACCATCCCTTCCGCGGTGTAGTTGCCCTCCAGCCACTTGGGTAGATTGCTTGCGTTGTTATGGATTTCCCTAATCCAGTCCTGCACCTGCTGCACGGCGTGGGTCACCTTGTGCCTTAGGCTATTGCGCTTGGTGAAGATCTGAGCGCTATGGGGTTCGAGTTCAACCAGCACCACACGCTTGTCCGACTGGTGGTATTTCAGCACGAGGTCCGCGCGATATTTGCCGATTCGAACTTCGCTGTGGACCGCTGCCACATGAGAATCCAGCACTTGGGTGTGCCGCTTAAGAAAGTTGTGCAGATCTCTTTCACGCGTGCCGACCCGTCCCAGTAGATGGCACAGCTCAATGAAATTGCGCTCAAACCTGGCCGACTGAGAGAGCTTCGGGCGCAGCGCCGATACCTTGCGTTGCAGCAGGTGCTGCTTGTCAACACTGCCCCGGCGCGATCGATATTGCTGGCGCGTGACTCCCACGGGCGGGATCAGCTCACGCCCTCCTACCTCTAGTACTTCGACAAGGGGCTGATCAAAGGCGCCGACGATCACCGCGTTCACCCGCGTGAGGCCGAGCGTCCTGCACGCCATGTAGACCAGATAGTCGTCATCCATGACGAGCACGCCGTCCTCTTCGTACAAGAGGATGTCGGTGGTTCTAGCATGGGTGATGAACCGGCTGATCTCCTCATCCGGGGTACGTAGCGCGTAATCGATGTCCCTGGGATGCATCAAGGCCAGGTCTACCCGTACCCGCGTACAGGCGACCTGCCCACGGTACGCCTTGGTGATGAGCTTCACCAGATACGAGTTGTCACGGGGGCGGTCACTATGGGCATCAACTATCGACTTCACCGGCAGCACTGGGTATAGGTATTTTTTGTACTGGTACAGACATTGAAGCAGGAACATGATACGCGCCTCCTGCAGGGCGCTCTCTCGCTCAAAATGGATCCATCCCTCTGCCGTACACACGGAAATGAAGGGTTCTGGTCGAGTACTAGATAGCTGAAGGTTCAAATGCCACACCTCACCAGCTAGCCCTTCTCGCCCAAAAACCGTGATTTCAAACAGAACACCGCCCTCTTCCATTTCCGAGCCCCTAAAGAGTACGCCACAGGGTTGCCCCTCGAAGGTGGAGGAAACAAAGAAATCGCGGTCCAACTTCAATTTCGTCAGGCGTTGAAGATCGAGCCGTACTTCGTCGGGGATAGGCAACTCGGTGTCGGCCACCACTAGGTCTTCGTTGATCACGAACATCGCACGGGCAATGTCGCCGACAAGGGGATTCTCGCGATAACAGTTGCGCACCCAGCTGACGACCTCATCGCTACTTGGTGTACGCTGTTCGCCCTGCACGATCTCACGCAGGGTACCCTGGCGGACGTGCTGTAGCATGGGCTCGGTACCAGGTGGGAGTTCGTTCTCGCTCAGCGATAGCCGGGCTTCCGTTGCTGACGAACAGTCCATGTAATGTGCTTCCAGCTCTTGCATCCGGGGTTCCTTAGATGTTAAACACAGGGTACTAAGGACTTAACGTATCAACCAGTACCAAAAGGATCAAGTACAACGTACGCCAGCCAGAAATAATCACTATCAAAAACTAGTCAAAATAATTAATACACGGATGGCCTCAGAAGATGCAAAACTGACGGAATCTGGAATTCTTTATGACTATGAAGGCATAGCATTAACGCGAAGTGGACACTCTAATAGAAAGCGTAACTTCTGGCTGTGAAATCAAGATAGCAGTGGAATCCAAATGAAAACGTTGAAATCCGAGCGTCACCACTGGTGGCCGCGATGCGTATCCAAACACTGGGCGGATACTGAAGGCTTTGCGCATTGGATCACTCCGGATGGGACATGCAAGCGTGTCCCCCCTGCGCAACTCGCTATGATTGGAAATGGACACCACATAAAACTCAGTCGGAACCCGGCAGATAGCTCACCTTGGGATATGAGCTTCGAGCGTGAATTTGACCTAGCGGATGGCAATTTTCCATCGGTAATTGCCTGGCTAAATACTCTCACAAGTCAAAAACTATTCAATCTTCAGTTACGGGAGCGTTTTCTACCCCAACCTTGCACCGATGATCAGCTTAAGATTCTGACTGAGTGCGTGGTATCCCTAGTTATCCGAAGTCCCAAGAGCAGGGAGGCAGCTGTTTCTGTGGCAGAATATCTAAGGGGAGAACTGCCAACCCCTGAAAGAAATGCGCTAATTGGCTTAAACATTCGGAATTCGCAGCGAATGATTTCGGATAACATCGGGGCAGGCGCCAAATTTTCTGTTCTGCTCTCATCGGGAAAGGAGTTCATATATGGAGATGGCCTTTTCAATAATATAACGGGTACCGTAAACCCTCCACATAGCCCTAAAATTATTGCCCCTATCACCCCAATGATCAGCGTAATAATCAGCAAACCTACTTCCTTTACGGTCGAACCTCGACTCTCTACCATAGTTTTGTCGGACGATGAGGTGGATGCCTGTAACCATGCGATTCAGGTTTATTCGAAGAGGGCGCTGTTCTACCGATCAGAGCGGCCCAAACTCATTGATGCATTTACCCGCAATGAGCATCTGAGTTACGAGCACCCGGACAACCCCATGGACACATTGATTAGAAGCATTCCCGGCATCCCGCCAAGAGATCGCTCATTGGATTTTCTGCTAGGGACTGTATAAAATTGGCGGCAAAAAGGAAAGATCTATCAGTAACTAATTCTTCCCTTTTTACTCTTAAGGCAGCGTAGCACCCGCAGATGAATACATCTCCTAACGTGCATCTTCTCCACCCGCTAATGATGAGTGGGAAAGGGGACTGATTTATCTTCTGAGAAATAAATCAGTCCCCTTTTTGGATTTTTGGCTATAACTGAATGATCCGCACCTTTCTCTTCTCTTTTTTCGAGTCCCACCAAACTTCCACACGAAACTACTGACCAATAGGAGGTCCTGGCTTAGGCCGTGGCAAGCGCGGTTTACGCATCTCATTGTAAGTTTGGAAGAGAGTGGCCTGTTCAAGACTATTTAGAGGTAGGTCCAGCTGCCTAACTAGCGGAAGCATGCTTTCAAATGAGTCTTTTAAATCAGCCATGAAGCCTGGTTCAGACCTTGCTGGTGCGGAGACAGACGGACGGGTGTTGGCCGTGAGGGCCTGGTTTCCATGGAGTTGGAATTTAGTGGATTTATTGATATACTTCATAGGGTATCTATAAAAAAATCAGCTAGCTATGGATTTCGGTGGAATCGAATCGGGGAGTTTTGTGGCTCTCTGCGAAGAGCGCTTGTTAAAAACGAAATTATTTCATCATCTCAGCGGAACCTTAAGCTCCCCCCAGAACGTCGTTTAGACCAAGAACCTCGCTTAAATTAGTAAACCATAGATCTGAACAATAGAAAGTTCAGACTCCACCCCAACCATTCTCTCTCCTAAATTTTTCAACCTGCTCTTCAATTGCTCTATCCGGATCCGGAGGCATAATATTTACAGGAATAACTACATCACAGTCTATCGGCTCCAAACCTTCAACCCCCAGCTCTACGACTCCATTACCTAAAACCTTATAGAAGAATGTCGCATAAGCCCTTACGTGCTCTTCGCTCGGAGATATATCACCATAAAGCAATCCTCCATCTTCTAGATTCGTATGAGCACGACCACTTCTAAAGTCTAGAAAAAACACTAGCAAAATAGTTTTCTGTTGATTTATTAAAACAATCTTAACCACACCCTGATGCACTGTATCAACGTGCATGGTCATCTCCTCAAGACCTGCAATCGGCCCAGTTGGCCATAAGCCCACAGTTACCATCTGCCCCTGTAGTCCATCGACACTTTCTGGAGTTAGGCCACGATTTAAAGCGTCAACTGAGCTTTTAGGCAATAAAGAGCTCCACGGTGAGAGACGATTTCTTGATCTATACAACGTGTGCACATCAGGCACCTTCAATTCATCTCTAATGTATATTCTTGCCAATTCTTCCATAATCACCAAATCTGAAGAAAGACGTCGCCTATCAGATGGGATATCAGGATCTACAATTTCCCCTTCCAACGATGCATGTGCAACCGCACACCGGCCACTTTCGTAAAGGTGCCGACTAACATCAACTCCGTCACTGCGTAGCTCTGATACTCGCTTCGCAGCTCTGTCGGTAAGCTTATCTATATTTTTCTTGATCCAGGCCACCTTCCTTTTAGCATCCGAAAACTGGGATTCAATTACTTTATAGAAACTAAGGAAAGCATAACTATCATGCACCTCATCAAGTCTCTTTCCTTCACGCCAAAACGCGAGCGCTTTACGAACATGTTCTTGATCAACTACCGGCATATGATTGCAGTTGAACGATCTAGAACCGGCCAATCCCAAAGAGGAAAAAACGGTTCTTGGGTTTCCATACAAATGTGCATGTGACCCGTATATATATCCTGATACGTCAACATAACCGCCAAGAAACCAACTAAGGACAGAAGTAAACCGATAGACTTTGGTTATCGCCTCATCGGGATTACTCGCGTCACAGGCAATTGTAATTCCTGGAGGAGATGGCTTACCACCCAGAGACGTGCCACGGAGGAAGTACTCATCACCTGCGTACAATACACATACATCTAGCGAGGGCCATGCAATAGAAGAGGCCACACCTGCTGTCAACCAGCCTCGTCGACTCGTAAGTTTAAGCCTCACCTCGTCGCCAAAAATATGTAAAACATAAGGCGTTTCCATACATTCACCCCATAATTAATTTATAAATCTGAGAGCAGTGATTGTTACCGCTATAGGAGAGTACGTTAAGACTAGCTCATCTGACGCTTTGGCAATCTCTGGATAGAGAAGAGAGGTGCTCCACCCCCTCTGCCCTAACGCGACAGTAGCTATAAGAAACACAGCCGGCCCCAGATGATGGCCATAGGCTTCCATTCTATGAATCTATTCTGTTAAGGTCGAGCATCTCAGACCAACTCAATGGAACTGGCTATGGACTCTGTGAACGAAAACTTTCTTAGCTCATATGACATCGATGAGGAGCCCCTGAGCTCCCCACAAGAACTCACTGGTCGGCCTAGCATCTTAAGCGCTGAAAAAGATGGAGATCTGTACCTGATAAAACACTGGAAAAGATCCAAGCAGGTACAAGACAGCGAGGTTGAGGCTATCTGGCTGCATGAACTTCGTCAGCTTCACAGGCTAAAAGGATATCCCGGTGCTGATGACTTAATTGCCACCTTAGCAGAGCACGGCCGAGACCCTTCCGGCTTCTACTTAGTGCTAGATGCACAAGAAAGAATTCCTCTCTCCCAAATATTGAACAATAGATTGTTACTCCGCAGGCCTCACTGGATAAAAAGACTCAAGCAACCATCTGCCAGATCATTATTCTGGAAGAATATAATAAGAATCTCCGACGCAATAGACATATTGCACACACAAGGTCTGCTTCATCGCCAACTTGATGAAGAGGCAATTCTGACCAGCCCAACTCTTCACCATGACGGAAAAGATTTTCAACTCACGGGATTCGAGTGGTCAATGCGGGTAACCGGCCTAGCCAGCTCTTCCAATGAAACAATAAAGAAAGAAGAAGAGCAAGCAATTCACTCTTTCAGCAATGACTGGAAAGACTTAGGCAAATTGATATCCAGAATACTGAAAATAGATCTCGAAAAATTAAATAGCGCGCAACTACCAATAAAAGAAATATCCGAGCAATCAGGGCTAATGCTAATCGAAGTCATCCTTATTAGGAAGCTGCTTGGCATAATACCTTTTCGCCAGAACTCAAGTTTTGAAAACCTAGATGGGAATTTTGTCAAAACCGCCGCCACGGAAATTATAGATGCACTAGATAGAAGTGCCTCGCGAGCGTCGAACCCATTTAAACTGGCCCTAAAGATATCTGAAAATCCAGACGCCTCAACTTCAAAAAGCAGTGTAACAGCTAAAATTCAAGAAATTTACAAACAGAAATATGGAATAAGCCTGGATAAAACCAACATAGTAGAGCTAAAAAAATTCGTGGAAGAGGATATCCGCGACACCTCAGAATTACTCCGAATAAATAATCCACAGAAAGCGACTCCAACCTTCTACTTAAAAGGAAGTCACTTATGCTATCAACTTGAGGCTTTTAAACCAGACCGATATAGCGATGAGTCAACCTGGGATTTTGCTGTCTGCTATCACGCTCACTCTGAAATCCCAACAAAATCGTCTAGAAATTACAAAAGCTTGCCCTTAGGCACTAACAAAATTTCTCTCATCTCGATAAGAGAGGCCTACCAACTTTACGATGGTAGCGATTTATCAGGAGAAGAAAATTCGTGGATTGCACTGTTTAAAACATTTGAAAATCAAGAGACCACCAGAAGCACAGAGCAACAGCAGTTGATAAACGGCTTCATTGCCTGTCATCTTACAGAGGTAGCATATGCAAGAGCTGATATTTTTCCCATTGAAATAGTTAGAGCTGAAGCAGATGGAGAAAATTGGCTAATCCACGTATGCAGCAAATTTTCAGAAGAAGTTGAGCGACTAGCCAAGTCTCTGAACCTTGAGCCACCGGCGACCAGGTTGGAAAAAATATTAAAGAGGGACGAAAGTGAGCTAGAAGCGCTAATTTGGAGCTTAGTCAGCGGAAATGGTTTAGGGAAAGAAGAAGAAGAAAGCATACTTACATTCTCATCATCCAGTATTTGCGAGGACGGTACTACAACTTATACATTTACCTCTCGCACCCAGTTGCCATATCACTCCAACTACTATATCGCTCCAAATTCTATTCAGGGCACTTTACGTCAACTGAGCAGGCGAACAAAGGCCCTGGAGACTTTAGCTTGCCATTCCGAGCTGTTAGATGTACTGATTGCACCTCAAAAACATACGTCACCCTTTAACTGCCCTGCCCCAAACCCTAGTCTATTAAGTCAACTGGACGACTCCAAACAGAAAGCATTCAATAAAACTCTATCTACACTGCCCCTATATTTGGTTCAAGGCCCACCTGGAGTAGGAAAAACGTTTCTGGTTTCGACTTTGGTCAAGCAACAGTTCGAGCATGAAGCAGACAGTAGGCTATTATTGACCGCACAAAGCCACTCTACAGTACAGCACCTTTATCATGAGGTTTGTAAGTCCCTGAACAAAACAGACGATGAGGAATTCATTGTACTGCGCTGCAGCAAACAGGATAAAAATGATGAAACCTCGCTAATAGATGCTGACGAAAAATCAAAAAAGCATATAACAAACTTCATGAGCAGCCCTCTCTACATAAATTCTGAGTCAGCTGAATTAAAGTCTGAAATTCGTCAAATGCTAAATGGTCAAATATATAAGCGCTACCCTCTTATCAATCAGTTGCTTCGATGCGCCAACATGGTGTTTTCAACTACCAACTCTGAGCAAGTAGAGCGAATGATCCAAGATAGAGCCCAATTTGATTGGACCATCATGGAAGAGACAGGGAAAGTCACTGGACTTGAATTAGTAAGTCCCCTTTTGCTTTCACACCGCCGATTAATGATCGGAGACCATAAACAACTGCCTCCATACCGATCCAATGAAGTTATAGCGATCCTATCTGACCCGCTCAAACTGAAATCAATTTTGCGAGACAGTGAATATATATTGCATCCAAAAGTTCGGGGCACAGTAGCAAAATCGATCCTCGAAGACCTAGACTTTTCCAATGAAAGTATAGCGAGCATAGGTAAGTCCGCCTCTAAGTATTTCATGCTTTTCCAAAGCCTTGTTGAAGATGAAATACTTGAAAAAGAGCTTCATGAAAAAAAATTCGGGTCCGAAAAAGGACGACGGGCTATAGGCAGTATGCTCGAGTACCAACACAGGATGCACCCAGACATTGCTCAACTAATCTCTCGTGTATTTTACAAAGGAAAACTAAAAACAGACACCGCCATAGAAAGACATTTCACCTTACCAAAACTTTCACTTCCTTTTGAGTTTCACGAAACAAAACTCTTGTCGACTTCAGCACCACTCACATGGATCGACATGCCAGACATACAAACCACGAAGCATTTAAATCAAGGCGAGCAGGCTCCTCGCTGGCACAATTCAGGAGAAAGAAGCGCCATCTTTTCGATATTAAAAAAATTAATACCTAATCCCAACTCTAAGTCAGTTGCTAAGATTGCAATTCTCTCCCCATATTCCGAGCAAGTCGGAAGGCTAACAAGAGGGATTTATAGCCATGGCATGCTAAAGGCTGAATTTTCTCACCTTGAACACTTTAAAACAGCAGATGATCATTCTCATTTCTGTAGTACGGTTGATGCCTTTCAAGGTAGCGAGGCTGACATTGTAATAGTCTCTTTAGTCAGGAATAACGGCAATGCTACGATTCGAGGCGCTTTAGGCTTTTTAGCCGATGAACGTCGTATGAATGTGCTGCTGAGTCGAGCACGCTATAAACTTATAATTGTAGGCTCATATAGCTTATTGAAAGCATGGGGCGGAGACTACGATAGCTATAACTCGCCAGAAGAGCTCATCCAAATCCAGGACTTCTTACCTCGGCTTGTTGCGAACCTTGAGTTTCTTAGGAAAAGCGACCAACTCAGCTTAATCAAGTACTCTGATTTAACATCAAATGATTATAGCCAAGCCTGAAAGCTAAGACTCAACCAAGGATGAATTCTAAATGAGCCAACGCCCTACTATCTACGTAGTTGTTCCTTTTCACTTTGAACAACAACGCTTCAAAATACTTAAAGGCCAACGCTGGGGTGCAATTGACCACTTACTGCTACAAGAAATTGTAAAATCTAAAACCTCTGCCAGCGAGCTAGCCAGATTATCATGCCTTCCAAAGCGCCTAGTAATTGAAATACTGATCCCGCTTATGAAAGCAGGCTGGCTGGAACTTATTAAAAGCGACTCAGCTTATTTATTCAAAGCTACTTCCCGAGGGGAAGCAGTAGCCAAACTAGAGCAACTCCCACTCGACAAAGAGCCATTAATATCAACTCGGCAATACATGATTGATCCAAGCACGGGAGATTGCTACCGCGCAGGGCATAGGCAGCAATCATTCCAAATTTACAGCAAAAAAAGAATAGACGAGCTAATTCAATCTAAGGATGGCCACGTTGCAATTTTGGAATTCAAAAGCCTGATCAAAGAAGCTAGCTATAGCAATATATTTAATTGCGTTTCAGATCGTGATGAAGAAATTATCGCAATCGATGATTCGTTTATACGCATTTCAAAAGACCACACTAAGTACGCATTAATTTCTGTAGATGATTCCGACAAAATAGGGAACGCCCCTCCCAATCTGTCATCAGAGTTAAGCGAACAGATAATTGATGCTGCACATAAAAAGTTAGAAATAATTAGCACCATGAGTCAAAGCCAGAAGGCTCCAACCACATCCACCTTCCAAGGAAAGAACTGGAACAGAGGCTATTTACTCCATGCGTTAAGCGATGAAGAGTACGAACTAATACTTGGAGGCGAAAATCACAAACTTGCTTTTGACGAGGCCTTAAAAAAAGCTCAATCTCGACTTATAATCCACTCTACTTTCATCAACACTAAAAACCTGAGTGCCATTTCTGAAGCGATTTTCACGCTAGCTAGGCGATCGGTAAAAATTGATATTCTTTGGGGACAAGTAGAACCTATTGAAGAAGGTGCCCTTAAATCATACCAAGCTACTAGAGAATGCCTCTCAGAACTGATTGAGCAAACACATCTACAAGGCCTTGATACTCTGATCAACATTCACCTTGAGCCTACTGAGTCACATTCGAAGTTTTTAATATATGATAGCAAACCTGGTGTTTATGTTGCTCTACTTGGATCGTGCAACTGGCTAAACAGCAATTTCAATCTTTTTGAAGCATCTGTAAAACTTTCTAATCAGAGCATTGTATCTGAAATAATTGGCATATCAAGCGACATGGCCCGTGGCTCTTCTAAAGTTTCTAACCTCTTCAGTAGAGAGCTTTCAATACTTGCGAATTCCCTACGAGCTAACTCAACACAAAGCTCTCACGCTTCCTGTTCCTCAACCGCTCGCCTAGTATTAAAAAATGATCACTATGACCTGGTCAGAAAAGCTAGAGACAGCGCAGAAAAAGATATTTTTATATGCAGCCATCAGTTTAGCCATGTGGCCAAGCGACCTATTATTGCACCCATCACAACTTCTGCAAAAAACAATCGCGAAATACAAGCCAATATTTTTTACGGAAAAACCTGCGGTGGACTTGGAGACGAAGGAGTTAAAGCAATTTCAAATACTGTCAAGGATATTAACTTAAACATTAGAAAAGTTTCTAACCCGGTAGCTCATGCAAAAATCTTGACTTGGGATAATGATAGCGCAGTAATCACAAGCTTAAATTGGCTTTCAGCATCCGCATACGGTAATGACCTTGATGAAATTGGAGTCCATATTACCAGTAGAGACATTGCAACCAAAATAAAGGAAGCATTCGATGAGGCGCACCCAGAAATTAATATTTCCGATGTCACATGACATCGACCTAAGCAATTAACACTCAACATCTCTAAATGCAAGGTATTGGAACATGAACGACAACGTTTGGTTTACCTACAAAGCTCGAATTCAGGCACATAAAAGACTAGAGTGGCTAGATTTTCATGCACAACTGCTTCTCGTCTGGTATGCAATCCTGAGCACTATTCTCGCAGTATTAACCATTCGCTACCCCAAAGTAATGGGTGATAACACCGACATTCTTGCCACTATTCTATCGGTAGCTTTACTTGGTGTATCACTCTCTGTTGCCAACCGGGACTTCCGCGGTAGAGCTATGCTGATGCGCGACAACTATTTGAAACTACATAAACTTTATCGAAATATTCAGCATAGTATTGGTAGCGATAGCGACCACCAGACCGAGTACCATGACATCCTATCTGAGGCGGAGAATCATCGTGAAATCGACGACAGAATCGCGCGCGTATTTTCTCAAGGCCTTACTAGCAGACTCCCGACGCGCCTTGAAAAAGCTCAAGCCTGTCTATGGTTAGTGACACGAGTGCTTATCACTCTATCATTATATGCCGCCCCCATCATAGTTGGGTTATACGCATGGGCTAAAAATTTAGAGCAGACTATTTAACACAGCTAAACTTACCAATCACTCAAACGGCCTCTTCACATTGAATCCAACCAAGTAAGCCACACTTAGTTTTCATGATATATATATAATCCAGCCAACCAACCAACACCAAACACGTTGTATTATAGAGGAGCCAATTCTAATACCCCACTTACCTCAGACATCACGCTGCTCGTTGGTTAGTTAAATCCCCATGATTTTCCTAACCGGCGAGCGAGCAAACGCATCGTAAGAACGTAGTAATAGCGTGTTGCCTCGCTGCGCCGTTTTAGATGGTGTTCAAGAAACCAAGTCATATGCTTTTTTTGCCAAGACCAAGGCGTCTGTCGCTGCCAGCGGTCCACGATTTTTGCTTGGATAAACCTTGCCTGATCCAGATGACGTTGCCGCGTCGCATGCGAGCCGGTCAGCACCCCAGCCAAGAACAGTTCCATATCGAATGCCTTACTCATGCGCGTCCTCCAATGTAGGCAGCGACCACGTCGATCCGACCGTGTCCCAACTCATAGCTGATTTGCCTTCGAGCCTCACGATCTAAGACCCTCTCTGCCTGGCAGCATTGACCGCCGTTGATAGGCGCGCGGTGTTCGGTGATTTGCTCATAACGTTCACACGCGAACGCAGCTCGCAGTTCATGGAACGCTTTGAGGTTATGTGCATGCAGTGTGTCCCGCGCAGGGCGGACGATTTCCTGCAGAATGGTTAGGTAGCTTTCGCTCGGGGCAATCAGGTTGCGGCTACCTGCAGGCGACGCTTGCAGTGCAAACTCAAGAGCACCTCGAACCTGGTTGTCCACTGATATCCAACGCGGCGCCGAGGCGCCGGCACGGCCGCCTTTGGTGCCTTCCTGAATGTTAATCCTGCCTAGCTGGTTAGCTTCACGGCTTAGTCGTGGCAAATCCGCCAAGATGGCCTCACGCAAGCGCATGCCGGTGGCTCGCGCTAACAGAACAATCGCGGCGGCCCGTAGCTGATGATTGCGGCAAAGCATATCGACGATCTGCCTCACTTATTCACGGTCCTGGCCATGAGGCACCGACTGGCGAATCCCGGTGCGCTGCATACCCAACGCCTTGCTCGGACTTGGCAATTTCACGTACTGATCACCGCGCAGCGCCGCCATTGTCCTGTTAACGCTGGATAGGCGGTTTTGTGCGGTGCTGATGGCGAGGCTACCGCACTCAACCGCATCGCGCAGATACGCCGCATAGTCCACTAATACCTTCCGATCAATCTGCCGCGCATCATTGATACCGGGCCCTTGTTCGGAGCGGCACCATCTGACGAATGCCTGCCACCGATCACAGTGTGCCTTCACCGTGCCATAGTGGCCGCCGCCGAACATGTCTTTCAACGCCTGCGGCCCTGCATAGCTCAGTTGCCTGCCGTAGCCGAAATTACGGCCATCGCGTCTACCCACCAATGCCATGTCGAATCACCTCATCGCCTGGTCTCCGATCCTCGCCCCACGTCATCCCGCCAAGAATGTTGAGTGTTATCAGGGATCAAGGCCCCTGCGACCTGTGGGGATGTCCTCTAGCGCGGGACTGGCGGCTCCTTACGTCCGGGAGCAAGGGCATCTCATGATCTGGCCTTCTGAGCACCGTAACCGGTGGGCGGGTGGAGGCAGCGCTGGCTGACGAGACCTGCGCCTGAAGATCCTGAGCCATGTGCAAGCAGCAATGCGATGACCGGGGCATGCCTGACTGTCAGTCAGGTGTAGTCCATTCCTTGGTCTGCGGTACCATCATCTACATGGCTGTTGCTGGTGACATCGGCGTTTGTCACGCCGATTGTCACGAGGGGGATTGCCGCAAAGCCTTGTGCGATCAGGGTTGCAGCAGTGGTAAGAGTGCCCGTCTCTTTCCACAGAAAGAGACGGGCACAGGTTGGCGCAGTAGTCGGCCAAGCGGATAGGTTGCTGCAGGGCAGCGAGGTATGGTGTAGCTGGCGCACGAGCGCCATATGTGTAAGAGCATCCATCACATGGGTAGTGACCGGGCGAGCTGCCGGATGCGAATCGCCCTTGGGGAGAACCACCGCGAGAGCGGCGTGGCCTTGAAGGTTTGGGCCACCTGGGGTGCTGTCATCGACAGCGCTTGCACGGCCAGTTCTACGCCTGTGGATAAATCCGGTCAAGGATCGAAATTCGGCGCTATTGAGGACGTGAAATGCGGTTATCCACCGGTGGAATTCCGTGGTAAATCCCGGACATCGTCGTGGCTTATAGCTCTTCAAAGTGAGGTCCATCCAAACAGGGCGGCTTTGCAGCCCTGTTTGGATGGACCCGCGTGAAAGAGCAGCCAGCACCGATCTTGCAGGCTCACCCTCGATTGAATGCGCCATGACCATTTGGCAAGGCGGTGACGTTGTCGCCTACCGGATGGGCAAACTCATGCGGGGTGATATGGCCCGACCTGTTAGCGTCGATGTAGTTACTCCACCACGCCATGATCAACCGACGCTGCTCCAAAAATTGGGCCTTGTGGATATACGCAGCGCGCACGCGGTTACGCTCCTGATGGCTCATCTGCCGCTCAATCGCCGCGTCCGTCCACAGCCCTGATTCGAGCAAGGCACTACAAGCCATGGTCCTGAAACCATGCCCGCAGACATCCTTGGTGGTGTCGTACCCCATATTGCGCAGCACCTGGTTAACCGTATTCTCCGACAAGGGTTTCCAGTACCTGTGGTCACCGGGCAACACGAGTTCAAAGAAGCGATTCAAACTGCGCAGCTGTTCAAGGATCTCGATGACTTGAGGCGACAGCGGCACTATCTGAATGTCCCCACTCATCTTGGTCCCGCGTGTGGAATAGCGGACGCCTTCAATCGGCTTGCGGGTATCGGGAATCTCCCACATCGCCCGCTGCAGGTCGAATTCATCCCACCGGGCGAAGCGCAGTTCGCTGGAGCGCACGAACACATGCAGCGTCAGTAGCACTGCGAGCCGGGTCAGCTCGCGACCGGTGTAGTTGTCGATTCGGCTCAATAATTCAGGAAGGCGGTTCAGCGAGAGCGCAGGACGGTGCACGGTACGCGGCGCTTGAATCGAGCCGGCCAGATCGAGCGCTGGATTTTGAGTGATCTGCCGCGCCCGCTTCGCTCCCCGCATGATCGTGGATAGATAATTCTGCACACGCAGCGCAACATCCATCGTGCCGCGATCCTTGATTCGCTGGGTGACCTCAAGCAGATCATGGGTGTCGAGTTCAGCGATAGGCCGCTGGCCGATCAGTGGAAATACATGCGTGCGCAACCTGCTAAGCACCGTCTTGGCATGGCTCTCAGTCCAGCGCCGGGACATTTCGACGTGCCACTCCAGGGCAACGGTTTCAAAGAGAAGGCTCGCACGCTGGGCAGCGATCTTGGCCTTCTGCTTTTCTTCCATCGGATCAAGGTTATCGAGCAACAAGGCCTTGGCCTCATCACGCTTGGTCCTCGCAACGGCCAATGAAACGATGGGGTACTTGCCAATGATCAGCGTGCCCTCCTTGCCGCTGGGTTTGAAATACCGCAGCCGCCAAGTCTTCGAGCCACTGGGCGCGACGTACAGGTACATACCCCCGCCGTCGAACAGTTTGTAAGCACGATCACGCGGTTTGGCCGTGCGGCATTTGAGGTCGCTGAGCGGAGTGGCTAGGCGTGGCATAGGGGTACGTTCTCCATTCAGGAAAGACGCTGTACCCCAAAAATACCCCCGGTTATTGGGGATTTAGTTGGTTCCCGACGGAGGGTCGTGGAAACGAAAAACCGGCCAGAAGGCCGGTTTAGAGGGCTTCCAAAGCATTCAGCGGAATGCAGTGGAGCTGGATGTGGTGCCGGAGACAGGCACCCTACCTGAACCGAAAACACCCGTGTTTATTGGGCCAATCAATCATAACGCCAAGCTGATGTACTGATCGCTGTACTTCTGCGTTCACGCTGGGCGGCCAATAACCATCACTTCGACCACGTCACCAGAGGCTGCCGCCTCGTTGGGGCCGTCGCTGAGCAGCAGGGTACCTTTATTCCTGCGCCCTGTCAGTTCGACTCCCAGTGTCGTAATCGAACCAACCACAGCGAAGTACCCACGGTTACCTACGAACCTGGACACCGGCACCACCGTCGGCGCCGATGCGTAGGGTGACGGGAAGGTCAAAGTCACCGCCCCGCCCGTGCCCAGGGTGGCGGTCAGGCGAATGGCCGTGACGCCCGCCGCGGCCATTGCCGTTGTCATCTGCGCCGTGGTCGGGCTCTGGTTCGCCCTGGCCAGCGCCTGGCGCGCCAGCCGGTTTGGCAGGGAGATCATGATGGCACCGCCTGAACGTTGATCTGGATGATGTTCATGGCCCCGCGCACCCATACACCAGGTGAGCCGGGCCACACCTCCGCAACATCGCAGTAGCGCAGCAGCCGGCCTGAGAAATCATCAGACGACGGCATTGTCGCGCTTTCCTGCATGGTCAGCAGGTTGGAGTTCTTGTTCTGCACCTCAAGGGCCGTGCCGACTGCGATACCGCTGCTCGCGTAGACACTGACCCAGCCTGTGCTGCTTGCCTGAACATCCATAAACCACCTCCGTATGTGTGCCTTACAAATCAACTGACCCGGACAAAACTCGCGTCAGGCAGTCCGTAGGCGAAGGTATGCGCCCCTTGGACCTTCATCGCGACGGACGAGTCGTAGCCAGTCGGTTGCATGCCATTCGACTGCCAGGACAAGCCGGCCCGGTACTTGTAGCCGGTGCCTGCTGCAAAGTCGTGCGGGGTTTGCGTGCCGCTGATCGCCGGCAGCACAACGCCCAGGTACCACTTGGTGGTGGCCTCGCCGCGAACCAGTACGCCGGCCGGGTCCACATACTTGCCGTCGCCGTCCGCATAGCTCTTGTCCATCCACAGCGTCATTTGCCCGTGGGTAGGCTCCTGGAACACCACAGCCCAGGCATTCGGGTAGGCCGACTTCGGGCCGGATTGCGACTGGGCACCGCTCACGAACGGCACGCGGGCAGTGTTCTGGCCACCCAGCACCAGTTGCGTGCCCTGGTAACCGAAGGTAATCCCCTGCAGCGCGTAGTCGGTCAGCACGCTGATTGGCTCCAGCGCGGTTACATCAGCGGTGACTACCAGGCTTTGCGGGGTGACATCGATGGCGAAGGACTGCCGCAGGATGTACCGGCCCAGCGTCTTCGTGTTGTACCCCATCAGCTCATTGACGATCTGGATGCTGACGCAAGACGCCCGTCCGGACGTGCCCGGCAGGATTGGCTGGCCGTCAGCGAAGGCCTGGTACAAGGTGTTGCGAGCGGTCGGGCTGCCGGTAGCATCCCCGTTCGAGCCGTGGGCACCACCAGTGAACGCCAGCGATCCGCCATCACCGCCCGACTGGGCAGATACCTGCATTGGTGGCAGGTAGTCGCTGCCGGTGGTGTTCAGAACTACCCACACCGCGCTGCTCAGGTCATTCCCAGGCGCCCAGCTGGTGGCCAGGATGTTCGGCACCTGGTTGACGCCAAGCAGGCCGAAGCGGACGCGGTAGCAGCTGTCCTTGCTGGCCCACGACAGGATCAGGTTCCCGGAGTTATCCAGCGACCACTGAACAGGCAGCGTCGAGGACGAGGCCGAGCCAGCAGCCACGGTGTAGCGCTGCGGGTCGATGATGTAGCTGTAGCCGGCCTGGAACGAAAGGTTGCTCGCGATCTGCTGCCCATAGGCAGGCAGCGCCGTCGTGTCGAGAGTGATCCGGAACGACAAGCCACTGACAGTGGGGCTGTTCAGCACCACGGTCTGAACGCCAGAGCGCGGGATATCCGGGGCAGGATCAGTGAAGTTGTAGACGGTCAGTGCCGGATTCGCGGCGGTCTCGTAATTGAGGGCGTCTAACTCTTCGATGATCCAGCCGTCTGGAGGCCCCGAAATCAGGGTAGTGCCGTTCTTGAAGTAAGCGACACGATAGAGCTTGCCAGCCCTGGCGCCCGTTACCTGAACGTCCAACAGCACCGCCATGAAAGCTGATGGCTCAGCGCTGGTCGCGCCGTTCCGGGCGCTGGCCTTCTGCGGGTATACCCGGTACTTGTTGATGGAGATTGTGTCGCCCATACCCTGCATCGCCAGGTAGGCGGACTGTTCAACGATCCAGGAATAGCCGCCAAATGGCGAAGTGAGCGAGTTTACCGGCGTCCCTGCTGCCGGGAAGGCCGCTGCGTCAATGGTGATCAAGAAGCGAAGCTTTGGGCGCTGAGCGGGAACAACCGCAATGGTCTGCACACCGCCAGTTCGAACTATCCCAACTTCGCCATCTGTGTAGTTGTGGATAGTTACGCCAGTACCGACCGTTGCGTAGGTCTGTGCATCGAACTCTTCAAGGATGATCCCATTACCGGTATTGCCACCAATGTTTGCGCCGTTCTGGAAATACGCAATGCGGTAGTACTTGCCCTGCATGTACTGGGCATCGCCCAGGATCTTCACTCCCAGTACAAGCCGGTTCATCACATCATTGGCAGGCGAAACGCCGCCGGCCCGCGTCATTTGCTTGAGCGGAAACGCCTTGGCCTTGTTGACGGTCAGCTCATCAACCTGAGAACTCAGGTACTTCTTCTGCTCCAGGCCACCAGTAGAGACGTGCAGATAGAGGATCAGCGACTCAAGCACATCGGCAGACACAACCCAGAAGTAGTCACCAATAGCAGTGCCGGCCACGCCAGACGCCAGATCTGGATAAATGTCGCCATTGATAAGCGCCGCCTCAGCAGCCGACTGGGCGAGCGTGGCCGAGTTGTTGGCCTGGGTCGCGTAGAGCCCAGCAGTTGCAGACGAGGTGGCCGCCGAGTTGGCGGCACCCTGGGCAATGTTGATGGCCTGATTGAGGTCACCGAACTGGGTGGCGATCTGCTGCGCCGTGGCAGCGCTGTTGGCAGCGGACTGTGCCGACTGCCCGGCCTGCTCCGCATACTGCCTGGCCAGCTCTGGCTGGTTTTCGATCTCGCCAATGGTCAGCAGCGACAGCGTGGGACTACCGGTTGGGCCGAACGTCAGGATCTTGTTGGCCCGAGCAACAGCGCTGGCCAGGTTGATGACCCCTTCCGGCTCCAGCTCGGGCACGGTGAGCGCCCGGCCAACATCATTCTTCACTTCCTTGAGCGCCAGCCAGATCCGGTCGTAGTCGCGGTTTACGGTGCTGGAAAGGAAGTCGCCGTTCAGCTGGTAGTCAATCAGCCGCTGGAACTCAACCTTCATCTGGAACAGAAGATCGCCCAATGGGGGCGTAGTGAAGGTAACCGAACTTTCCGGGTTACCTATTCCAGTAATTACAAACCCCGTAGTTACCGGAACCCCATTGAGGGAAATATAAAGATCTTCTGGCCCCAGTAGCAGGAATGGAACTGCATAAGTGACAGCAACCCCGTTGGCTGCATACCGCTTGAAGATTGGGCCGTCTTGAACTGCCATCGACTCACACCTCGTTCTGTGCGGGCTAGTAGTCGACTTGCACCTCGTGCACGCCCGCGTTGGTGCGCCAATCGTCCCGCCGTACTTCCGTCGGTTTCCCGACGTTCCGGCCAATGCGCACAGGGGTTTGGGCGATAGCGCCAGCACCAGAATCGAGGTAGTCATCATCCTGATCGGTAAGCGCTGGGTTGAAGTCACGCATCTGGTCCCAGAGCGGGCCGCGCAGAACGTCGACGTGGGCCCACAGGAAGCTGGCCGACAGTGGCGACTCCAGGGCGTCGAGGATGCGTTTTTGCTTATTGGTGCTGCTGTGCTCTTCCCCTACCCCACACCCCGTACCCTTGAGGGCCTGGCGCAGAATGGTCGGGACGAAACCGCCCGGGCCGTTCGTCTCCACCACCACACGGGTGATCTGGTACTTGATGACCAGGTCGCGGACCTGCTTCACCTGGCCGCCGGTGATCTTCTCGGTACGCTCATCGAACTCGGCGATCTCGCCTTCCAGGCCTTTGCACACCTGCCAATACAGCTGGCCACGGGCATCGGTCAGGATCAGCGAGAAGGCGGAAGCGTCAGACTTGATCTTGCCGAGCGAGCAGTCCCAGTACGCTGCGGCCCCGACAATCTGCGTAGTGCCCAGGTACATGGCGCAAGCGCCGTTGGCGTAGCGGATTTCCGGCTCGATGGCGTACGGAATCATGCGGGCCGGGTCGAGGCGCACGTCGGTGACCGGCTTGCTATGGAGCTGGTACTGGCTGTCCCATTCGTTGATGGTCCGGGTTTCCACCCGGCGGTTCTGCAGCTCGATCAGGTCGAAGCGCTTTGGCCAGGCGCTGCCGGCGTAGCAGTCGATCAGCGTGCCCGGGGCTTCCAGGAACTCCAGTTGCAGCCCCTTGAGCAGAAAGTCTTTGCCCTCGATCAGCACGCGGGCGTGCTTGCCGATGCCAGAGAACACAACCTCTGGCACGAACGGCAGGGTGTAGTGGGTGTCCTTGGCCAGCTGAATCCGATGCTCCTGGGCGAACATGCGGATGGTCAGGCAGTCCGCGCCCATGGCCTCGATCTCGTCGTACAGGCTGTCATGGGTGTGTGGCGTGCCGATGTAAAGCTTGCTGCCGCCGGGCACCAGGATGTGCGTTTGCTCACCCAGGCGGTACCGGAGCTTCTCCCGGGCCTCGGGGGTGGCAATGTTACGGGGCACTTCAACGTCGTCGTTCTGGCACTCGTCAGCGCGGGCCGAGGTGACGTTCGAAAGAATGCCCTTGGCGAACATACTGGCGTTTCGGAAGTCGGCGGCGCCTTCAACCCACCACTGCTCAACCGTGCCTTGGTTGGGCGGCAGCAGGTGGCGGGTCAGCGGATGATTGCGGATAACGTTCTGCGTATCCCGGCTGGTCTTGTAGGCCGTGTTATCGGCCTCGGACTGGTGCAGGATGCGGAAGGCTGGGTCTTTGTAGTACCGCCAGGCGTTGTAGATCGCCAGGATGGTGGACTTGCCGAAGCCCCGGAAACAACGCAAAACGGCCAGATGGCCCTTGGCCTCCAGCCATATCAGTGCCCGGACGTGAATGTCCGGGACCTCCCACCGCATCCGCTTTGCCCAAATCAGGAAGAAGACCAGCAGGCTTACTTTCTTCTCTGGCTCAGTGGACATTCCCGCCCTTCTGCATCCGCTCGATGATGGCCTGGGCTTCGCGCTCTGCCGCCGCCAGTTCGCCGTCCAGTTCGTCGATCTCCTTGCCAGCATCCGGCGCAGGCTTCTGGCGGTTCAGGATGCCGGCGATGTTCACCACCTTGAGCAGCAAGGTCATGGTGGCCGCGGCGTTCTTCTTGCACCAGTAGCGGTCGCCCCGCTCCTGCTGGGTCAGCTCGGCCGGCGGCTTGTCGGCGCCGGGCCACTGGTGCGGATCCACCTCGGTGATGACTACTTCGCCCAGGCGCTCGGTCAGCGCCTGCAGCCTTACGATCTGATCGTCGCGCATATCACCGGCCTCTTACTGCGGCGCCCAGCGACGGGCCGCGGTCTGGGGTCATCTCGCCCGGCTCCCACCAGAACTCCTGGCCGAACTCCTTGCGTGCACGCTGGCGCATACGGCGCATGTACCCGGGCGAGAAGTATTCCTGCAGCTGGTGGAAGATCATGTGGTCGGTGGCCGCTTTGGTGTACCAGAGGTTCGCCGCCGGCGTGTGGCTCTTGAGCAAGCGCACCAGGTTGCCACCGGTGCTGTCGACGTTGCCGTCAGCGGCCGTGCCCTTGAGCTTGAAGATGGATTCGATATCGCCAGCAATGGGGCCACCCAGAGCAGCCAAGGCAGACTGGCCACCCTGTGTCTGGTCACTGAACAGGAAGTCGCCGTACAGGCCGAGCGAACCACCCTTGAGGAAGGCAGCAGCGCCGAAACGCAGGCCAGGCACGCCCAGGGCGCCATCGTCCAGCATGTTCTTGGGGTCACGCCCCATCACCAGCTCGCCCAGCTGGATGGCCATGCCGCCGAGCACGGTGGTGCTGGCCATCAGCGCGGCCATGTACCCGGCCTTGCCCCAGCCGCTTTCCTGAGCCATGGCGCGCCGGAAGTGCCGCATCATCATGGCGATGGAGAATGACTTGAACTGCCAGAAGCTGCGGGCCAGCTCACCCTTGACGGTGCCGCGCTGGAGCCCGCCCTGCATGAACGACTTTTCCCGGGCACCCGGCTCGATGATGGCCATGTTGGTTTCGTCCAGAACAGTGCCCAGCAGCTTGGTCGCTGCCATATCCTTGAGGCGCTTTGGCGTGCTCTTGTACTGCTGGGCCAGCGCAGTGAGCTGGGCGTCAGGAATGCGGTAGATGCTGCCGGCCGTCAGCACTTCATCGCCGGCCCCGCGCCAATCCTCGGGCTGGGCCAGGCGCCACACCGACCAATCAGCATCGGTAACGCCCATGGCCTGCAACCGCTTGGCATCAGCAGCATCCATGCTGGCGAAGTCCTGAAAGCGGCGGGTCATGCTACCGATGGTGTCCATCATGGTGGCGCCGAATGCCCGCTGTGCCCCGGCGGTGATGGCGTTCATGCCAGAGATCTGCATGACCTTGGCCGCTGCGGTCTGCGAGAACTTGGCGATGCGGCCCGAAACGGCCTCGGTGGTACCCAGGCCATCGGCGCCCCAGCGGTTCAGGCTGCCGATCATCTGGTTCAGGCCGAGGCCTGCGCGCTGGGCCAAGCGACGGTCAGCCGCACTGGCCGGGTTCAGCATCCGCAACTCGTTGGCGAACACCTGCATGACCGGCATGCCGTTCATGGATGCGGTAAGCCCCAGCGTGCCCTGGTCGGTGACGGAGGTCAGAACGGCAGAGCCAAGGCGGCTGGCCACATTGAGCGCCCGATAGGTGTCGAAGCCGTTGGCAATGGCTGCCGATGCAGGTGGCTCACGGGTGCCGGCCACTTCCTCGTACAGGCTTTCGATCCGCTTACGCTGCTTATCTGCCGCTTCACGGGCCTGCTCCCCCTTCTTTCCAGGAATCTTGAGGGCCTTGTCCATCTGCTGTTTCTGGCCTTCTTCCAGCCAGTAACGCATTTGGTGGTTGGGGTTTGGCCCAAGGCTCTCGACCAAGGAGATATCGCGCGAAGCCCGGTCGATGTGGCCAATCAGCAGTTCAAGCAGGTTCTTGTCACCGTAGGCCTGCTGGGCAGCAATGAAACTCTCGGCGTCCTTGTAGTGGATCTGCCGCGACTCGCTGCCACGGTTGGCCCGCATGCCATTGCCGGCGACGGCGCCAGGCTCAAGCTTGTTCAGGCCGCCAGTGGCCAGCGTTTCCCAGGCGTGCCCGAGAAAGTCAGACAGCTGCTGGTCGTTCATCGGCGTGCCGTCTTCGTTCAGGTACTTGCCACGGTTCGCCCATTTCAGGTGGTCGCTGACCCATTGCGCTTGGTCACGGGCCACCTTTACCTGCGAATGGTCGCGCGGCATGGCCCAGTCATCGAGCTTGCCCACGTCGCCACCGGCACGGTTAAAGCGCAAGCGCAGCTGCTCGGTCACGTCCTGGAACGACTTGGCCGCCACCTTGGCCGCCGCATTACCGGAGTCTTCCCCGTGCAGCTCGCGAACCAGCGCCAGATTGCCCTGCTGGTCCTGGAACAAGCCCATGAACTTGCCCTTGGTCACATCGATAACGTCGAGCATGCGGCTCAGTGCGTCATCACGGATGGCGCGGGTTGCGGATTCAATCGAGAGAATGCCGCTCTTGCCGTCACTGGAGAACGCCAGCAGGCGGTCCAGGCCTTCAAGTGGCTGGTCGGGAAAACGCGCCATATAGGACTGCACACGGTCGTGCGCCAGGATGGTCAGGGCAACGCGCTTTTTCTTGAGGTCAGCTTCGGCAACCAAGTCCTGCGCCGACTTGCGCGCGGCCTCGGTCAGGCGGTCGGCGGCAGATTTGGATTGCCACTGCGGGTCTGTCTGCGCCAGCTGCTTCATGTTCTGGCGGACCCGGTTCTCGATGCCTTTGATTTCCTGCTGGTTGAGCGTGCGGCCAATCGCCTGCGTGACGGCCTGGATACATTCGGGACGCATGGGCTTGCTCCTGGGGGAATGGAGCAAGCCTATGGTTGGGAGATAGACGGTTTCCCGACTATTTGGGCTATTCCGAGGTGCAGTTGTTGCCGCGCCAGTTCCAGCTGGTGATCACATCATTGGCAACTTCGAAGGTGGTCACGCACGACAGTGCTACGTTCATGCCTGGAGTTCCACCGTATGAGTTGGTGTAGGCAGTGTTGCCAACGTAGGTGGTTTGGTAGGTAGGAGCAGTCCCTGGCAGGTACATATTGCCGTTGCTCGAATAGACCAAGAACCGATGCCCGCCAGTCTCATATGCTTGTTGCGGTGGCCCCCACTTCTGAATCAGCTGCAGCTCGCTCGAACCTACCCAGCTTTGCAGCACTTGCTCGTATTTGGCTGTAGTCGCGCACCCCGATAAGACCAGCGGCAACAATGCCAGCGAAAGCCATTTCATGGTGATCCCTTCTAGTTGTGATGGCAGATTGCTCATTCAACCGAAACCGCGCTGCAGAAAGCAAGCCGCTGCCGCTGCGAATCCTCGGGCATCCTGCTGGGCAGCCTTGATATCGTCGTCAGCCTGCGCCAGCAACTCGCGGGCAGAGACGGTGACCGGGCGGCCTTCATCGTCCAGCATGCCGGTGGGCAGATGCATGTCATCCACTCGGGCCATGATCTCGTCAGCCAGCTGAATGGTGGGATCGGCCTCGGCCTGGCTGGGGCTGGCAAGGTCGGCGGGGTCTTTCTCCGGCAATGCAGTATCAGCCTTATCCGATCCGCTTTTTGTTGGTTCTGATGCGCTTTCAGCCGGTTTCGATGCAGATTTCGCCCCTTCTGTTGCAGCCTGTTGCGCAGGTGTTGCGCGTTTCGGCGCAACGATATCAAGGCCAATCGGCTCAGGCCGGGGCTGCAGCGCATCCTGCTCGGCAACCAAGCGGGCGATCTCTGCGCGAGCAGCGGCAGCAAGGCTTAGGCGTTCATTGCCCTTAGTTACGCCAGCAGCCAGTGGCTTTGGCTGGAAGCCCTGAATGATCTGGTCGGCCCGTTCTTCAAGGCGTGGTTGCAGACGCTCCGGGGTTTCCCCACGCACCAACGCTGCCAAGTCACGGCGGGCAAGCTCCCCGGTTCGATTCCCCTGCAAGGATTCTTCTAGGGCGGTGACGCGGTCGGTCAGCTGCTGGCGCTCGTCCTCGATAGCCTGCTTTGCCGAAGTCTCTGCACGCTTACGGCTCAGGCCATCGGCCTGAAACTGCTTGGCCCGGTCGCGGTAGGTAGCGTCCAGGCCTTCGAGGTTGCGCTGCAGGCCGGCCAGCTCGGTGCGAATGTCGGCCACGTTGGGGAGCACGCCAGCGGCTTCCTGCTCCAGCTCCTGGCGCACTACTGGCTCCAGCTCCTGGCGTGCGCTGGCAATGGCTTCATTACGGGTCGGCACCTTGGGTGCTGGCGCCTCGCTCCCACGGAGAAATTCAGCGCTGTGGATGCTGTCTGGTACCGCCACCGGTTCGCCGCGGCTGAGCTGAGCAATAGCTGTGCGCAGCGCTTCCTGGTGCGACATGGCCGACCTTGGGTCAATGGGCGCACCTGGTGCTGCATCAACGTCGAAGTGCTGCGTTGTGCGTTCGGTGAGGGCTGCGTCGACCTGGTCAGTGGTTGGGCGCCTCATACCGGCCCGGCCGATGCCAAAGAACGCGGCCCCAAGAATTGCGTCGGTGGCCAGCGCCGTGCCGTCCATGACCCGATACTGCGCGGCCTGGGTGGTGTAGCCCCCGCTCTCCAGGATGGCGGCAGTGGCACCGCGCCCGGCCATACCCAAGCCAACGTTCGCTCCTACAGCTATCGCTGCGTCTCCCAGCACCGGGCCAACAAAGCGAGCCGCCGGCAGGATGGCGCCGATACCGACGGTGCCGGCGTCGATCAAACCCTTGAGGCTGGCAGTGTCCTCGTCGATGCCTTCGGCCATGGCCACCTGCTTGCCGCTGTAGCCTGCCGGCGCACCAGCAGCAACCGCCGCTCCCACAGGTCCAGCTGCAACAGCGCCGACCACGGCTCGCGGCAGGATTGCCGCAGCTTCCCCCAAGATCTGGCCGACCACACCGACCTCTGTTGGGTCAGGGCGAAGGTCCATCACTGACTTGGCCGTTTCTTCGCCAATCCGGCGGGCCTGGCTTTCACCAAATTCCTGCTGCGCCTCGGTCTGGCCATCTTCGAACTCAGGGAAATAGCCGGCGCCGACCGACAGGTCGGACTCGATTGCCGCGCTGCCCAGCTGCAAGGCCGTGGTCTGAACCGTGCGCCCGGCTTCGATCATGCCGCGCGCCAGGCCTGGCCCAATCGCACCAAAGGCGCCAGTGAAGACGCCCGGGGCCAGTTTCTCGGTTGTGCGGTCGTACAGCTGTTCCTGGCTGGCCACCTCACCAGCATCCACCATCTCGTTGAGCCAGCTCATTTCACCCTCACGATCATTGGTTCATTGGTCTTCGGGTCCACCTGGATGCGGCCCGCGTTCATGAGGTAGTACACGCCCTCCTTGCCTGGCACAGGCTCAAGTGGCATGTCCTCCAGCTGGCCGACGGGGAACGCAGTGCGCTTGGCCAGGCCTTCCAGTTCAATGTCCACAACCTTGTTGAACACCACGTCAGTCATTCCGTAGGGCTTGATGACCTTTTGCCCGCCACGCTCACTGATGCCACCAGTGATCATGTCGATAGCCTTCCGGGTGGTGGCCTTGTCCAGGTCGTCACCGGTTTCGTAGCTAACGCCCTTGGCTGCGGCAGTGCTGACGTACAAGGCCTTGAAGCCCTGATAGGCCTGCTCGCGCTGCGGAGTGCCGGGGGCAAGGGAAAGGCCGACGCTCTCATCGAACGCCGTGCGCATCAGTTCCTCCTTGGGTTTCGGTACCGACTTGTCATCGAGGATCTTCTGCCCGCTCAGCAGCATCTTGGGAACGTCGGTGCCATCGGCGCCCTTGAGGTCGCGGAACTTGGCCATGCCGGCCAAAACGGTGACAGGCTGATCAGCCACTAGCGGCTTGATGGCGGCGGCATAGTCACCACCTGTGGGAGCGGCCTGAGCCAGGGTGCCGAAGATCGTCAGCTTGGTGGCATCGTCTGCCTGGGCGAGCACGGACGCCAGCATGGCCTGCTCGCCCGGCTTCCATGGGTTCCGGGCCACCTGTGGACCGTAGGCGCTGCGCACCGAATTGACGATGTCGTAGCGCTGGCCCAACTGCTCTGCCAGCTTCGCCTGGCCCTCTGGCGTGGCAATGCCGCTTACATCAAGCGGCTCAACGTCCTGCCCGGTGCGCATGGCGTTAAAGGTCAGCGGGTCCTCGCGCATCATCTTGAGGTTACTGTCGACGGCAGTTTGCAGGCGGTTGAGGTTGGCTACCGCTGTCACCGATCCACCAGTCTCGGCCAACTGCCGGCGCTTACTGTCCAGGTACTGCTGCTGCTCGAGCATGGGTTTGCGCAACAGGCCCTGCACTTCGTTCATCTCGCTGATTCGGGTGTTGTACTCGCCGGCCATCGAAGTGCCGGCCAAGCTGGCGCGCCACCGCTGCTGGTCTGCCGGGGTCGGCGGAATGCCGGTAGCCGCCTGCCGATCCATCTGCGCCAGCACCCGCTCGGCCTTCATTTCGCGCATTTCCGCTTGGCGCTGGGCGTGTTCTTTCACCTGGTAGATCCGACCGGTCACGGTGTTCAGCAGCTGATTGCGCTTATCCGGGTCCAGCTTGCCGGCGTAGAAGCCGTCGGCCGCGGTAAGGTCGTGCTCGATCTGCTGCAGGGTGCCCAGCCCATCACGCGCAGCGACCACCCGCTGGGTGGCCTGGGTAGTCCAGTTCGCGTCCTTGGCTTCCTGTTTCCGGGCCTGCCACATTTCGCCGTAGGCCAGGCGCCCCGCCATGTCGACATCCTCGCTGTCGAGGCGTGCATTCAGCTTGCCGATGTCTGCACCTGGTAAGGCGGCCTCCTTGCCGATCAAGTCCATGCGCACGGCCAAATCGCCTTTGGCTGCGTCAGTTCGGGCGCCAATGGCCAGCTTACGGATGCCCTCTTGGCCGGCCAGCTGCAGCCGCTGCTGCGCCAAGCCCATTCGCTCGATCTCGGGCTCTGACAGGCCATTGAACTGTAAGGGTTCAAGCTTGGACACGGCGCTGGTGTATGCCTCTTCCAGCTTGTCGTGGCTGAGGCTGCCCAGCCTGACCTGCTCGGCCAGATCGCTGTTGATGGTGCTGATCTGGGTTTCGCGCTCGAACAGCGCGTTGCTGGCCTTCACGCGGGCTAGCGCCTGGTCTTCCTGGCGCTGCTGGTCCAGGATGCCGTAGGCGGCACGCTGCACGTCGCCGGTCAGCTGCTGAACCGCCTGATTCTGCGCCCGGGTGTCCATGGTGATGACGCGGTTCTGCTGGGCATCAGGTAGGACGCGGGCCACACCAGGCCCGACTGGAATTTTTGCCATCAGCCGTTACCCCCTGCCTTGGATACAGTGCCATTTTTACCGGCGGCGCTGGCCTTCCACATGCCGTACTGGGCGCCCGCCGAAAGGACCGAACCGATTGCCTGGGAGTTCGCAGCCGACTTCTGCTGCTGGCCGTAGATCGACATGTTCGCCGCATCGGTGTAGCCGCGCTTGCGCTGCTCCTCCCCGTTCAGAATCGTCATCACCGCATCTTCCTCGGCGTTCTGGTAGATCTCCTGGTTGATGTTCAGGGCCGTGCCGGCGCCTACCTCGACGCCCGATGCAGCAAGCGCCGCATTGGCCTCACCGGCCTGGTTGCGCGCCAGCTTGCGGATACGGTCGGCCTGCACCTTCGCGGCGCTGGCGGCATTGTCCGCATCGATCTGAGCTTGCTCCGACTGGGCGTCAGCGTTCAGCGATGCCTGTTTTCCCTGCTGCACTGAGGAATAAGCCGAGAACGCAGCGGAGGCCGCCAGCGCGGCGATTGCGACGGTTTCAACACCCATGATCAACCTCCATCTTGAAAAGCGGGCCGACGTAGGTGAAGCCCAGGCGGCGATACAGCCGCGCGGTTCCCTCAACGCTTATGCCCGTGGTGATACCCATGTGGATTTCCTTGGCGCCTTTGGCTTTGGCCCAAGCCTGGAACGCCAGCACCAGCTTCAAGGCGATAAAGCCCTGACGCTTACTGGGCTCGATGAAGATGGAATACTCGTAGGCCAGCAGGTCGTCGCTGAACCACTGCTCAGTGACAGCGCCAGCGAAGCCCCCGACCACCTGGCCATTCACCTCGGCGGCGAAGACCACGCCCAAACCATCGATCAGTTGCCCAAGAAAGTTGCCAACCTTCTCGGCGTTGAAGCCGGTTTTGGCGTAGGTGCTGGTGTCATGCAGCAGGATGCCCAGTTCAACCAGGCGCGGAATGTCATCGTGTGTTGCTGGCCGAATCATCGGTAAATTCCTCAGTCGTTGATGGTCATCTTCTTGATGACGCTGAGCAGGTGGAACGGCAGGGGCTGGTCCTGGATGATTTGAAGCGAGGCCTCCCCGCGCTCCCAGCCGAGGTTTTCCAGGCGCTTGACGCCGCTGAAGTTGTCCGGTGGCTGATCAAGTACGTTCTCGCCCAGGTTGCGGAAACTGATGGTTTGCTGCATGCCTTGACCCTTGACCTTGCAGCCGGTGGTGTTGAGGAAGCGCAAGGTTATTTCCCCAATACGCATGCTGTTTCCCTGGGCGCTACCGGTACCGCCTTGGACTTCTGGGGTCAGGGTTTCAATGGTGGTGGTGTAGTGCAGGCCGATCTGTACGTTGAAGGCGTTGCGCGGGAGCGTGACTTGACCGCCCGCCACCACCTGCTGCTGCATGACGACGCCGTCTGCAACGATGTCGACGGTCTTGCCTTCCAGGTGACCGAGGCCACCCCAGGTGGTTTGTCCGGCAACGCTGGCGGCGAAAATGCCGTCATCGACGTGGCAACCATCGACGAAGCGCTCGATATGGCGTACGACCTGGCCATTGATGGTCCTGCGTACGATGGCCCATATCTGGTCGCCACCCTCCACCGGGATTGCCGCAACGGATTCGAAGTAGCCGTCCGTGATCTGCCGTGCCCAGCCAATCACGTCTTGATCGCGGTCCACGGTCATGGTGGCCAGCACGCCATCGTTTCGAACCATGAACAGGATGCTTTCAGGCTCCTGCTGGTAGGCCATCGAGATAATCCCCGACTGGGTGGCATGCTCGGACAGCACCGACATATCCGGGGAGCCGTAGCTGTCGGAGTCGTACTTGTAGGCCATGGCCCGCAGCTTGCGGCCGGCGCGCTGCATGAAGTACAGCTCGTTGCCGATTCGGACTGGGCGCACGCGGTTGCAGCCGTAAACCGATGGGTTCTTCGACTGGATATTGGTTGGGGTGATGGGTTTCTCGACGCCGCCGGTCAGCGTGAACTCGCCGCCGTAGGTCAGCGGGATCAAGGCGTTCATCTGGGCCATGTGCAGGATGGGGTTGATCTGGTCGGAGGACAGATTGAACGTGAAGGCATCGTCGTCCTTGGTGCCCAGCTCGAAGTTCAGGTACTCACCGGTTCGAGATTCCCAAATGGTTTGCGGGTAGCTGGGCGAACCAGCTACAGCCAGGCGCTGCTGGTACAGGGTCCCACTGCCCGGGTAGCCGTCAATGTCGTTCCAGACACTTGCCTCCAAGGTCCAGGCATTGGCCGGCGAAGCGGTAGCGGACGTAGGCGCTGAGCGAATAACCCCAGAAACCACCAGCGGGCTGGTGTATGCGGTGATCTCCAGCAGCCCGCCGTTGATCTTGACGAACTTGCCTACATCGCCAGCCCGCCAGCCCGCGGCGGCCAGCGTCATGGTCACCACCGCTCCCACAGGGGTGAATGCGCTGAGGGTGTTGGCTGTCTGCGGGCTTCCCTTGAGGGACCAGGACGGAAGCGATGTGGCAGGGAATGCGTTCAGGACCTCGACAGTGACATCTGTAGGGCTGGCCATCATTGTGCCGGGCGGGCCAGATGGATCGGGGATCATCACCGACGCTGTGATTCTGGCAACGCCAGCACCAGACCAGATCTCGCGGCCAACGTCAGATGCCAGAAACACCGGCACCGGCGACGTTACCGTGCGGCCACCGCCTACCGTGGGATCGTTGATGGTGATAGCTGAGGCGAAGTCGAGGCCGCGTTCGTCGAATGGCTTGGTCACAAACGGCGCCTGGGCAAGGCTCCATTCGGTGTTGGTGATACGGCGCAGGCGGTTGATAGGAACGCCGTTGTGGAACAAGAACATCGTGTCAGCGCCTTGCACGAACTCGAACTGCCGGAGCATCGCAAGGCTGTATGGGCTGGCCAGCTCTACGCCTGAGAACGTTCCATCAGGGAACCAGATACGCACGTACAGGTCGCCGAACTCGCACATGTAGGCCTGGGCGGTATTGAACACGTAGGGCACCAGCACCGCTTCGCGGTCGGCATACTTGGCGGCGCCAGAGTGCAAGGTGCCGTACCGACGCACGCCACCGCCGTGCACCACTGGCCACACGTTCTCCATCGTCTTGGCGCCGTTCTGATACCGAGCGATATCGACACGGCCGTACATGCGGGGAGAAAGCTCACCGGCAGTGAAGTTGGTTTGTATCAGCGTGAACCGTGCCATCAGCCAATCCCCCAGCCATTGTTGAACCGGGACGCCAGCAGGTGCTCGTTACCCAGGGTCTGTGGCGGGTCTTCCTGTCCGTCTACGGCTTTGGCCTGGCGCAGTGCTTGAACCAGCTTGGCCTCACGGCTATCGCGCTCAGAGGTGGACTGCGTCACCGGATAGGCCAGCACTGCGGCCATGGCAACGGTCAGCAGGTCCACCAGGTGCGAATCCCACGATGATTCGTTCACGTTCTGGGACACGTAGCGCAGTTCAAGTGAGCTGGCATTGGCCTGAATGGTGCGGCTCTCGACGAGGTAGTCGATTTGCTGGCCACCCGTTCCCACCTCAAGTACGCGCAGGCAGTCCGAAGGCAGGGGGAATGCGGCGTTGTAGCCAAAGGGCGGCGGGTTGGCGCTGGGAGCCAGGAGAATGCGCTTGATGCAGCAGTTCCACGGATGGGCCCGGAGCATGCTGTCGCGCTGATAGGGATAGAGGTTTGCGCACAGCTTGGCCCGGTCGAGGTTCTGCTGGTCCGCGAAGTCGTTGATGGTCTGGGCCCCAAGCATCAGCAGCGCGTTGGAGCAGATCGAAACACCAGTTGCTATTGCCATGCCTTGTGTCTCCAGAAATAACACCGGGGCCATAAGGCCCCGGCAGGTGAAACGCCATCCATGGCAGTCGCGCTCAATTCTGCTGGGCGTACTGCGCCACCAGGGTGATGACCTGGCCAGCCTGCAGTGCTGCACCGGCAACTACCGAGCGCAGCTCGCTCTGGTCGGTTGCCTGGCCGGGGGCAATCACTGCCACGTCGAACAAGGCGCCATTCGCGAACACAGCTTCGGCCGTGACGTTGCCGGCGGCTGCCACAGAACTGGCAGCCAGATAGCGGGCCGGGGTTACCGGGTCGCCCAGGTTGAGGGTGGAGGAAGCCGCGCCAGCCGCGAAATACAGCTTGGTGGTGGGCATCAGGCGGGCACCGAAGGGCAGGAAACCCCACGAGATGTACTCGCCGATGCCTGGGCCACCACTGGCCGGTACGGTGAAGGTGCTGATGAATACCTGGACGTCACCGCCCTGGAGGTTGGGTTTGGTCAGCGTCTGCGGGTATGCAACCCGCGCCGCAGCCAGAGAAGCGTTGCCGTTTGCCATGGTGTTACTCCTGAATGGGGTTGAGGACGAGAACAGCGAAGACTCTTACGGGTCGTTCGCGGCGATCTCTACGACCTTCTCTTCTTCCACGCGCACAGAGCCCAGGCTTTGCTTGGCGTAGATCCGGACGTTGAAGCCCTTGCCCGGGTCCTCGCCCACCTTGGTGGTAATGTCCTGGCCCTTGCCCAGAACCATTCCGGACTTCGCCCAGGCATACACAAAGCGGGTGTTACCCACCTTCGGGAAGCGCTCGGACGGAATCCAGCGGAAGCCCATCCAAGTGCCCTTTAAGGTGCCTTCCTGCAGCATCTTGATGGCCATGAAGTCGGCGCTGGTGAGGGTGGTGTCTGCCAGAATGTCGACCAGGGCGTTGGCGTGGTAGCCCATGTACAACTCTTCGCCAGCTTCCTCGTCGGCCTCGTTGAGGCGGAAGATCTTCTTGGCCTGGATGATCTTGGCCTTGGTGAGGCCAGTGCCACCCACGGCGATCTTCTGCGAAGTAGGCAGGATCACGCTGCCGGTAGCACTGGAGCGTGCCGGGCCGCCGAACGCCGAGACAATTACGTCATCCTTGGCGCGGTTCATGCCGGAAACCATGGCCTGGACGTAGTCCGAGGTTGGGTCAACCAGCATGCGGATCTTGTCCTGATCGTCGACCATGTCGCCGTCTTCCCAGTCGTAGAGGTCCACGAAACGGGTGCTGTGCGGTTGGTCGTTGATCGGGGTGTCGCCGTGCCGTTGCGTACGGCGCTGGGCGGTACGCTGGCCCAGGCGGTTCACAGACTTGGACATGCCCACGATGTTGGGCTCGATGGTCACCGCGCTTTCAAAGCGGGACATCTTCTGTTGGGCGACGTGCTTGAAGTTGTCAGCGAACTGCTGCACGAACGCTTCGGTGATTTGCTGGGACATACGATGCACTCCAATGCGAATACGGGATTGCCTGCCGGGTATCCGCAATGCGGGCCGGGATTCCTGGCGTGCATCGGCATTGCTTCGCCTGGGGCTGTCCGGGTATCTGCGTGCCACCGCAGGCCGGCCCGGTATCGCTACCGGGTGCCTGTGATGGTCGGAGTTGCGGGGTGTCGGTTTCCCGACTATTTGGCGGGAGCGCTTATGCGCCGAGGCGGGAGGGCTGCTTGTTGTACTTGGCGGCGTAAAGGGAATCGAGCTGCTGCTGGATGCCTGCGCGCTTCGGATCGTGCGCCGGCAGGTCCTGCAGCTGCTGGCGCAGATCGGCAGTCTTCACGTTGAAGTCCTGCTCGTTCACCACGCCATTAGTGATCAGCGTGTCCTCAGCCAGCTCCTTGCCGATGTTGGCGGTGAACGCGATGAAGTCCGGGTCGTTGCCGTACTTGGCCATCAGGTTCTGGAAGTTGCCCGGCTTGCCGGCCTCGCTGGCGAACGCCTCAGCCGCCCGGTACGAAGACTTGAGGTTGGTCTGCATGGCCTGGTCATCGCCCCAGGCAGCCTTGAGGGCAGCGGTGCAGTCTTCGTTGCTGAGCTGGGCGCCACCTTCAACCAGGCCGGGGGCAGCCTTGAGGTACTCGCCGATCACGTACTCAACCTGGGCGTTGGTCATGCCCTTGGCGTGCGCGCCCTTCAAAAACGACTGAGTCGATTCATCAGCCTTGAATTCATCCCAATTAAAACCGTCCACGCCTTCCAGCTTGACGGCGTATTCACCGGCGTCCTTGGGCGGCGCATCGCCAGACCCCATGCGGGTTTCAAGGTGCTTGTAGGCCTCGGCAACCTTCCGCGACGATGCTTCAAGATCAAGGCTGCCGTCCTCTTTGTTGGTGCGGTACTTCTCGGGAATCCAGTCGTTGGGGGCTGCGTTGGCCAGCACGTTGCCGGCCGGCGGGGTTGCAGCTGGTGGAGTGGCGCCGCCGCTCGGGTCACCACCCTCGCCTGCTTCCTGGTGCAGGAAATGGCCGAGACGGCCGTGGATGAACCAATTCATCATCATTCCTCTTGGGTTTGGTCTTGCACGCCATTGGCGCGGTTCATGCGGAGCAGGATGTGGTCCAGCACCTCACGGTGGCCGGCCTGCAGGTAGGTACGCAGAACGGCATCGATGCCGCCCACGGTTACGGCGTTCTTGCTGAAACGCTGAATCAGCACGTCAAGGACGATCGCGCCCTCGGCGTGCTGCTCGAATACGCGCTTGAACATGGCGTCAAGCTGCTCTGGGGTGTACTGGGTCACGCGGCTGCTCCTGGTGCTTGCTTAACGGCGGCTTGGGTGACGGCCTGCTGCATGGCCATCTGTTGCTGCTGCTCGAGCGCGGCCTGCTTGGCGTCGGCACGCTGCTGGCGCACCTTGTCGCGGTCGGCCTCGGTGCGGATGACGGAAGACGGGACGCCCAGCGCCTCGCCCCGGAAGCGGGCGGCGGCGTCCAGGTCGACGTTGTCCATGGCGTCTGGGTCTTGGCCCGCTGCCACCTGGGCCTGTGCTGCCTGGGCACAGCCAGCGACGTACTGATCGATGGCGGTGACCTCTTCCAGCTTCTGGGCGCGGGCAAGCGGGCTGAGGTAGCGGACGGTATAGGGGCGATCAGCCAAGCTGGCCGGTGGCTGGCCGAGGATTCCGGCGCGCATGGCGATGCCGAAGCAGCGCTCGATCAGGGGTTGCAGGTACTCGGTCTGGAGCCGACCATAGACCGGGCCCAGCAGCTGGCGGATCAGGTTTACCCGCACATGCACCTCAGTGGCGGTCATGGCCGGGCCGTCCTGGGCCTGCAGCTGATCGGCCATCAGGGTCTTGCGGATGGCGCCCTGCAGCCGGGTGATGCGGCTGTCGGAGTAGTTGAAGTTCGAACCACTTTGCAGCGGCTTCATGCTGTCGACGGAGTTGGCCACGATGATCTTGCGCGGGCCGACCTTGACCGTGCGGGGGTTGAGCACCCCGTCATCCTCGGCGATCCACATGCCGGCGATGGCCAGGTCGCCGGCGGCAAGGTCCATGCGCACCATCTCGTTGAGCGTGCGCGCATCTGGCAGGGCCTCGGCCACTGGGCCGGTGGCGTAAACGCTGTCTGGGATCATCATCCAGCGCGGAACAACCACAGGCATTTCGTGGTAGCCAGACTCGCTGACCAGCTTCTTGGCCGAAACCTCGACCTTGCAGGAAGCGATGGGCATGTTCTTGGCCAGGCGGGCGCCGACCACATAGCTGGTACGCGGGTAGATCGCGTGGACGAACTCGACCAGCTCCTGCGGCTTGTCCTTGGCCAGCTTGCGCGTGGTTTCGCTGACGTTGCCTTCCCCGAACTCGTTGACCGCCTGTTCAGCGGTCAGCTTGTAGGAGCGGTAAACGGTATCGATCTTGCCGCCAGGCTTGGAGGCCGAGCAGTACACGCCGGAGATCGGCCACAGGTCGAAGACGTAGCCGCCCTTCTCGCGGTCCTGGTCGATGTACAGGGCGAACCAGCCAGCGCACACCACGTCGAGCAGTCCTTCGAAGGCCGCCGCGTCGAAGTTGGAAGCGTGGATGTTCTCCCAGATGATCTCGGCGGAATCGCTCAAGAAGCGCTTCTCGTCCTCGGTGGCCTGGGCCACATCCATGCCAAACCACAGGCTGTTGGCCGGGGTCAGGCCCGACTGAACCGACGACGACAACGTGCGTGCCGCGTCGGTGGTGGTCCCGTCCAGAATGCGCGCCTTGCGGTTCAGCGCCTCCTGGGCGTCCATCCTGTCGTTGTAGAAACCGTTCCCGCGCACCGGGTAGGTGTGGTCGAAGCAGTCGCGCCAGACCTGCTCATGCGGCGAACGCAACGACTTGAGCACGCTCAGGGTCTTGCAGATCTGGTCAGCGTTCATGCCCCGAGGGTCCTTTTTCCTTGCTCGATGACGGTGCCGGCAGCACCAGCGGACGAAAGCAGGCTGCTCTGGCCCTTGCGGCGGCGTGTGGCGGCGGTTTCTTCGTTCGCCTTCTGGGCGGCCTCGTCGGCGGCCTTCTGCGCGGTGACTGCTGGGTCTTCGGTCTGCACGACCTTCGGCTTTTTCGGCTTCGATCCCATGGGGTTACTCCTTGCGGGACGGCAGGTCAGGCACCAGCCAGCCTTCGTCGGTGAGGACGGCCGAAGTGCGCGGCGCCTGCTGCTCGGTGGTGGTCTGGGTGGCTGCCGCCTGGACAGTCGCGGCTTCCTGCTGGCTTTCGGTGGGCTTGGTGAACGGCTCGCCGCCAGCATTCAGGCGGTCGGCCTCTTGCTCGGCCAGGGCCTTGGCGCCCTCACCGCTCACCACGAAATCGCTGAACCAGTCGTCTTTGCTGGTCGAGTAGATGCGCCAGCGCCCGCCACCGTTGTGCTTGGCGGTGTACTCAGGCTCGGCGTGCTGGTCGTTGTTGGTCTGCTGCTCGGTGGTGGTCTGGGTGATCGGCTCACCCGGGGTCTGGATGTTGAGGTTATCGGGGGCTGGCATGGCTGGCGCCTCAGTGATGGATGATCAAAGAGGCCCCAGCATCAAGGGGGGAAGGCGTCGGGATCCCGACTATTTGGCGGCGGGGCAAGCGACGTGGACTGCATCGATCAGCGAGTTGAGCTGCCGGATTGCGTCGTCTCCGTCGTTACCGGTTCGGATAATTCGTTCACCAGCCGCTGGGTCAAGTTGGGCTCGCGCTTCTGCAACATCCACGCTGGGATCGCCGCCGGCTCGCACGACTGGGCACTTGGCGAGGACTGACAGCCGGCGCTGGCCAGTAGCGACAGCAGCACGCAGATCGGCATTGGTTTGGTTCGCACGTTCACGCTCCTGGGTGTGTTCGGTGTCCAGCTCAGTGAGCAGGCGCTGGGTTTCTTTGCGAGAGGCCAAGGACGCCTCCAGCTCGCCTACACGCTTCGTTTGGGTGGTTAGGCTGGCGCTGACATGGTCAAGACGCCAAAAAGCCAGAATCGAGACGATAGAAAGCGCTGCGATGGCTGCCAGTAGGTACTTGGTCATCTTGTTCTCACCGTTTGTACCAAGTCAGGGTGAAGCACCGCGCATCAGCAGGCACTTCCGCGAGCGGCCAGCGCAGGCACTGCATGTGCTTGCGCTCTGGCCTGGTGCGACTCAACCGAAGCGTCTGCACCAGATAGGCCGAGCCTCCCGATGTAGTGATGTAGTCACCCACCGCGATGCCGTCGGCACCATCGACGTACAGCTTGCATGGCGTGTAGGGCTGTTTCGGCATGTCCTACTGCGCCTCCATGCACTTAGCGTGGCGGTTGAGCTGGCGCTGCCAGACGCCCCAGCACCGCTTGTTGCCCGGTGTGCTGCAGTCGTAGCCGGCGGCGTACTTGTACTTGAGCAGGTCGTGGCAGGCCTGTACGTAGTTGCCGGCCAGCAGATCGCGGCGCGGGGAGCCAGCCCGCCAGGTGCCGATGCCGTACTGGCCGATGAAGTCCATGTACAGGTCAAACTCTTCCTGGTGGAGCTTTACGCCCGGCAGGCTGGCGGCAAAGGCCTTCTCGTCTTCGGTGAGCAGGTTGCGGGCCAGCACCTCGGCGCGCTGGCGGGTGATGGTGTCGCCCATTCGGACGCGGGTGCCGTCCTCCCATCGCGTCGAGCCGTGACCGATGGTGGGCACGTCGCCCTTGGTGGGGATGACCGCAACGTCGGTGAACCCCTCGTTGGCCTTCCAGACGCCGAACCCGGCAAGGCTCATGGTCAGCAGGCCGACCGCAATGCGGTTGCGGTTGCTCATGGGCGGCACTGCCCCTTGAGCGCTTCGATGCGGGCCTGGCTTTCAGCAGCCTCGCGCCGGTCCTTGCGGATCTGGAACCAGGTGTTGACCAGGAAGCCCAGCAGGGCCAGCACCACACCCATGATGCCAATCCAGTTGGCCTGGGCCAGGAAGCCAAGGAAGCCCGCCCCCGCGCCAGTCCACATGCCTTTGGTGGCCACCGATGCGCCCACCGCCTCTACGATCCCTTCTGGGCTGCTCGCCATACTCCTGCTCCTTACTGGGGCTTTCATGGGCGCCTCCAGGCTGGTGAAAAAGAAAACCCCGCTCGGTGGCGGGGCATCGATGACACACAGGGTCGGTGCAGCTGGGCGTCGGGTTCCCGACTATTTCGCGTGGTAGGCCCACCAGTCGCTGGTGGTGCACATGGGCATGCTCTCGCGGCCTTGCCCGGTCTTCTGGCACCAGAGCAGCACCAGGCGCTCCCCTTCGCTGTAACGCGGCTCTGCGCCCTGCCGCCAGCCAATGAGCGTGGTGCGGGCAACGCCGATCTCGTCCGCCAGCGCCTGGATGGAATACCCAGAGCGCAGCACGGTGGTGATGACCCGGAACCAATCGATGCGCTTGGGCCCGGGCCGTGAGGTTGGTGGTTCGCAGAGCACAACCGGGCGCGCAGCCATCACAGCGGCGCGCACCGGCTCTGCGAACAGGGTCAACTGGTCAGGCACTGGCGGTTTCATCGCCGGCGCCTTTCCCTGCCTCGCCGCCCAGGGCGTCCAGCGCCAACTCAGCAAAGCGCAGGGACAGCTTTTCGAGTGACCGGGCTACATCTGGGTTGTACCCGGCAGATTGAGCGCGGCAGGCGTAATCGCTGGCTGTGCCTGCCGCAATGGCCATGGTGCAGGCGTTGGTCAGGTCAATCGATGGGGTTGGCTTGTTCATCGCTGTTGCTCCTGTAGGGCGGGGGTAAACGCGCACGCGCGCGAGACAGAGCGGGGTGGCGCACTCAGCCGCCCCATGATTTCGGTCATTTCTTCGATGGCCACGGCCAGCGCCAGCGGGTTCTCGTCGAGCTGGAAGGGGTGGAAGGCCCGGCGGTGCCCAATCATGTTCTCGGGCTCACGCGGGCCGGTCAGGTCGACATCCACTGCGAGGAGCAGCCACCCATCGATGCCGACCTCTTGGCAGAACCACACGGGCTTGTTCATGCGGCCTCCTCGATGGGGATGATGCGCACGTGCACGCCAGGCACTTCGCCGTAGCGCTTGCGCACAAATGCGTCCACCACCTGCACATCGTCTTTCCACACCACGCCGTTGAGGCCGTCGTAAATGGCCTTGATGACGTTGTCCATGTCGGGTTTCTTGGTCGGGAACAGCTCGCCGGCGATGGCCAGGGCCTTCCGCTTTTTCGACATGGATTGAGGGATGGCCAGCACGATCTTCATCTCGACCATCACCGGGCATTCCAGCAGCGTGCGGCCGTCCATTGCGGTAGTGCCCGCCAAGGCGATCAGCCCCTCATAGCTGGCGGTCTTGGCCGGGGTGAACATGCGGGCGTGGCTGCCGACCTTCCCAATGCGGGGCCGGCCTTTGCCCACGGGCTCACCGGGTACCAGGAAGGAAACGGGGTCGAGGTCACGCATGGCTGTCTCTCCGGATGCCGAGCTTGGCCAGCAGCAGAGCGCGTGCGGCCTTTGGGTCTGTAGGGATGTTCTGTGCCGCGATCAGGTCGCGGGCTTCCTGGTGGGAGCGAGCCAGCTGGGCCTTCATGCCGCTGTCATGCTCGATGCCCTGGGCGATACGGCCATCCAGTGGCTGAGCGTTCTGTGCACGGCGCTGGACGATTGCGTAATTGCGTTCGAAGCGCTGGAACAGGGCCTTGTCGCTGTGCTTGGCACTTCTCAGGTCGAAAGTGCCCGTGGCTTCCGCTGCGACCCTCACCGCTTCGTGGCTGTACTTGCCGATCAGGGCCTCAGTCCAGGCCTGTGCGATTGGTGGCAGACCTGGAACGTGCAGGCACATGACGCGGAAGTCAGGCGCCGAGGGTGGCCACTTGGCGACCTCAGGGTCGGCCTGGCCCAGCTCGATCATGCGGTGCAGACCATTGGCGATCTGCTTGCCATTGAGCCCGCCGAGGATCTTGGCCCATGCATGGTCAGCCTTTGGCACTTCACCGAAGCTGCTGGTCCACTTGTGGCCATAGGTCTGGGTCATCGTGATCCAGAGTTTCTCCAGCAGTCCAAGGCTCAGGGGTTCCGGGGCCTTCTCCTCGGGCTGCTCGCTGGGCTGCGACGTTCGCTTCGACCCGGTCGACGGCAGATAGGCGACGTTGTTGGCCAGGCGCTGCACTGCCGCCTGAGCCTGCTCTTGGATTTCCATAGGTGTTCCCCCCGGCCTGGGCCTGGCGAATGTGGTGTTTCAGGGATTGGGCGAGCTGGTGCTCCCACTGGGCCTGCGACTGCTCCTTCTCGGGGCGTGCGATCCAGTAGGAGCGGAATTCGTTGAGGGTTTCTGCGGGCACGGCTGTGGGGATGCCGTTGCGCAGCGCTGTGGCGCCCCAGGTCTTGGGGGCAGGCTGCCAGCCGTCGTGCATCGCGAAGTAGCCGCGCGCGTTGTGAGTAGTAGGGCTTTTAACGGATATCGGAGGTAGGTTGTTGATCAGGCCTTCGCCTGATTCTGATCCGGTTGCTGATCCGTTCTCACCATCATCAGAGCCCAATGATTCAGGGGCTTCTGGCTGGTTGTTACTTGGTTGTTGATATGGTTGCTGATGTGGTTGTTCATCGGTTGCTGATGATTTGGACGCACCATCCCAGTCCGCATGTGGCAGCTCAAACACCAGGGGGCCGATTTGGGAGACAACACCGATGCTGATCAGGCGATCAACGAGCGAGCGGACCTTCTGCCTGGTAGGGGATCCAGACTCATGCCGCCCGCGAATAGGGGCAATATACAGCTCTTCGCGGAACATTTGCTCGCTCAAGCGGCGCTTCTCACCAGACACTCCGGTCCTGTAGTCCATGAACCGGCGGATGGCGCAGTACAGCTTGAAGACGTCTGCTGGCTCGTCGGCCAGCGCGCCCCACTCCGCGTCATTGATCTGGAAGGAAGGCATAAGCCTATTCCTCGTCCAGTTGGTCGACGTGCTGTACGTGCTCCATCCAGCGCTTGGCCTGGTGGAGGATGGCTTCGATGTCGCGCTGGTTGAAGCAGCGCATCTCCATCGGAACGATCTTCAAGTCCAGCACTGCAAGGATCTCTGCAAACTGCTGGAACTTCTCGGGCTTCATGCGGCTGATAGTCGCCTCGTCGCAACCGACTGCAAGCGCTACCGGGCCATTGCCAACCGATGCAAGCCGCTGCATGAGAACGGCCATGTTCTTGCGGGACCTTACAACCTGGTCCTGGCTTAATGCGGTCGTCGTCATGATCAAGCCGCCACGTCATCGGACCCGGCGAATCGCTCGGGGTACAGGATGTGAATCTCGGTCAGGTCGCCTTCGAAAACCTTTGCAAGCTTTTCAGCTAGGGCAGGCGAGGCCTTTTGTTCGCCGCGCTCGACACGGGAGAGGTTTCCCGAATCGAGACGGTCGCCCAGCTCAGCAACGCGGGCCGTTACATCGGCCAGCGTCCACTTGCGGGACAGTCGTGCTCGTTTGAGGGGGGACATGGCAATTGCCTTCTGAGGGTGGTTTCAAATCAATTCTGCGCATTACGCAGATTCTGTGCAACAAAAATCTGCGTGACTCGCTTTGCGTGCCGCGCAGAACGAAAGGAAAATCGCACCCATGGATATCGGACAGATCATCAGAAAAGCGCGGAAGGCCAAGGGCTGGACGCTTGAAGAACTCGCCCACCAGGTCGAGACGGACACTGGCAACCTTTCGCGCCTTGAGCGCGGGAAGCAGGGTGCGAGCAAGGAACTGCTCGCCCGCATTTTGAAAACCCTGGACATAAACCTGACTCAGGCGGGGCAGATCGACGAAGGGACGAACGTCGCATCCACCCTGCAGCTGACACGGAAACACAAGGAATACCCGTTGATCAGTTGGGTACAGGCCGGCGTCCTGACGGAATCGCCAAGCAACTTGGGTGCGGAATATGAGTGGATTCCCTCCCCTGAAAACGCCACCGATATCGGTTTCTGGCTCAAGGTCCAGGGCGACTCAATGACTTGCCTGGGCAACCCCAGCTTTCCGGCCGGCTCGTTGATCCTGGTGCGCCCTGAGTCGGACGTAATCAACGGCAAGTACTACGTGGTCGAAATGCTGGACAGCGGCGAGAAGACCTTCAAACAGTACGTTGAAGACGCTGGAATCAAGTACCTGCGCCCACTGAACCCTGGCTATCGCACGATAGAGATCGACGGCAATTGCAGGTTTATCGGGCGGGTGATCGATACAAAAATGACAGGGCTTTGAGCATGGGCACCAAGGATAGGGTTATTGCACCATTGACCACTCCAGTGAAAAGAGTGGGCTTCGTCATCCTTCTAGCAGGCATAGCCGCAACGCTAATTGGCCTGACCCAGATGGGATCTGATATCTACCACTACATGTGGTTTGAGAAATTTATGCATGGCCTAGGGAAGGCCATCGGTTTCGAGCGGAATAGCTTCCGCCGTTACCCGCTAGCCTCTATCGGGCCTTACATGGCGCTATGCGGGCTGCTGCTTTCCTACCTCTACGATCACTCTGTGGGTCGCCTGCTGATCTGGATACAGCGCGGTTAATCCGCAGTCTTCCGAAGAATCCCGCCGCCGTGCGGGATTTTTTTCGCCCTCGCAAAATTTTCTGCGCTTGACGCAGATTTAATTCTGCGCATAATGCAAACCATGTTCTGCGCAAAACGCAGATTCATGGGCCTCCTACGCATCCGCCGAAGAGCCCAGCGCTCTTTACACAACCAGACGATTCACCGCGATGGCTTGGAAAGGCTTTGACGCGCTGGGCGTGGGCGACTCCCACACCGGCTGCGCCGTATAGACCTCGGGGCTTTCGCGATCCTCCCGCAAAAGCGGGACCACGGAACGTTTCACGTCAGCGCCCGCATCGGGCGCTTTCGGAAACCAACCGGAGAAAGCCATGAACACCAACTACACCGTCATCCGTCCGGATGGCACCGAACTGAACTTGCACATGGACCTACCGGCGGCGCCCACGCTGCAAACGCTGCGCAGCCTGATCGTGCCGCACCTAGACGGCGGCGACCTGGAGCAGGTCGGCGTGCTGCACAACGGCAAGGGCACCGACATGTTTGTCGACGAGGAAGGTCTGCTGAAGCGTCTGCCCCGCAACGAAAAGGCCACGGCCATCTACCGCGCCCACTACCTCAAGCAGAACCCAGGCGTTGAGCCCGAACAGCTTGGCTTCATCGCCGGCACCGCGGTCATCTTCGATCGCCGCGTCTGGTTCTGATTCCACCGGTTGGCCTTCGATGCTGAGGGCCAGACGGGGAATCAACCGAGGATCCCACCATGTTCAATCCAACTGCGCAGAAGGTGTTCGACGAGAACATCGAGCGCGCGCTGGCGCTGCCACCAGGTGAACTGGTGGGAGCCGAGGCCGAACTTGCCGCAGCCGCCGGCATGGTCAGCTACGCGCTGTACCGCGGCGATATCAACCACAAGCAGTCCGAGCTGATGCACATGCGCATCCATTCGGCCCGCGCCCGTCGTGTTGCCCTTCTCTGCCGGCGCCAGCCGGTGCACCTGGAGGTTCGGCATGTCCAATAAATGCCGGGGCTTCATCGCCCCAAACGCCCAGCAAATGGTTGAAGCCCTGCACCGTCAGGGCTTTTTCATGTTCCGCGACCTGCCCCTGGGCACCACCATTCGCATCCGTCGCGGCATGTTCGTCGTGAGGTTTCCATGAGCGATGAAGTCGTAGACGGCTACGAGAACCTGCGGCGCCGGCAAGCCGAGATGAAGGTGATGATTGCCAACATCAACAACGGCAGAAAGCCAGAGTTCGGGGATGCACTGCTGAATCCCTGGGCTGGCGAGGGAAACCCACACCGCATTGGTTACTACATCAGCCAATTTCGCCGGAGCGGCCGCTGTAACCCTGGCCACTTCTACAAGCTGACCGACAAGAAAGGCCATCTCTGGGACAGCTGGTCCCACAACCTTGTGTTTGTTGATCACCTCAAGGGCGACGAGGTCTGGCCTTGACCGCCGCCCAACGCCGGCGCCGCCACTTGATCTGGCGCGGCGCTTTCAACTCCCTGCTTGGCTGGACCGGTTGGCTTGTGCTGATCGGGCTGGCTGACGCCATCACCCGATAGGTAAACCGCATGTCCAGTCAAACAGTTGCGCCGGTGGCGCATGAGCAAAACCTGCATGTGCTGCCGCATGCAGCGACCAGCACCAGCGCTCTGGTGCTCGATGGCGACAGCCTCGACAAGATGATGCGCCTGGCCGAAGTCATGGCCACCGGACGCGCCACGCTGCCCAAGCACTTCAACGGCAACCCCGCTGACTGCCTTGCCGTAGTGATGCAGTCCATGCAATGGAAGATGAACCCGTTTGCCGTAGCCCAAAAAACCCACCTGGTGAATGGCGTGCTCGGTTACGAGGCCCAGCTGGTGAACGCGGTCATCACCACCTGCGCCCCTGTTGTCGATCGCTTGCACTACGACTGGTTCGGCGACTGGGACAAGGTCATCGGCAAGTTTGAGATCAAAAGGAGTGAGAAAGGCGAGTACCGCACCCCTGGGTGGAAGATGGCCGACGAGGAAGGCCTGGGCGTCCGTGTCTGGGCCACCTTCCGCGGCGAGGCTGAGCCCCGCGTGCTCGAGCTACTTCTGGCTCAGGCCCGCACCCGAAACAGCACGCTCTGGGCAGACGATCCACGCCAGCAGCTGGCGTACCTGGCCACCAAACGCTGGTCGCGCCTGTACTGCCCCGACGTAATCCTCGGCGTTTACAGCCCAGATGAGCTGGAAGAAACCTCCCAGCCAATGCGCGACCTGACCCCGGCCCGAAAGGCAGACGAGCCCAAGCAGCTGCCGCCCTACCCAGACAGCAAGCTCGACGAGGGCAGCGAGCAGTGGCGCGGCTTGATCGCTGCCGGCCGCACCAGCCCCGAGCACCTGATCAGCACGATCAGCAGCAAATACACCATCACCCCCGAGCAAATCGAGCGTATCCGCGCCCTGGCTCCAATCGAAGGAGAAGCCACCGATGCAAGTGCATAACGTTCAACAAGGCACGCCCGAGTGGCACGCCCTTCGCGCCAGCTACTTCACCGCTTCGGAGGCGCCCGCGATGATGGGCGCCTCGAAGTACCAAACCCGCAACGACCTGCTGGCCATGAAGAAGACCGGCATTGTTGAAGAGGTAACACCTCAGCAGCAGGCCATTTTCGACCGTGGCCACGCTACCGAAGAACTCGCCCGCCCCCTGGTCGAGGAAATGCTCGGCGAAGAGCTTTACCCAATCGTCGGTACCGCCGGCAACCTGCTGGCCTCGATGGACGGGGCCACGATGCTTGGCGACACGCTATTCGAGCACAAGCTGTGGAACCAGAAGGTGGTGGCGATGATTCGCGCCGGCGAGCTGGATCCGCACTACTACTGGCAGCTTGAGCAGCAACTGCTGGTTTCCGGCGCCGAGCGCGTGATCTTCGTGTGCTCGGACGGAACCCGCACCAACTTCGAGCACCTGGAGTACACGCCAGTCGCCGGTCGCCGTGAGCAGCTGGTGGCCGGCTGGGCCCAGTTCGAGGAAGACCTGGGCAGCTTTGAAGTGAAGGAAGCCAAGGTCGAGGTCATCGGCGCCGCCCCTGACCAGTTGCCGGCCCTGCGCATCGAGGTGACCGGCATGGTCACCGCCAGCAACCTGGATGCCTTCAAGTCCCACGCCCTGCAGGTGTTCAGCGGTATCAACACCGAGCTCAAGACCGACCAAGACTTCGCGGACGCCGAGAAGACTGTGAAATGGTGCGGCGAGGTCGAGGACAAGCTCAAGGCAGCCAAGGAACACGCCTTGAGCCAGACGGAGAGCATCGACGCCCTGTTCAAGGCGCTCGACGATATCGCCGCCGAGGCCCGACGTAAGCGCCTGGAACTGGACAAGCTGGTAAAGAGCCGCAAGGAAGGCATCCGCACCGAGATTGTGATGGATGCCGCCAAGGCCCTGCAGGCTCACATCGACCAGATCGACGCCACCCTGGGCGGCCGCATCCGCATGCCGAAGGTGCACGCCAACTTCGCCGAGGCCATCAAGGGTAAGCGCACCATCGACAGCCTGAACGAGGCTGCCGACGCCGAGCTGGCCCGGGCCAAGATCGAAGCCAGCCGCATTGGCGACCTGATCCGTACTAACGTGGTCAGCCTCAACGAGCTGGCGGCCAACCACAAGTTCCTGTTCAGCGATGCGCAGGACCTGGTGCAGAAGGACAACGATGCACTAGTGGCGCTGGTCAAGGTTCGTATCAGCGAGCACGAACAGGCCGAGCAGAAGAAGCGCGATGCCGAGCTGCAGCGCCAGCAGGAAGAACAGGCACGGCAGCAAGCGGCGGAACAGGCCGCCCAGCAGCAGGTGCAGGACCAGCCAGCTGCCCAGCAGGTTGCCAAGGCCGACCCAGCGCCAGCGGTTACGCCGATCACCAGCGCAGCGCCAGCAGCACAGCAAGCTGCCGATGATGGCCGCCGCATCAAGCTGGGCGACATCAGCAATACCCTGGGCTTCACCCTCACCGCCGACTTCCTGGCCTCTCTGGGCTTCGAGGCGGTCGCACAGGAACGCTCGGACAAGCTGTACCGCGCCAGCGACTTCGAAGCCATCTGCACCGCGCTGATCCATCACATCCAGTCGGTTCGCCACAGCCAGGCGGCTGCGTGATGGCCGCCCAGACCGTGGAAGAACTGTATGACCGGGTCGAGGAATTCACCTCGATGCTCGCCGCCGCGGAACTCCACGCGTCGGGCGCCTGGGAAGAAGAGTTCGTCGAAAACATGCGGGCCAGCTTCAAGCGCTACGGCCCGCGCACCCTTCTGAGCGTTCACCAGCAGAATAAGCTGGAACAGATCGCCAAATACTGAGGAAACCCGCATGAAATTGGAGCACCGCGACATCATTGATCGTGCGAATCGGCACGGCCTGCTGCCATCAGAAATTGCAGGCGAATTGCTCGAGCACGACCTGGTCAACCTGGTTCTCGACCAGATCCCGAACTTCAAGGACTGGAGCGAGAACACCCAGCAGCTGACCATCGAGCGCGTGACGCTTGGCGTTAAGGACGCGGTCCATGTGGCAATCCGCACCATTGCAGCCAATGGCGTGGTAACCATCCCGGTGGATATCAAGCGCGTGCAGGTCGACGCGAAGCACATGACGGTGACCGCAACCGTCGATGGCAAAGACCCGAAGAAGCACGACCTGGTCGACCACGCCGGCCACCTTTGCCTGCTGGTGATGGCGCCGGACAGCTACGACGAAGGGCTTGATGCCATTGTCCCTGACCGCGATCAGAAGGAATTCCCGCTGCACACCAGCGACCTGACGGGCAATTTGTTCAGCGGCAAGATCCATCAGGCCGCACAACCTGCCAGCCAGGAACATCCGCTTGGTACTGCCGAAGAACTGGCCGCACGCACAGGCAATACCGGAAGCAATGCGAGCGAACCCGGGCATCCTGCCAACAAAGAGTTCGGCGACTTCGACTACGACGACGCCAAGCAGCTGATCGTGCTCAAGGCCAACGGCAAGCCGTTCAAAGCCCACTGGGCCCAGGGTCGCCTGTCCATCAGCAGCGACCAAGTCACCAGCTTGTTGCTGCGCCTGCTCGACGACCAGGTCATCGCCGTGGAGAAGGAAGGCGAGTCCGCCTTGGACCACAGCTACAAAGTCATTGCCACCCTGGAAGACGTGGTGGTCTGACCCCGACTTATCCACAGCGAAATATGCACAACCGGCGCCGTATGGCGCCTTTTTCATGCCCAGAGGAATCTCACATGTCCAAGCTGATCTGCATCTACGACACCGAAACCACCGGCCTGCCGAACTTCCGCGACCCAAGCGACCACCCGGACCAGCCGCACCTGGTTGATATCTGTGCTCTGCTCTTCACCCCCGAAGGCGAGCTGGTCGACAGCTTCGAAGCCATGATCCGCCCCGACGGCTGGAGCATCCCCGAAGAGGTGGCCGCCATCCACGGCATCACCAACGAAATCGCGCTCGAGCATGGCATCCCCGAAGCGGTGGCCGTCGAAGGCTTCCTCGCCATCGCCAACCGCGCTGGCCTGCGCGTGGCTCACAACGTTTCGTTCGATGATCGCATCATGCGAATCGCCCTCAAGCGCTTCCAGGATGCCTGGGTGGCCGAAACCTTCCGCGATTCGCCGAAGTTCTGCACCTGCCAGTCCACCACCAACATCGTGAAGTGCCCACCAACGCCCAAGATGATCGCCGCCGGCCGGGGCCGCCAGTTCAAGCAGCCCAGCGTTACCGAGGCCTTGAAGTTCTTCACCGGTGAGGAACTGGTGGGCGCACACCGCGCCCGCCCTGACGCCGAGGCCTGCGCCCGCGTGTACTTCGCCCTGCAGTCCTATCAGTCAGTCGCTTGACTGGACCAATTACCTAAAGGCATCGGCCACAGGCCCAGCTAGAACAGTGAGTTTCTCGATTACCGAGGCGACGTCACCTGCCCTCTGAACGTATTCCCATAGACGGGATCGTTTAACTGTTTCGGTGACGTCCTCGGCCACACCAGTAGGATTTCTCAGGTCGTGCACCAGCTCAATGATCAGCTCAGGCGGTGTATCCGGTGGAAGGCCGACGGACTGTGCAAGAGATGAATAGTCGCGCTCCTCGAACCCTATATTGCAGTCCGTGAGATTCATTTCACCCAACGCAAAGTCCATATCCGAATCCTTCGGCACCGAAATTACGGTCCCGCATTTGACCGCCGTCACCGTCCCGATACGAAATTTTCCAGTCATAAAGCTCCCCATACGGCCCCATGCCGCCCCTCATCAAACACTAAGGCACACCAAATTGCCATCACGGCTCCGGTGCGCATCGAGGCGTGAAGACTATGAACCCAACCGCCCAGGCGGCCCTTGACCGGGCCCGCCGCACTACCCCTGCGCCTGCGCCAGCCCCGGCGCCGGCGTACTCCACCGAAACAGCCATCCGCCCCAAGCCCATCCCGGTGCTAGTGGTTCGCGGCCCCATCAACGAATACATGCGCCAGCAGGCACGCAAGGAAGCCACCGACACGGTTCTGGCCCTGCACCGCACGCTGGCCGCCACCAACGGGGTTGCCCTGGTGGTGGAGCAGCTGAAACGCACCGCCGAAGGCCGGCCCGCCAGCCACATCGCCGGTTACCTGGACGTCATTCAACTACTGGAGCAAGGGCAATGAGCATCTTATTCAAAGGCAACAACAAGGCCTTGATCGTCAGTATCAACGCGCTGCTTGCGCTGGACGCCAAGGGAGCCCTGGCACCGCATGGCATAGGAGAGATGGCCCGGGATCTTCTGGAGACATGCGCAGCACGACTGCCAGCCGAGCAGCACCAGGGCGAGCCGGTGGCGTGGTTCACCGAAGACCACCTGACCGACAAATCGGCGACAACTTGGGACGGCGCAGTCGCCGACCAATGGCGTGCGAAGGGTTGGCCAGTTTCCCAGCTCTACACCCACGCCGATACTGGTGAGCTTGACGCCCTGCGCGGCGCCTACCTCCGGGCCGGCGAGCGGGAACACGAACTGCGCACCGAGCTGGCCCAACTGCGCGCAGCGCTCAAGTTCTACGCTGACCGCGACCACTACTCGACCGATGACGGCTTGAACTGGGACAGCTGCAGCGGCGAACCGGCCAACATCCTGTGGCATGAGTCGGAGCCGTGGTTCATCGAGGACGGAGCGATTGCGCGGGCTGCTCTGGCCGGCAGCGCAGAGCCGAGCGCGCCAATCCCAAAAAGTGAATGCCCCCACTGCCTTGGGGACAGTATGTTCGGCTGCACGCAATGCCAGCCAGACGAACTCACCGACCCCGCCACCTGGAAGCGACGCGCCATCGAGGCCGAGTCCAAGCTGCGCACCTATGACCCGCAGGTGGTTGAGCTTGGTGCGCAGGCTATGCAGGCACTGCTGGCCGAACCGAAGCCAAGCGAACTGGTGCTGACCAAGTGCAAGCTGTGCGACCAGCTGCAGGCCGACCTGACCAAGCTGGATGAAAAGCTCGACCAGACGCAGGACCTGTTGCGCTACATGGTTCACGACTACCGCTCAGTGGTTCAGGCCGGTTACGACCGTATCACTGCGCTAGGCAGCGATTGCGACAGCGTGGCCAAGATGCTGGACGATAACCCCAACTACCAGAAGGCTCTGACTCTGCTCCTGCCCGACCTTGAAAGCCGGCCGGAAGAGCGCGGAACCCCGGAAACCGAACCCTGCTCAGGCTGCGGCACACCAGGCTACACCGGCAACTGCGACAAGTGCGTTCCCTACTGAGGCCTGGCCATGAAGCACACCACCGTCTTCTGGGCCTGCCTCACCGCAGCTGCCTTTGCCTTCCTGATCGGCGTGGTCCTCACCATCTACGCCACCAACCACCGCGTTGCCCAGGCCGATGACCAGCACCCGCCACCTCCCGCCGGCGACCAGTTCGACGAAGGGCCGGTGCTGGCCAGGCTGCCGGCCGCACACCTTGCCCCTGTCCGGTTCATTTTCTGAGTGATCCAACGATGTTTGATGTAGTCATTTTCGCCGGAATCGTCTTGTTGATCCTTTGGCTTCTGTGGATGCACCTAAAAGAGGGGCCCAGAAAGACCGGGGCCTTCCTCAAGGCAGCCATACTGGCCGTACCTGCGGCGATCTTCTGCTTCTTTGTGTTTGTAAAACCGTACTTTGGCCTCTAGGCCACACATTTCAGGCGATTAACGCCAGGAGAAACCATGAACGCCGCACAAATCCCTGACGAAGTTGAGTTCATCAAGATTGCCGAGGTCCGCAAGATCACCGGCATGGGAACCAGCTTCATTTACGAGCGCATGATGGAAGGCACCTTCCCCAAACAGGTAAAGCTGGGCCCACGCTCGGTGGTGTGGGTGAAATCTGAGGTGCAGGCCTGGGCCCAAGCCAAGATCACCGCCGCCCGCGGCGGTTGATCACTCCCCCAGCAGGCCGTCCAGATAGTCGGCCCAGTCCTGCATCATCCCCCTCCGCTGCTCCACGAACTCAGCATGGTTGTATGCATCGCCAATGTGCGACAGCTGAGCGTCGATCCACTTCTCGTTGTATCCCATCTCGTTCAGTGCGGTTGAGATCGTTGCGCGTATTCCGTGCCCGGTCAGCCGTCCCTGGTATCCCATGCGCTTTAACAGACTATTCACCGTGCCATCGCTTATCGGCTTGCGCGGGTCGTTTCGGCCCGCGATAAGCATGCGATACCGTCCGGTGACTTCGTGAGCGCGCTTCGCCTCTTCCATCGCCTGCCGCGACAACGGCACCAGGTATGGTGGAATCTCCCCGCTTTTCGTCCTTACCCTTTTCTGCAACTGCTTCACGATCCCCGGCGGGATTGTCCACAGCCCCTCCACAAAGTCGAACTGGTCAAAGGTCGCGCTACGCAGCTCGATCGTACGCACGCCGGTCAACAGAAGCAGCTTGACCGCGCTGCGCGCATACTCGGCGCACTTGAAGTCGCGCAACGTCACCAGGAACTCTTTCAGTTCATGCCGGCGCAGGTATGGGTTGTGCTGCTCTGGCGGCTCCGGTACCGCGACAATGTCCAGGTCGGCTGCCGGGTTCACCTCTAGCAGCCCCTCGGCCATGCCAAACCGGAAGATCTCATGCAGCCAGGACCGGCACTTCCGGGCTGAGTTCAGCGCGCCACGGCGCTCGACCCGTCGCATAGCCTCCAGTACATCGCCGCGCTTGATCTGGGCAATGGGCAGCTTGCCCAGCTCCGGTATCAGGTCCTTGTCCAGGTAGAAGCGGGATTGCACCGCTGAGCCTTTCCGGGCTGCAGCCCAGCGCGGCAGCTTGAACTCATGCCAACGGTTGGCCACGGCCTCGAAGGTGTTTTGCTGGTGCACGGCGGCTTCGGCCTTGGCCTGCCGGCGCTCGATGCGCGGGTCTACGCCCTTGGCCACCTGCGATCTGGCCTCGTCCCGGCGGTCGCGTGCATCGCGCAGGCTGATCTCCGGGTATGTGCCCATAGATATGCGTTCCTGCTTGCCGTGCCAGGTGAACCGGAAGTGCCACGACTTCGTGCCGTTCTTGGCGACGTAAAGAAAAAGACCATCGCCATCCTTGAGGGAATAGGGCTTGGCCTGGGGCTTGGCCTGCCTGGCCGCTGTGTCTGTGAGGGGCATTTAGTACATCACCTTGGCACCGAATCTAGGATGTGCTGCGCAATGTACTAAAAATTTGCGGAACGTGGCGGAAGAAAGCACAAAGTTACGGGCAAAAGAAAACCGCCAAGTAGGCGGTTTCATTGGGAATTCCGGAAGATGATGGACCATCGCGGAAGATGTCATGGTGCCGGAGACAGGAATCGAACCTGCGACCTTCGCGTTACGAGTGCGCTGCTCTACCGACTGAGCTACACCGGCGTGTAGCGCAACGTACCACTGCTCACACCCGCAACGCAAACCCCTGTTTCCGCTAGTTATTGCCCTGCCCTCAAGCCCCCTTGCACCCCTTGGGCGCCAGGTCTTCCTCGATGTCGGTGGTGCACGCCCAGCCGCTGGCCGAACGGGTCAGGGTCAGTGCCTTGCCCAGCACGTTGGCCGGCGCATCCACCAGCGTGCAAGCAATGCTGCCGCTGCCATCTGCCGCCTTGCCGCTTGCGGTGATCGCACAATGCGCGGTCGCCGGCTGGCCACCCAGTTCGGCCACGGCCGCTACGTCTTTCCCGTCATTCAACCGCAGGTCCATCGCCGTCTTCAGCGCGCTGATTTCCAGCAGGCCGGCCGCGGCCTTGGAGCGTGCCTGGTGGTTGGTGTACATCGGTAAGGCGATGGTCGCCAGAATGCCGATGATCGCGACAACGATCATCAGTTCGATCAGGGTGATACCGCGTTGCCCTTTCATGAACATCTTTCCTTTTTGATTCGCTTACACATTGAGGTGGGTTGCGCCCCAACCGGCAGCGGCGCAGTAGGCCTGAACAGACACCTTTTGTCACCCCTGCCCGCTTGGGCGTCATCTTCGCTGAACTACTCTAGTGAGCATCACGGACGCGCGCCCTTGCATGGAGGCGGCAAGCTGTTTCCAGGCTTGTCGCCGGGGCAGAAAAAGGACCTTTGCATGACTTCAACTTCACTGCTTTACAGCTGGCACGGCACCGACGCCAACGGCACGCCGGTCAGCGGCCAAACGCCTGGGCGCAGCCCGGCTTATGTACGCGCCGGGCTGATTCGCCAAGGCATCACGGTAGCCAGTTTGCGGCCGGCCAGCGGGCTGGCATTCAGTTTGCCGAAGCGGCGGGTGAAGGCGGACCCGGCGGGGTTCAGCCGGCAGTTGGCGACCTTGCTCAAGGCCGGGGTGCCGCTGTTGCAGGCGTTCGAGGTGATGGGGCGCAGTGGTTGCGATGCGGCGCAGGCGGCGTTGCTGAGTAGATTGAAACAGGATGTGGCCTCGGGCCTGGGGCTGGCGGATGCGTTGCAGCGTCACCCGGCATGGTTTGATGCGTTGTACTGCAACCTGGTGCGGGTAGGTGAGCAGTCCGGCACGCTGGACCGGCAGCTGGAGCAACTGGCGGGCATGCTGGAGCAGCACCGGGCGCTGCACAAGAAGGTGCGCAAGGCGATGGTCTATCCGCTGCTGCTGTTGCTGACGGGGCTGGGGGTGTCGGCGATCTTGTTGCTGGAGGTGATCCCGAAATTCGAAAGCATGTTCTCGGGCATGGGCGCGGCGTTGCCGGCATTTACCCAATGGGTGATCGATTTGTCCACAGGGCTGAGCCGGTTTGCGCCGCTGTTGCTGGTGATAGGGGTGGTGCTGGGTTTGGCCGTGCGCCAGCTGTATCGGCAGCATGCGCCAGCGCGCCTGTGGATATCTCGGCGGGTGCTGGGCTTGCCGGTGTTCGGCAAGTTGCTGAGGGAGGCGGCCTTGGCGCGGTTTGCGCGAAGCCTGGCAACGTCGTATGGCGCCGGGGTGCCGTTGCTGGATGCGCTGGGCACGGTGGCCAGGGTGACCGGGGGCGAGCTGCACGAGCAAGCGGTGTTGCGGCTACGCCAGGGCATGGCCAATGGGCAAGGGCTGAACCAGGCAATGGCAGGCGAGACGCTGTTTCCACCGTTGCTTGTGCAGCTGACGGCCATCGGTGAGTCCAGTGGCACGCTGGACCAGATGCTGGAAAAAGCCGCCAGCCATTACGAGGAACAGGTCAGCCAGGCGCTGGACCAGTTGACCAGCCTGCTGGAGCCGGCCATCGTGCTGATCCTGGGCCTGCTGGTGGGTGGCCTGGTGGTGGCGATGTACCTGCCAATCTTCCAGTTGGGTAGCTTGATCTGAACATGACTTTATGGACTTTGCTGGCTGAGCAGCCGGCGTACTTCCTTACCCTGGCCACGGTGCTCGGCTTGCTGGTGGGCAGCTTTCTCAACGTGCTGGTGTATCGCCTGCCGATCATGCTGGAGCGCCAGTGGCAGCGTGAGGCGCAAGAGGTATTGGGGCTGCCGCTTGCGCAACACGAACGGTTCGACCTGTGCCTGCCGGCATCCCGCTGCCCGCACTGCGCGCATCAGATTCGTGCGTGGGAGAACATTCCAGTGGTCAGCTACCTGGCGTTGCGCGGGCGGTGCTCAGCCTGCAAAACGCGTATCAGCCCGCGCTACCCGCTGGTCGAGATAGCCAGCGCGCTGCTGTCGCTGGTGGTGGCCTGGCGTTTTGGCGCTTCGGTCGAGGCGTTGCTGGCACTGCCGCTCACGTGGTGCCTGTTGGCCCTGAGCCTGATCGATGCGGACCACCAATTGCTGCCGGATGTGCTGGTGCTGCCGATGCTGTGGCTTGGGCTGATCGTGAACGCCTTTGGCCTGTATGTGCCACTGGCCGACGCGTTGTGGGGCGCAGTGGCCGGGTACCTCAGCCTGTGGACGGTGTACTGGGTGTTCAAGCTGGTCACCGGCAAGGAAGGCATGGGCTACGGCGACTTCAAGCTGATGGCGCTGATCGGGGCCTGGGGCGGTTGGCAGGTGCTGCCGTTGACGCTGCTGCTGTCGTCGGTGGTGGGGGCGCTGGTTGGCCTGTGCCTGCTGCGTTTGCGCCGGTATGCGATGGGCACGGCGATACCGTTTGGCCCTTATCTGGCGATTGCGGGGTGGATTGCTGTGCTCTGGGGTGATGAAATGTACGCCTCTTACATGCAACTGCTTGGATACTGATGGCCACTGCAGCCTTTACCCCCTGGATTCTCGGCCTGACCGGCGGCATTGGTAGCGGCAAGAGCGCTGCTGCCGAGCGTTTTGTCGAGCTTGGCGTGCACCTGGTCGACGCGGACCAGGCGGCGCGCTGGGTTGTCGAACCTGGCCGCCCGGCCCTGGCCAGCATCGTCGAGCGCTTCGGCCCGGGTGTATTGCAGGCGGACGGCCAGCTTGATCGCGCCGCCTTGCGCCAGCTGATCTTCGCCGACCCGGCGCAGCGCAAATGGCTGGAGCAACTGCTGCACCCGCTGATCGGGCAAGAGATTTTCAGCTACCTGGCGAAGGCGCAGTCGCCGTATGCGGTGTACGTTTCGCCGCTGCTGATCGAATCGGGCCAGTACCACAAGACCCAGCGCGTGCTGGTGATCGATGCGCCGCAGGAACTGCAAATAGCCCGTACCTTGGCGCGGGACAACACCAGTGCCGAACAGGTGCAGGCGATTTTGCAGGCCCAGCTGGGCCGTGAGGAGCGCCTGCGCCATGCCGATGATGTGGTGGTCAACGACGGCGATTTGGCCGCGCTGCATGAGCAGATTGACCGCCTGCACCACTTTTACCTGACTTTGAAAGGAGGCCAGCCATGAGCCAGCCGTTGACCGTCGATTGCCCTACTTGTGGCGCACCTGTGGAATGGGCCGAGAAAAGCGCGTTCCGGCCGTTTTGTTCGGACCGCTGCAAACTGATCGACCTGGGGGCCTGGGCAGCCGAGGAGCACAAGATTGCGGGGTCGGAAGAGTCCGAAGATGAGCTGTATTCGGGGGACCTGGAGCCGCGGCACTGAGCTGATTACAAGGTGGGTGCGCCGGCCCTTTCGCGGGTGAACCCGCTCCCACAAATATAGCGCGTGCCCGAAACTTGCGCGGTCCCTGTGGGAGCGGGTTTACCCGCGAAAGGGCCGGCACAGCCACCACTCATTCACCGCTCATCGTCCTTCCAGGGCGCCTGCAGATACCGTGTGCGGTTGAAGGTTTCCAGCCACTCCGGGCAAAACACCACCAGCGCACTGATCACCATGCCGTTGATGAACGCCTCGGGGAACATCATCAGCCACAGGTAGCCGACAAAGTCGCTGAGCCACTCCGGCAGGGCAAAACGCCCGTCCAGCCACAACAACCCTAGCGCCGCTGGTACGCAAACCAGCACGGTGAGCGCTGCCGGGAAGAACCCCGAACAGAAGATATAAACGAACAGGTTTCGCGGCTGGGCGCGCTCGACCACTATCGCGCACACCTCGGTAATCAGCACCGGCAAGCCAATCAGCAACAAGCCGTTCACCCCCAGCGCCGCCAGGTCCTGTCGCCCTAGCGTCAGCAAGCCAAGCTGGGCCATGAACCCGCCCAGCACCGCCAGCGGCCAGTCCAGCAACAGGGTGACCGCAGTCATGCCAATAAAGTGGTACGACACCCCGGTATCAAAATCGCGCCTCACCAGCCACAGCGCGAACAGGCAGAAAACCGTGCCAAACAGCAAATGCTGGCGGCGCCGGTCGGTGAACAGTTCAACCCAGCGAACCCGGCTTACCGCCCAGATCAGCAACGGCACAAAACCCAGCCAGCCAAGAGTAAGGGTGGTGCCGGACAACACCTGCGCGCTGATCACCTGAACAATACCCTTTGCAGCCATGTGGACAAGATCGAGTCTACACCCATTCTCCCTTTCCTTCGGCTGCGGTGGATTAGTGCCCTCATTCGATCCAGGAAGCATCGGTCAAGCCCGAAGAAATCGGGCGCACCTGTGCAAGCGTTGTCGGTCCTGGGCTGATTCCCACGCTTAAACAGCATCTTACCGTCATCGATTAGCGGCTAAGCTTGTCTGCATGGATGACTCAGACTACCTGCGCCTGCTTACCATCCAGGCCGAACAAGCTAACGCCTTTCTCTCCAACGCCCGCAAGTGGGAGCGGGAGCGTTGGGTGTGCCAGCGACTGTTGCAGGGGTTGAACATCCCCTACCGCAGCGAGGACTTCACCCCGGCCGGGCAAGAGCCGCCGGATGTGCTGTTCCGCGATGCGGCCTTCGAGGTGTTTTTCGTGCTCGACGAGGGGCGTCGGCTGAACGATGAGTGGCGCGAAGAGCTGCAGCGCCGGCGCAGTGCGTTTTCCCTGGCACAACTGGTGCGCCGTGAAGCGCGCCCACGGCGCATCAGTGCCACCGAGCTGCTGGCGCGCCTGGCGCCTACCTTGCGCAAGAAAGCGCACAACTACCGGGAACGCGGGCTAGAGCTGAACGAGCTGGACATCATCGCCTTCTCCAGCCTCAAGCGCGAAGTGCTCGACCTCAACACCCACTTCCCGCCGCCCACCGAATACCTGCGCCAGGGCTGGCGCTCGTTGTCGCTGGTGGGGCCGACGTTTGCCCGGGTGCTGTTCGCCCACCCCGACGCGCCAGACTTCCTGCGTGGCAACCTGGGGCGCAGCATTGTTTTTGATGTGGGCATCAGTCTTTGATCCAGTGCAGCGAGTGTTTGCGATGGCGTACACTCGGCGCCAGAGATAGAAAGCATTATCATTTGTTTCAAAGCGCCTGCACGAACGCTGTAGCGTTTGCGCAGTCACAAACGTCTACCTGACGAGGCCCACCATGACCAGCCGCCTGAACCCGGAAGATCAGCGTCGTGTCGATGAGTATCTGCGAGCCCCCCAGCACCAAGTCGAGCGCAGGCCATTCCGGCCGTGGCTGCTCCTTGTGTTGGTGGTGGCCGTGACCATCGGGTTGGGTCTCATCAGCCGCCTGCTGAGTGGACTGGTGCTATGAGCTGCTTCGCGCTCGCCCTCCCCTCGTGCAGTTTGCGGCCGGCCCAAAGGGCCACGAATTCCGTAAACCTTATGAGATATCCCCATGACTCATCGCATCGTGATTGTCGGCGGCGGCGCCGGCGGCCTGGAACTGGCGACCCGCCTGGGTAAAAGCCTGGGCAAGCGCAAGCAGGCCGACATCACCCTGGTCGACGCCAACCTCACGCACATCTGGAAGCCACTGCTGCACGAAGTGGCCGCCGGCTCGCTGAACTCCTCGGAAGACGAACTGAACTACGTGGCCCAGGCCAAGTGGAACCACTTCAACTTCCAGCTGGGGCGCATGAGCGGCCTGGACCGTGAGGGCAAGCAGATTCAACTGGCCGCCACCCTCGATGACGAGGGCCGCGAGCTGTTGCCTGCGCGCACCCTGGGCTACGACACGCTGGTCATTGCCGTGGGTTCGAACACCAACGACTTCGGCACCTTGGGCGCGGCGCAGCATTGCCTGTTCCTCGACACGCGCAAGCAGGCCGAGCGCTTCCATCAGCAGTTGCTCAACCACTACCTGCGCGCCCACGCCGGCGACGTGGCCAGCGAGCAGATCAGCGTAGCTATCGTCGGCGCCGGTGCCACCGGTGTGGAACTGGCGGCCGAGCTGCACCACGCCGCCCACGAGCTGGCGGCTTATGGCCTGGACCGCATCCAGCCCAAAGACATGCACATCACCATCATCGAGGCAGGCCCACGCGTGCTGCCGGCGCTACCGGAGCGCATCAGCGTGCCGGTGCACAAGACCCTGGAAAAACTCGGGGTGAAGGTGATGACCAACGCGGCTGTCAGTGAAGTGACCGAGGACGGCCTGAAAACCAAGGACGGCGAGGTGATCCAGGCCAGCCTGAAAGTGTGGGCGGCGGGTATTCGTGCGCCGGGCTTCCTGAAGGACATCGATGGGCTAGAAACCAACCGCATCAACCAGCTGGTGGTGCGCCCTACCCTGCAGACCACCCGCGACGACAACATCTTCGCCTTCGGTGACTGCGCCGCCTGCCCGCAACCGGGTAGCGACCGCAATGTGCCGCCACGTGCCCAGGCGGCACACCAGCAGGCTTCGATGCTGGCGCAAAGCCTGAAGGCGCGCCTGGAGAACAAGACGCTGCCGACCTACGAGTACAAGGACTACGGCTCGCTGGTGTCGCTGTCGCGCTTCTCGGCGGTGGGCAACCTGATGGGTAACCTGATGGGCAGCGTGAAGCTGGAAGGCTGGCTGGCGCGGATGTTCTACGTGTCGCTGTACCGCATGCACCAGATGGCGTTGTACGGGTTCTTCCGCACGGCGTTGATGATGCTGGGGAGCAAGATTGGCCGGGGTACCGAGCCACGCCTGAAGCTGCACTGACAGGCACCCGCTCCTGCAGGCCATGCACTGACCTGTAGGAGCAGCCTTGTGCTGCGAAGAGGCCATTACCAGCAGAGAAAATCTTTGGCCGTACCGGCCCTTTCGCAGCACAAGGCTGCTCCTACACGGGCCTGTATTGCGGTAAGAGGTGGGTTAAATTTGAGGCAAAAGAAAAAGGGCATCTCTTTCGAGATGCCCTTTATTCATGGTGGGTCGTGTAGGATTCGAACCTACGACCAATTGGTTAAAAGCCAACTGCTCTACCAACTGAGCTAACGACCCAAAAATGGTCGGGGTGAGGGGATTCGAACTCCTGACATCCTGCTCCCAAAGCAGGCGCGCTACCGGACTGCGCTACACCCCGGGTCTTTCAAAAAAAAGGGCATCTCTTGGAGATGCCCTTCTTTACATGGTGGGTCGTGTAGGATTCGAACCTACGACCAATTGGTTAAAAGCCAACTGCTCTACCAACTGAGCTAACGACCCGGAAAATGGTCGGGGTGAGGGGATTCGAACTCCTGACATCCTGCTCCCAAAGCAGGCGCGCTACCGGACTGCGCTACACCCCGAGATGGCTCCGCGACCTGGACTCGAACCAGGGACCCAATGATTAACAGTCATTTGCTCTACCGACTGAGCTATCGCGGAACTGAACTTCGGTACAACT
>Ga0160475_100119_pt1 | contig 76481 bp, 60 predicted proteins | sample HID1975M_E11MG_FD_108254 | JGI IMG/M metagenome (GOLD analysis project Ga0160475, IMG submission 108254) | Enriched soil microbial communities from UW Madison campus, WI, USA - HID1975M_E11 MG | ecosystem: Environmental > Terrestrial > Soil > Unclassified | place: USA: Madison, Wisconsin... | reverse complement strand
CACTGCGCTGAGGTGCGAAGTGGAAATGCGCAAAGGCGAGCGATCGGGTGCCAGGGCCAGGTCGGCGCCTTGCGGCTGGCCAGGGCGAGCGCGCTTCATGCTGTGCTCGCCGATCTGCGCTGCCCGGCGGGCCAGGTAGGCGGGGTCGGTCAGGGCCTTGACCGGGACCGGCACGTAATCACTGTCGGCCAGGTACTGAGCGCGGTCGGCGTAGGCCAGGCGCTCGGCCTCGGCGATCAGGTGCACGGCCAGCGGCGGTGCCTCCAGGCCTGCCGGGGACGCGCTCGCCAACGGCCGCAGCGCCGCCAGGTCGCGTTGTGGCGTGGCGCGCTGCACGGCTTCAAGCATGCCCAGCGTCTGCAACACCGTCACCCCACCCGACGAGGGCGGCGGCATGCCGCAGACGCGCCATGCCTTGTAGGTGCCGCACACCGGCTCGCGCTCTTTGGCGGTGTACTGCTCAAGGTCCTGCAACGACAGGTAACCGGCATTGGTATGGCTGCGCACCTTGGCCACGATGGCCCCGGCGATTTCACCGGTGTAGAACGCCTGGGGCCCGTGCGCGGCAATCTGCTCGAACGTTTGCGCAAGTTCGGGGTTGCGCAACCTCGTGCCCACCGGCAGCGGCTTGCCGTTTTTATCCAGGAAGTAGCGCGCCATGGCCGGTGACCGGGCGATATACGGGTCGCCCGCCACCAGGGTGTGGAGGCGTTCGGAAACGGGGAAACCGTTACGTGCCAACGCGATGGCCGGGGCAAAGAGTTGCTGCCAAGGCAGCTTGCCGTGCTGCTCGTGAGCCAGTTTCAGCGCGCGCAGTACCCCCGGCACACCCACTGAGCGCCCGCCAATCTGCGCCGACCTGAACGGCATCGGTGAACCATTGGCTTGCAAGAACAGTTGTGCCGTTACCTGCGCCGGGGCTGCCTCGCGGCCGTCGAAAGCCTGAACACGTTTGCCGTCCCAGTAGAGGATAAAAGCCCCACCACCGATGCCGCTGGATTGCGGCTCTACCAAGGTCAGCACCATTTGCATGGCGATGGCCGCGTCGATGGCGCTGCCACCGTCACGCAGCATCGCCCGCCCCGCTTCGGTGGCCAGCGGGTTGGCAGCGGCGGCCATATGCCGGCTGGCGTGCACCGGCTGCAGGCCAGGGCGGTAGCCGGAGGCCAGTTCGGGTGGCGCGGGCAACACTTGCTCGGCACAGGCCCACCCACTCGCGATCGCCAGGCACAGCGCGCTCATCAGCGGTGTGGAGAACTTCATCGTTTTGCTTCCTGCTTTGTCTATTCAGCAGACCACTGTCGGTCATGCGCAAACTTAACTTCAAGACTTTGTGCGATTTTTCTAGGATGCAGGCAGGTCAATCAGGAGCCACTCCATGCGTAGATCACTCACAACCATGCTGTTCGCCCTGCTCACCAGCCTTGCCGCCCACGCCGAGAACACCACCATGGACAACCGCCTGCACAACGCCGCCCGCCAGGACGACGTGCGCACCCTGCAACAGTTGCTGACAGAAGGTGCCCGGCTGGAAAGCCGTGATGAGCAGGGGCGCACTGCCCTGCTGGTGGCCACCCACGGCAACCAGGTGGCGGCGGCGCAAGCACTGATCCAGGCCGGTGCCGACGTGAACGCCAAAGACAATATCGATGACAGCCCTTATCTGTATGCCGGCGCCCGAGGCCTGAACGATATCCTGCGGCTGACCCTGAGCCACGGTGCCAACCTCAAGAGCACCAACCGCTACGGGGGGACTGCGTTGATCCCTGCGGCCGAGCGCGGCCATGTCGAGACGGTGCAGATGCTGATCGATGCCGGAGTGGACGTGAACCACCTGAACCGCCTGCACTGGACCGCGCTTATGGAGGCAGTGATCCTGGGGGATGGCGGACCGCGGCATGTGGAGATTGTGCGCCGGCTGCTGGCGGCGGGGGCGGACCGTCAGATTGCCGACAAGGATGGGGTCACCGCGCTGGAGCATGCGCGTCAGCGAGGGTACCGGGAGATGGAGGCGTTGCTGGCCCAGTAGGCAAGGTTTGCATGGCACGGGTTCGCCCGTGATCGCCGGCAAGCCAGCTCCCACGTTGACCGCATCGTATTCAAGTCATGTGCAGTACCTGTGGGAGCTGGCTTGCCGGCGATGGGGCCAGCACAGGCAGCACAGAACCTCAGACTACTTCTTCGTACGGCAGCCCCACATAGTTCTCGGCAATGTTCAGCAAGCCCGCCGGGGAGTTCAGGAAGTACTCGCGGTCAGCCTCCTGCATCTTCTGGTCCCAGGCATCCTTGTGGCTGCCGAAGTCATGCAGCAGCTGGGTCATGAACCAGCTGAAACGCTCGCCTTTCCATACCCGGCGCAGGGCCAGCGGCGAATACTGCTCAAGCAGGTCGGTACGACCTTCGCGGTATACCTTGACCAGAATGCGGTAGAGGTAGTTGACGTCCGAGGCTGCCAGGTTCAGGCCTTTGGCACCGGTGGGTGGGACGATGTGCGCGGCGTCACCTACCAGGAACAGGTGGCCATACTGCATGGGTTCGACCACCAGGCTGCGCAGCGGCGCGATGCTTTTTTCCAGCGCTGGGCCAGTCACCAGATCAGCTGCTACGTCGGCGGGCAAACGGGCTTTGAGTTCGTCCCAGAAACGCTCGTCAGACCACGCCTCGACACGGTCCTCCAAAGGTACCTGCAGGTAGTAGCGGCTGCGTGTCTGCGAACGTTGGCTGCATAACGCAAAGCCACGTTCGTGGTGCGCATAGATCAGCTCGTGATTGACCGGCGGTGTGTCCGACAGCAGGCCCAGCCAGCCAAATGGATAAACCCGCTCGTACTGCTTCAGCACGCCCTCGGGGATGCTCTGTCGCGAAACGCCATGGAAGCCGTCACAGCCAGCGATATAGTCGCAGTCCACCCGGTAAACCCGGCCATCTTTTTCGAAGGTCAGATATGGCTTCTCGCCCTTAAGCTCATGCGGCTGGACATTGCTGGCGGCATAGATGATCGGTGCACCTGTGGCTTCACGGGCCTGCATCAGGTCACGGGTGACTTCGGTCTGGCCGTACACCATCACCGTCTTGCCACCTGTCAGGGCTTTGAGATCCAGGCGTTGACGGCGCCCGCCAACCAGCAGCTCGACACCTTCGTGCACCAGGCCTTCACGGTCCATCCGCTCGGCCACACCGGCTTCGCGCAGCAGGTCGACCGTGCCTTGCTCCAGCACACCAGCGCGGATGCGGCCAAGTACATACTCGGGCGTCTGGCGCTCTACGATGACGTTATCGATACCGGCCTTGTGCAGCAGTTGGCCTAGCAGCAGGCCAGACGGGCCTGCGCCAATAATTGCAACCTGAGTTTTCATTGTTGTTGTCTCTGTTCGGACGATGCCGGCCCTGGACTGGCAGTGGGGCGGCATCTGCTGTTAGGGTTTGCCCTTGCATTTTTACTGGCAAAAAATGCCCATTAAGTGTGCTATTCCATGAATAACCTGCACTTTTACAAAAATCGTTCGATTAACGGACAGGCTTGCCCGCATGAAATCCACCCTCCCCGGCGTCCCGTTGTTCAAGCTGTATGGTGAAAACACGGCCTGGCCCGGCACCGACCTGTTGCACTGCGAGTCCATCCCGGCACGTAGCCGTTTGCACCACTGGGAAATCAAACCGCATCAGCATGCCGAACTGTTCCAGCTCCTTTACGTACAGCGCGGCCAGGCCCAGGTTGAGGTCGAAGGCGTGCGCAGTGCCATCGGCGAGGCGGCGATCCAGGTGGTGCCGCCGATGACCGTGCATGGCTTTCGCTTCAGCGCCGATATCCAGGGGTATGTGCTGACCTTTGGCACCGCACTGGTGGCGAACCTGGAACAGCGGCTGGGCGCGCCCCTGACGGTGCTTGCGAAACCGGCGTGTTACCCGCTGGGCCAGGACCGCGTGCACCTGCGCAGCCTGATCAGCACCTTGCAGCAGGAATACCAGGGCAATGCCCCCGCGCGGGCGGCCATGCTCGAAGCGCTGGTCACCGCGCTGATGGTGTGGATCAGCCGCCGCCAGCAGCTGGGTCAAGCGCCGCGAAATCGGGATGAGCGTGACCGCCAGTTGTTGGGGCAGTACCTGCGACTGGTCGAAGCGCATTACCGCGAGCACCTGTCGATGGAGGACTTCGCCGCGCGACTGAATATTCCGAGCCTGCAACTGAACCAGTTGTGCCGGGCGCTGAGTGGGCAGACTGCGCTGCAGGTGCTGCACCAGCGTTTGTTGCTGGAGGCGCGTCGCAACCTGATTTACACGCGGATGAGCATCGGGCAGCTGTCGGACAGCCTGGGGTTCACCGACCCGACGTACTTTGCCCGCTGGTTCAAGCGCTTGAGTGGGCAGACGCCCAATGGCTATCGTCGGTCGGTGCAGCCGGAATGAAATGTGGTTACCTGCATCGGCCTCTTCGCGGGCCTGCCCGCTCCCACAGGGATTGCGTCAGGCCCGCGAAGAGGCCGGTGCAGGCAACACGCATCTTCAGGCCCTGCTTGACGTATACGTCAACCTGCAGTCAGGATAACCGCATACCCCACGCCGAGCCCCAGCATGAGCACCCAGACCTACAGCATCTCCGACCTGTCCCGCGAGCTGGACATCACCACCCGTGCCATCCGTTTCTATGAGGAGCAGGGCCTGCTGAGCCCCGAACGCCGAGGCCTGGAACGTATCTACACGGCGCGCGACAAGGTCAGCCTGAAGCTCATCCTGCGCGGCAAGCGCATCGGCTTTTCGCTGGCCGAGTGCCGCGAGCTTATCGAGCTGTACGACCCCACCAGCGGCAACCTCAAACAGCTCAACAGCATGCTGGCGAAAATCGCCGAACGGCGCGCCCAGCTGGAACAGCAGATGCTTGACATCCACCAGATGCAACTGGAACTGGACACCGCCCAGGAGCGCTGTGAACAAGCCCTGGCCGCCACCCTGAACAACAAAGACAACCGCTGAACGCCACAGGAAACCCGCCATGTCCTTGCCCAAAGAAGTCCGTCTGGTCGAAGTAGGCCCCCGCGACGGTTTGCAGAACGAAGCCCAGCCCATCAGCGTTGCCGACAAGGTGCGCCTGGTGGACGACCTTACCGCAGCGGGCCTGGCCTATATCGAGGTGGGCAGCTTCGTCTCGCCCAAGTGGGTGCCACAGATGGCCGGTTCCGCCGAGGTGTTCGCCGGTATCCAGCAGCGCCCCGGTGTGACGTATGCGGCGCTGGCGCCAAACCTGCGCGGCTTCGAGGACGCCCTGGCTGCAGGGGTGAAGGAAGTGGCGGTGTTCGCAGCTGCCTCTGAAGCGTTCTCCCAGCGCAACATCAACTGCTCGATCAGCGACAGCCTCAAGCGCTTCGAACCGATCATGGAGGCCGCGCGCAGCCATGGTGTGCGCGTGCGCGGCTATGTGTCGTGCGTACTCGGCTGCCCCTATGAAGGCAAGGTCAGCGCCGAACAGGTGGCCCCGGTGGCCCGCGCCCTGCATGACATGGGCTGTTACGAGGTGTCGCTGGGCGACACCATTGGCACAGGTACCGCCGGCGATACCCGGCGCCTCTTCGAGGTGGTTTCGGCCTTGGTACCGCGCGGGCAACTGGCCGGGCACTTCCATGATACCTATGGCCAGGCATTGGCCAACGTCTATGCCAGCCTCCTCGAAGGTATCAATGTGTTTGACAGCTCGGTGGCAGGGCTGGGTGGCTGCCCTTATGCCAAAGGCGCTACCGGCAACATCGCCACGGAAGATGTGGTGTACCTGCTGCAGGGGCTGGGCATTGCTACCGGTATCGACCTGGACAGGCTGATCGCCGCCGGCCAACGCATCAGCGATGTGCTCGGCCGCAGCAATGGGTCGCGGGTAGCGCGGGCGCGCAATGCGCAGTAACGCGCAGTAAGTCACACGGGTGTCACGTACATGTGGGTGAAGTGTTACCGGCCCCACGTTCCACAGCAAAAAATCGGGTAACAGGGAAACAAATCGACAAAATTTCAGGCCCGGCGATTTCGACGAAATCGCTATGTGCTTGATTTTAAATGACTTTAAAAAGTTGGCACGCACCCTGCTATATCTTTGGTACAAGAACAAAAAAAATGTGACACCCAATAAAAACAACAGGTAACGGCTCTGACATAACAAGAACAACACGGCAGAGGCGTAGCAAGCAGATCTTTTTGGAGTCGACACGCTTTTCAGGGGTACGCCCCGCGGTCTGGCACAGAACAATAAAACTACCTCAAGGTAGCTACAGCCAGGTTCGGATCAATGATGAAAGCAGGTCAGCGCTCAAAAAAATACGTTTGCTCTTGACCCCGCATGGGGTCGCTCGCACCACCAAGGCAGGCTGACAAAAACAACAAAAAGCCGGTCTCAATAATAAAAAAAGAGCAAGCAGCAACGCTTTGGGGGGAGCTTCGGCTCCCCTTAGTGCTTCCTGCCTTAGTGCTTCCTGCCCTCCTCCTCCTGCTTCTCCTCGTTCTGTCCTTCGACCTTCTCCACCAGCAACGGCATCGTGCCCAGTACCAGCAGGGCCAGTACCGTGCTGATCAACGCCGTGGCTTCGCGGCCCATGCCCGCAGCCGTACCGATGGCAGCGGTCATCCATAGCCCTGCGGCGGTAGTCAGGCCTTTCACATGGCTGGTGTCCTGGCCGTTTCCCTTGAGGATGGTGCCTGCACCCAGAAAGCCGATCCCGGCGACGATACCCTGGATCACCCGGCTTAGCGCCTGCTCATCAGCCCCGGCCATGCTGGGTGCCAGCACGAACAGCGCGGCGCCCAGCGAGACCAGCATGTGGGTGCGTACCCCGGCGGATTTGCCCTTGTGTTCGCGCTCGAAGCCCAGCACCGCGCCAAGTATGGCTGCCATCAGCAGGCGCACGAGAATGCGAGTGACCTCGCGCTCATCGGTGACATCGGCGAATTCGGCCTGGATAGCTTGCCAGATGACGTCCATTACAGTTGTCCCCATGCTGAGCATTGTGTGGCCAGGTCCGGCCTTTTCGCGGGCATGCCCACTCCCACAAGTAATGCACAGTTCTTGATACGTGTGGTGACCTGTGGGAGCGGGCGTGCCCGCAAAGCGGCCGGCCAGCCCTATGCAAGGGTTGACCTCTGTACACAGGGCAAAGTGCCGCTCAGCCTGTTGATGCAGCAACCAGCCCCTCACTGTGGTCCACCCTGTAACCACCAGCAGGAGCACGTCACCATGCCCATTGAAATCGACGAAGCCACCCAACGCTGCACCTTGATCGGCGAAGACCTGCGCATCGAGGGTGATGGCCCCGATATCGAAATCATCACCGACGAACAACTGCGCATGTCTGTGGCCTTGCTCGCAGGCCAACGCGTGCCCATCACCGAATCCGAGGCCGATGCACTGACCGTGGCGGGTGCGGTGGATAGCCGCAGGCATCTGAAGACCAGCGTGCCAGGCTCGGTGATCTAAGGCCTGGCGGGGCCGAGCGGTTAATCTGATACGGTTTTTATCGCAAAATCTGAGCCTGTGCTGATAACAGCCTCAGGGCCATAGTGCTCATGCCTGATCGAGGCCTGATGAGCACCGAACCATGAATAACAGAATCCCTTTTACAGAGATCGCCGCCGCCCCAGCCAGCCAACAACCGCGACGCATCGATAGCGGCATTCACACCCGCAGCTTTACCGGGCTGTATCGTAGCCTGCGCATCGGCTTTGCCGGGGCCCTGTTCGTGCTGTTTTTTGGCACTGCCTGGCTGAACTGGAATGGCCGCCAAGCCGTGCTGTGGGACTTGGGTGAAAGCAAATTCCACATCTTTGGCGCCACCTTCTGGCCACAGGATTTCATCCTGCTGTCGGCGCTGCTGATCATCTGCGCATTCGGCCTGTTCGCCATTACCGTGTACGCCGGCCGCGTGTGGTGCGGCTACAGCTGCCCACAAAGCACCTGGACCTGGCTGTTCATGTGGTGCGAAAAGGTAATAGAAGGTGACCGCAACCAGCGCATCAAGCTTGCCGCCGCGCCGTGGAGCCTGAACAAACTGGCGCGCCGCACCCTGAAACACAGCCTGTGGCTGGCCATCGGTGTAGTCACCGGGCTGACCTTCGTCGGCTACTTCACCCCAATCCGCCCACTGGCCGCAGAACTGTTCACGTTGCAACTGGGCGGCGTGGCGCTGTTCTGGGTGCTGTTTTTCACCGCTGCCACCTACATAAACGCAGGCCTGCTGCGCGAAGCGGTGTGCCTGCACATGTGCCCGTATGCGCGCTTCCAGGCGGTGATGTTCGACAAGGACACCCTGGCGGTTGCCTATGACCCGCGCCGTGGTGAAGCCCGCGGCCCGCGCAAGAAAGGCAGTGACGTTGGCGCACAAGGCCTCGGCGACTGCATCGACTGCACGCTATGCGTGCAAGTGTGCCCTACCGGCATCGATATCCGCGATGGTTTGCAAATGGCCTGCATCGGATGCGCGGCGTGCATCGACGCCTGCGACGGGGTGATGGACAAGATGGGTTACGCCCGCGGGTTGATCGGTTACAAGTCCGAACACAGTTTGCAGGGCGGCACCACCCACTGGCTGCGCCCGCGCCTGCTGGGCTACGTCGCTGCACTCGGGGTGATGATCGCAGCACTGGTGGTGGCCTTGCAGATGCGCCCGATGGTTTCGCTGGATGTGATCAAGGACCGCGGCCTGTTCCGGGAAAACGCCCAGGGCCAGATCGAGAACATCTACCTGCTCAAGGTCATCAACAAGACCGAGCGCACTCAGCACTATGCGCTGCGCCTGCTGGACGCTGACGGTTTCACCTTGCAGGGCACCACCGCATTGGTGATCCCGGCTGGCGAAATGAGCGAACTGCCGGTCTCGGTGGCGATGCTGGCCGAGCGCCCGGCCAGCAGCTCGCAAACGTTGAGCTTCGAAATCAGCGAGCGCGACGACCCTGCCATCCGCAGCGTGGCCCAAAGCCGCTTCGTCGCACCGATGAACCGCTGATCCCTTACACTGACTCCACCTTGCCTGCCAGGCTTCGACAGAAGGCCAGAATGAAACGCTACGAACGCTTCGCCGACGACATTGCCGAACTGATCCGCTCCGGGGTCCTGGGGCCCGGCCAACGCGTGCCTTCGGTACGCTACGCCAGCCAGACCCACGGGGTCAGCCCGTCCACCGTGTTCCAGGCTTACTACCTGCTGGAGCGGCGCGGGCTGATCCGTGCCCGGCCGCGCTCGGGTTATTTCGTCAACGCCCACGCCCCGCGCCAGTTCAGCGAGCCGCAGGCATTGCAGCCGGTCAGTGAGTCGACGGACGTGGACGTCAGCGGCCTGGTGTTCTCGATCCTCGACTCGATCAAGGACCCTAACACCATACCGTTCGGCTCAGCCTTCCCCAGCCCCGAACTGTTTCCGCTGCAGCGCCTGTCGCGCTCGCTGGCCAGCGCCAGCCGCAGCATGGACCCGCGCATGGTGGTGACCGACCTGTCGCCCGGCAACCCGCAGCTGCGCCGGCAGATTGCCCTGCGCTACATGGTTGGTGGGCTGATGCTGCCGATGGAAGAGCTGTTGATCACCAACGGTGCACTGGAAGCCTTGAACCTGTGCCTGCAGGCAGTTACCCAACCGGGCGACCTGGTGGCCATCGAGGCCCCCGCCTTCTATGCCTGCCTGCAAGTGCTGGAGCGGCTGAAGCTCAAGGCTGTGGAAATCCCCGTGCACCCGCGCGAAGGCATGGACCTGGGGGTACTGGCACAGACGCTGGAAAAGCACCCGGTAAAGGCCGTGTGGTGCATGACCAACTTCCAGAACCCGGTAGGCGCCAGCATGCCGGAGGCGAAAAAACAGGCGCTGGTGGAACTGCTGGCGCGTCACCAGGTGCCGTTGATCGAAGACGACGTGTACGCCGAGCTGTACTACTCGCAGCAGGCACCCAAACCGGCCAAGGCCTTCGACACCCAAGGCCTGGTCATGCACTGCGGCTCGTTCGCCAAAAGCCTGGCACCCGGTTACCGCATCGGCTGGGTGGCGGCCGGGCGTTTTGCGCAGAAGATCGAGCGGCTGAAACTGATGACTTCGCTGTGTGCCTCGATGCCGGCCCAGGCAGCGATAGCCGACTACCTGCAACACGGTGGCTATGACCGCCACCTGCGCAAGCTACGCTACGCCCTTGAAGGCCAACAGGCCAACATGCTGGCCGCCATCGCCCGCCACTTCCCGGCGCAGACACGGGTCAGCCAGCCCTCGGGTGGCTACTTCCTGTGGCTGGAACTGCCCGAGCAGATGGATGCCCTCAAGCTGTTCCACATGGCCCTGGCCCAGGGCATCAGCATCGCCCCGGGGCCGATCTTTTCGCCCACCCGCCGCTTCGGCAACTGCATCCGCCTCAACTACGGCAGCCCCTGGCATGACGGTACCGAACGGGCCATGGAGACGCTCGGACGAATCATTCGCTCGTTCTGATCGCTACAAGCCTGAAGGGCGACTATAGTTGCCCGATCCGTTCATGGGGCTTGGGTCATGCAGCCAGATTCGCTTCCATCGATCACCCAACTGCAGGCGCGCGTCGCAGAACTGGAAGCATGCCTGGCAGAACGCGAAGACAGCGCCCATGCACACAACAAGCTGCTCGGTGAACTGCTCGACAACAGCCTGGCCAACGTGTTTGCCGCCGACCGCAAGATGCGTCTGGTGGCCATCAACCGAACGGCTCGCGAAACCTTCCAGCGCCACCGCGGCTTCTTGCCGCAGATCGGCGATTACGTGCCGCAGTTCCTGACCAATCAGCCCGATGTCATGAACCGGTTGGCCCCGGTTTGGCCGCGTGTGCTGGCCGGCGAAGCGTTCGTCGATACCGTCACCTTCGGTCCGCCTGATGCGCCGCGCCATTACGAAATCCGCTACCACCCGTTGCGCGATGCGCAGCAGCGGATCCAGGGCGGATACATGTTTGCCTATGACATCACCGAGCGCATCGCCGAACAGCAACGCCTGCGCCAGGCCGAGCAGGCTCTGCGCCAGTCGCAGAAAATGGAAGCGATCGGTCAGTTGACCGGCGGCATTGCCCACGACTTCAACAACCTGCTGGGCAGCCTGCTCGGCGCAGTGGAAATGGCCGAACGGCGCCTGGACCAACAACGCCATGCCGACACCGCCCGCATGCTCGAACTCTGCCGCAGCACTGCCTTGCGCGCTGCGGCGCTGGTAAAGCGCCTGCTGGCCTTCTCGCGCCAGCAGACGCTGGTGCCGCAACCGGTTGATGTGCAATGCCTGGTAGCGGGTATGCAGGACCTGATCGTCAGCTCTATTGGCCAGCACATTGACTTTCACGACCAGACTTTGCCCGGGCAATGGTCAATTCACGTCGATCCGCAGCAGCTGGAAAATGCTCTGCTGAACCTTTGCATCAATGCCCGTGATGCCATGCCCCTGGGCGGTACGCTCAGCATCGCTTGTGCAAACAGCGACCTCACCGTGGCTGAGGCCGGTCACTTGGACCTGCCTGCGGGGCGCTACTTGCACATTCGCGTTGGCGATACCGGCATGGGTATGTCCAGCACGGTACGCCAGCGCGCCCTGGAGCCTTTCTTCACCACCAAGCCACTCGGTCAAGGTACCGGCTTGGGGTTGTCCATGGTCTATGGGTTTGTCCGACAGTCCGGCGGGCAGTTGCAGATCGAAAGCGTGCCCGGGGAAGGCACCTGCGTTCATCTGTACTTCCCCCTCGAGGCAAGCATCGCTGCCTGCAGCCAGCCTGCGCCACTCACCACCGGCGTCGAGCTTTCTGCCCCCCGCGTGCAGCGAATCATGCTGGTGGAAGACCAGCCAGCCATGCGCCTGGTGCTTGTCGAAGTACTGACTGAACTGGGCCATGAAGTGCAGGCTTTCGACCGTGGCCGCCCCGCGCTTGAGGCTATGCATGCGGGCGTACCACCGGACTTGCTGATCACGGATGTCGGCCTGCCCGGTGGAATCGACGGATATCAGCTGGCAGAAGCGTTTCAAACGCTTGTGGCCAAAGCGCCCGTTCTGCTGATTACGGGCTATGACACTGCCGACATCCCGATCAGTAGCCGCCCGGACAGTCGCACCGAGGTGCTGTGCAAACCGTTCAACCTGCAGAGCCTTGGCCAGCGAATTGACCGTCTGCTGGGGATTGCCGCACAACGTTGACCGCCTATCCGCCTGCGGGTGAACACGTTAAAGTCTGCGCATCCTTTTTCGTCGGAAGTCGGCATGCCATCCCGCGACCTGCTCACACTGCGTCAACAAGTCGAAGCCCTGCAACGGCGCAATGCGCTGTTGGAAGCACAGCTCGCCAGCTATCAAGAGCAGGATCAGGACTTTTACCGGTCGTTGTTCGACACCATGGACGAAGGCTTTTGCATCATCGAGTTCTTTGACGGCCCACATGGCCCGCTGAGTGACTATGTGCATGTGCTAGCCAATGCGGCCTATGCCAAGCACGCCGGCATCCCCGACGTGGTCGGGCAGAAACTGCGCGAGATGGTGCCTGATGAGGCCGATGACTGGGTGGCCCGCTATGGCGCTGTGCTTCGCACAGGCGAACCGCTGCACTTCGAGCAGGAGCTGGTCGCCACCGGCCATGTGCTGTCGGTGACCACGTTTCGCGTAGAGCCTGCAGAGAAACGCCAGGTAGCCGTGCTGTTCAAGGATGTCACCGAACGCCGGCGTGCAGAGCAGGCCCTGCAGCGCCTCAACGAAGAACTGGAACAGCGGGTGAATGCCGCACTGGCGGAGCGACGCTTGTTTGCCGAATTGGTCGATCACAGCGTGGTCAATGTGCATGTGGTGGACAAGGGTCTGCGCTGGCTGGCTGTGAACCGCCAGGCCAAGGATGACTTCCACCTGCTGTACGGAAGGACACCGGAAATCGGCGACTACCTGCCCGGGCTGTTCGAAGACGGAGGCGCTGGCCAGACACCTATTCTGCCAATGTGGCAGCGCGCCCTGGCTGGCGAGCAGTTCATCGAAATTGGCACCTTCGGCAAGCCTCCCATGCTGCGCCATTTCGAATTGCGCTTCAACGCCTTGCGCGACCCAAAAGGCGAGATACAAGGCGCGTTTCTGTTTGCTTATGACATCAGTGAACGGGTGCAAGAGCAGGAACGCCTGGCCAAGGCCGAAGAAGCACTGCGCCAGGCACAGAAGATGGAGGCCGTAGGCCAGCTCAGTGGCGGCATTGCCCACGACTTCAATAATCTGCTGGGCGGCATCCTTGGTGCCCAGGAACTGATGCGCCAACGCCTGGACCAGTCACGTTTCGACGCCCTGAAACCCTTGCTGGAGCTGTCCAACGGCTCGGCGCAGCGGGCCTCTTCGCTGGTGCACCGGCTGCTGGCGTTCTCTCGCCAGCAGACTCTGCAACCCTGCTCCACACAAGTGGCCACGCTGGTTGCCGGCATGGAGGACCTTCTGCGGCGCACCATCGGCCCTGCCATTAGCCTGAGCAGCCGCTTCACCAGCCAGCTGTGGCCGACCTTCATCGACCCGCCTCAACTGGAAAGCGCCCTGCTCAACATCTGCATCAACGCCCGCGATGCCATGCCTGCGGGTGGTGTGATCGAGATCATTGGCGATAACCTGGTGCTTGACGACGAGCAGGCCCTGGCAGGGGGGCTGCCAGGCGGCGAGTATGTGCGACTGAGTATCGTCGACAACGGCAGGGGCATGTCGGCTGAAGTGGCCGAGCGCGCAGTCGACCCGTTCTTCACCACCAAACCGATGGGCCAGGGAACCGGGCTGGGTCTGTCCATGACTTACGGCTTCGTGCGTCAGTCGGGTGGGCAATTACGCGTGCTGTCGGTGCTTGGCGAAGGCACCCGCATCGAGCTGCTGCTACCCCGCCACGACGAGCAACCCAAGGCCCCTGCCGGCAAACCGCAGCGCACGCCTTTGCAAAGAAGCAGCGCGGCTGCGAAGCGCATTCTGTTGATCGAAGACCAGACCGCCTTGCGCCTGGTGGTGGGCGAAGTGCTGGAAGAGCTGGGCTATCGGGTGGACGCCTTCGAGAATGGCCCGACCGCCCTCGCCCACCTGCAAAGCGGCGAACGGCCAGACCTGCTGCTGAGCGATATCGGGCTGCCGGGTGGCCTAAATGGCCGCCAGGTGGCCGAGCGCTGCCGTGTGCGCTACCCAGACCTCAAGGTGCTGTTCATCACTGGTTACGATGAGAGCGCGGCGCTCAGCGACGGCCAGCTGTTGCAGGGTACCTCGGTGCTGACCAAGCCGTTCGAGCTGGAAGCACTCGCCGAGCGTGTACGCGAGCTGCTGGGGGATTGACGGGCGCGCTCAGCGCCCGCCGCTCAGGTCGATGAAACTGCCGGTGGAATAGGACGCTTTGTCCGAGAGCAGCCAGAGAATGGCTTCGGCCACTTCCTCGGGGCGCCCGCCGCGCCCCATGGGCAAACCGGGCTCAAGCTTGCTGACCCGGTCGGGGTCGCCGGACAAGGCATGGAACCCTGTGTGGATGTAGCCTGGGCGAACGCCATTGACCCGCACGCCCTCGCCTGCCACTTCTTTTGCCAGGCCGATGGTGAAGGTGTCGAGCGCGCCCTTGGAGGCGGCATAGTCGACATATTCGTTGGGCGAGCCCAGGCGCGCAGCCATCGATGACACGTTGACAATGGCCCCGCCGTGCCCACCATGCCGATGCGCCATGCGCAACAAGGCGTGCTTGGCGCAGAGCATGGGGCCGACGACGTTGGTTTTCATGATCTTCAGCAGGCGGAACTCGGACATTTCCTCGACGCGACTCTGCTGGCCGATGGTGCCGGCGTTGTTGACCAGTGCGGTGACCGGGCCGAGCTCTTCGTCGACGCGCTGAAACAGGTGGATGATCTCATCCTCGACGCTGACGTCGGCGCGCACGGCGATAGCCTCGGCGCCCAGGGCGCGGACCTGGCCGAGGAGGGTTTCGGCGGCCTGGTCGTCGGCGTGGTAGTTGATGCAGATGCGGTAGCCCTGGCGGGCCGCCAACAGCGCCGTGGCGGCACCGATACCGCGGCTGCCGCCGGTGATGACGATGACGTTCTCCATGATTATGCCAATCGCTTGGGAAAGGGAGGATCGACAATAGGCGAAAAGGCTACAGATGGGAATGACCGAGGTCAGCTCACACAACCGTGGCCGTGTGATTTAGCTCAATGCCCCGCCGATGCCGGCCCGGCCTTGGCAGTGAACGGTGGCTTGGCGAACCACACCAGCAGGATCAACCCGGCAAACACCCAGGTCATCAGGGTGAAGTAGTCCACTGTCGACATCATGTAAGCCTGCCCGTTGAGTATCTGCTCCAGCTGCGCATAACTCTGCGGGCTGGCCCCACCCAACTGCTCAAGCGTATGCCGCGTCGCCGGGTCGAACTGGCTGATGTTTTCGCTCAGATAAGCATGATGCTGGTCCGCCCGGCGAATCCAGATCCACGTCGTCAACGACGCCGCAAAACTCCCGCCCAAGGTACGCAGGAAGGTCGCAAGCCCCGAACCGTCGGCAATCTGGTGCGGCGGCAGGTCGGATAGCAGGATGCTCAAGGTCGGCATGAAGAACAACGCCACGCCAATGCCCATGAACAGCTGCACCAAGGCCACATGCTGGAAGTCCACCTCGCTGGTGAACCCGGCACGCATGTAGCAACTGGTGCCGATCGCCAGGAACGCCAGCCCCGCCAGCACACGCAGATCGAAGCGGTGCGCGTACTTGCCCACGAACGGCGACATGATCACCGGCAGCAAGCCGATCGGCGCCACCGCCAAGCCCGCCCAGGTGGCGGTGTAGCCCATCTGCGTCTGCAACCATTGCGGCAGGATGAGGTTGATACCGAAGAACCCCGCATAACCGCCGACCAGCACGATGGTGCCGACGCGGAAGTTGCGGTGCACGAACAGGCGCAGGTTGACCACCGGGTGGCGGTCGGTCAGTTCCCAGATCACGAACACCGCCAGGAACACCACCGAAACCAGGCTACCGATAATGATGAACGACGACTCGAACCAGTCCAGGTCGTTGCCTTTGTCGAGCACGACCTGCAACGCCCCGACACCGACAATCAGCGTCAGCAAGCCGATGTAGTCCATCGGCTGGCGGCTGGTGACCACAGGCCGGGCACGCATCTGCTGGCGTACCACAGCGGCGGCAAACAGGCCAATGGGCACGTTGATGAAGAAGATCCACGGCCAGCTGTAACTGTCGGTGATCCAGCCCCCCAGGATCGGCCCGGCAATGGGCGCCACCACCGTGACCATCGCCAGCAGCGCCAGGGCCATCCCCCGCTTGGCCGGGGGGTAGACGGCAATCAGCAAGGTCTGGGTCATCGGGTACAACGGCCCGGCGACCACGCCCTGCAATATGCGGAAACCGACCAGCTCGGGCATCGACTGGGCGATACCGCACAGGAACGACGCCAGCACGAACAACAACGTGGCCCAGATGAACAGTTTCACTTCGCCAAACCGCCGGCTGAGCCAGCCAGTCAACGGCAAGGCGATGGCATTGCTCACCGCGAACGAGGTAATGACCCAGGTGCCCTGCTCGTAACTCACCCCCAGGTTGCCGGAAATGGTCGGCAATGCCACGTTGGCGATGGTGGTGTCGAGCACCTGCATGAATGTCGCCAGCGACAGCCCGATGGTGGTCAGCAGCAGGCTCGGCGGCGTGAACTGGGCAGCGGCGTTGTTGCTCATCGCTGGGCCGTCTTGCCGGTTGCGCTGTTGTCGTGGATCAACCGGGCGATCAGGTTGTCGGCCTCGACCAACTGACGGTCATACACCTGGGTGGTGTAGCTGGCCTGCTGTGGGGGCTGCTGGGCCAGGGCCGGGCCGCTTTGGTCATGCAGGTCGACTTCTACTACGGTGGACAGGCCAATGCGCAGTGGGTGGTCCTTGAGCTGATCGGGACTCAGGTGAATACGCACAGGGACGCGCTGGACAATCTTGATCCAGTTGCCGGTGGCGTTCTGTGCCGGCAACAGGGCGAAGGCACTGCCGGTACCGGCGCCAAGGCTGTCGACCGTGCCGCTGTACTTGACCTCGCTGCCGTAGAGGTCGGCGCTGATCTGCACCGGCTGGCCGATGCGCATCTCACGCAGCTGGGTTTCCTTGAAGTTGGCGTCGATCCACACCTGGTCCAGCGGGATCACCGCCATGGTCGCGGTGCCTGGCTGCAGGCGCTGGCCCAGTTGCACAGTACGCTTGGCAACGTAACCGGTAACCGGTGCCACCAGGGTGGTGCGAGCGTGGTCGAGGTAAGCCTGGCGCAGGTCGGCGGCGGCGGCCATTACCTCGGGGTGCGAGGAAACCACGGTGTCGTCGACCAGCGCGCTGCTGGTGCTGAGCTGCTGACGTGCGCTGTTGACAGCGGCCTGGGCGACACTCAGGTCATCGCGGGCGTGGGACAGCTCTTCTGCAGCAATCGCCCCGCTATCGGCCAGCACCTTGCGCCGGTTGAAATCCTGCTGGGCTTTGCGCAGTTCGGCCTGGCGGGTTTCCAGCTGGGCCTTGAGCGAGTCGACATTGCTGTACAGCCCGCGCACCTGACGCACGCTGCGTGCCAGCTTGGCTTCGGCAGATTGCAGGGCCACCTCGCTGTCGGCCGGGTCGAATTGCAGCAACACCTGGCCGGCATGGACCAGGTCGCCGTCATCGGCACCGATGCTGGTGACGGTGCCGGTGACTAGCGGGGTGATCTCCACCACGTTGCCGTTGACGTAGGCATCGTCGGTGCTTTCGTGCCAGCGCCCCACCAGGCTGTACCAGGCCCAGGTGCATGCACCGGCAAGTACCAGCAACAGCAGCAGGCCAAGCAGCCAGGCCTTGCGCTTGCGCGACGGCTCGGGCGCGGCGGAGGGAGTCGGGGTATCTGCGGGAGTAGCCATGACAATACCTTGGATAATTCGTGACAGGGTTCAACGGTCGCCAAAGCGGCGGATCGTCAACGGGTCGCCAGCACCGAGCAGGACCTTGGCCAGCAGGCCTTCCAGGGCCTTGAGCTCATCGGGCGCCAGCACACCGCACAACTCGTTCATGGCGGCAGCGCCAATTTCCGGGAGGCGGTCGGCCAGACGCTGGCCATCGGCGGTGAGCGCCAGGCGCACCAGGCGGCGGTCGTCGGCGCAGCGGTTGCGCACAATCAGCTCCTTCTGCTCTAGCCGGTCCAGCATGCGGGTCATCGAACCGCTGTCCAGGCCCAGGTAGCGGCACAGCTCGGCCGGGGTATCCACCTGGTACTGGGTGACGATGATCAGCACCTTGAACTGCGCGGCGGTGACGCCCTCTGATTCGAGGTGCCAGTCGAGAATGCGGTCCTTCAGGATCGCCGCACGGCCAAGCAGCATGCCGATGGCGCAGGTCTGGAAGTTTTCGGGGGAGAAGTGGGCCATCGGAGGCTGCTCGGGCAATTGTGTGAAAATATTACTGCCTAGGCAGTGAATGTCAAAGCTTTGATTAGCTAGCTATGGAAAATTTCATGCTTTGTGCCTGAAATACGGCCCTTGTAGGAGCGGCCTTGTGCCGCGATGGGGCGCGAAGCGGCCCCAGTTTTGTGCCAGGGCGGTTATTGCGCCCGCAGGCCCAGCGCCTCAACCGCCCCGCAGGCAATCGCCATGCCCACCAGCTCTGCCAGGCTGCCCGCCTGCAGCCGCTTCATCACCCGGCCGCGGTAAAGGTCGACGGTCTTCACACTGATGCCCAGTTGCTCAGCAATCTCGCGGTTGCTCAACCCTTGGGCCAACGGCACGAAAACGTCGCGCTCACGCGGCGTCAGGCTGTCGATGCGCACTTGCACCAAGGCCAGCGCCTGATCGCCCTGCCGCGCCCGCCCGGCGTGCTCCAGCGCCGCCTGCACGCTGTCGAGCAGCAACTGGTCGTTATAGGGCTTTTCGATGAAATCACAGGCGCCAGCCTTGAATGCCCGCACCACGATCGGCACATCGGCATGGCCGCTGACGAAGATCACCGGCAGCGCCAGGCCACGCTCGCGCATCGCCTGCTGGACGGCCAACCCGCCCAGCCCCGGCATACGCACATCCAGCAGCACACAGGCGGGCCCATCGTCGACGCAGGCATCGAGAAACGCTTGCCCGCTGGCGAACGGCAAGGCTTGCAGGCCCACCGACTGTAACAGCCAGACTGTCGAGTCGCGCATACCCTGGTCGTCATCAACCACATACACTTTTGCTTGCACCACCGCCCCCTTTACGCCCTGCTGACTGCCAGCCGGCAGCACAGTACCAAACCGCCGTTATCACCCGCGCGCGCCCACAGGCTGCCGCCAAAGCCTTCGATCAGGCTGCGGCTCATGCTTAAACCCAGGCCCAGGCCGTCGGCCTTGCTGGTGGTGAACGGCGTGAAGATTTCATCCAGGCGCTCGGGCGCTACACCCGGGCCCTGGTCGGCCACCTCGACCACCACACCATCGCCGTCCCGCGCGGCGCCGAGCAGGATACGTGACGGCTGGTCGCCGTGCAGCTCACGGTTGGCATCGATGGCATTGCGCAACAGGTTAAGCAGCACCTGTTCCAGCAATACCCGGTCGGCATACACCGAAGGCAGCTGCGCACTCACGCGCAGCTCGACCAGCACCTGGTCGCGCGCGGCCTCCCAGGCGCACAGCCGCATGGCTTCGCCGGCCACTTCGGCCACGTCCAGCGCCTGCAGGCGCCGTGGCCCTTTGCGCAGGAAGGCGCGCAGGCGGCGGATCACTTCAGCGGCGTGGGTGGCCTGCTCGCGGATACGCAGCAGGCCCTGCCCTACCCGCTCGCGGGCCTGCGGATCACCCTCCAGGCCCTGCAGGTAACGCTGGCTGGCGTTGGCGTAGTTGACCACCGCCGCCAGTGGCTGGTTGATCTCGTGGGCAATGCCTGAAGCCAGCTCGCCGAGGGTGGCCAACCGTGCACTGTGCGCCAGGCTTTCCTGGGCTTCGATGCGCAAGGTGATGTCGCGGGACACGCTGACCACCTCCACCACCGAGCCGGTGTAGGTTTCGCGGATGGCCCGGCTGGCAATTTCAAACCAGCGATAGCCGCCACAGGCCTGGCGCACCCGGCAGGTCATGGTGTGATAGCCATCCTGGTCCAGGGCAGCGGCCGCCTGGCGCAGCACCTGGCGGCGCTCACGCGGGTGCAGCAGGGTATGCACGGCTATGCCACGCAATTGCTCGGGCCACAGGCCGAGCAGGCGAAACGCTGCCGGCGAGGCATCCAGGAAACGGCCATCCGGGCTGTGCCGGGAGATCAGGTCGGTGGTGTTTTCAATGATTAGCCGGTACAGGCGCCGGGCGCGGCTGGCCTCGCGTGCACCACGGCGTTCTTCGCTGGCGTCGCGACAGCGCCCGAGCACCTGCTGGCCCTGGTCATCCGGAATGAAAGACCACAGCACGGTGCGCTCCCCCACTTGCACCTCGACGTCGGCAATCGCCCGGTGCTGGCGCAAGCACGCACGCACCAGGGCGGCACAGTTGGCCGGCAGCCAGCTGGTCAGCGCCGGGCCTTCGTCAATCCACGCTTGCAGCGCCGCGTTGAGTGCCAGTGGCTTGGCGTCGGCTGCCAGCATAAGGCTGGGTTGTGGGTCTTTGGCAAGCAAGGGGTAAGCAGTCTGGTCCACGGTAGGCGGCTCGTTGTTATAGTAGTTTTACTATATTGCTATAGTCGATATTCCTACTACCATAGCGACTCGCGTAAAACTGCGACAGAGGGAGCGGCCCACCGTCCGCCTCCCTGCACCCTGAACAGAGCTAACAATCAGCCATCGGGGGCCAAGCGCACAAGCAGCGCCTGCCTCCCTTACAGGATTACCGCATGTCGATCTATGCCCAGGGCCTGATGCCCGCTGCCGTCAACCATGTCGCCCTCACCCCGCTAAGTTTCATCGAACGCACCGCCGCCGTGTACGGCAACTACCCGGCGGTGATCCACGGTGCCATCCGCCGCAACTGGCAAGAAACCTACCAACGCTGCAGACGCCTGGCCAGCGCCCTTGCAGGCCGTGGCATAGGGCGTGGCGACACGGTGGCGGTGATGCTGCCCAACACCCCGGCGATGCTCGAAGCGCACTTCGGTGTGCCCATGACCGGCGCCGTGCTCAACACCCTGAACGTGCGCCTGGACGCCGAGGCCATCGCCTTCATGCTGCAGCATGGTGAAGCCAAGGTGCTGATTACCGACCGCGAGTTCCATGCGGTGATCGAGGCCGCCCTGGCGTTGCTCGAACACCCGCCCCTGGTGGTGGATGTGGATGACCCGGAGTACGGCGAAGGCCGTGCGGTCAGCGCGCTGGACTATGAAGCCCTGCTCGCCGAAGGCGACCCGGAATTTGCCTGGGAATGGCCGGATGACGAGTGGCAGGCCATTTCGCTCAACTACACCTCCGGCACCACCGGCAACCCCAAGGGCGTGGTCTACCACCACCGCGGCGCCTACCTTAACGCGCTGGGCAACCAGATGACCTGGGCCATGGGCCACCGCCCGGTGTACCTGTGGACCTTGCCCATGTTCCACTGCAACGGCTGGTGCTACCCCTGGACCATCACCGCCCTGGCCGGCACGCACGTGTTCCTGCGCCGGGTCGACCCGCAGAAGATCCTGAACCTGATCCGCGAACACCGGGTCACCCACCTGTGCGGCGCCCCGATTGTGCTCAACGCCCTGGTCAACATGCCCGAGGCAGCCAAAGCCGCCATCGAGCACCCGGTACAGGCCATGGTCGCCGGCGCCGCACCACCGGCCAAGGTCATTGGCGCCGTGGAAGAGATGGGCATCCACGTCACCCACACCTACGGCCTGACCGAAGTCTATGGCCCGGTGACCGTGTGTGCCTGGCATGACGAGTGGAACGAACTGTCGCTGGAAGAGCGTGCGCGAATCAAGTCACGTCAGGGCGTGCGCTACCCGACCCTGGACGGGTTGATGGTGGCCGACCCGCAGACACTCGAGCCGGTGGCACGCGATGGCAACACGCTGGGCGAGATCTTCATGCGCGGCAACACCGTGATGAAGGGCTACCTGAAAAACCCCGAAGCCACCGCCGAAGCGTTCCGTGGCGGCTGGTTCCACACCGGTGACCTGGCCGTGTGGCATGCCGACGGCTATGTCGAGATCAAGGACCGCCTCAAGGACATCATCATTTCCGGTGGCGAAAACATCTCCACCATTGAAGTCGAGGACGCCCTGTACAAACACCCGGCAGTGCTTGAAGCCGCCGTGGTGGCGCGCCCGGATGAAAAGTGGGGAGAAACCCCGTGCGCGTTCATTGCCCTGAAGCCAGGCCGGGAGGACACCCGCGAAGCCGACATCACCGGCTGGTGCCGCGAGCACCTGGCCGGTTTCAAGGTGCCGAAGACCGTGGTGTTTGGCGAGTTGCCCAAGACCTCCACCGGCAAGATCCAGAAGTACGTCCTGCGCGACCGGGCCAAAGCCCTCTGAAGCCGTAACGGCCTCATCGCCGGCAAGCCAGCTCCCACAGGGACCCAGCAAGCCTCAAGCCCTGTGAAGTACCTGTGGGAGCTGGCTTGCCGGCGATGGGGCCCGCCCAGCCACTCTCACTCTTCCAAGAGCACACGATGACAACCTATACCGCCCCCCTGCGCGACATGCGCTTCGTCCTGCATGACGTGTTCAACGCCCCGGCCCTGTGGGCCCGCCTGCCCGCCCTGGCCGAGCGCATCGATGCCGACACCGCCGACGCGATCCTGGAAGAAGCAGCCAAAGTCACTGGCCAGCTGATCGGCCCGCTCAGCCGTAACGGCGACGAGCAAGGTGTGCGCTTCGACGCCGGCCAGGTCACCACGCCAGACGGTTTTCGCGAAGCCTGGCAGACCTACCGCGAAGGCGGCTGGGTCGGCCTGGGCGGCAACCCGGCATTTGGCGGCATGGGCATGCCGAAAATGCTAGGGGTGCTGTTCGAAGAAATGCTCTACGCCGCCGACTGCAGCTTCAGCCTGTATTCGGCGTTGAGCGCCGGCAGTTGCCTGGCAATCGATGCCCACGCCAGCGAAACGCTCAAGGCAACTTACTTGCCGCCTCTGTACGAAGGCCGCTGGGCCGGCACCATGTGCCTGACCGAGCCTCACGCCGGCACCGACCTGGGGCTGATCCGCAGCCGCGCCGAACCCCAGGCCGACGGCAGCTATCGCATCAGCGGCAGCAAGATTTTCATCACCGGCGGCGAGCAGGACCTGACCGAGAACATCATCCACCTGGTGCTGGCAAAGCTGCCGGATGCGCCCGCCGGCGCCAAAGGCATCTCGCTGTTCCTTGTGCCGAAATACCGGGTCGAGGCCGATGGCCGACTGGGCGCGCGCAATGCCGCCCACTGCGGCTCGATCGAGCACAAGATGGGCATCAAGGCTTCGGCCACCTGCGTGATGAACTTCGACGATGCCGAGGGTTACCTGGTGGGCGAGCCGAACAAGGGCCTGGCGGCCATGTTCACCATGATGAACTACGAGCGCCTGTCCATCGGCATCCAGGGCATCGGTTGTGCCGAAGCGTCCTACCAGAGCGCCGCCCGGTACGCCAACGAGCGCCTGCAAAGCCGCGCCGCCACTGGCCCACAGGCGCAGGACAAGGCTGCCGACCCGATCATCCACCACGGTGATGTACGGCGCATGCTGCTGACCATGCGCACCCTCACCGAAGGTGGCCGGGCGTTTGCCGCCTATGTCGGCCAGCAACTGGACCTGGCGCGTTACGCCGAAGACGCCGGTGAACGTGAGCACGCCCAGCGCCTGGTGGCACTTCTGACCCCGGTGGCCAAGGCCTTCTTCACCGACAACGGCCTGGAAAGCTGCGTGCTCGGCCAGCAGGTATACGGTGGCCATGGTTACATCCGCGAATGGGGGCAGGAGCAGCGGGTGCGCGATGTGCGCATTGCGCAAATCTATGAAGGTACCAACGGTATCCAGGCGCTCGACCTGCTGGGGCGCAAGGTACTGGGGGACGGTGGCCAGGCACTGGCCAGCTTCGCCGCCGAAGTACGTGCTTTCAGTGTGGATGCACCGCTGCACCGCGAGGCCTTGCAGGCGAGCCTGGCGCGGCTGGAGGCTACCAGCGCCTGGCTGCGGGCACGGGCAGGCGAGGATGCCAACCTGGTCAGTGCGGTGGCGGTGGAGTACCTGCAGCTGTTCGGGCTGACGGCGTATGCCTACATGTGGGCGCGGATGGCGGCAGTGGCCTTGGCCAGGCGTGAGGAAGATGACGCGTTTCATGGGGCCAAGCTTGCATGTGCGGCGTTCTTCTTCCAGCGTGTGCTGCCGCGTGGTCTGGGGCTGGAAGCCAGTATCAGGGCGGGCAGCGGCAGCCTTTATGGGCTGGAGGCGGCGCAGTTCTGAACTGCCTGCGCATTATCTGTGGGAGCGGGCATGCCCGCGAAGCAGACCACGCGGTGCATGGCACGGGCTTCGCCCGTGTTCGCGGGGCAAGCCCGCTCCCACAGTGATCGCGCAAGCATTGTGATTTCGTACAAGCCAGCTGCCCCACAAGAGGTACGCGATTACAAGTGGGAGCAGCCTTGTGTCGCGATGGGCTGCAAGGCAGCGCCAGGGATTTCAGCCTCGATTGCCGCCCGCGAAGGGTTCTCAAACGCTGAAAAACCGTTGCAAATCTGACGAAAAACAGTCACAACTGATAGTCATTCGCCATTACGTCGGTTCTCGGGAGCCCTCCAGCAAGGGTAGAATACGCAAAATCCGGAGCCGCAATGAATCACGACCGCCTCAACACCAGCCCTGACGATGCCATCACCGACGCCGCCGCGCACTGGTGCATGCGCCTGCACGCCGATGATTGCACGGCGTCCGAGCGCGAGGCGTTTGCCCGCTGGCTGGCGGCGGACCCGCGGCATGCCGAGGAGTACCAGGCAATGCTGGAGATCTGGCAAACGGCCGACCTGTTGCCACGCAACGCCACCGTCGTCGACTTCAACCCACCCACCCGTCAACCTGCCCGCCCTCGCAACTGGCGCCCGCTGGCATCTGCTGCCGCCATCGCCCTGGCCGTGGTGCCGCTGGCCGGCTGGCTGGGCTGGGAACAAGGCTGGCTGCCCAACCACTACCAGCATTTCGAAGCCGGCGACCGCATGCAGACCGTGGAGTTGAGCGACGGCAGCACGGTACAGCTCAACCTCCACACAGAGCTGACCTACCTCAACTACAAGGACCAGCGCCAGGTCACGCTCAAGCGCGGCGAGGCGTTCTTCAAGGTGCAGCACGACAGCAGCCATCCGTTCATCGTGCATGCAGGCCGTGGCCAGACCCGCGTCACTGGCACGCAATTCAACGTGTGGAAATACCAGGACCAGGTCAAGGTCACGCTGGTGGAGGGCTCGGTGCTGGTGTCCAGCGACGGCACCACCGGTGGCTATCGTCTGGGCCCTGGGATGCAGGCCAGTTATCACAAGGGCGACTTCGAGCCGCAGCTTGAACAGAGCGACGACTACGGCAACAGCCTGGCTTGGCGCAGCGGCAAGCTGGTGCTCGACAACCTGAGCCTGGAGCAGGCGCTGCCGGTGATCAACCGCTACCTCGACGCGCCGCTCCAGCTGGCAGATGCCAGCACCGGCCGCATTCGCATCAGTGGTATCTACAACACCCGTGAGGTCGCGCGCCTGGTCAACAACCTGCCCAAGGTGCTGCCGATCTACCTCACCCGCAGCAAGGACGGCAGCACCGTGCTCAACCGCATCTCGCCGCCGCCCGACAAGGGCTGACCCCCTCGCCCCTTACAGCGTCATCGCCGCCACCCACCCAAACGCCAGCAATGGCAGGTTGTAGTGGATGAAGGTTGGTACCACAGTGTCCCAGATATGGTGGTGCTGGCCATCCACGTTCAGGCCCGAGGTCGGCCCCAGGGTCGAGTCCGAGGCCGGCGAGCCTGCGTCCCCCAAGGCACCGGCAGTACCGACGATGCAAACGGTGGCCAGCGGGTCGAAGCCCAGCTGCACGCACAGTGGCACAAAGATCGCGGCCAGGATCGGCACGGTGGAGAACGACGAGCCGATGCCCATGGTCACCAGCAAGCCCACCAGCAGCATTAGCAAGGCACCGATGCCCTTGCTGTGCTCGATCCACTGGGCCGAGGTTTCCACCAGGCTCTTCACCTCACCGGTTGCCTTCATCACGTCGGCAAAGCCCGAGGCGGCAATCATGATGAAGCCGATCATGGCCATCATCTTCATGCCCTCGGTGAACAGGCCGTCGGTGTCCTTCCACTTGACGATGCCGGACAGCGAGAAAATCAGGAAGCCGACCATGGCACCGATGATCATCGAGTCCAGCAACAACTGGACGATGAACGCTGCGGCAATTGCCAGCCCCGCCACCAGCAGCGTCAGCGGGTTGTACTGCACGCTCACCTGCTCCACCTGCTCGATGCGCGCCAGGTCGTAGTCACGCTTCTTGCGGTAGCTGATGAACACTGCCAGCAGCAGGCCGACCAACATCCCCGCAGCTGGTATGGCCATGGCATGGGTGACGTTGACACCGCTCACGTCGACACCGGCACGGGCAACGTTGGCCAGCAGGATTTCGTTGAGGAAAATGTTGCCGAAGCCCACCGGCAGGAACATGTACGGGGTGATCAGGCCGAAGGTGATCACGCAGGCGATCAGGCGGCGGTCGATGCGCAGGCGGGTCAATACATACAGCAACGGCGGGACCAGAAGCGGAATGAAGGCAATGTGGATCGGCAGGATGTTCTGCGACGACACCGCCACCACCAGCATCAGGCCGATCATCAGCCATTTGACCTTGCCGCCATTGGCGTGGCCCTGGCGATCGATCATGGCCAGTGCACGGTCAGCCAAGGCATGGGCCAGGCCGGACTTGGCAATGGCCACCGCAAAAGCGCCCAGCAGCGCATAGGACAAGGCAACCGTGGCGCCACCGCCCAGGCCACCGTTGAACGCCTTGAGCGTGCCTTCGATGCCCAGGCCGCCCACCAGCCCACCGACCAGGGCACCGATGATCAGGGCGATGACCACATGCACGCGGGACAGGCTGAGTATCAGCATGATGCCGACCGCGGCGATCACTGCATTCATGGTTGGCTTACCTCATTACGACAGAAAAAAGCGCGCACTCTGAAGCAGTGGGCGGCAGATGTCAAAAGCGCCATGTTGCGGCGGATTTCACAGAAGGCCGGATTTAAATTGAATGTTTGAATAAAGAAAAAAATGAAAGGGCCGATAAGCTGTTGGGCTCCCCGCCCAACCCAGCCCCAAAGCCATAACCCTTAGTGCCCAAAAAAAGGGATCCGCCCCCATGCCTTTGCGCCAACTTTCCATCCAGTGGAAGATCACCCTGCTCGCCGGCCTTTGCCTGGCTGGCATCGTCACCTTGCTCGTCGGCCTGTCGTTGTACCGGATGGACCATAGCTCGGACCTGGTCAAGGCCAGCAGCATGCAGATGCTGACCGAGGCGGCGCAATCACGCATCGAGTCGCAGGGTGAAGTGCAAGCGCTGAACATCCGTCGCCAGTTCATGGACGCCTACCAGTACGGCGCCGGCTTCGCCCGCCAGGTACTGTTCCTGCGGGAACAGGCAGAAAAGCGCTACCTCGACGCGTTTGACCTGCGCGAAGACATGACCCGCCAGGTGCGTACCGCACTGCAGGCCAACCCCGACCTGCTCGGCCTGTCGCTGGTGTTCGAGCCCAACGCGCTGGACACCAAGGACAGCCTGTTCGCCGGCAAGGCAGAGCTGGGCAGCAACGAAACCGGGCGCTTTGCCCTGTACTGGTCGCAGCCGCGCGCCGGCCAGCTGACCGCCATGGCGCTGCCTGAACACGACATGGCCAACACCGAGATCGGCCCCAGCGGCCAGCCGGCCAACACCTGGTGGGTGTGCCCGCGTACGACCGGCAAGGTGTGTGTGGTAGAGCCCTATTTCTATGACATCGATGGCCAGCAGGTGTTGATGACCAGCATCGTCTTCCCGCTGGCGGTCAACGGCAAGATCATTGCCACCCTGTCCATCGACATTAACCTCAACAGCCTGCAGGCCCTGAGCCAAGAGGCCAGCCGCAGCCTGTACGAGGGCCGCACCACGGTCGGTATCCTCAGCCCGGTCGGCCTGCTGGCCGGCTACAGCGCCGATGCCAGCAAGCTGGCCCAGCGCTTCGACCAAGTGGACTCGGCCAAGGGCGCCGAACTGGTACGCAAGCTGGCCGATGGCAAGATGACCATCCTGCACGATCAGCAGCGTCTGAAGGTGCTGGCCGCGTTCCGGCCGATCCCCGACGCGCAACCCTGGGGCGTGCTGCTGGATGTGCCGGAAAATGCCCTGACCGGGCCTGCCGAAACACTGAAGCAGGAACTGGACGCGCTGAACACCAGTGGTACCCTGCTGGAGCTGGGCCTGGGCCTGGCGGCAGCCATTGCCGGCCTGCTGATGGTGTGGCTGATGGCCCGCGGCGTTACCCGGCCAATCCTCGGCGTGGCCGCCATGCTCAAGGACATTGCCAGCGGCGAAGGCGACCTGACCCGCCGCCTGACCTACCAGAAGCAGGACGAGCTGGGTGAACTGGCCGGCTGGTTCAACCGCTTCCTCGACAAGTTGCAGCCGACCATCGCCGAGGTGAAACGCTCGGTGCAGGCTGCACGAGGCACCGCCGACCAGTCCTCGGCAATTGCCACGCAAACCAGCGCCGGCATGGAGCAGCAATACCGCCAGGTCGACCAGGTGGCCACGGCCTCGCACGAAATGAGCGCTACGGCCCAGGACGTGGCGCGCAGTGCTTCGCAAGCCGCCCAGGCCGCCCGTGATGCCGACCAGGCCACCCGCGAAGGCCTGGCAGTCATCGACCGCACCACCCAGAGCATTGATGCCCTGGCCGCCGACATGAGCAACGCCATGGCCGAAGTCGAAGGCCTGGCGCAGAACAGCGAAAAGATCGGTTCGGTGCTGGAAGTGATCCGCTCGATTGCCGAACAGACCAACCTGCTGGCGCTCAACGCCGCCATCGAGGCAGCCCGCGCGGGTGAAGCCGGCCGTGGCTTTGCAGTGGTTGCCGATGAAGTACGCAACCTGGCCCGACGCACCCAGGAGTCGGTAGAAGAAACCCGCCAGGTGATCGAGGCCTTGCAGGACGGCACCCGCGAAGTGGTCGGTGCCATGGACAACAGCCACCGTCAGGCCCAGGGCGGTGTCGAACAGGTTGGCCAGGCCGTGACTGCGTTGCAGCGTATCGGCCAGGCGGTGACAGTGATCACCGACATGAACCTGCAGATCGCCTCGGCCGCCGAAGAGCAAAGCGCGGTGGCCGAAGAGATCAACAGCAACGTGGCAACTATCCGCGATGTCACCGAATCGCTGTCGGGGCAGGCCAACGAGTCGGCGCGAGTCAGCCAGTCCCTGAACAGCCTGGCCAACCAGCAGCAGGCGCTGATGGACCAGTTCCGCGTCTGAGGCAAACGGGGCCGCCCCGCGCGGCCCCGAGCCCCGCCAACAGCTCGTCGTCTACACTTGCCCCCACCCCCAAGGCGCGGCAAACGACGAGGTCTGGATGAACAAGTTTTCAACGCTGCTGGCTGGCTTGATGCTGGCCTTAGGCCTGGCCAACACCCACAACGCTGTATCGGCAGAGCAACGCCCACCGATCCATTTCGGTGCCATCGGCTGGGAAAGCGGTGCCCTCACCACCGAAATCCTGCGGCTGATCGTGGAGCGCGGGTATGGCTACACCACCGATACCTTCCCCGGCAGCACCGTCAGCATGGAAGTGGCCCTGGCCAGCAACGACCTCCAGGTGATCGCCGAAGAGTGGGCCGGACGCAGCCCTGCCTGGGTCAAGGCCGAGCAGGCAGGCCAGGTATTCGCACTGGGCGACACGGTCAAGCATGCAGAAGAAGGTTGGTGGGTACCCGCGTACGTGATCGAAGGCGACGCTGCTCGCAAGTTGAAGCCTTTGGCGCCCGAACTGCGCAGCGTCGACGACCTCAAGCGCTACCCGCAGGTATTTCGCGACCCCGAGTCACCCGACAAGGGCCGTTTTCTGAACAGCCCCAGCGGCTGGACATCGGAAACGGTCAACAGCCAGAAACTCAAAGCGTATGGCCTGGATGAGCTGTATACCAACTTCCGCAGTGGCTCCGGTGCAGCGATGGATGCGGAAATCGGCTCGGCCATCCGCCGTGGCCAGCCGGTGCTGTTCTATTACTGGAACCCGACCCCGTTGATGGGGCGATACAAACTCATCCGCCTGCAAGAGCCAGCGTTCGATGCCGAGGCGTGGGCCACGCTGACCGATCCCGGGAACCCCAGCCCGAAGGGCAGTCGCTCACTCCCCGCGAAGCTGTCGATTGGTGTTTCGAAGGCCTTCCGTGATGGCTACCCGGACCTGGTCGCGGTGTTCGAGCAGGTCGACCTGCCGATCGATCGGCTCAACAAGGCGCTGGCCGTCATGAGCGAAAAGCGCACGCCACCGCGCGAGGCCGCCCTCACCTTCCTGCGTGACAACCCAGAGGTGTGGAAAGCCTGGCTGCCTGCCGAGGTTGCCACCAAGGTTGAGGGCAGCCTGTGAGCAACGGCTTTCCCCAAGCCCTGCAGTTTTCTTTCGCTGACAGCGTAAACAGGCTGGTCGACTGGCTGGTGCTGAATTACGGCGATCAGTTGCGCGCGGTTTCTGACCAGCTGCTGCAACTGCTGGTCGGCCTGGAGAACCTGCTGCGCCTGCTGCCCTGGTGGTTGCTGTTGCTACTGGTTGGCCTGCTTGCCTGGCACGCCAGCCGCAGCCTGCTGCGCAGCGCGGTGCTGGTAGCGCTGCTGGCCTTGATCGGGATGCTCGGGCTGTGGGACAAGCTGCTGCAAACCTTGGCCTTGGTGCTGGTGAGTACCGGCCTGTGCGTGCTGGTGGGCGTGCCGCTGGGCATACTACTGGCTTCCCGGCCACTGGCGAGGCGGCTGCTGTTACCGGTACTGGATGTGATGCAGACGCTGCCGGCCTTCGTTTACCTGATCCCGGTGCTGATGCTGTTTGGCCTGGGCAAGGTACCCGCCGTGTTCGCCACGCTGATCTACGCCCTGCCGCCACTGGTACGGTTGACCGAACTGGGCCTGAGCCAGATCGACCCTTCGTTGCTGCAGGCCGCACACGGCCTGGGGGCAACCCGCTGGCAGCGGCTGCGGCGCATTGCCCTGCCGCTGGCGCTGCCAAGCATCATGGCCGGGCTCAACCAGTCGGTAATGATGGCCTTGTCGATGGTGGTGGTGGCATCGATGATCGGTGCCCGCGGGTTGGGTGAGGATGTGCTGGCGGGGATCCAGACCTTGAATGTCGGCCAAGGTGTGGAGGCCGGGCTGGCGATCGTCGCCCTGGCCATGGTGATCGACCGGATCAGCCAGGCGTATGGGCGTATTGAGCGCTGAACAATGTGGCCTGTACCGGCCCTATCGCCGGCAAGCCAGCTTTCACAGGGTCACCACAATGGCCGCTGCCGGTGGAGTACCTGTGGGAGCTGGCTTGCCGGCGATAGGGCCGGGCCTGACAATACCGCCCTGTCAGCTTGTAACCGGACCTCCTCCGCATGTCTCTCAAAGCCTTGCGCACCCTGGTAACCATCGCCCGCCACGGCACCTTTGCGCGTGCCGCCGACCTGCTCAGCCTCACCCCTTCGGCGGTGAGCCTGCACATCAAGACCCTTGAAGACGAGTTGCAGGCCCCCCTGTTCGACCGCAGCCGCAGGCAGGTGGTGCTGACCGAAGCAGGCCAGTTGGCGGTGGCCCGCGCCGAGAGCATCCTGGCTGCCTACGACGAACTGGCCGACGCTGTGGCCAGCGGCCCGAGCCTGCGCGGCCGCCTGCGCCTGGGGGCGATCCATACCGTGCTGGCGCGGCGCTTGCCCAAGGCGCTGGTATGGATCAAGGCCAACCACCCACAGTTGCACATCAGCGTGGCCTCGGGCATGTCGGCGGAGCTGGCACGCCGCGTGGAGGACGGTGAGCTGGACGCGGCAATCACCACTGAGCCGGTCAGCCCATACCCACAAAGCCTGGATTTCACACCGCTGTTCGAGGACCGCTTCTGGGCCATCGCCAGCCCCGAACTGGCCGGGTACAGCGTACCGCAGCTGCTCGCCAGTCAACCGTTCCTGCGCTTCGACAAGCGTGCCTGGGCCGGGCGGCAGATCGAGCAGGAACTGCGCCGCCAGCATTTGCAAGTGAGCGAACAGATGGAACTGGACAGCCAGGAAGCGTTGGCAAGCATGGCCGTCATGGGCCTGGGTGTCGCGATCATCCCCATGGCAGACGACGACCTGAAACGCCTGCCGCCGGCCACCTGCCTGCCGTTTGGCCAACCGCAACTGACCCGCCGTGTGGTGTTGCTGGAGCATGAGAAAAGCCAACGGCGGCATTTGAGCGCGGTGTTGAAGACGGCGCTTGAGGCGTAGTTGCTAGCATTGATTGTCCTGGCGGGATCTCTGTGGGAGCGCGTAATGCCTGAACCATGCATTTTTTCTCAACAGTCAGTGCAGAAAACAACGTTTTTACAGATCAGTCCTCAGCAGTAGTCTGTGCGCGTACCCGACCACGGAACGTCGACCATGCTTCACTTGCTGCTGACCACCCTGCTACCGATCATCCTGCTGATTACCCTGGGTACTTTCCTGCGCCTGCGCGGCTTTCTGGCCGAGAGTTTCTGGCCCGGCGCCGAGCGCCTGAGCTACTACGTACTGCTACCTTCGCTGTTCCTGCACGGCCTGGCCACGGCCAACCTCGATGGCGTACCGGTGATGGGCATGGTCGGCGTGCTGATGCTCTCCACCCTGGCCGGCGCCGTGCTGCTGGTGCTGTACCAGGGCGCAATCAACCACGATGGCGCTGACTTCACCTCGGTCTTCCAGGGCGGTATCCGCTTCAACAACTACATCGGCGCTACCCTGGCCGCCGGCCTCTACGGCAGCGCCGGGATTGCCCTTGCTGCAGTGGCCAATGCCGCCATCGTGCCCTTGGTCAACCTGCTCTGCGTGCTGGTGTTCGCGCGTTTCAGCGCCCGCCACAGCTCACCGGCCGCGGTGCTGCGGGCAATCTTCGCCAACCCGTTGATCGTCGGCTGTGCCAGCGGCCTGCTGCTGCGGGTAACGGGGCTGGGCTTGCCGCCGGGCATCGAACCCACGGTCAAGGCGCTGGGCCAGGCCGCCCTGCCAATGGGCCTGCTATGTGTGGGCGCAGCGCTAGGTGGGGCCAGCCTGGGCCAGCAGGTGCGGCCGCTGATGGCGGCGTCAGCATTCAAGTTCCTGATCATGCCCTTGACCACCTGGGGCCTGTGCCGCGTGCTGGGCCTGAGTGGCCAGGCAGCCGTGGTGGCGGTGCTGTTCCAGGCCCTGCCCACTGCGTCGTCCTCCTATGTAATGGCCAGGCAAATGGGTGGCAACGCCCCTCTGATGGCCACCATCATTGCCCTGCAGACCGTAGCGGCCGCCGCCACCCTGCCTTTGGTGTTAATGCTTACGCTTGGCTAGACTGGCAATCAGCCCCCACTCGGATGCCTCGCCATGCGCCCTGTCTGGATAGTGATCGGCTTGACCTCGGCCCTCCTCGCAGGCCCCTTGCACGCAGCCGACACGGCCAAGGCCGCAGTGGCCGAAGACAAGGCCGAAGTACTGGAAAAAAAGGTGGTCAACGATGCCCCGCCGCCAAGAAAAACAGAAAAGCTGACCTCAAGCGAAACGCAAGCAGTCGACCCGGCCGGCCAGGCGCCCCTGGACGACAGCATCACCTGCCTGGCCCGCACCATCTACTGGGAAGCCAAGGGCGCCGATGCCGAAGACATGTCGGCGGTGGCCAGCGTGGTGCTCAACCGCCTTGGGCATGATGGTTTCCCCGACACCATCTGCGGCGTGGTCAAGCAGGGCGTCGAGACCAAGGCCTGCCAGTTTTCCTGGTGGTGCGACGGGCGCCCGGACCAGGTCGAGGAAGCGAAACGCTACGATGTGGCCAAGGAGATTGCCCGCAAGGCGCTCAACCAGCAATTGAAAGACCCCACCGGCGGCGCGCTGTACTTCCACGATCGCACGGTCCACCCCGACTGGGCCAAGGCCTACCGCAAGACTGCGCAGACCACGCACTTCCTGTTCTACAAGCCGCACCCGGCGTTGGCCCGTTGATACCGGAACAGCTGAAACCGCCAGCTCGATACGAATGATTAGCAACTCATCGCACTTTTCCAGCGACCAGTGGTCTACTCCCTCTTTTGCCGCCAGCAACGATTGCCGGCGTTTTCATTGCTTTGCACCCGCTAGGGCCAAAAGCCCCCAGCTTGTGTAGGATGAGCAGCGCATACCACGACGCTGCCAGTCATAGGGAGATCCACATGCGCGTCCTGTCATCCGTTGCCGCCTTGTCGCTGGGCCTGGTCGTCTCGACCGGAGCACTGGCTGTCACCGGCGAAGAGGCGCAGCTGATCGATTCGATCAATGTCTACCGCAGCAAGGCCCAGCCCTGCGGTGGCGAAGCGTCGCTGGAGCTGCCACCGCTCAACAGCGACACCCGCCTGGCACTGTCGCCAGAGGGCACCCGTGACTTGCAGCAGGCCATGACCCGCGCTGCCTACCCTATGGTCAACGTGCAGGCCATCAGCCTGTCGGGGCCACGCGATGCGCGCGCGGCCATGCATGCCATCGAAGAAAGCTTCTGCCAAGTGGTGCTAGACCCGCAGTTCGTCGATATCGGCGTCAGCCAGGAGGGCCGCGACTGGCGCATCGTGCTGGCCCGGCCGCTGCTCAGCGGCCGCCTGGGCGACTGGCAGGCCGAGGGGCAGAAGGTATTGCAAGAGATCAACGCTGCCCGCAAGGTGCCGCGCCAATGCGGCGGCCAGCCGTACGCCGCAGCCCCCGCCCTGAGCTGGAGCACGGTACTGGCCGGGGCCGCCGCCAACCACACGCGGGCCATGGCCAACCAGAACTTCTTCGACCACATCGACAAGGATGGCCGCACCCCCGGCGACCGGGCGGAGCTGGCTGGCTACCTGTACCAGCAAGTCGGTGAAAACATCGCCGCCGGGCGTGACACCGCGCACAAGGTGGTTGATGGCTGGCTGGAGAGCCCGGGGCATTGCGCCACGTTGATGAACCCGGATTTCCGTGAGCTGGGTGCCGCCTATGCCGTGGACCCGAAGAGTGACGCAGGGATTTACTGGACGGGGTTATTCGGGACGCCGCAGTAACTTTGCAGCGGCTTCAGGTTGGGGGGTTGCCTGCCCGCAACTCAAGGGCTGAACAACCAAACCGACGCCGCACACATTTACCCAGGTAGCTGGCATCGCCCAGCCCCACCTCATCGGCAATCTGCGCCAGGCTGTGGCTTGAGTTGAGCAAGCGCCAGCGCGCCTGCTGCAAGCGCATTTCCAGCCACCAGGCCTTGGCGCTCATGCCGTGGCTAGCGTGGAACTGCCGGTCCAGCTGGCGCCGGCTGATGCCCAGTTCAGCGGCCAGTTGCTCGACCGCCAGCGGGGTGCCCAGGTGGTGACGCATCAGGGCCTGTGCCCGCTGCACCTGGCGCCCCTGGCCGGCGCCCAGTTCCAGCGAACGCAAGGCATGGCGGCTGTCGCGGGTTTCGTCCACCAGCATGTCGGCGAGCCCTTTGAGCGCCCGGCTCCGCCCACAGGCTTGTGACAGCAGCGCCACCGCCAGGTCGATGGCCGCCGTGCCGCCAGCACAGGTGATACGGTTTGCGTCGATGCAATACAGTTGATCGCGCAGCACCTGCAACTGTGGGAACGCGGCGCGAAACTCGGCTTCGTGACGCCAGTGCACGACCACCTTGTGCCCCCGTAACAACCCGCACGCGGCCAACAGGAATGCGCCATTGTCGACCCCCACCAGCTTGACCCCGGCTTTGCCGGCCTGCCTGAGCAAGGTTTGGTAGCGCGGCGCCAACGCAGCTGTAGCCATGGCATTGCGGCCGCCGAACACCACCAGGTAGTCGAAACTGGCCAGTTCCAGCTGGCCGGCCACCGCCTCGACCTGCACCACTGCACCGCTGCTCGACGGTACCGGGTCGAGCGTGAGCCCGGCCACAATCCAGCTGCAATACCGCTGCTGGCTGTAGTCTTCGTCGTCGGCGCTGAAACGCAATTTGTCGAGAAAGCCGCCGAATGGCAGCAGAGCGAAATCCGGTAACGGCAAGATCAGCAGGCGGATATCAGGCAACATGGCATTGCGTCCAGAAACGACTATTCAATGTCCAGATCATACCCTTGCTGACTGGGCACCGCGCCCTAGACTGGCACCCTTCAAATCAACAAGGCGTTGCACCATGGCACTCGACACCTGGCTTATCTACCTGCTGGCCAGCATCGGCCTGTCGCTGACACCAGGCCCCAACAGCCTGCTGGCCCTGACTCACGGCGCCCTGTATGGCGCCCGCCGTACGTTGTTCACCATTGTTGGCGGCGTGTTTGGCTTCAGCGCGCTTATCGCCCTGGCCATGTTTGGCCTCAGCGCCTTGCTGCAAACCTCGGCTTCGGTGTTGAGCGTGCTCAAGTGGGTAGGCGGCGCTTACCTGGTCTGGCTGGGTATCCAGCTGTGGCGCAGCCCGGGCCTGCATCTGGAATTGACCGAGCGCAGTGCACGGCTCGGCAACGCGGGTTTGTTCCGCCAAGGCTTGTTGTCGGCCATGGCCAACCCCAAAGTGCTGCTGTTCTATGGTGCCTTCCTGCCGCAATTCATCGACCCGCAACGCGGGCTGATGCTGCAGTTCGTAGTGATGGCGGCGACCTTTGCCAGTGTGGAGTTTCTGGTCGAGTATGTGCTGGCCCGCCTGGCGTTTCGCATCCGGCCGTGGCTGGCCAAGGGTGGCAAAGGTTTCAATCGCTGCTGCGGCAGCCTGTTTGCCTTGATTGGCGTGGCGCTGCCGCTTGGCCGATAGCACCTGGACAGATATGCACGGTCTTTGCAGGAGCGCATACCGGTCAGGATCGGGAAGCTTTGGCCATAAAAGCGATCAATGCCAGGCCAGGCAACCCTGCCCCCACCAGCGCCACACCTTGCCAGCCAAACTGGCTGAACAGCGCACTGGCCACTGCAGACCCCAGCGCCCCACCCAGGAAGATGCTGGTCATGTACACCGCGTTCAGCCGCCCGCGGCTGGCCGGGTCCAGTGCATACACTTCGCGCTGGCCGATGACCATGTTCATCTGCACCGCAAAGTCCAGCAGCACGCCGGTCAGGCCCAGGCCGATCACGCTGTAGCCCGGCGTCGTCAAGCCCAGCAACAAGGCCGCCGGGGCCAGCAGCAGCGCCAGCAGCGAGCCGGCCCGTGCATGCCCGGCATCTGCCAGGCGGCCGGCCAAGGGCGCGGCAACGGCGCCCAGCGCGCCCACCAGGGCGAACACGGCGATCTGGCTTTGCGACAGGCCGTGCTCACCCGCCAGCGCCATGGGCACCGCCGTCCAGTAAAGGCTGAACGCTGCGAACATCAGTGCCTGATACAACGAGCGCTGGCGCAGCAGCGGATAGCGGCGCAACAGTGTGAGCAACGACAGCATCAACCCGGCATAGCTGGCCTTGTGTTCAGGCCGCCGCTGCGGCAGGGTCAGCGCCAGTAGCAGGATGATCGCCAGCATCACCCCGGCAGCGCCAATGAACACCGCGCGCCAGCCGAAGTGGTCGGCCACCAGGCTGGACAACGGCCGCGCCAGCAGGATCCCAAGCAGCAACCCGCCCATGATGTTACCCACCACCCGGCCACGCTGCTGCTCCGGCGCCAGGTGCGCCGCGAGCGGAATGAGCATCTGCACCGCCACCGAACTGAACCCGATCAATAGCGCATAGCCCAGGAACAACTGGCCCTGGCCGCTGCTGCTGGTCCCTGCCAGCAGCAGGCTGACACACGCCAGCACTGCGGTGGCGACCATCAAGCGGCGGTTCTCCAGCAGGTCAGCCAGCGGCACCAGCAACAGCAGGCCCAAGGCATAACCCAGCTGGGTGAGTGAAACGATCAGGCTGGCATGCTCGGTGGACAGCCCCAGGTCCGGGGCGATCAAACCGACGATGGGCTGGGCGTAGTAGATGTTGGCCACGATCGCGCCGCAGCAGAACGCCAGCAGCACGACCAGTGCCCGGCTCAGGCCGGTTGCTGCAGGTTGCGCGGCGGCAAGGGAAGGATTCATGCGAGGTTCCTCGACAAGGGGTGGAATATGCCGGCTACCTTAACCAGGCGCGTCAATGCCGGGAATCCAACCCTGGCGCAACGCGCCTTTGCGCACAGCGCAACGCTAGCCCTGCCGGCCTAACAAACCTTCGCAAAAATCGATAAACGCATTCACCCGCCGCGAACCACGGTGGTTGGGCAGGTACAGGGCGTTGATGCTGTCATTGGCCATGCCAGGGCTGGCTCGCCAATCTGGGAACACCCGCAGCAGGCGCCCGGCCAGCACATCCTCGCGCACCAGCCAGTCGGCCAGCAGCGCGATGCCAGTGCCCGCCAGTGCCGCTTCGCGCAACATGTCGGCATTGGCACTGCGCAGCGGCCCGCTTACGTTCAACTCCAGGCTTTCCTGGCCAAGCACCAGTCGCCAGGGGCGCGCTTTCTGCCCGTAGCGAAAACGCAGGCAGGCGTGCTCCAGCAACTGCCGGGGGTGCTGCAACGTATCTCGCCCGGCCAGGTAAGCCGGGCTGGCCACCAGCCAACGCTCGAAGCAGCCGAGCTGGCGACACACCAATTCGTCATTGGCCGACGGGTCGCCCAGGCGAATCGACAGGTCATAGCGCCCGTCCAGCAGGTCATCCAGGCGGTCGCTGAGGTCGATGTCCAGCTCCAGCGCCGGGTGCCGTGCCAGAAACGGCCCCAGATGCGGGGCGATGACCCGCCTGCCGAACTCCACCGGCAGGCACAGGCGCAACACGCCGACAGGCTCCTCGCCACGGTCGGCAACACTGGCATCGGCCTCATCCAGCGCCTCGAAAATGCCCCGCGCACGCTCATAGTAACGGGCACCGGCTTCGGTCAGGCTGACCTGGCGAGTCGAGCGGTTGAGCAACGTGGTGCCCAGCGCCGTTTCCAGCGCATCAACCAGGCGCGTTACCGACGAAGTGGCCAGCCCAAGCCTGCGCGCAGCGGCAGAAAAGCCCTGAGCATCGACAGTGGCCACGAACATCTTCATCGCCTGGAGTTTGTCCATTTGCTGCCCGTCATCCAAATCTCGGAAAGGTCTTACAAACAGCCGGGCGGGTCAAGAAGCGCGCTGCAGGGTATTTGCGTCCATAGTGGCAACACACCTTCAAAGCGAGGCTTTCCATGACACCGAATAACCTGCTGACTGCCCTGCCTCCCTGCGACCCCACCAGTGCCGAACGTGTCGACGAGCTGCTCAGCCGCCCTGGCGTGCGTGTGGAACGTATTGTCTCCAGCGGCCAGGCCAGCCCGCCCGGTTTCTGGTACGACCAGGCCGAAGGCGAGTGGATCGTGCTGCTCAGCGGTGCTGCGGGCCTGCGTTTCGAGCACGAGCACCACACCCGCTTGCTGGCGCCGGGCGATTGCCTGGACATCCCGCCCCACTCCCGCCACCGCGTGGAGTGGACCGCCCCCGGCACAGCCACCATCTGGCTGGCAGTGTTCTACACCAGCTCCACCCCGTGGCCAGCGTGATACCTGGCCATTTTTTACCCGACCAAAGTATGAATGCATATTACACAACGCGCATGAACACCCCATTTAAAGCATTTTTAAACGCCTGATCTACACTTTTAGCTACACCATCGCACGATCAGCCCTGCGACAATCAGCCTCATAAAATTATGTACCAACTTGTTAATTAGCAAGCTAAGGGCTTAGACTGCGCGCATTCCACCTGCTGAGATCCCTGGCATGAACGAAACACCGCGCGCTTCTGGCGCCACAAACATCATCCTGATCGGCCTGGGCGTGATCATCGCCCTGCTCGGCCTCCTCCTGGCTGCTGGCGGCATCAAGCTGGCCGGCCTGGGCGGTTCCTTGTACTTCCTGATCGGCGGCCTGGCCATGGCCATCGCCGGTGTCCTCATCGCCCGCCGCAAGAAGGCCGGCGCATGGCTGTACGCAGCGTTCCTGATCGGTACCGCGATCTGGGCGCTGATCGACACCGGCCTGGTGTTCTGGCCACTGTTCTCGCGCCTGTTCATGTTTGCTGCGATCGGCATGGTCGTGGCGCTGGTCTACCCGCTGCTGGCCCGCGCCAACGGTGCCAGTGCCGGCCGTGGTGCCTACGGTGTTGCCGGGGTGATGGCCATTGCACTGGTGATCGCCGCCGGCAACATGTTCGTCGCCCACCCAAGCGTCGCCCCTACCGGCAAAGGCCCGGGCATGACCCCGGTCGAGGCTGGCAAAGAGCAGAAGGACTGGGCCCACTACGGCAACACCGAAGGTGGCAGCCGCTTCGCCGCGCTGGACCAGATCAACCGCGACAACGTCAACAAGCTGAAAGTCGCCTGGACCTATCACACCGGTGACGTGGCCATCAGCGACGGCAATGGTGCCGAGGACCAGCTGACCCCGTTGCAGATCGGCAACAAGGTGTTCATCTGCACCCCGCACAACAACCTGATCGCCCTCGATGCCGATACCGGCAAAGAGCTGTGGAAAAACGAAATCAACGCCCAGTCCAAGGTCTGGCAGCGTTGCCGTGGCATGGCCTATTTCGACGCCACTGCAGCCATCGCCCAGCCGACCCAGCCGAACAGCTCGCCGGTCGCCGGCGGTAGCGTGCCGGCCGGTGCCAACTGCCAGCGTCGTCTGCTGACCAACACCATCGATGGCCGCCTGATTGCGGTCGACGCCGACAACGGCGAGTTCTGCCAGGGCTTCGGCAACAACGGCCAGGTCAACCTGATGACCGGCCTGGGCAATGTGCCGGACTCCTATTACCAGCTCTCCTCCGCACCACTGATGGCCGGTACCACCGTGGTGGTCGGCGGCCGTGTCGCCGACAACGTCCAGACCGACATGCCAGGCGGCGTGATCCGTGGTTTCGACGTGATCACCGGTGAGATGCGCTGGGCCTTCGACCCGGGCAACCCGGAAGACCGCCAGGCACCGCAGGGCGACAGCACCTACGTGCGCAGCACCCCGAACAGCTGGGCACCGATGTCCTACGACCCGGCAATGAACACCGTGTTCCTGCCGATGGGTTCGTCGTCCACCGACATCTACGGTGTAGAGCGCAGCAAGCTGGACCACACCTACGGCGCTTCGGTGCTGGCCCTGGACGCCACCACCGGCAACCAGAAGTGGGTGTTCCAGACCGTGCACAACGACCTGTGGGACTTCGATCTGCCGATGCAGCCGAGCCTGATCGACTTTACCAAGGACGACGGCCAGTCGGTTCCTGCGGTGGTGATCGGCACCAAGGCCGGGCAGATCTACGTGCTCGACCGCGCCACCGGCAAGCCGCTGACCCAGGTCGACGAAGTACCGGTCAAGCCAAGCAACATCCCGAACGAGCCGTACTCCCCAACCCAGCCGAAGTCGGTGGGCATGCCGCAAATCGGCGCGCAAACCCTGACCGAGTCGGACATGTGGGGCGCCACCCCGTATGACCAGCTGCTGTGCCGCATCGACTTCAAGAAAATGCGCTACGACGGCCTGTACACCGCGCCGGGCACCGACCTGTCGCTGAGCTTCCCGGGTTCGCTGGGCGGCATGAACTGGGGCAGCATTTCCACCGACCCGGTTCATGGCTTCATCTTCGTCAACGACATGCGCCTGGGCCTGTGGATCCAGATGATTCCGTCGCAGAACAAAGGTGGGGCATCTTCCGGCGGCGAAGCGCTTAACACCGGCATGGGCGCAGTACCGCTCAAGGGCACGCCGTATGCGGTGAACAAGAACCGCTTCCTGTCGGTAGCCGGCATCCCGTGCCAGGCACCACCGTTCGGCACCCTGACCGCCATCGACATGAAGACCCGCCAGGTGGCCTGGCAAGTACCGGTGGGCACCGTTGAAGACACCGGCCCGCTCGGTATCCGCATGCACCTGCCGATCAAGATCGGCCTGCCAACCCTGGGCGGCACCCTGTCGACCCAAGGCGGCCTGGTGTTCATCGCCGGCACCCAGGATTTCTACCTGCGCGCCTACGACAGCAGCAACGGTAACGAAATCTGGAAGGCTCGCCTGCCAGTGGGCAGCCAGGGCGGCCCGATGACCTATGTTTCGCCGAAGACCGGCAAGCAGTACGTGGTCGTCACTGCTGGCGGCGCCCGCCAGTCGACTGACCGCGGCGACTACGTGATTTCTTACGCCTTGCCGTAAGAGCGCGTCGCCCCCTTCGCGGGTGAACCCGCTCCCACAAGGTCAGCACTGGCCATGCGGGCGCGGGTTCATCCGTGAATGGCCCTGAATAACAACCCGAGACACAGCAATGCCATCCGCAATTCGCATTACCCCTACCCTGCTGCTGGCCTTGGCCAGCACCACCGCCCTGGCCGACGGCGACCTGATGACCCGCAGTACCCTGACCGGCGACTGGGGCGGCCTGCGCCACCAGCTTGAAGACGACGGCGTGAAGTTCACCGGCGACTACAGCGGCGAAACCGCCTACAACGCCCACGGCGGCCTGCACCGCTCGGCGCGCTATTCGCAGAACCTGAAGCTGGGCGTGCAGTTCGACCTGTCGAAACTGTACGGCCTGGACAACGGCGGCAAGGTCCAGCTGACCATCAACGACCGCCGTGGTAACAGTGCCTCGGAAGACCTGGTAGGCAACCGCCTGCCGATCCAGGAAAACTTCGGTGGCCTGTACACCCGCCTGACCGAGCTGAGCTACGAGCGCACCCTGTTCACCCCGGCGCTCAACGTCAAGCTGGGCTACATGGCCATGGGTAACGACCTGGGCGGCCTGGACAGCGGCATCCTGTGCAACTTCATGAACGCCGGCTTCTGTGGCCACCCGCTGAACATGTCCGGTGGCAGCGGCTGGACCAACTACCCCAACGCTCACCTGGGCGTGCGGGTGAAGTACGACCTGTCGCCTGCCTGGCAATTGCGCGTGGCGGCGTTCAACGTCGACCCCGAGAGCAATGGCAACTCCAGCCGCGCCTGGCACCTGGGCCCCAAGCACACCACCGGCACCGTGGTACCGGTGGAGCTGGTATACAAGCTGCAGGGTGAACTGCCCGGCGAGTACAAGCTGGGCTACTACTACGACAGCTCCGACGTGAAACGCATCGGCAGCGATGACGAAGTATCCGGCCGTGGCGGCCACTACCTGCTGATCGACCAGGCCGTGTGGAACGACCAAAGCTCGCCAGGCCGCAGCCTGCATGCCTTCGGCCAGTACTCGGCATCCAGCAAGGCCGCCTCGCCGTTCACCAAGTGGTATGGCGCCGGCGTGGTGCTGTACAAGCCGTTCGAAGGCCGCCCGAAAGATACGGTGGCGCTGGGTTACGGCCGTGCCGTGCCCAACCCGCGTAGCCGCGATGTGCTGGAAGACGCCGCCTTCAACGCTGGCCAGCAGTTCCCCGACATCGACAGCGCCGAGCAGTTGATCGAACTGAGCTATGGCTACCAGGCGACGCCATGGTTGAACCTGCGCCCGGATGTGCAGTACATCATCGAGCCGGGGGCGTTCTCGGGGAAGAAGATCGACAACGCGTTGGTGGTTGGCCTGCAGGTCAAGGCCAGCTTCTAACCTGAAGCAGACACCGATCCCTGCAGGAGCGACACAAGGTCGCTCCTGCATACGTTCTTTACCCTGTCAGACGGGAGCCTGCCGCAGGTAATCCACCAACCTCAGCAGCATGGCATCACACCCCCGTAACTGCTCGACACTGACGAATTCATCCGGCTTGTGCCCCTGGTCCATGCTGCCAGGCCCGCACACCACGGTCGGGATCCCTGCCTGGTCGAACAAGCCGCCTTCGGTACCAAACGCCACCGTACCGAATTCATCCGTGCCACTGAGCAACGCCACCAGCCGCGCAGCCTCGCTGTCTGCCGATGTCGCCAACCCTGGGTAGGCACTCAACGGTTGCAGGCGAATGTCACTGGCCGCATTGACCTTGCGCATGCGCGGCAGCAGCTCGGCCTCTGCATAAGTCTGCAACTGGTCGGCCACTGCCTGTGCCTCGAACCCTGGCAGCGCGCGCACTTCGAAATCGAACTCACACTCTGCCGGCACGATATTCAGTGCCCTGCCCCCTTTGATCACCCCGGTCTGCACCGTGGAGAACGGTGGGTCGAAGCGCACGTCGTGATGCACCGGCAATGCCAGCGCGTCACCGATGTCACCCAACTTGCCGATCAGCTTCGCCGCATACTCGATGGCATTCACCCCATACGGCGCATACGCCGAATGGCAGGCCGCACCCTGCACCTGGCAGCGCATCGCCAGCTTGCCTTTGTGCCCCAGCACCGGCTTCAGCTCGGTGGGTTCGCCAATCAGGCACAGGCGTGGCTTGTGCGGGCGCTGTTCGAGCGCGGCCAGCATCGACCGCACACCCAGGCAACCCACTTCCTCGTCGTAGGAAAATGCCAGGTGCACCGGCAGGTGCAACGGCTGGGCAAGGAACGCGGGCACCGCGGCCAGCACCGACGCGATGAAGCCTTTCATGTCGGCCGTGCCGCGGCCATACAGGCGCCCGTCACGTTCGCTCAGGGCAAACGGCTCGACGGTCCAGGCCTGGCCGTCCACCGGCACCACATCGGTATGCCCCGACAGCACCACGCCGCCAGCGCCCTGGGGGCCGATGGTGGCGAACAGGTTGGCTTTGGTGCCTTCGGGGTTATGGAACAGTTCACTTTCCACCCCCTGCTCTGCCAGGTAATCACGGATAAAGCCGATCAGCTCAAGGTTGGAGTCCCGGCTGACCGTTGCAAAGCCGACCAGCCGGGCCAGCAGCGCGCGGCTGGCAAAATCACTCATCGCCCGGCACCCCGTAGCTGGGCGCGGCCGTCGGGTTCAGGGCGCGGGTAACGTAATCCTGCATCTGAGGGCGGTACGCCTGCCACAGGCCATCGAGCACACCGATCGGGTCGGTATCGGCCCAGTCCACGCGCAGGTCCACCAATGGCCAGGTCAGCTCGCCAGCGATCTTCAACGCTGCCGAGTGCACCGGCCCGGCCTCGCCACCTGCGGCCATCGCCGCATGCATGGCAGCCAGCAAGCGGTCGGCCAGGTGCCCGCCGGCCTCTTCAAAGGCCAGGACCATCGCTTCGATCACCTGGGTCGAGGACAACAGGTTACCCGCCGCCGCGCATTGCTCACCGGCCACGGCATTGTGCGTGCCCAATGCCTCACGACCGGTGAACAGTGCCACCTGGCCTTGGCTGTCGATCACTGTGACCTGCCGGTACTCGCTCCAGCCATTGGCGCTCAGTACCCGGTCCAGCGCAGCCGCAGGCGGCAACTGGCCCTGCTCCAGGGCATCGAGAATCTGCGGGCCCAGTGCCGGCAAGGTGATGTTCTGGGTGGAAACAGCGCCAACACCCGCACGTACCCAAGGGCAGCGGGCCCCCACGGCGATGCTCGACGAACTGATGGCGATGCCGACCTGGCCGGTTTCCTGGCAGCGGCCAATGATGGAGAAGGTCATGGTAATGCTCCTGTTGTCCTGTGCGATGCAGGGCATTCTGGGCGCAACCTTCTAGCCCACGAAACCAACATTTTCCGAGGGGTTAGGCAGGAAAAAACTTTGCTGTGGCAGAGATCGCGCGCCGCCCCCCAATAAAGCCACGACATACACGGGATCAACACACCTACAAGCCATGCAATTCAAGGCCTTCGCCGTTTTATCGGCAAGCACCAGCTAAATACTATTTTCGCCATTTGTGCAGCATCCCTAGTCTGGCTCCAGGCAACGGCGGTCCTCCAAACCGACCTTACAAAAACCGCCTGAACAAGGGCTCGGACATGACATTGAACAACCTCGAAATCGACACGCTCGTCGTCGGCGCCGGCCAGGCCGGCGTGGCCATGAGCGAACACCTGAACAAGCTTGGCGTGCCGCACCTGGTGCTGGAGCGCAACCGCATCGCCGAGGCCTGGCGCACCGGCCGCTGGGACTCGCTGGTGGCCAACGGCCCGGTCTGGCACGACCGCTTCCCAGGCCTGGAATTCAACCTCGACGCCGACGCCTTCGCGGGCAAGGACCAAGTGGCCGACTACTTCGAGCAGTACGTACGCAAGTACAACCTGCCAGTGCGCACCGGCATCGAAGTGAAGCGCGTGGTGCGCAACAGCGACCGCCCTGGCTTCACCATCGAAACCAATGAAGGGGTGATCCGCGCCAACCGTGTGGTCGCTGCCACCGGCCCGTTCCAGAAGCCGGTGATCCCGGCCATCGCACCGAAAGACAGCAACCTGCACCAGATCCACTCCGCCGCCTACTTCAACCCCGGGCAGTTGCCTGAGGGCGCAGTGCTGGTGGTGGGCGCGGGCTCCTCCGGCGTGCAGATTGCCGAAGAACTGATGCGCGCAGGCCGCCAGGTGTACCTGTCGGTCGGTGCCCACGACCGCCCGCCACGGGCCTACCGCAACCGCGATTTCTGCTGGTGGCTGGGTGTGCTGGGTGAGTGGGACGCAGAAATCGCCAAGCCCGGTCGCGAGCACGTCACCATCGCCGTCAGCGGCGCCCGTGGCGGCCACACCGTGGACTTCCGTGCCCTCGCCCATCAAGGCATGACCCTGGTCGGCCTTACCCAGTCGTTCGAGAACGGCGTGGCGCGTTTCCAGGACAACCTGGTCGAGAACATCAACCGCGGCGATGAAAACTACCTGGCCCTGCTGGATGCCGCCGATGCCTACATCGAAAGCAACGGCCTGGACCTGCCGGAAGAACCCGAAGCCCGCACTCGCCTGGCCGACCCGGCCTGCATGAGCAACCCGCTGCGCGAACTGGACCTGGCCAAGGCCGGCGTTACCAGCATCATCTGGGCCACCGGTTATGGCGTGGACTTCAGCTGGCTGCAGGTGGACACCTTCGATGCCAACGGCAAGCCCCAGCACCAGCGCGGCGTTGCCCGCGAACCTGGCGTGTACTTCCTTGGCCTGCCGTGGTTGTCGCGCCGGGGTTCGTCGTTCATCTGGGGCGTGTGGCACGACGCCAAGCACGTCGCCGGCCACATCGCCACGCAACGCACCTACCTGGCCTACCGCGACCGCGAACAGCGCGAGGCGGATGAGCAGCAAACCAACACGATCAGCAACGTCAGCACCCTCGGAGCCCACTGATGCCTACCCATACTCGCATCCGCATGTTCAACACCAAGGAAACCTACCCCAACCAGACCCTGGACAACGACCTGTGCCAGGCCGTGCGGGCCGGTAACACCATCTATGTGCGCGGCCAGGTCGGTACCGACTTCGAAGGCAAGCTGGTGGGCCTGGGTAACCCCCAGGCGCAGACCGAACAGGCGATGAAGAACGTCAAGCAACTGCTTGAAGAAGCGGGCTCGGACCTGTCGCACATCGTCAAGACCACCACCTACATCACCGACCCACGCTTCCGCGAGCCGGTGTACAAGGAAGTGGGCAAGTGGCTGAAGGGCGTGTTCCCGATCTCCACCGGGCTGGTGGTGGCCGGGTTGGCCCAGGCCGAGTGGCTGATGGAGATCGACGTGATCGCCGTGGTACCGGATCAGCAGTGACCGGCAACCTGCACAGCGGGTGACACAGGTCGCCTGCCGTGCAGCCAGGCGTGGGTTACCTGTGCCGCCGCTTGCAGCCGCTGCTCGGCGGGCAAGCCGGCGCACGGCACCTCCACACTGATCTCCACGTCCCCCGGCAACGCCGCCAGCAACGTTGCCAGCGGCAGCTGCCCTTCGCCCGGCAGCAAGCGGCCCTCGCGCGCTTCCGCGATGATCAGCGCCTCTGCAGGCGCCAGCATCGGTGCATCACACAGTTGCACCGCACGCAGCAAATGCGGGTCGACTGCGCCGATGTCGGCCACCTGGCCACCGGAGCGGAACAGGTGCAAGGCATCGACCAGCACGCCACTGTTGGCCTGCCCCGCCCCCGTCACCACCGCGCAAGCCTGTTGCAAAGTCGCCACCGGCCGCCAGCGCATGAACTCCAGGTCCACACGCAGGCCATGGCCACGCGCCAACTCACACAGCGCTGCAAAGTTGCTGGTCAGCCGTGCAACATCCTCATCGTCGCCGGACACTGTCAGGCTCACCGCGCCCAACTCGGCACCTGCCGCCAGCAGCGGCTGGTAGTCAGCCACCCGGGTTTGCGCCGTCAGCGACACGAACTCGATGTCCGTCACCCGCACGCCTTCCCCAGCCAGCACAGCCCGCAGCTCTCGCATTGCCTGGCTACCGGCCGCAACCGGGTAGGCCAGTGCACCCGCCATCACCGGGTGCAGGCGCAGCCCCACCGCACTGAACCCGGCGTGGCGCGCCTCGCGTACCAGCCTCGCCGGCGCCAGTTGCAGCGCCGTCAGGTGTGCCACGCCCAGGCCAGTCAATAGGTCGCCCTCCCACCACTGAGGTCGAAGACAAAGCCGGTGGTAAAGCTGCACTCGGGCCCGGTAATCCAGCTGACCATATTTGCGATCTCCTCGGCCTTGAGGAAGCGCCCCATGGGGATCTTGGCCTTGCTCGCGGCAATGTGTTCCGCTGTCATCTCAGCCATCAGCGGCGTCTCGACCATGGCCGGTGCCACGCAGTTGAGCAACACACCGTCCTGCGCCAGCTCCTTGGCCGCCGCCTTGGTGAAGGCGATGACCCCGGCCTTGGCGGCCGAATATGCCGAGATGTACTGCACCCCATCCTTGCCGGCCATGGAGGCGATATTGACGATGCGCCCGTAGCCACGTTCACGCATGTGCGGGATGGCGGTGCGGCAGCAATAGAACACACCGTTCAGGTCGATGGCGATGACTTTGTCCCAGGCCTCTGGCGGGTACTCCCACGACGCCACCACCGGGCCGTTGATGCCGGCATTGTTGACCAGGATCTGGACTTGGCCCAAGCGCGCCAGCGTCTCGGCAAAAGCCGCCTCGACCGAGGCCAGCGACGACACATCGACCGCTTGGCGCAGCACCGGCTCAAAGCCGTTTTCCACGCTGTTCCAGCCGTCGACAGCGAGGTCCCAGATCACCACTTGGGCGCCGGCCGTATGCAGGCGCTGGGCGATTGCCAGGCCGATGCCACGCATGCCACCGGTCACGATTGCGGTCTGGCCTTGCAGGTACTGGCTCATTGTTTAGCTCCATTTTCGACAGAAGGAATTTCCGGCAAGCGACGCAGGTCGCTGACCATGAACAGGTAGCACAGCGCCCCCAGCACGGTGATCGACGACACGAACGCCAAGGCCCAGACGAACGAGCCAGTCATCGAAACGATGATGCCGATGGTAAGGGGGGTAACGATGCCCGCCGCGTTGGCAAACAGGTTGAACAGGCCACCACTGAGGCCCAGCAAACCTTTGGGGGCAATGTCGGAGACGATCATCCAGGCGAGCGCCGACATGCCCTGGGCGAAATAGGCAATGCACAGGATGGTGATGACCAGCGCATCGGACTCCACATAGTTGGCCAGCACGATCACCGAAGCGGTGAGCAGCCCGGCGATTACCGGTAGCTTGCGCGCCACGTTCAGCGAGTAACCCCGGCGCAGCAAGGCGTCGGACAGCCAGCCGCCGACCAGCGTGCCCAGCGAAGCGGCAATGAACGGCAGCACCGCCACCCAGCCGACCTTGAGCCAGGGCATATGCCGCTCGGTGACCAGGTAAGTGGGGAACCAGGTCAGGAAGAACACGTTGGTGGAGTTGCAGGCGAACTGCCCCAGGCAGATGCCCAGCATGTTGCGGTGCTTGAGCAGCGCCGGGATCTGCGACCAACGGAACTGGGTGGCTTTCTGCCCGCCATCGACCACCCCGCCACCGGCGGCGATGTAGTCGAGTTCGGCCTGGTTGGCGGTGGTCGACTCGTGCGGCTCGTGGTACTTGCGCCACCACACCAGGCCATAGAGGATGCCCATCAGGCCCACGGCCAGCAGCAGAAAGCGCCAGCCATAGGCATGCAGCACCCAGAACAACAGCGGCGTCAGGAACGCCAGCCCTGTGTATTCGGCAAAGGTGTAGATACCGGTCGCCCTGGCCCGCTCACTCTGCGGGAACCAGGTAGCCACTACCCGGCTGTTGGTAGGGAAACACGGTGCTTCGGTCATGCCCACCAGAAAGCGCATGCCCAGCAACGACAGAAAGCCCTGCGCCAGCCCTTGCAGGCCGGTGAACAGCGACCACAACGTCAGTGCCAGCCAGTAGGTGAGCTTGGTGCCCAACCGGTCGATGAGGATGCCACCGGGGATCTGCGCGGCAGCGTAGGTCCACGAGAAGGCAGAAAAAATCACCCCCATCATCGCCGCGTTCAGGCCCAGGTCGGCACTGATGCTGGGCGCGGCAATGCCCATCACACTGCGGTCGAGGTAGTTGATCATGGTGCCGCCCGATATCAGCGCCAGGATCATGAAGCGGGTGCGGGTGCGTTGCTGCGCGCGTGCCGGGGTGTCAAACACCCCGAGGCTGGCGTTCTGTTCAGTGTTCATGACGGTTGCTCTCTTGTTATTGGAATGGCAAAACGGGGTTCTAGGCGAACCCGAACAGACGTCGTGGGGTGTCCCACATCACTGCCTGGCGCAGCCGGGCATCCGGCATCAGGCGCTCGGCCAGTTTCAGCAACGGGCCGTAGTCCACCCGCGAGCGCTGGCGAATGAACGGCCAATCCGAGCCCCACACGCAGGCATCCGCACCGAAGGCTTCGAGCAAGGCGTGCACGTAGGCACGGCTTTGCTCCAGCAACGCATCGGCCGCCGCGAACTTCTGCATGCCAGACAGCTTGACGCTGGCGCGGCCACTGTCAGCCAGTTGCAGTAGCGCCTGGAAGCCCGGCTGCTGCACGCCAGCCGCCACGTCCGGCCGGCCGCAATGGTCGATCAGCAAATGTGCACGCGAGCCCTGAAGCAGGCTCCGCAGTTCAAGCAGTTGGTCTTCGCACACCTGCACCTGGGCGAACAGGTCGAGCTCGGCAAGCTTGCCCAACAGGCCGTCAACGTCCTTGAGGCTGGCTACCCCGTACAGCGCGGGATTGAAGGCGACACCGACCACCCCTTGCGCCTGCAGCGCAGCCAGCGCATCGAGCTGGATATCCACCTCGACCACCGCCACGCCCTTGAACCGCCCTTGCCCGGTGGCCAAGGCATGCAGCAGGCAGCGGTTGTCGGTGTGGTAGCCGCTGTTGGGGCCCACCAGCAAGGCATGTTGCACGCCATAGGTGTCCATCACCCGGGTGAACTGTTCCTGGGTGGCGACTTCCTGGCCGGAGGGGGCATAGGGTGCGTCGGGGTGGTAAGGGAAACGGGCGGGGTCAAACAGATGGTTATGGCAATCGATCTTCGGTTCGTCAAAGATGTTCACGCAGCACTCCCGGCAGCGCCACTGCGCTTGCCTTCAGATCTTGTTATTGTGCGCCGCAAGGGCAATTTGGCTGGGTTAACGATACTGCGTGGCCGGGTTTGGCGCTCATACCCAGATGGCAAAGACCATAACCGAAGGTAATAGATATGCTGCTTGGCAACGAAGGTGCAGACTCAAGCCCCATGGTGTTCAAGCTGCGGCACATGGAAGTGTTCCGTGCGGTGATGCTGACCGGCTCGATCAGCGCTGCGGCCAAGCTGCTGTACGTGTCGCAGCCGGCCGTCAGCAAGCTGATCCAGTACATCGAGGGGCGTTTGAGCTACCGCCTGTTCGAGCGCATCAACAACCGCCTGGTGCCCACGGCCGAGGCGCAGGTGCTGTTCCGCGAAGTCGAGCGGGTGTACCAGGCAGCGCTGGAGGTCAACGAATGCGCCCTGTCACTGGGCGCAGGCGGCCACCGCAAGCTGCGAATCTCGTGCAGCGCTTCGCTGTCGACGGTGGTCATCCCGATTGCCCTGGCCCAACTCAAGCGTGAGGCGCCTTCGCTGAACATCGAGTGGCAAACTTCGCTGATGGGCGAAATGCCCAACCAGATCCTGTCGAAAAAAGTCGACCTGTCGATTGCCGCCCTGCCCGTGGTACACGATCACCTGCATTCGCAGCCCTTCATGCGCGGGCGCATGGTGGTGGTGATGCCACCCGAGCACGCGTTGGCCGGGCATACCTCGCTGACCTTGCAACAACTGGAAGGCCATCCGCTGCTGCTGTTCAGGCCCGACATGCCGTTTGGCAAGCTGCTTGCCGAGCACATCGAGCGCCACGGCGCGCAATTGCCGTCACTTTTGTCGTTCACCAATGCCAACGAGGCTGTGGCGCTGGTCAAGCAAGGCATGGGCATCAGCGTGATCGACGAATTCGTGGCGCAGGACAGCGGCCTGGCGGTGGTGCCGCTGGCGGACGAAATTCACTTCGACATCAGCTTTGTCTATTCGCGCTTCGAGCCGCCATCGCATGCGGCGATGCACCTGATGCGCGTGTTGCAGGGCCAGGCGCAAAAGCTTGGGCGGGCGATGTAGGCTGATGAGGCCATTGGGGCTGCTGCGCAGCCCATCGCCGGCAAGCCAGCTCCCACAAGGATGGCATTGTTCCCGGCTGGCGCGAACAGTGTGGGAGCTGGCTTGCCGGCGATGGGCCGCAAAGCGGCCCCGGCTGCTTGAGCTAGAAACCTACGGTTGCCGATAGGAGGTAGGTCCGCGGCGTGGAAAGGGTCAGCCCCGGCTCACTGTCATCCGAGGCACCGGCCGAGCTCCAGTAGCGATCATCCAGCACGTTCTCGACACTGGCCCGCAAGGTAACCTCGGTAGCGTCCACGTTGAAGGCATAGCGCGCCCCCAGGTCGTAACGCTCCCAGCCGTCGATCTGCTTGCTGTTGTTCTGGTCCAGGTATTGCGAGCTGGAGTGAATGCCCCGCGCCGTCAGTGTCAGGCCACTCACTCCCGGCACGTCCCATTCGGCGCCGAGGTTGACGTTGTACTCGGGCGTGGCCGGCGCGCGGTTGCCATCAACGGCGCCACCCACGGTATCGGTCAGCTCGCTGTCGATATACATCACCCCACCCAGCACCCGCACCCCTTGTACGGGCTCACCGAACACGCTCAGCTCGATACCACGGTTGTCGCGTTTGCCATTGGGGCCGAACACCCGCGAAGTGGCGTTGGTCTCGTAGGCCGGCTGGCGGATGCGGAAGGCACTGGCGGTAAAGGCGACCTGGCCCAGGTCGTACTTGGCCCCCACCTCAACCTGGCGGCTGGTGAACGGCGGGAAGATCTGGTCTTCGTTGACCGAGGTCGACGGTGCGATCTTGCCCTGGCTCAGGCCTTCCATGTAGTTGGCGTACAACGACAGCTGGTCGGTAACCTTGAGCAACACGCCGCCAGAGGGCGAGACTTTTTCTTCGTCGTAGGCGGTGTCGCCTTTGACGCCATCGCTCCAGTCATCCACTTGCACCCGCTGCCAACGTGCCCCCAGGGTCAGCAACAGGCGGTCATCGAAAAACCCGAGGGTGTCGGCCAAAGCCACGCCAGAGAAGCGGTTTTCCGTGTAGACCTCTGGATCAATGCGGGTGGGCGTACCAGGCATCGGTGTCGCTACCGGGTTGTAGAGGTTACTGGGCGCCGAAGCATAGCGCGCGCCGCCGTTGGTGAAGTCCATGTAGAAGTAGGTAGCGGCCAGGTTCAGTTCGTGGCTGACTGGCCCGGTGTTGAACCAGTTGCGCACACCCGCCATGGCGGTGCGCACCGTTTCATCGCGGGTAAAGTCGCGCGGCTGCACGGTGAAGTCACCGGCATCGTTGGTGATGGACACGTTGTGCCGCAGGAAGTCATGGTTGCTTTTGCGCGCGCCGATAGCGCCATAGGCCAGCAGCGACTCGCTGACGTCGTACTCGGCATGCAGTGCGCCAAAGGTGTCGTTTGTGCGCGCCTTGCTCCAGGCCTGGGCATAGTTGTGGCGTACATCGTTGGCGTCCGGCACTTTGGCGTTGGCACCGACCAGCACACGCTCTTGCGGCGCATCGGTGTCACGCTCGGTGTGGCCGAGGTCTGCCGACACACGCAGACGCTCGCCACGAAAATCCAGGCCCAGCACCGCCATTTCGCGCTCGACGCGCTGGTGGTCCCACTCGGTATCGCCCGCCTGCTTCACACCGTTGAAGCGCACGCCAAACTGCTGACCTTCGCCAAAGCGCCGGCCAACGTCCACCGCGCCGCCTGCCTGACCAGCCGACGCATAGCTGCCGGTGAACTCGGTGATCGGCTTGTCGCCGGCCCGCTTGGGCTGCACATTGATGCCGCCGCCCACGCTGCCACGCGGTGAAATGCCGTTGATCAACTGGCTGGGGCCTTTGATGATATCGACCCGGTCGGCCATTTCCATGTCGATCGAGTAGGTCGGCAAGATGCCGTACAGGCCGTTGTACGCCACGTCACTGTTGAACAGGCTGAAGCCGCGAATGGTGAACTGCTCGAAACGCCCACCCGCCGGGTTGGTCGCACGCACCGAGGGGTCGGTGGCGATGAGCTCGCCCAAGGTGCGTGCTTGCTGGTTCTTCACCAGCTCGCTGGTGTAGCTGGTGATGCTGAACGGGGTTTCCATGAAATCGCGTGCGCCAAGCAGGCCCTGTGCACCTTCGCGCGCAACCTGCCCACCGGCATATGGCTGTGCTTCAACGCCTGCCGCCAGGCCGCCGACAATACTGGTAGGGGCAATTTCCAGCGCGCCACCCGCCTGGGGTGCCGGTACCAGAGTGAACGCGCCCTCACCCACGGGCAGCAATTGCAGGCCGCTGCCACTCAGCAGCTGCAAGAACCCTTCTTCGACACTGTAGCGACCCGACAGGCCATTGCTCTGCCGGCCCTGGACCAATGCCGGGTCCAGCGAAAGGCTGACGCCGGCCTGGTCGGCAAACCGGGTGAGTGCGGCGCCCAGGCTGGCGGCTGGCACCTGATAGGCACGCCGCGCCGCTTCATCGGCCCAGGCGGGTGCACACAACAACAGGCTCATGGCAAACAACGGACGCGCTGCGCGCACCAGTGGGCGCAGGCGGCAAGACATTACTGCAGGCATTGAACAAGGCTCCCCTTTAGTTTCTGCTACCGGTAATGACCGGCGAGTGAAAAAAAGGGGACAGCCTCATGCGCGATTTTCTCGCGCCGCCAGGCTCACCCAGTAACGCGTGCGCGTCTGCACCTGCAATGGCAGGCTGGCGGCCAGCAAGGCCAGCACCCGGTCGGTATCGTCCAGGCGGAAAGTGCCAGTCACCCGCAGGCGTTCCAGTTCCGGCGCCCAGCGCAGCACACCGTGGCGATACCTTCGCAGCTCATGCAACAGCTCGCCCAAGGGGCGGTCATCCAGCCGCAGCACGCCTTCGCGCCAACCCAACAACCATTCGTCCAGGGCTGTGACCGGCCCGACGTCTGCCACCTGCAAGCTGGCCTGCTGCCCGGCCTGCACCACCCGGGCCGGGCCACGCAGTGGCTGCAGGCTGGCCAGCCCCGTGACGACCGAAACCCGGCAGGCCTGATCGACCAGGCGCAAGCACACTTCACCCGCATTGAAGCCGCCACCGCCAAGTGCAACCTGGCCGTAAGGCACCTGCACGGCCAGGCTCAGGTTATCGGGTACCCTGATCGCCACTTCACCGCGCAACAGCGTCAGCCGGCGCGCGCCCAGGTCGACGTCCACCGCACTGTCAGTGTTCAACTGCACAAAGGTGCCATCGCTCAGCAGCACCTGCCGGCGCTCCCCTACTGCGGTGCGCATGTCGGCCGTCCAGGCCTCCAGCGGCAATTCCCGGCTTGCCAGCCACGCGGCCGGTAGCAATGCTGCTACACCCAGGGCTTGCTTGAGGAGCGCGCGGCGGCCGGGGTCCGGGCGGTCCAGAGTGGCCAGGGCCAAGGTACCGGGTAATCCGGAAAAACGCTCGCGCAGCACTGAAGCCTTTTGCCAGGCGTCTTCGTGCAGCCTGTTGCTGGCCCGCCATTGCGCCAGGCGCAACAAATCCGTCTCGCTGGCGTTGCCAGAATCCAGCAGCGCCAGCCAGCGGGCGGCAGCACGCACAGCTTCGCGGGTTTCGGGTGAGTGGGTAGTCATTGCAACTCGGCCAGCAGGCAATGTTCGTAGGCCTGCGCCATGTAACGTTTGACGGAGCGTTCGCAAACGCCCAGGCGCTTGCCTATTTCGGCGTAACCCAGGCCTTCGAGCTGGCTCCAGAGAAAGGCCTTGCGCACCGGCGCCTTCAGGCCATCGAGCAGCTCATCCAGGGCTTGCAGGGTTTCCAGCAACACCCAGCGCTGCTCTGGCGAGGGCACGTGCTGCTCGGGCAGATGCGCCAGGGCATCAAGGTAGGCCTGCTCCAGGCTGCGCCGCTGGTAGAAGTTGCTCAACAGCCGCTTGCCCACGGTCAGCAAGTAGGCGCGTGGCTCACGAATGTCTGCCAATGGCTGGGCACTGGTCAGTACCCGCAGGAAGGTATCCTGGCTGAGGTCGGCGGCATCCCAGGCATTGCCCAGGCGACGGCGTAGCCAGGTTTCCAGCCAGCTGCGATGCTCCCGGTACAGGGCAGGCAGGCTAGGCTCCGGTGGCGGCGCGGCGTCGATCATGGGGATGGCCCTGCGGCGGCGTAAATAGGATTAATTCTAATTTACGTTGCGCCGCAGCACCAAGCGGTTTGTTACCGGTCAGGCAATCGCCGCATCCACCAGCATCTGCGCTTCCTGCACCAGGCGCTGCAGGTGCGCCTCGTCGATGAAGCTTTCGGCGTAGATCTTGTAGATGTCCTCGGTGCCCGACGGCCGCGCGGCGAACCAGCCATTGGCGGTCATCACCTTCAGCCCGCCAATCGCCTGGCCATTGCCCGGTGCGTGGCTGAGGATCTGCACGATCGGCTCACCCGCCAGTTCGGTCGATTTCACCTGTTCCGGCGCCAGCTTGCTCAACAACGCCTTCTGCCGCGCATCGGCCTTGGCCTCGACGCGGGTGGCGAACGGCTTGCCCAGCGCGTCAGTCAGGTCGGCATAGGCCTGGCTCGGGTTGCGCCCGGTGCGGGCGGTCATCTCGGCGGCCAGCAAGGCCGGGATCAACCCATCCTTGTCGGTCGCCCAGACCGAACCATCACGGCGCAGGAACGACGCACCGGCGCTCTCTTCGCCGCCAAAGCCAAGCGAGCCGTCGAACAACCCTTGGGCAAAGTACTTGAAGCCCACCGGCACTTCGTACAGCTCACGGCCCAGGCGCTGGGTGACGCGGTCGATCAGGCCGCTGGACACCACGGTCTTGCCCACCGCGGCGTCAGTGCGCCATTGCGGGCGGTGGCGGAACAGGTAGTCGATCGCGACGGCCAGGTAGTTGTTCGGCGCCAGCAGGCCGTCGGAGGTGACGATGCCGTGGCGGTCGTGGTCCGGGTCGCAGGCAAAAGCCACGTCGAAGCGCTCGCGCAGGCCGATCAGGCCTTGCATGGCATGCGGCGAGGAAGGGTCCATGCGGATCTGGCCGTCCCAGTCGACAGTCATGAAGCGGAAGGTCGGGTCCACCTCGGTGTTCACCACTTCCAGGTCCAGCTTGTAGTGCTCGGCAATGGCCGACCAGTAGCGCACCCCTGCCCCGCCCAACGGGTCGACGCCCAGGCGCAGCTTGGCGCTGCGGATGACGTCGAAGTCGATCACGTTTTCCAGGTCCGCCACGTAGCTGCTCACGTAGTCGTGGCGGTGGGTGGTCGGCGCCTGCAGCGCCTGGGCATGGTCCATGCGCTTGACGCCCGCCAGGTTCGCTGCCAGCAACTCGTTGGCCTTGGCCTCGACCCATTTGGTCACGTCGCTGTCTGCAGGGCCGCCATTGGGCGGGTTGTACTTGAACCCACCGCTTTGCGGCGGGTTGTGCGATGGGGTGATGACGATGCCGTCGGCCAGGCCCTGCTCGCGGCCACGGTTATGGCAGAGGATGGCATGGGACACGGCCGGCGTGGGCGTGTACTCGTCGTCCTTGGACAGCATCACCTGTACGCCATTGGCAGCCAGCACTTCCAGGGCGCTGGCAGTGGCCGGTGCCGACAGCGCGTGGGTGTCGGCGCCGATGAACAGCGGGCCATCGATGCCCTTTTCCTGGCGGTACAGGCAGATGGCCTGGGTAATGGCCAGCACGTGGTATTCGTTGAAACTCAATTCAAGCGAAGTGCCCCGGTGCCCCGAGGTGCCGAAGGCCACCCGCTGGGCCGCCACGGCAGCGTCGGGGCGGCCGGTGTAGTAGGCGGTGAGCAGTCGGGGAATATCGACCAGCACGCTGGCCGGAGCCGGCTTGCCTGCCAAAGGACTGAGCGTCATGCAAAAACCTCGAGTTCAACGGATGTTGGTGTTTGAGCATGCAGTGTACTGAGAGTTGCAATGCCGTGCGATGGGCGACATCAAAGAAAACCGCAGGCAACGCTCCCACAAAGACCGTGTAAACCAGTACTCCGGCTGCAACCGTCTAGAGTAGTAGCCAACCCCCCAGTAAATGAGGCCCCATGGCTTTCCACCGCCTGACCCGAACCCACCCCCGCCTGAGTTTCGCCGCCGCAGTCGGCCTTGTCGGCGCCTGGGTGATCCCCGCCGGTGACACCGTGCAGCACATCCTCGCCGGCTGGAACCTTGGCGTATGGCTGTACCTGCTGCTGGTGCTGTACCTCACCTGGGACGCCAGCCCGGAAAAGGTCCGCAAGGTTGCCCGCGTCGAAGACGAAAACGCAGGCATGGTCTTGTTCACCGTGTGCATCGCGGCCATCGCCAGCCTCGCTGCGGTCACCCTGCAACTGGTGTCCAGCAAAGGCCTGCAGGGCACGGCACTGGCCCTGCACTACCTCTACACCGGCCTGACCGTGGCCGGCTCCTGGCTGTTGATCGGCTGCATCTTCAGCCTGCATTACGCCCGCCTGTTCTATACCGGGCACAACCATGAACCACCGTTGCGTTTCGCCGACGGCGAGCGCAACCCGGACTATTGGGACTTTCACTACTTCTCGTTCACCATCAGCGTGGCCGTGCAAACCTCCGACGTAGGCGTTGCCGGCAGGCAACTGCGGCGGGTGGTGCTGGCACATTCGCTAGTGGGTTTCGTGTTCAATACGGCGATTTTGGGATTCACCATCAACATTGCTGCGGGGCTTTTGGGGTGATCAACTGACAAAATTGCCAGTGTTCGCGTTTACATGCGAGGGCTAAGCTATGACAGCCCACTTACAGGATTACCTGATGGCTGTGTCATTCAATGCACTGCGAGTCGACGAGACCGGAACTGTCATTGGCACCCATTCCGGTCGCCCACATCAGGTCTATTCGCCCTTTGGTTTCATTGACAACAACCATCTGGCAACACGGTTAGGCTTCAACGGCCAACCCTATGAGCGAATCAGCAACTGTTATCCTCTAGGCCAAGGAAAGCGGTTCTATGCACCTAACCACAATACCTTCAATCAAGCAGACTCGAAGTCACCTTTTGGCGAAGGCGGTATCAATGCATACGCGTACTGCCATAACGACCCGATCAACCGATACGATCCTTCTGGACATGTAGTTGAATGGTTGAGGCGTAGCGTGCTGAAGTGGACTGGTCTAAGCCCCACACCTCAACTTCGCGTAGCTCAGGCCGCAACACCTACTCTTCAAAGGCAAGTGCCTCGGGCTGACCACAGCATCCTGAATATCAACAACGGCATAGCCGTCCTCCAGCAAGAGGAGATAATCAGCATACCGACCGCAGAGTCCGCCGTGAGGTTCTTGCGGACAGCTCGCCGTTGGATGCCCGAGTGGAACGTTCACCAATTGACCTACGCACCCGTGAAAGCGGCAATAGAAATGGCCAAATATGTGAGAGGTGCCGGCCCCTACAGTTCGCCCGGGATCAGCAGGTCCCGCCCTGGCGACCCATAGCGCCACTCGTCGGAAATAACACCCGTCGAATGTATTGAAAAAAAGCAATTACCGCCGCTAGCACGCAAGGAAAACGTTTGCCATGGGGCTAGGAACAGTCTGCACCCATGTCAAGGATGTGAGCGCCGTCATGGATTAGCACATTTGTCGTATTTGCAGCCGAGAATCGCCCGTGGCAGGTGCTATGTTTACCTTCCCGGCGGCTGCATCGATGTGGCCACCCGCTCACCACGTCCAGGCACGGACAAGGAGGCAGGCATGAACAAGATGACGTTCCCCAACGCCTGCCAGGTGATGCGCTGGCATTTCCACCCATTGGGTTTCGAAGCCACCATGGATGCGCCGCGCAGCATGATCGCGCGGCTGTTCGACCGCGCCACCGGCGAAACCCTGATGGCCATCGCCGGCATCCCGTGTGCGGCAATCATGGCCGCAGCCGATGTAGAGCGCATCATTGAAGCCGTCGAAGCGGAAATGGACGCTTTCATCCCCGCCTTCACCTTGCGCAACGCTGTCTAGACCAAGGCGCTCTTCTCCTGGTGCAAGGCCTGCAACTTGCCCATGAATTGCTCGGCTGGTACCGGCTGCCCCAGCAGGTAACCTTGCAGCGAATCACAACCCAGACGGGTCAGGAAGTCTTGCTGCTTGTCGGTCTCCACCCCTTCGGCAACGATGCGCAGGCCCAGCGCCTGGCCCAAGGCGACGATTGCCGAGACAATCGCTGCATCGTCACTGTCCTGCTCCAGGTCTCGCACGAAGCCACGGTCGATTTTCAGCTCATTGGCCGGCAGGCGCTTGAGGTACATCAGGCTGGAGTAGCCGGTGCCAAAATCATCGATGGACAGGTCCACGCCCATGTCGGACAGGCGTTGCAGCACGGTCAGGCTGGCATCGGCGTCGTGCATGGCAGTGGTTTCGGTAATTTCCAGGGTCAGGCAGTTGGCCGGCAGCCCGTTCTCCCTCAAGGCCCGGGCCACGCTCTCGACCAGCCCGGCATGGCAGAACTGGATGGCCGACAGGTTCACCGCCATGCGCCAGCCTTGGTGCCCCTGATCCAGCCAATGCCGCATCTGCCGGCAGGCTTCGTCAAGCACCCACTCACCGATCGGGATGATCAGGCCGGTCTTTTCCGCCAGACCGATGAAGCGGTCGGGCAGCAACAGGCCGTGCTGCGGGTGCTCCCAACGCAACAACGCCTCGGCACCGATCGGCAGGCAGGCCTGGGCGTCGAACTTGGGCTGGTAATGCAAGCGGAACTGGCGTTGCTCCAGGGCCTGGCGCAGGTCCTGCAGCAGTTGCAGTTGCTGGCGTGCGTTGCTGTTCATCGACACATCAAAGAAACTGTAGCCGTTCTTGCCAGCGCTTTTGGCGTGGTACATGGCGGCATCGGCATTGCGCAGCAGCTCGTGCTGGTCCTGGCCGTTGCCGGGATACAGGACAATGCCCAGGCTCGCCGACAGCTGCAAGTCATGCTCGGCCACGCGGAATGGCCGTGACACCAGGTTCACCTGCTTGACCGCCACGTCCATGGCATCGTCAGGCTCCTGCAGCTCTACCAGCAGCACGAATTCGTCGCCGCCGATACGCGCGAGGGTGTCCTGGCTGTGCAGGTGGCCGCGCAGGCGGGACGCCACGGCCTTGAGCAGCAGGTCACCGATATGATGGCCAAAGGCATCGTTGACCGGCTTGAAGCCGTCCAGGTCGATGAACATCAGGGCAAAACAGCCACCCTGCTCCGCCACCTTGGCGATGGCCTGCTCGATGCGGTCGGCCAGCAGGGTACGGTTGGGCAGGTCGGTAAGGGTGTCGTGCAGGGCCAGCTGGGTCAGTTCCTGATTGGCCAGTGTCAGCGAACGGGCCAGCTCGGCAGTGCGCGCCTCCAGGCGGGCATCCAGCACCGAGGTCAGCAAGGCCACCGCCAGCACCGCCAGGGTGGTGATCAGCACCAGATAGACCAGGCCGTCGCCCTGCAGCCCGCCGCCCAGAGCACCGCAGAAGCTGCCCTCGGGGAAATTCGCCGCCGCCATGCCGGTGTAGTGCATGCCAACGATGGCGATGCCCATCACCACCGCCGCCAGGCCACGGATCTGCCGCACATAGGGGGTGTGCCGGCGCAGACGGAAGGCGATCCACAACGCCGCTGCCGAGGCGCCCACGGCGATCAGCAGCGAGGCCCCGAACAGCGCCGGGTCGTAGTCGATGCCCGGCAACATGCGCAGCGCAGCCATGCCGGTGTAGTGCATGCAGGCAATGCCGGCGCCCATGATCAGCGCGCCAAAACCCAGTTGCAGGCACGGCAAGCTCGGCTGGCTCACCAGCCACAGGGCAAAACCCGAGGACAGGACGGCGATCAGCAGCGAGAACGCGGTAAGGGCCAGGTCATAGCCCAGGTCGATGGGCAGGCTGAACGCGAGCATGCCGATGAAGTGCATCGACCACACGCCGATGCCCATGGCCAGCGCGCCGCCTCCCATCCACAAGTACGACGCCCGCCCCTTGGCCGTGGCAATACGGCCGGTCAGGTCAAGGGCGGTATAGGACGCCAGAATCGCCACGCACAGCGAAATCAACACCAGCGAAGAGGAGTAGCTACCGGTCAGCATTGGGAATTCCAGCGACGGGACAGGGGGCCCGGCAAAAGCTGACGATTGTACTCAAGCTTAGGCGAAACGCACGGGGTTTTTGCGAATGGGAATGGATCCAATGCGAGCCCTAAGCAGATCTGCGGCGTACTTTGTGGGAGCGGCCTTGTGTCGCGAAAGGGCTGCGAAGCAGCCCCGGCAATATTGATGTTTGTGCTGATAATCTGGGGCCGCTTCGCGACACAAGGCCGCTCCCACAAAAGCGTGCGTTCACTTCAGTCCTGCTCGGCAAACGCCTGCTCTGCATCCCAGCCGCCGCCCAGCGCGGCCACCAGTTGCACACTGGCCACCAGGCGCCCTTGCAGCAGGTTCAACACGCTGCGCTCGTTGCTGAGCGCCGTGGTCTGTACGTTGACGACATCCAGGTAGCCAATCAGCCCCGCGCGGTACTGGTTCTCGGTCAGGCGCAGCGACTCGCGGGCAGCGTCCAGCGCCTCCTGGCGAACCACAGCCTCATCGCCATACACCTTCAACTGCACCAACAGGTTTTCCACTTCCTTGAAGCCATCCAGCACGGTCTGGCGATACTGCGCCACGGTCTGGTCATACACCGCCACCGTACGGTCCACCTCGGCGCTGCGCTTGCCGGCGTCGAACAGGGTCAGCGCCAGCTGCGGGCCTACCGACCAGTAGCGGTTGGGCAGTTCGATCCAGTTGCTGAAGCTGCTGCTGGAATAACCACCACTCATGCTCAGGCTGAGGTCGGGGAAGTACGCGGCCCGCGACACACCGATATTGGCGTTGGCCGCCATCACGTTGCGTTCTGCAGCAGCGATGTCCGGCCGACGCTCCAGCAGCTGCGACGGCAGCGAAACCGGAATTTGCGGCAATGCCGGAATGGCCTTGCTGTCAGCCAGGGCAAAATCAGCCGGGGTCTTGCCCAACAGCACGGCGATGGCGTTCTCGAACTGCGCACGCTGCCAGATCAGGTCGATCAAATCAGCCTGGGTGCTCTTCAGCTGGGTACGCGCCTGGGCGACGGCATCCGGGCCAGAGACACCAGCGCGGTACTGGTTTTCGGTCATCCGCAACGAGCGCTCATAGGCCGCCACGGTGGCTTCCAGCAAACGCTTCTGCTCATCGATGACCCGCAATTGCAGGTAGTTCTGCACAAGCTCCGATTGCTGGCTCAAGCGGATCGAAGCGAGGTCGGCGAGGCTGGCTTCGGCACTGGCCTCGTTGGCATTCATGGTTTCGCGCAACTTGCCCCACAGGTCGATTTCCCAGCTGACACCGAGCTGGGCGTTGTAGGTATTGCGGATGCCGCTGCTGTTGTTGGACAAGCTGGAACTGGAGCTGCCGGTACCCTGCGCCGAGCGGTTCTTGCTGGCACTCAGGTCCAGGCTGGGGAACAGCGCCGCACGGCTGCTGCGCACCAGCGCCTGGGCCTGGCGGTACTGCGCTTCTGATTGCGCCACGGTCTGGTTGCTGCGGTTAAGCTCCTCGACCAACGCATTCAGCCCGGTATCGCCGTAGATTTCCCACCAGGCGCCGCGGGCGATGGCATCGGATGGCGTGGCTTGGCTCCAGCCTTCGGCGTGTTTGAACTGCGCCGCCGGGCTGTTCAGCTCGGGGCGGTGGTAGTCCGGGCTCAGGGTACAGGCACTGAGCAAGGCCACGCACAACCCGGCGCCGAGCAGGCGCGAGCCACGCCCACGGGTCAGCGCTTGCAGCGCACGGTGAAGTGGGGTCTGGGCAAAAGTCATAGCGGGGTTTCCAGGGCGGCGTCGGTGCGCACGCCGCGCCAACGGTTGAAACGGTGGCGCAGGCGGTCCAGGTACAGGTAGACAACCGGCGTCGTGTAAAGGGTGAGGACCTGGCTGAACACCAGGCCACCGATGATGGTCAGGCCCAGCGGCTGGCGCATTTCCGCGCCTTCGGCATGGCTCAGCAGCAGCGGCAAGGCGCCAAGGATGGCGGCCAGGGTGGTCATCAGGATCGGTCGCAGGCGCAGCAGGCAGGCACGGCGGATCGACTCTTCCGGCGACATGCCCTGATGGCGCTCCAGCTGCAAGGCCAGGTCGATCATCAAAATGGCGTTCTTCTTCACCACACCGATCAGCAGGAACAACCCCAACAGCGAGATCAAGCTGAATTCGCCACCGGTGACGTACAACGTCAGCAAGGCACCAACGCCTGCCGAAGGCAGTGTCGAGAGAATGGTCAGCGGGTGGATGTAGCTTTCATAAAGAATGCCCAGCACCAGATACACCAGCAGCAGTGCGCCAAGGATCATGAACGGCTGGCCCTGCTGGGTCTTGGCGAAGGCATCGGCCGTACCACCCAGCTTGGCAATTACCTCTTCGGGCAAGCCCAGTTTGGCCACCGCGCGTTCCAGCGCCGCCATGGCCTGGTCGGGGCTGTAGCCTTCGGCGACGTCGAAGGCGATGTCTTCCGAGGCGAACTGGCCTTCGTGGCTGACCCGGTCGTTGGCCAGGCTGTTCTCGTAGCGGGCGATGGTCGACAGCGGCACGCGAGCGCCGTCGGCGGTAATCACTTGCACCTGCTCCAGCGTGCTCGGGTCCCAGGCGTATTTGGGGTTGATCTCCAGCACCACCTGGTACTGGTTGAGGCTGTCGTAGATGGTGGAGATCTGACGCTGGCTGTAGGCGTTGTTAAGGACCGTGGTCACCATGTCCATGTCGATGCCCAGGCGCTTGGCCTGGTCACGGTCGACCACCAGCGTCACCTGCTGGGTACCGGAGCCGTCACGGGCGTCGATGGCGGTCAGCTCCGGCAGTGCACGCAGCGCCGCAACCACCTTGGGGAACCACTGGCGCAATGCCGCCAGGTCGCCGCTCTGCAGGGTATACAGGTACTGCGACGAGCTCTGGTCACGCCCGCCGCCACCCAGTTGCAGGTCCTGGTCGGCCATCAGGAACAGCCGACCTCCGGGCACTTTGGGCATTTCCTTGCGCAGGCGCTCGATCACCTTCTGCGCATCGATCTTGCGCTCGCTGATCGGCTTCAGGCGCACCAGCACCATGGCATTGTTGGTGCCGCTGTTGCCACCGATGAAACCGGCAACACTCTGCACTGCCGGGTCGGCCAGCAAGGCGCGCCGGTAGATCTCCATTTTCGGCTGCATCACGCTGAACGACAGGCCGTCATCACCGCGGATAAAGCCCATCAGCTGGCCAGTGTCCTGCTGCGGCATCAGCGTCTTGGGCACCACCACATACAGGGCGATGTTGATAGCAATGGTCGCCAGCAGGCTGAGCAGGGTCAGGCCCTTGTGGCGCAAGACCCAGCCCAGGCTGCGGTCATAGGCGTTGACCATGCGCTGGTGCACCTTGTCGCTCCAGCGCTGCACGCGAGTCGGCTCGGCCTGGTGTGGCTTGAGCCAGCGCGCGCACAGCATCGGCGTGAGGGTCAGCGATACCACCAGCGACACGATGATCGCCGCCGCCAGTGTGATCGAGAACTCCTGGAACAGGTTGCGCACGATGCCGCCCATGAACAGGATGGAGACGAATACCGCCACCAGCGACACGTTCATCGACAGCAAGGTGAAGCCCACTTCCTTGGCCCCCAGGAAGGCCGCCTTCATCGGCGGCTGCCCGTCCTCGATGTGCCGCGAGATGTTCTCCAGCACCACGATGGCGTCGTCCACCACCAGGCCAGTGGCAAGGATCAAGGCCATCAGCGACAGGTTGTTGAGCGAGAAGCCGCACAGGTACATGACCGCGAAAGTCCCCACCAGCGACACTGGCACTGCCAGGCTGGGGATGAGTGAGGCGCGCAGGCTGCCGAGGAACAGGTACACCACCAGGATCACCAGCACCACAGCGATCAGCAGGGTGTGTTCGGCCTCCTTCAGGGTGGCCTTGATCACCGGCGAGCGGTCCATTGCCACGTTCAGTTGCACATTGGCTGGCAGCAACGACTGCAGCGCTGGCAACTGCGCCTTGATCTGGTCGACCGTTTCGATGATGTTGGCACCGGTCTGGCGGTTGACCACCAGCAGCACCGCGCTCTGGTCATTGAAGAAACCGCTGTTGTAGCGGTTTTCCACGCCATCGGTAATGGTGGCCACGTCGGACAGGCGCAGGATGGTGCCGTTCTGCTGCCGGATCACCACCGGCTCGTAATCCTTGGCGCTTTCCAGCTGGTCGTTGGCCCTCACCTGCCAGTTACGCTCGGCATCCTCGACAAAGCCCATGGGCCGGCGCTGGTTGGCGTTGGACACGGCAGTACGCACATCGTCCAGCGACACGCCGTACTGGTTGAGCAATTGCGGCTCGACGGCAATGCGCACCGCCGGCAGCGAACTGCCGCCGATCTGCACCTCCCCTACCCCCGATACCTGGGCCAGGCTCTGCGACAGGATAGTGTCGGCCAGGTCGTACAGCTGGCCTTTCTGCAGCACGTCCGACGTCAGCGACAGCACCATGATCGGTGCTTGCGACGGGTTGATCTTCTTGTAGGTGGGCATGCTGCGCATGCCGCTGGGCAGCAGGTTACGGGTGGCGTTGATCGCTGCCTGCACCTCGCGCGCCGCGCCGTCGATGTCGCGGCCCATCTCGAAGCCGATGATGACCCGCGTGGAGCCCTGGTTGGAGCTGCTGGTCAATGTGGTCACGCCGGCGATGCTGCCCAGCTTGCGCTCCAGTGGCGTGGCCACGGTGGAGGCCATGACCTCCGGGCTGGCGCCGGACAAGTTGGCCGACACCACGATGACGGGGAAGTCCATCTGCGGCAGCGGTGACACAGGCAAGAGACCGAAGCTGACCCCGCCCAGCAGCATGATCGCCAGGCTCAGCAGCATGGTCGCTACAGGGCGACGGATGAAAGGACCAGACAGGTTCATGCCTCGGCCTGCTTCACGTCAGTGGCCGGGCGCCAGCGGCGGGCCAAGCGGTCGAAGTACAGGTAGATGACCGGCGTGGTGAACAGCGTCAGCACCTGGCTGACCAGCAACCCGCCGACCATCACCAGGCCCAGCGGCTGGCGCAGCTCGGCCCCGGAACCGGTGGCGAGCATCAGCGGCACGGCACCAAACAGCGCGGCCAGGGTGGTCATCAGGATCGGTCGGAAGCGCAGCAGCGCCGCCTGGTAAATCGCATCGCGCGGGCTCATGCCCTGATGGCGCTCGGCCTCAAGGGCAAAGTCGATCATCATGATCGCGTTCTTCTTGACGATGCCGATCAGCAGGATGATGCCGATGATGGCGATCATGCCCAGGTCGTTGCCGCTGATGAGCAAGGCCAGCAAGGCCCCCACCGCCGCCGACGGCAGGGTCGAGAGGATGGTCACCGGGTGGATGTAGCTTTCGTACAGCACGCCCAGCACGATGTACATGGTCACCACCGCCGCCAGAATCAACAGCAAGGTGCTCGACAGTGACGCCTGGAAAGCCTCCGCCGCGCCCTGGAAGCGGGTTTGTACCCCCAGCGGCATGCCGATGTCTTTCTGCACCTGCTCGATCACCTGCACCGCCTCGCCCAGCGATGCACCGTGGCCAAGGTTGAACGACAGGGTCACCGCCGGGAACTGGCCGATGTGGGAAATGGCCAGTTGGGCCTGGCGCTGCTCGATGCGCGCCAGTGCCGACAGCCTTACCTGGCCGCCATCGGCGGCCTTGACGTGGATCGACTCCAGCGCCTGTGGGCCGATGACTGCCGCGTCTTTCGACTGCAACACCACGCGGTACTGGCTGGCCTGGGTGTAGATGGTCGAGATCTGCCGCTGGCCGAAGGCGTCGTACAGGGCGTTGGTGATCTGCGCCACGTTGATGCCCAGGCGGCTGGCCATGTCACGGTCGATCACCAGGTACACCTGCAGGCCCTTGTCCTGCAGGTCACTGGCCACGTCGGCCAGTTCCGCGCGCTGCTGCAGCGCCTGCACCAGCTTGCCGCTCCACTGCGACAGCAGGTCGGCGTCCGGCGATGACAGGCTGAACTGGTACTGGGTACGGCTGACCCGGTCTTCGATGCTCAGGTCCTGCACCGGTTGCATGAACAGGCGGATGCCCACCAGCCGGTCAAGTTGCGGCTGCAAGCGGCTGATCACTTCAGTGGCGGTGACATCGCGTTCGCCGTGTGGCTTGAGGTTGATCAGCAGGCGGCCGCTGTTGAGCGTGGCGTTGTCGCCATCGACGCCAATGTAGGATGACAGGCTCTGCACGGCAGGGTCCTGCAGGATCACCTTGCTCAGGGCCTGCTGGCGCTCGCTCATGGCGGCAAACGAAGTGGACTGCGGTGCTTCGGAAATGCCCTGGATCACCCCGGTGTCCTGCACCGGGAAGAAGCCCTTGGGTACCACCATGTACAGGAACACGGTCAGCACCAGGCTGGCCACGGCTACCAGCAGGGTCAGCGGCTGGTGCTTGAGCACCCACTGCAGGGCGTTGCCGTAGTGTTTGATCAGCCAGTCGATCCAGGCGCCGCTGGCGCGGTAGAAGCGGCCTTGTTCTTCTTCCTTGGGCTCGCGCTTGAGCAGGCGCGCGCACATCATCGGCGTCAGGGTCAGCGACACCACCAGGGAAATCAGGATGGCCACCGCCAGGGTGATGGCGAACTCGCGGAACAGGCGGCCGACCACGTCAGCCATGAACAGCAGCGGGATCAGTACTGCAATCAGCGAGAAGGTTAGCGAAATGAGGGTGAAGCCGATCTGCCGGGCACCCTTGAGCGCCGCCTGCATGGGCGTCTCGCCCTCTTCGATGTGCCGGGAGATGTTCTCCAGCATGACGATGGCGTCGTCGACCACAAACCCGGTGGCAATGGTCAGGGCCATCAGCGTCAGGTTGTTCACCGAGAACCCCGCCAGGTACATCACGCCGAACGTGCCGATCAGCGACAGTGGCACGGCAATCGACGGAATGAGGGTGGCGCTGAAACGGCGCAGGAATACGAAGGTGACCATTACCACCAGGACGATGGCGATCAGCAGTTCATGCTGTACGTCCTTGACTGCGGCGCGAATGGTCTGGGTGCGGTCGGTCAGCACCGACACATCGAGGCCCGCCGGCAGGTTGTCGGTGATCGACGGCAACAGTTCCTTGATGCGGTCGACCACTTCGATGACGTTGGCGCCTGGCTGGCGCTGGATGTTCAGCAGCACCGCGTGGTTTTCGTTGGCCCAGGCGGCCAGGCGCTCGTTTTCTGCACCATCGACGATTTCGGCCACGTCTTTCAGACGCAACGGCGCACCGTTGGTGTAGGCCAGGATCAGGTTGGCGTATTCCTCGGGGGAACGCAGCTGGTCATTGGCATCGAGCATCGACACCCGGGTGGGGCCATCGAAATTGCCCTTGGGCTGGTTCACGTTCGAGGCACCGATCAGCGTACGCACGTCATCCAGGTTCAGGCCATTGGCCGCCAGGGCGTCGACGTTGACCTTGATACGTACCGCCTGGCGCTGGCCGCCGGCAATGCTAACCATGCCCACGCCGCTGATCTGCGCGAGCTTTTGCGCCACACGCGTATCGACCAGGTCGTTGAGCTTGGGCAGCGGCATGGTCTTGCTGGAAATGGCCAGGGTCAGCACCGGGGTGTCGGCCGGGTTGACCTTGTTGTACACCGGCGGTGCCGGCAGGTCGCTGGGCAGCAAGTTACTGGCGGCGTTGATCGCGGCCTGCACCTGTTGCTCGGCAACGTCCATGTTCATGTCGAGGTTGAAACGCAGGGTCAGCACCGACGCCCCGCCGGAGCTGGTCGAGGCCATCTGGCTCAGGCCCGGCATCTGGCCGAACTGGCGCTCGAGCGGAGCGGTGACCGCGCTGGTCATCACCTGCGGGCTGGCACCGGGGTACAGCGTCATGACGCGGATGGTCGGGTAATCCACCTGCGGTAAAGCGGAAACCGGCAGCAGCTTGTAGGCGATCAGGCCGGCCAGGACGATGGCCAGCATGCTCAGCGTGGTGGCGACCGGCCGCAGGATGAACAGACGCGAGAGGTTCATGCGCCCGCCTTGCCTGCTGCGTTGCCAGGCTGCGCTTCACCTGTGTGCGCCGAACCTTTGGCTTCCTGGCCTTGCAGGTGCTGGCCTGGGGTGGTCGGTACTTGCGAGCTGTCTTCGACCACTTCCACCTTGGTGCCTTCGCGCAGGCGGTCGGTGCCTTCCAGCACCAGGCGGTCACCCGCCTTCAGGCCTTCGAGGATGACGCTGTTCTCGCCATCGCTGGCGCCGACCTTGAGCTTGCGCACGTTCACCGTATTTTCAGCGTTTACCACATAGGCAAAGGTACCGTCGTTACCAAACTGGATGGCCGCTGCCGGGGCCATGATCACCTGCTTGAGGGTATCGGCCAGCAGGCGCACGTTGACGAACTGGTTGGGGAACAGGGCGAGGTCCTTGTTCTCGAAGCGGCCCTTGAACTTGAGCGTACCGGTCGTAATGTCGATCTGGTTGTCGATGCTACCCAGCACGCCTGTGGACTGCAGCTTGCTGTCACTGCGGTCCCAGGCCTCGACCGGCAGGCTGGCGCCGCTGCGGTAGCGTTCCAGCACGGTGCTCAGCTCGGTTTCCGGCAGGGTGAAGGCGACGTTGATCGGCTCGGTCTGGGTAATCACCACCAGTGCCGTGGTGTCGTTGGCCGCAACGAGGTTGCCCAGGTCCAGCTGACGCAGGCCCACGCGGCCGTTGATCGGCGCACGGATCTGGGTGAAGTCGAGGTTCAGCCGGGCGTCGTTGACCTGTGCCTGGTTGGTCTTGACCAGCCCCTGGAACTGCGCCACCTGCGCTTCGGCGGTGTCGAGGGTTTGCTTGGCGATACTGTCTTCGGCGTACAGGCCTTTATAGCGGGCTACATCCACCTGGGCGTTCTTCAGCTGCGCCTGGTTTTGCGCCAGCGTACCTTCGGCCTGCTGCAGGGCGATGCGGTACGAGCGCGGGTCGATTTCGGCGAGCAGGTCGCCGGCCTTGACCTGCTGGCCTTCCTTGAAGTGGATCTTCACCAGTTCGCCAGCCACACGGCTGCGCACATTGACCGTGTTGGTGGCAGTGACTGTGCCCAGGGCTTTGTAATACAGGGGGAAGTCACCCACGCGTACCGGTTCGACGCGCACCGGCACCGCTTCGCTGGAGCCGCCGAAGCCCGGGCGGCCGCCCATCATGCCCATGCCCTTGCCGCCGCGCCCGCCGCCGCCGGCTTCTTTATGCGCAGGCGTTGCTGCAGGCCACAGCCACCAGGCCAGGGCAGCCACCAGCAGCAGGATCAGCAGGCCGACGAGCCAGCGACGGGGGGAACGGGAATTGGACACTTGCATGGGTTGAACGAACCTTGTTCGGAATGGCGGCTTGGGGAGGGTGAACGATAAGCAATGGCATCGTTTTAGCAAAGGGCCTTTACCAGAGGTTTACCTTTGGCTGACGTTGCCAAGACGCTGAACTTTAAATGAAAACGGCCCGGAAAGCGTTCCGGGCCGTTTCAGGGTGTTGCTTGGAGTAGTGGCGGGCTGAAAGGTTTCGGTTGCCTGGGCTGGCCCTTTCGCGGGTGAACCCGCTCCCACAGGTACCGCACAGATTTCAAAAGCTGTGCTTTACCTGTGGGAGCGGGTTCACCCGCGAAGAGGCCACCACAGGACTCAGCCGCCCTGCCCCGCAACCTTTACTTCAGTACTGCCAGCGCTGCATCGTAGTTCGGCTCGTCAGCAATTTCGCCAACCAGTTCGCTGTGCAGCACTTTGTCGTTTTCATCCAGCACCACCACGGCACGGGCAGCCAGGCCGGCCAGCGGGCCGTCGGCGATGGCAACGCCGTAGTTTTCGAGGAACTCGCGGCCACGCAGGGTCGACAGGTTCTTCACGTTTTCCAGGCCTTCTGCACCGCAGAAGCGTGCTTGGGCAAACGGCAGGTCCGCGGAGATGCAAAGCACCACGGTGTTGGCCACATCGTTGGCCTGGGCGTTGAACTTGCGCACGGAGGTGGCGCAGGTTGGGGTGTCAACGCTCGGGAAGATGTTCAGCACCTTGCGCTTGCCGGCGTAGTCCTTCAGCGACTTGTCAGCCAGGCCTTCACCGACCAGGGAGAATGCCGGAGCCTGGGCGCCGATTTTCGGCAGTTCGCCGTTGACCTGAACCGGGCCGCCTTTGAGAGTCACTTGAGCCATGACGAAATCCTTATGCTGGGTTTGAAAAGGACACTGAGTTAAGCATGAAGGCGGCCGGGTGCCTATGGGGCAGGTGAAATTGTTCTATTGCCGGACAATTTTTGTGGACAAAAAAATGCCCAGGTTGCGACAAGCGACCCGGGCATTCTTTATTTCAGGCAGCGAATCAGCCCAGCAGGCCGTACACCACCGAGGTCAACGCAACCAGGCCGACCACTACAACGAACACGTTGGAGGCTGCACCGCTGTACTTGCGCATCGACGGTACACGGTGGATAGCGTACATCGGCATCAGGAACAACAGCACCGCAAGGATCGGGCCGCCGAGCGATTCGATCATGCCGAGGATGCTCGGGTTGAGGGTGGCAACGATCCAGCACACCACCAGCATCAACGCGGCTACCACGCGGTCCAGGGTTTTGGCACCCGGGCGTGCACCGGTCTTGGCGATAATGCCCTTGAGGCCTTCACTGGCACCGATGTAATGGCCCAGGAACGACTTGGCGATGGCCACGAAGGCGATCAGCGGCGCAGCGAACTCGATGGTCGGGTTGCTGAAGTGGTTGGCCAGGTACGACAGGATCGACAGGTTCTGTGCCTTGGCTTCGGCCAGTTGGGCGCTGCTCAGGGTGAGCACGCAGCTGAACACGAAGAACAGCACCATCACCACCATCAGCAGGTGGGCACGGCGCAGGATCTGGCCGCTACGCTCGTCGGCATGCTCGCCGTAGCGGCGTTTCTGGTCGACGGCGAAGGCCGAAATGATCGGCGAGTGGTTGAACGAGAACACCATTACCGGAATGGCCAGCCACAGGGTGTGCAGGAAGGCCGAGGCCGGCGGCACCTGAGTGGCGCTGTCGAGGATGCCACCGGTCCAATGCGGCACCAGGTACAGGCCCAGCAGGGCCAGGGCGACGATGAACGGGTACACCAGCAGGCTCATGACCTTGACAGTGGCCTGCTCGCCACAGCGCACGATGGCCAGCAGGCCGAGGATCAGTACGAACGACAGGATCACACGCGGCGGCGGCTGCATGTGCAACTGGTGCTCGATGAAGCTGGACACGGTGTTGGTCAGTGCCACGCTATAGATAAGCAGGATGGGGAAGATCGCGAAGAAGTAGAGCACGGTGATCGCGGCACCGGCGTTACTGCCGAAGTGCTCTTTGACCACTTCGGTGATGTCGCCACCATTGCGCCCGGAGAGCACGAAGCGGGTCAACCCGCGGTGGGCGAAGTAGGTCATTGGGAAGGCCAGTACAGCCAGGATCAGCAGCGGCCAGAAACCGCCAAGCCCGGCGTTGATCGGCAGGAACAGGGTCCCGGCGCCAATGGCCGTGCCGAACAGGCCCAGCATCCAGGTGGTGTCGTGACGCGCCCAGCTGCCGAGAGTGGCGGGGGTCGATTCTACAAAGCGTTGTTCAACGCTTGGGGCCTGCTCATTCATTCCGGGTGAAGCTCCACTCGCAAGACTGTAACAGGCTGAGAATGGCGAAACAGTGCCTTCGCCCAACTCAACCGGAAAAGAGGGGCGCGATTGTGCACGGAAAGGTTGCACTTGCGAAGCCCTTTTCCGAGGGGCGGTTGCACTTGTCATGACAAGGGTGGCACCAGCGGCCCAAGTTGGCACGGTCGCGCTCAAGGAGCAGTAGTGTTGCAGCGGCACCACACATGGGTGGTCACACATCTTGTCCAGCAAATCTACTCAGGTTGCTTCAGAAGGCCGCCTAGCCGAATAGCCTCCGCATCGCGATTTTTTTTCATTTCCGCCATCCAATAATCTATTTTCGCCATGTTCGCTGTGTGGGCACGCTGGTACTCTGCACGGCTTCCGGTTTCGCGTAACTTTCTGACCATTTCATTTACTTTATCATACTGCATTTCAAACATGCCCTTTCGCGGAACATCTAACCTATATACGGCCCCGGCTATATAGGCACGCTTAGCATTTTGCATAGATCGATACAGAACGAACGACTTAATAGGAGCCATATCATCAACGCTTAGTTTATTTATGGGCGCCTTATCAAACTCTACTTTAAAGCCTTGATCAAGCTTGGCAACCTTGACCTCCCCCCACTCCCCCCCAGCAGACGTAATTTGTCTCCTGACCTCAAACCTGTTACTTCTACGAACCTTGAAACTTACAACTTTCACGCTCAATGCCCAGCCCCAGAATCGGCCATTATCATCTACACGATTAATCGGGTCTCCGGAACAATAGCCATAAGCGTTCAGACCTCCTAAATCAAACGGGCTCAGGCTATCGGGTGACAAGAAACGCATCATCCTCGGGCTGTAGCTACGATAACCGTTGCCCAGCAGATAACAAGTGGACAATGCGTCGAAGTAATACCCTGAAAAGCCGATGAGGCCGACTGTTTCAGCAGCAAATTCATGAACGCCGTAGACGGTATAGCTTTTTCCATGAACCCCGACTGGCCCCATGCCCCCAAAAACTGAAGCCTGCTTATCCCCCCAGGTCATGTAGCTACTAGCGCCCCGCTCTACCAGCACTTCTCTATCATGGCGAATGACCTGCCGAACGCCATCCTCCGACTTCAGGCTATGCACTTTTCCTGCGCAATAGAATAGCTTCACTCTTAGCCCTCGCACCTGAGTTCATTTACTGCTGCACTAGTATTGGCAGATCACACTCAGGCCACAACTGGCAGAACTAACAGGTACACGGGACCATGCGAACCTATCCGAGGACAGCGATTTTTATCTATGCAGGAAGATGCAAGAGGGGCGTTTTCTGGGAGCGCTTTTGCGTAGAGAAAGGGGCGCGGGGCGCCCCGTACGGCATTATTTCTGAACAGCAGCGAACGCTTCGGCAACCTGTTGCAGGTTGGCCGGGCGCAGACCGGACATGCACACGCGGCCACTGTCGATCAGGTACACGCCAAACTCGTCACGCAGGCGGCGCACTTGCTCGACGCTGAAGCCGGTGTAGCTGAACATGCCACGCTGGCGCAGGAAGAACTGGAAGTCCTGGCCTGGCAGCAGCACGGCCAGGGCATCGACCAGCGCCTGACGCATGTCGAGGATACGCTTGCGCATCACTTCGACTTCCTCGGCCCACTGGGCATTGAGGGCTGCATCGCTGAGCACGCCTGCAACCAGCTGGGCGCCAAAATTGGGCGGGCTGGAGTAGTTGCGGCGCACGGTTGCCTTGAGCTGGCCCAGCACGCTCTGGGCAGTGGCGTCATCGTCGCAGACCACCGACAGCCCCCCTACCCGCTCGCCGTACAGCGAGAAGATCTTCGAGAACGAGTTGCTGACCAGGCACGGTACACCGGCGCGGGCCATTTCGCGGATGGCGTAGGCGTCTTCCACCAGGCCTTCGGCGAAGCCTTGGTAGGCGATGTCGAGGAACGGGATCAGCTGGCGTGCCTTGACCACTTCGACCACTTGTTGCCACTGGTTTTGCGTAAGGTCGGCACCGGTGGGGTTATGGCAGCACGGGTGCAGCAGTACCACGCTGTTGGCCGGCAGGGTCTGCAGGGTAGCCAGCATGCCGTCGAAGTCCACGCCACGGGTGGCCTGGTCAAAATACGGGTAGGTGTGCACCTTGAAGCCGGCGCCTTCGAAGATGGCGCGGTGGTTGTCCCAGGTCGGGTTGCTGACCCAGACTTCGGCCTGCGGGAAGTAGCGCTTGAGGAAGTCGGCACCGACTTTCAGGGCGCCGGAGCCACCCACAGTCTGCACAGTGGCCACGCGACCGCCGGTCACGGCCGGGTGATCGGCACCGAACAGCAGCGCCTGGATGGCCTGGCGGTAGCTGGCCAGGCCTTCCATCGGCAGGTAAAGGGACGCTTCGTGGTCCTGGCCGGCAATGCGTTTTTCCACCGCATCCACAGCCGCCAGTTGCGGTACTACGCCAGCCTCATCGTAATACAGGCCGATACTCAGGTTGACCTTGTCGGCGCGCGGGTCGGCCTTGAAGGTTTCCATCAGCGAGAGGATCGGGTCGCCGGCATAGGCATCGACATGTTTGAACACAGCGTGCAGCTCCTTG